>Ga0335078_10002148_pt1 | contig 29928 bp, 23 predicted proteins | sample Lox_Sample_32_FD_206711 | JGI IMG/M metagenome (GOLD analysis project Ga0335078, IMG submission 206711) | Soil microbial communities from Loxahatchee National Wildlife Refuge, Florida, United States - Lox_Sample_3.2 | ecosystem: Environmental > Terrestrial > Soil > Wetlands | place: USA...
TAGCGAGGGCCGGCGAATTCGATCTCATCGTGATGCCCACGCACGCCGGCCGATTCCGGCGCATGCTGCTGGGATCGACGACGGCCAAGGTATTGGACGATGCCGGCGCGATGGTGATGACCACCGAGCACACAGAAACGAAGTTCCCGCGCCCATTGGAGCACCGTGTGTGGGTTTGTGCTATTGGCCTGAGCCAGGATTCGGAACGCGTGCTCCGTCTAGCTAGCCGCGCAGCCGCTGAGGTGGGCGCGCAGCTTTCAGTGATTCACGCCGCCCGCGAAGAGACAGAATTGGACGCGCGGCGACGGCTGGATGAACTTCTTGGGAAGGTCGGATGCGGGGCGGAGGTCGAAATCGCGATCGGTCCAGTGAAAGAGGCCCTGCTGGACACTGCACGCCGGTGTGCCGGCGACGCGCTCATCGTTGGAAGAAGGCCGCCAACTGGCGCTTTTGGCCGATTGCGGGATCTAACTTATAGCCTGATTCGGGATTCGCCGTTCCCAGTGCTGAGCGTGTGAGCCTGGGAAACGAAAGCGCCGCCCTGCCAGGCGACAGCTAGCTTCGCCACCCAAGGCGTAGCCGGTGGCGAGCAATGCGTCGCGATGACAACAGGTTTGTCTACCATAGGGCGAAGCCAGGATCGGCAGCCGTTGTGTAAAGATCCGGCACTGACGATGTCGTGCCCGACAATAGAAACGATGGCTCGCAGACAGATCCGAACCCCGTGTCGTGACATGGGAGGTCACGCAAGGTGCGGGAATATCGGCTGTGTACGTGACAAGAGCGGATGCCACAGCGAGGACAAGCGGCGCCACGTGCAGTGGCCGAGACGATCATCATCATGATGCTGCCGTGATGAAACTATTTCATCCAGCGTCAGGCATGATGGATCTGGAAGAAGCGATGCAGGCCAAGGGCTGGTGGAAGCAGTGACTTGCTCTTTGAACTTAGACCATTCTCGCTTAAACCTGTTTTATGCAGATATGGCGTGTCGCGATCCACCAAAAGTGAGGAAGACCTATCTTACGACCGGCGCTGACACTATCGATTGACACATTTCTACAACCGCGTTGGCGACCGCAGTGTGCCCCCCCGGATGACGGGCCAACTTAGGACTCAGAAACGGCCGGACGACCTCCGGAGCACTGGAACCACAATCCATGAATCGCAGGGTCCGACACGTCCCTAAAGCTTACCTATCATCAACTTAAAGAACTGGTCGATGACCCGAGAGGACAGAAGTTGCCCCCAACAGCCACAGAGATCGCCACAATTCTAGCGGGCAGTTTTCTTTGCTGAGGCCGGTTTCGCGTTTTCACCTTTCGCCCTGATCGCAGCCCAACGCTTCTTGGTGGCAGCGATGATTGCCTTCCTACCAGCTTCGCTGAGCTTCCGTTTGGGCTTCGGGGCTTCAGTTTTGGCTTTGGCCCGTGCAGACTCGCCTTTGATCGCGGCCCAACGCCGTTGTTGTGCCTCCTTCATGCGCCGTCGAGTGGCAGCACTGAATTTCCTGCGCTTACGCGCGGGAGCTTCAGGCGTTGCGATGAGTTTAGGACCGCCATCAAGCATTTGCCGAAGCTCGGCAATTTGGCCGTCGATGTGCCGCTTTTGAGACTCGAAGCCTTCGATCGCGGCGGCGATGATTTCACTTGTGAGTTTTGTAGGCATGGGTTTGGTGTCGACTTGCGAACTCCACATTCTACAGGGTGCTCGGCGCTCCTGTGAGACTGTCGTGACTCTAGCCCGGATTGAAGCCTCCCCGGAGATCACCCTCAAGGGAGCTTGCCCGACGGCAGGGCCCGGCATGGATTGGTCAAGGCGAACCTTAGAGCGTTTGCTCCGGAGACAAATGATCAATGGCCGCAAGTGCTTTACTTGCAACCGAGGGATTGAGAATTGGTTATCTCGGGCCAATTTTAGGCCAACTAACACAAGACCAAAACCGATGCGCCGGAGGTCACTCGCTTTCGTAGTGCGTTAGTCTACAGCGGACACGTTGGCTCCGCAAAAGCCGACGGGGGTGTTCGGCGGATGCTGGCCGACTTCCCTTGAGGCATCCCTGATTTTTTTCCGAGTCGCCGACCGCATGTCCGGAAACCGTCACTTCTATCGGCGGAAGCGGGTTCGAGAGGTACCCACGCTCGGTGGTTGGTTCGCTCTCTCGCAACAGACTGCGAACTCGCGTAGCAAAGGAACTGGCCTCTCCTTCCCTCGCCGGGCTCGCTCGACACAGGCAGTTCCATTTCGGTCTGGGTTGCTCGGAAATTGGCCAGCTTCGAATAGGGGTTGATGACAAGGGCTCTGTTACGGTCCTATGGCAACACCCAATCGGTTGTTCACTAGCCGGGAACCCTGCAAATTATTTCCGCAGCCTATCTGCGCCAAAGCCGGTTCTAAGCTCCAACGTGGAAGTCAGGGTGGCGGCCGGAGTGCAGGAAGTGCTTCGACGTCACCTCTGCTCCTCGCCAACGCGCCATTCAATTATGCCGGCCGTATTGCCAGGTTCCAGTAGCGCATCGAGGCGAAGAGCGGTGGTAGCCACCGGATCGAAGGTGACGTGGTTGAATTTGTTCGTTTGAATACCGAACTCCTCATGGTTTCGGACCGCTTGCCACGCGGTTCCATCCCAGTACAGCAGTTTCCAGGACCGGGGAACACGAACCGCGCCGTCTCCCGGTAGCGCAAGACGAAGCCCGGCGTGTACGCCGCCGGCATTTCGTGCGTCACCCTCATCCGCCCAGTAAACATCCACCGATGTAACGCGGCGCGGCGACGAGAAAGTGTATTCCGCCCATTCAATTGAGCCATAGGTATCGGACCAAACCGCCCAGGGTACGGCGGTGTCGGCGGAAGAGTCACCTACTAGGCCATCGTCCATGGCGCTGGGTGGCTGAAAGTGTGATGGGCGTGAGAGCGTGGCGAGCGGGGACGACTCCTGCCAACGAGCCCCGGAATGGGCCGCGGCCTCAGGGAACGCTGTGATGCGCAAGCGCGCGGCGCCCATCGGCATCAAGCTAATCTCTTCTTCGGCAGAATTCGTCTCGACGGGGCTGGCCTGGAGTTCCCCGATCATGCCGTTCGGCTCGATGGTCCATTGCGGGATACGTTTGGCGCGAGCGCGCAGTATGAGCGGCACGCCATCCGGCGAAAACGGCTGCGCAGAATGAGTGGGAACTTCTAGCTCTCGAAATGAAGACGCTGCATTTGGCGCATTCAAGACAAGTGCATAATTCCAGGGAGATGCAGGCGTGACTTCGTAGGCCGGCCAATGAGGATCGTTCCCGTATTGTTTCCAGTTTTCGGCGATCCTAAGCGAGTAGGTGAGCGGGCCGCGATCAACGGACACGGCGTTGTGATTACGTTCCCAGCGCCGCACGTGAACCTTCATTGGCAGAGCGAGGCGAACGGAATCGCCATCATGCCAAACGCGTTCGATAGCGACCCAGTTTCTCTTGCCGGGCGGTATTGCGATTTCGGTCTGGTTAATTCGCAGGGCGGGCTGCTGGGACCATGCCGGGAGGCGAAGCGCTAGGGGGAATCGAACCGGCCGTGTCGCGCCGATGCGCATCGTGATTTCCGACGAGAACGGGTATTTAGTCTCACTCGTGATGGATACTTCCGCTCCATCACCCACCTTTGCCATTACCTTTCCCGGCGCATAAAAGGCGGCAGCCAGACCATTGTTGGGCGTGGCGAGCCAGAGCGTCTCGGCGAAATAGGGCCAACCGAACGCGACGTTGTGCTGGCAGCAGCGATATTGATACGGATTGTACGAGAACTGGTCGCCGCTGTTTTCGATCATCGGGCTTTTGTCCGCCCGGTCGAGTGAGACCTGATTCGCGGCGGTCAAGTAGTGCAGCGCTTTCAAATCAGCGGTCATGGAAGCTGGCAGAGAGTTGAAGGCCACGTCTTCCGCACGGTCGGCCCAGGCGGCGTCTCCCGTGATGCGCAACAACATCTCAGCGCTGTGCATCATTTCCACCATGGCGCAGGTTTCGCTTCCTTGGCGCGGGCCGGAGAAACCCGGACGGGCATTCTCGTCGGCAGCAAACATGCCACCGGGAAATTGGCCGTAAAGGCTCATGACGGTTTCGTAGACGCGGCTGGTAGCGTCAAGATAGCGGCTGTCATGCGTTTGTTGATAATACTGCGCCGGTTCGCGGAAGCATTGGGCGAGGTTCACGCCATGCCAGGTCGGGATGCCGCCGATCCAATCGGCTGTGCGCTCGTGGTTCACACGAGCCAGATCCAGCAACCACGGCTCACCGGTGCGGTTATAGAGCCAATAGATGCTGTCCAGGTTGTCGCCGGCGCGCCACTTCTGCCAGCTCGCGGGCAGGAACCGGTCCAGAGGCACGGTCGCCTGCCAGCGAAAATATCTCGTCATGAAATCGAGCACCCGCCGGTCGCCGGTGGCTTCGTAATAGGAGCGAAGCGGATAGAGCATGACCATGTTCGGCCAAAGGTCCAGCACACGCGCTCCGGATTCGGCATCGCTGAGGTTGGCTCGGCTGCCAAAGTATCCGTTGGGCAATTGACTCGAGAGGACGGCTTCGATCCAGCGCCGAGCTTCCTTCTGAATGCGCTCATCGCCGGTAAGATACCCGAGATCAGCAAATCCTTTGAGCCAGTATGGGACTTCCTCCCATCCGAACTTGCCCTGTCCGGTGCGGCTGGTCCAGGCGTTACCGTCGAAGCGGCAGAACTGACTGATCTCTTCGAGATGGCCGGTGAAGCCGGCGGCCATGAGATCGAGTTGCAGACGCAGCCAGCCCCCGGCTTGGACAGAACCGACCGGGAGTTTGATGAGCGGGCTGGATACAAGTGGAGGACGATTGGCCGCGTAGTAGGAGTTGCCGCCCTCTTTGGGAAGTGCGCGCGTGAGTCGGATTGAGTCCTCGGCGTTTGCCGCCACAACCGCGAAAGCGAGAAATGAAAGCCGAGTCAGATGCCGCATGAATATTTCCTCAAACTCCAGCCCCGAGAATGAACGTGCCGATAATCAAGACCAGAATGCCCAGCCAAAGCAGCTTCAAAGGCCGCCCATACACGCCATGCCATTCATGCGTTAGGACGCCGCAGAGCACGGTGGAAGTGATGAGGATGGCGTTCCACAGGGACCAGCCCAGCGTCGGTCCCAGCCTTCCCAACGCATTAGCGCCCCATCCATAAACGACTACCGAGCCCGTCCACAGCACGGCCATGGCGGCGGCACTCGTCCAGTCGCGCAGTAAATGGCCACGGAACAGCAAAGCGCCTGAGCGATTCCGGCGAAGCAGGTAGACGCAATACAAGACATTGGCAATGCCTCCGGCCGGCAGCACAATCAACCAGACGGCGTTTACCGCGTTATCGAGCGTGGCACCGCGGCGAACGGCCGCATTTATGATTGGCGTTCCGAAGGCATACCCGAAATTGAACATGGCCGAGAAAACGCCGGAGAGAATGCAGATAGTCAAGGCGGAAGTAAAGGAGCGGCCGGGCCCGAGAATGGACGGCGTGAGCGAGGAGCCTCGCTGCCTGTCGCGCTCGCTACCCGCCGCCGCGCATACCGCCACGCCGACGATGGTGACAATGTTTCCGGCAATGGTCAGGATGCCGTTTCGCTTCCAAAGCAGGTCGGGCGTCAGCACAGCGAGGGGAATAAGCGCGCCGAGCGCAGTGGTCAGGCCGGTCATGATGGGGAAGCCGAGCGCCATGCCGAGAGAATCGATACCCAAGCCGAAAAACACCGATCCGATTCCCCAAGCGAGCCCGAAGGCCGCGATGAGCGGAAGTACGCCGCTACTGGAAACACGATAGACGTCGATGAGGCCAGGGACCGTCAGGACCGCCATCGCAAGCGGCAAAGCAAGGAATGCCAGCACGGCGTACCAAAACCAGAGGTGCTCCCACTTCCAGTGCCGCGTGAACTTCATGGGAAGCGGAAAGATTCCCTGGCCCACGCCGGCAATGAGCAGCCAGAACAGCCCGACGGCCCACGGCGTCATGCGGCAGCCCAGCCGCGGATACGGTCCATGTTCGGTTCCAGCCCCAGACCGGGCGAAGCGGAAAGTATGACATGTCCGTCCTGCGCCTTGGGCTCGCCCCGAAAGATCTCCCAAAACAGCGTGTCGTCATCGAGCGGAGCTCCTTCTTCGCGAGAAGGAAAATATTCGGCCATCGGAGAATTGAAATGGGAGATGACCAGATGATAGTTATGGCACTGGCCTGCGTGAGGAATCACGCGCAGGCCGCGCGCCGAGGCCATGGCCCAGATCTTCCTGGCTTCGGTAATGCCGCCCGCGCGGTTTACGTCCGGCTGGAGGATATCCACGGCCTCGCGATCGATCAACTCGCGAAAGCCGTAGCGCGTGAACTCATGTTCGCCGCCGCTGATGGGCGTGGCAACTGACTTTCGGATTTCGGCATACCCGTCAACTTCATCGGGAATCACCGGCTCTTCCAGCCATGCGAGATTGACGGCGGCATCCTCCAGCATGCGGATCATGCGAATGGCATAGGGGACGTCCCAACCCATGTAGGCATCCGCGGCGATCTCGACATCCGGTCCCACGGCATCGCGCACGGCCTTGACTAAGGCGACGTTTGCGCGCATCCCTGCGATGCCATCTGCCGGACCGTAACCGAAACGCTGTTTCAGCGCCGTAAACCCCTTACCGCAGTAGGCGACCGCCTCGGCGGCGAGGCGATCGAGATCGCAGTTGGCATAGAGGCGGCTGGCATAGACGCGAATACGCTCACGGGTCTTGCCGCCCAGAAGGTTGTAGACGGGCTGGCCGGTGATCTTTCCCATCAGATCCCACAAAGCGATATCGACGGCACTGATGGCCTCAATCGCGACACCTTTCCGGCCAAAGTTGATGGTGCCGCGGAACATTTTCTCCCAAAGCGTTTCCACCGCGAACGGATCCGCTCCCATGACGATGGGTTTGAGGCTGTGTTCAAGTATGTAGAGCGCGCCTCCGTTCCCCACGCCCACGCTGCCATAACCTTCGTGACCGGTATCGGATTGCAGCCGGACGATGATTGCGCCGACCGGGCCGCCGCGCAAGCCGACGAACCCCTCGCCGAGCAACTGGCGGTAGTCGTCAAAGATATGAAGGGGCGTAATGAGAAACTCGGATTTGTCCGCAACCTCCGCGCCCGAGGGTAGACGCACCGCAAAAACGTCCATTCCGGTTACCGGCATCGTCTCATATTGCTACACTGATTGAACTGGATTCAACATGTCCGGGATGTCTCGCCGGCGGTGGGCCGGTGTAACGCTTTCGGCGTTTTCCCTGCCGGAGCTCCTGCGGGCCAGCACTCGGGTTCTCAGCCACGAACCGCTGATCACTGCCCAGGACTTCGCGCAATATCCGTCCGTCATCACGCCGACCGACGATTTTTATGTGCGCAATCACTTCCCTATACCCGACCTAGACCCAACCGCCTGGGAGATGCGTGTTGATGGATTGGTCGGCCAGCCAGCTAGATTCGGGCTCGCCCGTCTACGCCAGGCGCACAAGGCCGATGTCGCTGCGGTGCTGGAATGCGCGGGCAATGCGAACAATATGGGGGGTGTGGGCTGCGCGCGATGGCAAGGCGTACGGCTGGCGGATATTCTTGCCATGTGCAAAGTCGATGCGCGCGCCCGCTGGGTCCGTTTAACCGGCTGGGACCGGGGCAAGGAACCCGACTCGCCTGGCGAGATTCACTACTCCCGCACCATTTCTCTCGAGCGCGCGACTTCACCGGCAACGCTACTGGCACTGGGGATGAACGGGGAGCCACTCCCGGCAAAACACGGCGCGCCCTGCCGCGCCCTTGTGGCGGGGCACTATGGAATGGACTCGGTCAAGTGGCTCCAGCGGATCGAACTGATCGATCAGCCCGACGAGAGCCTGTTCATGGCCCGACGGTTCCGCAGACTGTCCGGGGAGACGGCCGGAGAAGCGGTTTCCTCGATGCGTGTGAAATCGCTCGTGGTGAAGCCGGCGGTTGATGCGGTGCTGCGCGGGTCGGCGTGCGTGGCAGGCGGCTACGCTTGGACAGGCAAGGGCAGCATCGCGCGTGTAGAAGTGCGATTGGACGCGCGGCCATGGCAGCAATGCCGGTTGTTGTCGGTTTCAATAAACTTGGCCTGGATTCCCTGGTCCGCCCAGCTGGAGGGCATCAAGGCCGGTAACCACCAACTCACGGTGCGCGCGTTCGCCGACACGGGAGACGAGCAACCCGCGGAGCGCGATGCCTCACGACAGGATGCATATGAGTTGAACTCGTATGCGCGCACGCGATTCTACATCCGCCCGTAGTATAGTTTCTTAAAAAGAAAAAGTTTTCTTGACACGATACATGACATTTGCTACGATTTCCCGAGGCACAGAGGTCTTTTGGCCGGCGGGCCGCTATGCGGCGCGCGCCGGCGTATGTTGTACCGCCATGCTGGCGCTATTACCGGTGACCGTGACGACTTCACCTGCACAGACCAGAAGCCAAGACTGGGTGGTTCGCGGCGAGGCCATCGTCGCGTGCCCGTGTAAGACGCCTTGCCCCTGCCGCTCGAACGCGCCGCCATCTCAACCGCACTGCGAGAACTTAAGCTACGTCCACATCGTCGAAGGGCGGTATGGGGCTGTCAAGCTCGACGGTCTGAAATATCTATGGGCCGCCGACGAATGCGTCGGCCGCAACCACAGCCTCAAGCCCACCGCGCTCTATTTTCCTCTAGAGGCTTCGACCGCGCAGACAGGCGCAGTGGAGCAGATCATGAACGGCGGGACCTGCGCCGGCCATGCATCACCTACCATGCATTCCAAGCGGGTGCGCCTGGTGGCGGGAGCGAGCGGTCCGAACTATTTCGCCCGCGTGGGCTCAACCATCCGGCTGGACGTGAACATCGCGCCCGGTCCGATACCGATGGAACCGCTGCCGGCGCTGGACCTGTGGGGCAACACCGTCAGCTACGCGCGCAACCTGACCGCGATGATCGACGATGCCGCGGCCGGCCTGCGGTGGGACTTCAGCGGCTTGCAGTCCAATTACCGGAGTTTCGAAGCCCGCCAGCGGTTCGTGACAGACGGCACATTGCTTGCGCTGTACCGCGATGATACCGGCCGGTTTAACGAGATGCACCGCTCGTTGATTCATGAACTGCACCTGGAAATTCCCTTGGGACGCGAAGATTTCCAGAACATGTTGGGGCAGTTGCGCGCGTCCGCCAGTGCGGAAACCAAGGCGTTGCAGGAGGATGCGCACGGGTCGATCGGTGGGCTGGTACGCGACGAACAGGGCAAGCCGCGGAGCGGGGCGCGGGTTCACATCAGGCCTTTGCAGCCGGGATTCGAACAAATCTGCGTCACGAATCCCTCGGGCCGGTTCTTTGTTGCCCATGTGCCCACCGGGACGTATGAACTCTGCGCCGGCACCTGGGATGGGAAGACGGCCGCGCAAGGCTGCACGCGCACCAGCATTAAATCCGGCGAAGTGCTGACCAGCGACCTGCGGTTGAAGGCAGTGCGAAACGAACATTAACCATGCGCATGAAAGGAAACGTTATGACGGAATTCAAGCAAAGACCGGCCCGGGCGGCTGTCTTCATGCTGGCGGCCCTCTGTATAGGGTGGCTGGCCCCTCTGTGGGCGCAGGTAATTACGGCGACGTTGTCGGGCACGGTTTCCGACTCCAGCGGCAGCGTTGTGCCGGACGCCAAGGTCACCGTGAAGAACCTGGGCACCGGTTTGACCCGCGAGGTCACTTGCGGCGCTGACGGTCAATACGTCGTTCCCTTTTTGCCTGTTGGAACCTATTCGCTGCGTGTGGAGCACGCAGGGTTTAAGACATTCGTTCAGGAACCCATCGAGCTGACGGTAAACCAGATTGCCACCGTGAACGCAGTGCTGGCCCTCGGGCAGACCAGCGAGTCCGTGACTGTGGCCGCTGATGCCAACATACTGACCACGGACACTGCGCAAATTGGCGATGTGGTCGACACCAAACGCATTGTGGAGCTGCCGCTGAATGGCCGTAACGTGTTGCAGCTCGTGCAACTGATGCCGGGAGTGGCGAGCGTGAGCGCGCCGCAGACTTTCACAACGGCCCGATTCGGACCCAGCATGGTGGTGAACGGCTCGCGCTCCAACGAGAACGGTATCTATCTGGACGGCGGCCTCTACATGGACCTGTTCCGGGGAACGGGCCTGAATCTCCCGCCTCCTGACCAGCTCGAAGAATTCCGCGCGGTGACGGCGTCATTCAGCTCCGAATACGGCCGGGTTCCGGGGTCGATTATCAATGCCGTCACGAAGTCGGGCACCAATGAATTTCATGGCGACGTATACGAGTTTCTCCGCAACAGCGACCTGAACGCGCGGGGCTTCTTCGACGCCAGCAAGACGGCTCTTAAACAGAACCAGTTCGGCGGTACCATCGGCGGGCCGGTTTTGAAGAACAAACTATTCTTTTTCTTCGGCTACGAGAGCTTGCGCATTCGGCCGGAAGCGGGCTTGACCAGCTCGTTCCCTCCGACCGACCAGGAGAAACAGGGGGTATTTCCGGTCGCCATCACGGATCCCCTCACCGGGCAGCCTTTCCCCGGCAATACCATCCCGGCGAGCCGAATCGACCCCGTTTCCAAGAACATTCAGGACAAGTACATTCCGTCGGCGTCGAGCTATTTGCAGCCGATCTTTGTCACGGTTCCGGATCCGCAGAACACGGGCATCTATACGGGCAAGGGCGATTATCAGATCAACGAAGGCAACCGCGTGTCGGGCCGCTACAATTTTTGGAAGGCGTCGGAGAACTCGGGGCTCGCGCGCAGCACCAATATCGCCGGCTACAGCCCGAACTTCAATGGGACCACGGTGCAGGACTACACGGGCACTTGGACCACAGTGTTCAGCCCAACGTTAGTGAACGAGTTTCGCGGCGGCTATCACCGTACCAACAATTCTGCCGGCAACCTGAATCACACAGACCTGCACGACCTGGGAGCGAATTTCCCCGCGACTCATAATCCGCCTTTTGTCGAGATTTACAACCAGGAAGCTCTGGAACTCGAGCCGCAGGTCACCACGCATTCCATCGGAAACATTTACGAGCTGTCGGACAATGTGTCGCTGACACGCGGCCGGCATCAGATTAAGTTTGGAGCCCAGGCGTGGAACTACCGGTCCCTGTTCCGCTGCGACTACCTCTCCTACTCCTACGCCGGTTTTGACGGCGAGATAACCGGCGAAGCTTATGCCGACTTTTTGCTGGGCAAACCGGTATCGTTCCAGACCAACGAGCCGACTTTCGATCTCGCGGTGAACTCCACGATCGTAGGCTCTTACGTCCAGGATGACTTCCGCATCAGCCCTCGGCTCACCGTCAACCTTGGCGTACGGTACGAGATACAGACGCCGTGGTATAGCCCGATCAAGAACCTGTCACAGGTGCGGCCGGGCGAACAATCCACGCGCTTCCCCACGGCGCCGGTCGGTCTCGTATTTGAGGGCGATCCCGGCGTTCCGAAGGGATTCATCCGGCTCGACAAAAACAACTTTGCCCCGCGCCTGGGAATCACTTGGGATGTGTTTGGCCGGGGCAAGACCGTGGTCCGCAGCAGTTACGGAGTCTTCACGGGCCAGATCAACTCCAATTCGTTTGCGTTCGCCAATTCGCAGCCGTTCAATATCAGCCGCAATTTCGCGGATATCGGCAGCTATAGCAATCCGCTCGCAGGAGAGCCTTCCATCCTGCCCGACTACAAGAGCTTCTTTTTGCCGATCTCACCCAACTTCGTTGATCCGAACATGGTTAACCCGTACACCATGGCAGTGAACTTCCAGGTAGGTCAGGAGATTCGTCCGGACCTCAGCCTGGAGGTGGCGTACGTGGGGAAGTTCAGCCGGAAGCTGATGCAAGCCCTCGACTTCAACCCCTCCATCTACGAGCCCGGGGCAACGCGCGACAACTACGAGCAGCGGCGCGCGTTCATGCCCGGAGTGTACACGCTGGGTATCGAAGCGGCATCGCGCGCCAACGCCAGCTACAACTCGCTACAAGCGGTGCTGCGTAAACGTTATGGCCATGGCTTAACGGGATCATTTGCCTACACGTATTCGAAGCTGATCGATGTCATCACATCGAACGTCGAGAACGATATCAATTCAAACCCGTTCAACTGGAATTTTGACCGGGGTCCATCAGACAACAATCGCACGCACGTGGCCGCCGCGAACCTGGTTTGGGAACTACCGAAGGTGGCCAGTGCCAGCCCTTTGGTTAAGCAGATCACGAATGGATGGGAGCTTTCCCCGATCATCACGGCGCACTCCGGAGCGCCAGTGAATTTCACGAACGGTATCGATGTGGCCCTCGACGGGGCCAATCGTACCAGCCGGCAGCGGCCGGACATCGTCGGCGATCCGATCATCAACGGCGACCGGCCGAAGTCGGCCTGGCTGTTCGATTACTTCAATCGGGCTGCTTTCGCGCTTCCCGCGCCGGGGACGTTCGGAGACCTGGGCCGCAACGCCTTCACGGGGCCCGGCTTTTTCCAGATGGACCTCGGCGCTTACAAGAATTTCGAAATCCGGGAGCGGATGCGATTGCAGTTCCGTTCCGAGTTCTTTAACTTGCCCAATCACGCGAACTTCGCGAATCCGAATACTACTATCTCTTCGAGCAGCTTCGGGCGGATCACTAGCATTGCCAGCGGATCGAGCGGACGAGTCGTTCAGTTCGCGTTGAAGCTGAATTTCTAGCGCATGAGCACTGCACCAGCCGGGACGGTCCTCGGGATCGTCCCGGTAATCCCTACTCCGTTCACGGCACAGCAGGAGGTCGATTTCGATGCGCTCGATGGGCTGATGGAATTCGCGGTTCGCGCGGGCGTTAAGGCTGCGTGTCTGCCGGCATACGGTAGTGAATTCTACAAACTGTCGGATAGCGAGCGCGGAAAAGTGGTCGAGCGCGCAGTGCAAGCAGCGGCGGGCCGCCTGCTGGTGGTGGCGCAGTCGAACCATCCTTCGCCTCGCCTTGCTTCAGAAATTGCAATACGCAACGAGGACCGGGGGGCGAATATCATTTCGTTCGCCCTTCCCCGCCAGTTCGCACTCCCGGAAGAGGAGCTGGTTCGATATTCCGAAAAGGTATGCTGCGCCGTACGAGTGCCGGTGTTGATTCAGGATTTCAATCCTGGCGGCCCAACGGTAGGGGCGGCATTCGCCCGGCGGTTAATGCAGACGGTTTCCAATTTCTGCTTCCTGAAACTGGAAGAGAGCCTGATGGGTGCTAAGGTTCGCGCGATCCGCGAAGCCACCCAGGATGTTGTCGGTGTTCTCGAAGGGTGGGGCGGCATGTATCTGATGGAACTCATTCCCGATGGCATTGCGGGTGCCATGCCGGGATTGGCGATGAGCGATCTCTTCGTCAGGGTTTGGGAGCTGGCGCGCGGGGGAGACATCGACGAAGCCATGGATATTCACGCCGCCATGCTGCCGCAGATCATCTATGCGCTTCAGAACATGGAGCTCTTCCACCATGCCGAGAAGCTTCTGTTGAAGGCGAGAGGCCTGCTCGATTCGGCTGCCGTTCGCGAACCAGCTCTGCCGCTGGACGTAGCCATGGCGACGCACTTGACTGCGCTCAACCGCAAGGTCCTGCGCGAGCTTGCACGGCTCCAACTTACATGACAGAGGTGATGCCGCCATCGGCCACGTAGCAACTGCCGTTTACGAATTCCGCCTCAGGCGAAGCCAGGAAGGCCACCACGGCGGCGATATCCTCCGCGCGGCCGCGCCGGCGCACCGGGCAGCGCTGGATGTAGCGCTCGATCTCCTCGGGGTTGGCTTCATCCCACTCGCGCGAGATATCGGTGGCAATGTCTCCGGGCATCACGGCATTGATGGTAATGCCTGCCGGACCCAGCACCGAGGCCATGGCTTTCACCATCGCGTTTACCCCGCCCTTGGTGGGGCAGTAGTGGATCTGCGTCGGCGTGCCGATTTCCGCGGCTATGGAGCTGATGCAGACAATGCGGCCGCCGTTTTTTCCGTGCATCATGAGACGTGCCGCTTCCTGGCTGGCGAAGAAGACGCCGCGCAGGTTGATATCGTGCACGCGGTCCCAAAGGGCTTCCGTGATGTCGAACAGCTCCAGCATGGGACAGATGCCGGCATTATTCACCAAAATGTCGAGCCGCCCGTGCCGCTCCACCGTCGCGCGCAGCATGCGCCGTGTGGCGTTGGTGTCCCCCACGTCCGCATCGTAGATTTCGCCGTCGCCGCCGGCCTCTTTCGCCTGCCGAAGAGCCTCCGCGGCGGCACCGGGGTACCTGGCGTCCGCTGTGTGCGCGTAGTTGATCACCACGTAGGCTCCTTCGCTCGCCAAGCGGACCGCCGAAGCACGGCCGATGCCGCGAGAAGCACCCGTAACCACCGCGATTTTGTCCTTCAACCGTCTTGTATCCTGCGTCATGATTGTTTCTCTTTAGTAAACAAGATGCATTGCATTAAAACACATCCTTCGCTATTATGACAATTTCGTGCGTTGTTCATGCCTACCCCGGTCACCATTCCCAGAGCCACCATCGCCATGGAAGAGGCGGCCGTCGTGAGCTGGCGAAAACAACTCGGTGAGCGTGTGGAGAAGGACGAGATCCTCTTCGAGATGGAAACCGACAAGGTGATTGTTGAAGTTCCCTCGCCTGCCGCCGGCTGGGTGCTGCGCATTGATGTTCGCGAGGGCGCCGCAAAAGTCGAGCAGGTCGTAGCGTGGATTGGCGATCAAGGCGAGCAGATTCCGGAGCCGCAGCATGCGGCTCCGGCAGAAGGGCAACGAGCTGCAGCAACGCCTTCGCCTGCGGCCTCGGGGCCATCTCGCGAGATAGCCTGCTCTCCTGCCGCGCGGCGGTTGGCGCGTGAGCTGGGCATTTCCCTGGACTCGATTCAGGGCACAGGCCCCGGCGGACGCATCACGGAAGCCGATATTCGAAAGGCGGGTTCCCGCGCATGAGCCGCATTGTGGACGTGCGCGCCATTCCGCTCGAGCGCCGGCTTGACCGGGTCTTTCAGGGCGGAACCTATCAGATCGACTCGCGATACACGCTGGTGGTGGAAACAGAGCTGGAAAACGGCGTAGTGGGTAAAACTTTTGGCGGCGATGAGGAGCGCTACCAGAAAGAGATTGCCTCCTGCATCAGCGGCCCATATCGAAAACTATTGTTGGGCCGCAGTGTTTTCGACTTCGAAGCCAATTGGGACGCAATGTTCCATTGCGATTCGCTGGGCTTGGCGAACCGCGGCATTCACACGCTCGATCTCGCCAATAAGTCCATCATCATGCAAGCCATCGCGGCGGTCGATATCTCGCTTTGGGACGCCGCCGGAAAAGTCAACAGGCTGCCTTTATACCGGATGCTGGGCGGGTATCGCGATCGCCTGCCCGTGATCGTCATCGGCGGGTACTATGAAGACGGAAAGGGCGAAAAGGAACTGGCTGAAGAACTGCGCTGCTATCGCGCGGCTCAACTGGCGGGCATAAAGCTAAAGGTCGGCCGGCTCACGCCTAAAGAAGATGCGGAGCGCGTGCGCTTCGCGCGTGAAGTTGCGGGCGATGATTTCATTCTCTGCTGCGACGCCAATCAGGCCTGGACAGCGGATCAGGCCGTCGACTTCTGCCGCCGGGTGCGCGGCCTGGATGTCCGCTGGCTGGAAGAACCGGTTGTGTGGTACGACCAATTGCAAGGTCTGGCCCGAGTTCGTCTGCAAGGCGGCATACCCGTGAACGCCGGACAAGGGGAAATCTCGCGATTCGGCTGCCGCGACTTGATCCAGGCCGGCGCAGTCGATATCCTCAACGTGGACGCAACGATTGCGGGTGGCATCACGGAGTGGAGACGAATCGCGGCCATGGCGTCAGCTATGAGCGTAGGGATGGCCCATCACGAGGAGCCGCAGGTGGCGGTTCACCTGCTAAGTTCCATCCCCCACGGTCTGTATGTGGAGATTTTCGCCAATCCTGCGCGCGATCCCATGTGGTTTGAGCTGCCGGTGGAGCGCCCCGAGATTCGCGACGGTTATATGAAGGCGCCCGAGGCGCCGGGGCTCGGCATCGATCTCAATCAGGACGTGATTGACCGCTTCCGGGTCGCCTCATAACATCCGAATGCGCAACATAACCATGAGCCAGGCAATCGGCGAGGCATTGCGCGAAGAGATGCGCCGCCAACCCGAGCTGACTCTGCTCGGCCAGGACATCGGCTCATACGGCGGCACTTTCGGCGTGTATCGCGGCCTTTTCGACGAGTTTGGCTCTGAGCGCGTGCGCGACGGCCCGTTGTGCGAGTCCGCTACCGTGGGCTTCGGCATCGGCCTGGCGATCCGCGGCGTGCGCTGTGTCGTTGAAATCGAATTTATTGATTTCGCCACGCTGGCGCTGGATCAGATCGTCAACCAGGCGGCCAAGATCCACTATTTTTACGGCGGGCAGTTGACGGTGCCGCTCGTCGTCAGGACGCCGATTGTGAGCCGCATCGGCATGGGGCCGCAGCATGCACAAAGCCTCGAAGCCTGGTTCATGCACATTCCCGGACTGAAAGTGGCGATCCCGTCAAACGGCTACGACGCCAAAGGCCTCCTCAAGACCGCGCTTAGGGACAACAATCCGGTTGTATTCATTGAGAACGTCAGCTTGTATAACTCCAAAGCCGAAGTTCCGGAAGAAGAGTATTTCATTCCATTCGGCGCCTCTCGCAAGCTGCGCGAAGGCTCGGACGTCACGCTGGTGGCGATATCCGGAACAGTACCCGACGCGCTCGCCGCCGCGTCCCTGTTGGCCGGCGAAGGAATCTCGGTGGAGGTTGTCGATCCGCGGACACTCGCGCCTCTCGATACGGCGGGAATCGCCGATTCGCTCCGCAAGACGCATCGCATGGTGATCACGCATGACGCCTACCGGACGTGCGGTGTGGCCGCCGAAATTGCGCAGCGCATGATGGAGTCGGCCTTCGATTATCTCGATGCGCCGATCACGCGCGTAACGGGTTTGGACGTTCCCATTCCCTCCGGCCCGCTGCACCGCAGCGTGGTTCCGGACCGCGACAAGATTGCATCCGCCATCCGGAGCCTGGTCAATTGACGCCCGCGAGTCCAACCGTCGCCAACGTGGATGTTCAGCTCGCCCTCTCGCTTTACCAGCAGATGGTGCTCATCCGACGGTTCGAAGAAAGCGCCATAGAACTGTTTGCCAAGGGCATGATCACCGGCTCCACTCATCCATGTATCGGGCAGGAAGCGATACCGGTCGGAGTTTGCTCGGCACTTGAGCCATCAGACTTCATCCTGGCGACCTATCGCGGGCACGGTGCAGCGCTCGCAAAGGGGAGCGATCCCGCTCGCCTCATGGCTGAGTTATTGACGCGCAGCACCGGCTGCTGCAGGGGCCGTGGCGGATCAATGCACGTATGCGACGCCCAAAAGGGTGTTCTCGGGACCAATGCTATCGTTGCGGGTCACATACCCATGGCCGGCGGCGCCGCCCTGGCCAGCAAGCTGCGCGGAACGCGTGAGGTTACCGTCTGCTTTTTTGGCGATGGCGCCGCCTGCGAAGGTGAGACGTTCGAAACCTTGAACATGGCGGCGCTTTGGAAGTTGCCCCTTCTGTTTGTCTGCGAGAACAACGGCTATGCGATCTCTGTCACCGTGAGCCAGTCGCAGAGTACGCCAGATATCGCGGATCGCGCCCGTGGCTTCGAAATCCCCTCCTGGATCGTGGACGGAAATGATCCTCTGGCGGTCCGGGATGCGGCGCTCCAGGCCTTAACGCACATGCGATCCGGCGGCGGGCCGGCATTTTTGGAGTGCAAGACCGTCCGCTGGGAACGCCATAGCGCGTTTTCCAGCGGCAAGTATGCCAACCCGGAAGAGGCGCAGCGCTGGAAAACCGTAGACCCCATCCCGCGCCTGGCGGCGGCATTGCGTGACGCAGGCATCGGCGATGCCGAACTCGAGGCGCGAACCACCGCGGCGGCTTCCGGCGTCGTAGAGGCCGTGCGCTTTGCCCTGGACTCGCCCCAGCCCGCTGCAGAATCCGTTTTCGACGGCATATTTGCGGAAGGAGACTAGCGGTCAGAGAAGACGACCAGGTAACGCGCTTTCTGGTTCTTCTTCAATTTTGGTCCATGCAACAGACGCGCATCGAAATACAGGCAGTCTTCGGCTTGAACCGCGAAAACCTGGTCGCCCACAACGTAGTCCATTTCACCGTCGAGCATGTAGATAAACTGCTCACCGGCATGATCCATCAGCTTGAATTTGTAATTGCGGCCGTCCACCGTGATAATCATCGGCTGCATGTCGCGGTGTTTCCGGCCGCGCAGGATCAATTCATATTTGTAGTTGTACGAGCTCAGCCGCCCGCGCACTTCCTGGCGCTGCGCCCTCGGAAAAAAGAAAACGGCGGCGTCTTCCTCCGCTGCGTCGAAAAATTCCCCGATGGGGACGTCCAACGCGTCCGCCAGTTTGGCCAGTGTCGCCACCGGCGGGGACACAACGCCATTTTCGATCTTCGACAGCAGCCCTTTGCTGAACCCAGCGGACGTTGCGACGTCTTGCAGCGTCATACCGTGCTGCGCCCGCAACTCGCGGATTCTGCGCGCGAGCCGTTGTACGGTAATGTCGTTCAAGATTGCTCTCCAGGTTGAATTTTAGGAAATGTGTCGCAATACAATCAACACCGGGTTATCCCGCCGCCAATTTTTGGGCGCTTCAGCCGCCTTGGCTCTGCCTCAGATCAAGGGCGGCGCTTCCGCCGCTAGCTTGGAGGACGGCTTCGCCAACGTGCCGAACGCCAGCCGCATGCGCATGCATTGGTACGTCTTTGGCCCCGCCTGGACCGCTGCCGAGGCCGAACGGGAATTGCGCCTGATGGCAGAGGCGCACATTGGCGGCGTGCTCCTGTTTCCTGCCTATCCGATTGCCCTGGACGATCCGGCGCGCGGTATCCGCAACACGAATTACCTCTCGCAGGACTACCTGGACGTTCTGCGCTCCGCCGCCGAGGCCGGCGGGCGGGCTGGTCTCACCATGGACACCGTTCTGGGAACGGGCTGGCCGTATGGCGGTCCTTCGGTAACACTCGACGATAGCGCCCACGCGATTCAGGTGATGCAGCTCTCGCCGGGAACCGTATGGGACAAGACGCCTTTGGACGCCGGCCAGAAGCCCGTTGCCGCGTTCGCGAGCGAAGCCGGCCAATTCCGCATGCTGCGCCCCGGTGAGACATTCGTCGGCGAGACTCGATTGTTCTATTCGGCTCCCACCCGAATGCAGGTTAAGCGGGCCTCGTTGGGAGCCGAGGGGCTCATCATCGATCATTACAATCCGGACGCACTGGCCCGGTTTCTCCATGCAGTGGGAGACAAAGTGCTCGGTGCAGCGCCGAGCGGATCGATCCGCTCGGTCTTCTCGGACAGTCTGGAAGTCTATCGCGCCACTTGGACGGAGCGATTTCCGGCCATATTTCTCGCCCGGCGTGGATATGACATCGTGCCGCACCTGGCCGCTCTATTTGCTGACAGGCACCCGGATGCGCGCGATGTGCGCCGCGACTTCTGGGGCGTTCTCTCCGAACTGGCCGGGGAAGCCTACGTCCGCCCTCTCGGTGAATGGGCGCATGCGCATGGCGTGACCACACAGGTGGAAGCGTACGGAACACCGCCCGTCAACATCTCCTCATACCGCTACGTGGATGTGCCCGTAGGCGAGCACTATGAATGGAAGGAGTTCAATTCTTCGCGCTGGGCATCCTCCGGCGGCCACCTGGCGGGGAAGCCGGTGATATTGGCCGAGGCATGGACTTGGCTCGGACTTCCCAACCGCTTCGCCGATACACTCGAGGAACTGAAACTTTGCTCCGACCTCCATTTTTTGAGCGGCATCAATGCGCTGTACGGGTTGACCTACGCCTACTCGCCGGCCGATGTCCCATCGCCCGGATGGCTGCCGTACTTCGGTCCTGCCATCAACCACACCACTCCGTTCTGGCCCTACTTTCGATATCTGGCGGATTACGTCAACCGCGCCAGCTACGTCCTGCAGCGCGGCAAGCCCGTGGCCGACGTCGCCGTTTACCTGCCCGTAGAAGACGCGATGGCCGACGCGGCACCCGAACAGCTTTTGCTGAACTGGGCCGTCCGTGACCGCCTGAGCTCCAACGGTCCGCCTCCCGAATTCAGCCTCAGGAATGCGCTGCACTACGAGTCCGACGTCGTTAAGGGCATCGTAACGAACGGTTATTCCTTCGATGGGATCGACACGCACACCTTAAACGGCGGCATGTTATGCGATGGCGGGCGCCTGCGCATGGGTGACGGCAACTATCAGGTGCTCGTTCTTCCCAACCTCACCGGCATCGACCTGGAATCTGCCGAAAAGATTGAGGCGTTCGTGCATGGCGGGGGCACGGTGATCGCGACCCGGCGACTGCCCAATCGCTCCTGGGGCTGGCAGGACCGCGAGCAGAGAACCTCTCGGGTGCGAGAACTGATCGGGCGGGTCTTCGGTTCACTGGCTCACGGCACGGCCTACCAGGAGCATCCGTACGGAGCCGGCGTCGCCGTTTTCTGTGCCGATGAGCAAGGCAGCTTTCGCCGGGCCTTGGAACGGCTGCAGCCCGATATCAAATTCACCCGACCGAGCGAGCATGTCAGCTTCGTGCATCGCCGCGACGAAGATCGCGATTACTATTTCATCGTAAATACGAGCGAGGAAGTGCAGGCGCTCGATGCGACATTCCGCGTCGCGAACCGCGTGCCCGAGCTCTGGAACCTACATACCGGGGCCGTCGAGGAAGTGGTCGCGTTTGAGCCTTCCCGTTCCGGCCTCGAGCTGCGCTTCCCGTTGGGGCCGCGCGATTCGAAGCTGTTCGTCTTTCGGGATGGGGCGCGGCCCCCTGCCGCCACGATCACCGATCTTGAACTCACCTCGCATGGCGCGCGCGTCTTTGAGAACGGCACGTACTATCTCGAGTCAGGCGCAGGCCGCCGGGAAATTCCGGTGAGTGGCATCCCCGCCCCTTATGTGCTCTCGCTGCGCTGGCGGCTCACTATGGGCAGCAGCCGGTTGGAACTCAACGGGCTGAACAGCTGGACCGAGATGCCGCAGCAGCGCTATTTCTCCGGCCGCGGTGTCTATGAAGCGGAGTTCCATGCGCCCCCGTTCGAAGGTCTCGGTGTTGTACTCGATCTGGGCGAGGTCAGAGAAACCGCTGATGTGCGTGTGAACGGCCAGCCCGCCGGAGTCGCCTGGATGCGTCCGTATCAGCTTGATATCACCGCGCTGCTCACGCCTGGACGGAATGAAATCCGGATCGACGTAACCAACCTGCTGATCAATCAGATTCTTGGCATGGGGCCCATTGATTATTCCAAGGTCTATGAGAAGTATGGCGACCGGTTCCCGCCCGGCGACGAATGGACTGTGATCCGCGATCCCTTGCCATCCGGTTTGCTGGGCCCCGTGCGTTTGGTCTTTTACAAACTGGTAAAGCCCTGAATCTATTTGCGGCCCAGGTTCTGATGAAAGGTGCCGCCGGTAACGTGGATCAGCTCCCCTGTGATGTAATCGGCATCGCTCGATGCCAGAAACGCCACGGCACCCGCTACGTCCTCCGGACGGCACATCCGGCCTAGGGGCGTGGTAGACGCGATCTGCCGGTAAATGTCGTCCGCTGAGAGGCCCGACGAGGCCGCCTTCTCTCGGATGCCCTTCTTCAACAGTTCCGTATCCACCGCGCCGGGAGAGATGGCGTTTACGGTGACGCCGTAGGGCGCCAGTTCGTACATCAGGCATTTGGTGAGTCCCATCACGGCGTGTTTCGAGGCTTCGTAAATCGACGAGAATGGCGTGCCCGTCAGAATTGTCACCAAATTGATGATCCGCCCCGATCGCTGTCGCATCATGTGCCGCGCAACAGCCCGCATAGTATAAAACGGCCCGCGCGCGTTGATATCCATCACGAACGCCCAGTCTTCATCGGAGTATTCGGTAACCGGCTTCACCAAGTGCACGCCCGCATTATTCACCAGAATGTCGATGCGGCCGTGTTGTTCCACGATGCTTGCGATGACGTTCTCGACGCTTTCACTCGATCGAACGTCGAGGTGCCGTGCCGCCGCCCGGAGCCCGCGTGCGTTTATCTCCTCGGCCGTAGCTTCCGCAGCATCTTGCAACAGGTCGCCGATTACAACTACCGCGCCTTCGGCCGCCAGCCGCTCCGCGATTCCTTGACCGATGCCTCGCGCACCGCCCGTCACCAGGGCCACGCAATTTTCAAGCTTCATGTCCCCCTCCTACGCTGATGAAATCGAATGCTTTCATTTCCGCGATCGTACGCAGCTCCTGGAGCCAGTGGCCCGGAGCAATCGCGACGTGATGCACGGCGCCGGCTTCGCACCATCGTGAAAAGGCGGCATTCGCTCTGATGCCGTGAAAACGAAACGTACTGTGGAAGACCGTGATTTGCAGCAGGCGCCGTGGAATCATTTCTCCTTCCGCGGCGATCAGCCGGTAGCCGCGGCTCGAATCGAGCGGTGTGAAGCTGGCCAGCGTCGCTGGCCCTGTAAACGGCTCAAAGCTCAATGATGCCCCTCGTCCATGTAGTCCCTTGAAGTTCTCGTTGCCCGTGATGCGGACCGGTCCCGCCGCGGCCCCGAAATGTCCTTCGCCTCCATTCGCCAGCAGGACGCAATCGTCCTCGGGATCAACGAGATCCAGTTCGCCGTAAATGACGCTCCCGGCCAATTGCTCGAGCAGCCACATGGCGATCGCGGTTGGCAGATCACCCGTGCAGGAAAACGGGCGGCCTTGCGACGTATGCGCCGAAACGGCATAACATCCTGTGACCCCAATTTCCGGATTTCTCAGGCAGTTCTCCCCGTGGCAGTTGAACGCCCCGCCATCGAGCAGGTTTTGCGCCACAATCGCATCGAGCGCCAGCCAGATACGGGCCGATCGCGTCAGTTCTTCATCGCTGAGCTCGGATACCGAATGGCGTCTCCGCATCGCCGACATCCGCTCCCGCAACACTTCCTCGGTTGGTTGCCGGTACTGCCGCAGAAGCTCTGGAGCCGAAACCTCGACGATGGCCTCGCCCGGCCATGCCCCCGCCTCCATCTGCACGTCCGACATCTGCGGAAACACCGTGCCTACGCGTCCGAAGCGCGCTTTCGCAAGGTCAGCCGCCACGCGCGCGGACGTCAAAAAACGCAGAAGCTCCGCCGGCAGCGGATCAACGGCCCGCGAAAAGACCACACGGCACTTTCTGCCGTTTCGTACAAGTGTGTTGGCAAGTGCCTGAACGCCCAATCCACCGCTGTTCCGGATCAACTCGCCGATGTTGTAGTTCTGCGGAATGCCTTCCGCGGGCTGCGAGTTCCAGATGCATATGGGAATATCAAGTGCCTCCAGCGCCGCCCACGCGAGCGCGCCGAACACAGCCACCGACGGCACAACCACCACCGCGTCTACTGCTCGCTCGCGAAACAGCTCCGCAGCGCTGCGTGCAGCCTCTTCCGTCTCGACCAGCCCCGGAGATACAACCTCGGTACACGCCGCCAGGCGCTGTTCCATTTCCCGGGCAAAGGCAAGTTTCTCCTCGCGGACGGGCACGATGCTTTCATAGAACGGAACGTAAGGGACCAGGAGTCCGGCGCGCGGCTTCCTCATGAGTTCGGAGCGGTCCGCCGGGGCGGCTTGGTCTTTCCGATGCGCGTGTAGTATTCCTCGGGGATGTCGTCGGGGTCCTTGTAGATGTACCAGGTGCAGGGATCTCCCGGGTTCTCCGGATACTCCGTGATCCGGTTGGGATATCCGAAATTTTCAAGCGGCAGGATTTCGTTCACCAGCGAGCAATGCGAGCAGTACAGACAGACGCCTTTTTTGCCCCATGTCCACGGGTGCGCCTCCTTTGCCACTGCCAGTTCCTGCCCGCTCGCAGCCGCCCGGCGGCGGAGCGCGCCCCCGCTTCCGCAGGGATCCCAGCGAAACACGAAGCGCTCCTTCTCTTCAATCAGCTCAAAGTCTCCCTGCCGGTCCGGCCCGTCCAGATGGCACCGCATGCCCTCGGCCGTCAGCCGTACTTTCTCCTCAACCGTCATCTTGTCGTAGGATTCGTAGCGCTCTTTGAACCATGTTCCCAGCGCCGCCCGGAACGCCGCTTCCACCTGGTCCTCCCCAAACGTGCGCGCGATAAACGCCAGCAAGTCCTGCACGTACTGTGCATAGATGTCATGGACAACCAGGAATTCCGTGCGGAAGTAGTCCACCATCGCTTTGGCTTCATGCGCTTTGCCCGCATCGATCAGCTCGTAGATCTTACGTGGCGTTCCTTCGCCCAGTTCCTCAATCCCTTCGGCGCGGATCATGCGGCCCAGAACCTTCGAATACTCCAGTTTCGCCATGTCTCTCCTATGCGATTTTGCCGTCGGGGAACCGCTCCATCACCAGCGGATCGTAGAGCGGCAGCGCGATATCGGCTTCCTTGCGGATGCGATCGTACGCGGCGTAAATCTCCTGTAGATTTTCGGCCCAGCCGATCGGGACGTTTCGCTCCAGGTTGTCATAGGTAAAAAAGCAGTCTCCTGTGAGCACCGTGCCTTTGGCCGTCGCCACGGATAACGCCATGCTGCTCACGTGGTGGCCGCCCGTCCAGAAACATCGGATTCCCGGACAGACCTCGTCCTCGTTTTCGAGCAGTTGAATCCTTCCGAAGGCCTCGCCCGCCAGATATTCGCGGCTTTCCCTTGGCATGGCGATGTCGGGAGGCAGCTTCGGCGAATGCTTCGCCGGAGCCCAGAAGTCCGTCCAGCCTTTTCGATTGAACGCGAACGCTGCCTGCGGAAACAATTTCAAATTCCCTGTTGTGTAAATTGTGATCGGCGTGATCACTACCGTACTGACTTCTGCCGGCGAAATTCCCGCCCGATCGAGCGCCGTCCGCGGCAGTTCATCCGGCTCGCGAAAAATCCGGCACGAAGGATGCCACGATTTCACGAAGTTGTCGAACACCGAATAGTCCTCCGGCATGCCCGTGTTCACGACAATCACGCGCTGCGAATTCCGGATCACCACCAGGTAGTAGTAAAGCTCCGCGAACTCGTTGAGCCGTTCATTCCACGCCAGAGAGACCGCCGGCCCATATTCGCCGCCGCATTTCAAGACCTGTACGGAATAGGGTTCGTAAGATTCCTGTGACGATACCGATTTCATATTAAGAAACATTGAATGTAGCACAGCTCGTCCCGTCGTGAAACGGCGGTCTCGCTAGGACTCTAGGCCATGACGTAAGATTGCCTTTCGTGAGTGCGCTCTGACGGTGACATCCTTTTCTGCGGCACGCTCTCTCCACTCCGCTGCCAGTTGCGCGAGCCCACCCGGAAATTCATCGAGGCAATAGCAGAGGTCGTAGGCATCTTTCGGCTTATCGCGGCCCGCGAGAGCATGTGCTTTCATGACGAGAAAGTCCGCGATTGAAGACACGCGAATACATACCCGGTTCCGGGCACCTCTAACTGTTCGGCCGTCGACATCAACTGCTACAGGCGCCCTAAAAGCGGTGCCGCAACCGTCCGCCTGCAAGACTCGAAAGCCCTTCAACAGCTTTGGTCTATTCCTTTTCAGCTTTACCTCTTTGGGCGCCAGGAATTCCACCTCCACCTGAATCGCTGCGCCACCATCTTCGAGCTCGACGTTGGCCACGAGTTGAAATGGCTTCGTCCCGAGTTGGTACCGTCCTGTGTTCACTAGCTGTGCAAGTAACTCGGCGTACCGCCCATCGTTGAGTCTCTCAGCATCCAAAGCCAGATCGACATCGATACTTCCGACGTGACGCTCTTCAGCATCGGGCAGCAAAAAGTCCGGTACCCAGCCGCCAATGAGCACAAAACAGTCCTTGAAAGCGGCCAGCACTTGCCCGACATCCACTAAAACTCGACGAGCTGCCTCTGTCTGCCGGGTGCCATATTCGTTTTGGTTCCTGGGCTCTGGGTTCATAGCAGCCCGGACCGATTCCATTCTGGTTTCAGCCTTTGTTCTAGCAGCGCCTCCGCAGCCTCTTCACCACGCCCCCTGGAATTGAAAACGTCCACGTAAGTCTGAACTACATTCGTGCATGCCAGCCGCCGGTCGCCGACCTGCCCGCCTTCACACATGTAGAAGACTCCGTCATCATCTGGTATCAGGAGCACCAGATTCTCACCGGTCTCTACAGTTTTCGCTTCGGTCAGAGCTTCGAATCGCGGGATGTAGTCCTGGCGCACGTAAATCCAAGTCTTCGCCTGACGCACGTGCGGTGCCTGAAAATCTGCGGCTGAGAATGCTGCATAGGCTGCCAAACCACCCGTCTCGAGCTCTAGCTTGTACAAGGCATCTTGCAGTTGCCGACCTCGCAAGAGAGTGAAACAGCCGCTGCGCTCATGCCGATCGAAACGGTATGCGTCCCTCCACTCGAACAGCAGCTTGAGCGGATCGCGCAACCGAAACCCGCCATCCCCTGAGATTTCAATAAACGCCTCATCTCGCAGATGCTGAACCACCTTGTTCACCAAGCCGAGACTTGGCTTCGGGATCCGTAGTTCGCCAAAATGCGCCTCCATGTCTCTCTGGGTCCAGCGTTTCCGCGCGTTTTCCGGTGCGAGCAGCGCCCGGATCACACGGCCAGCCTCCGGAGTTCCCAAGTTTGCCTTTGGGCGCGGTGGGTGGTAAGGGGGTGCTTGGCCGCGACGCTCGAGGTAAATTGCACCGGGTACCTCAATATGACAGTTCCCCCCAAGGTCATACCAGCTCCATCCGTGCTGGACACAAAGATCGGCCAGACGAGATGACACGAACGGCATCGCCAATACTGGCGCCGGGATTAGCCCAGGTTCCGAAGGCGGGAGCTTGACTGCGGCGAATACACCAAACGCTCTCGGACGCATCTCGCTTTTGCACTCCACATCGAGCGTGACATCCCCACCTGGAAGTCTCAGCCTAACTGACAGGTCAAATCGAGTGCTGGCCTTTCCACTGATGTGCTCGACTCGCGTATCATGTAACCAAGGAATTCCTCCGAGTAGCTCCTGGAGCTTTGAAGCAAGAGCCTGCTCAAGTGCAAGACGAGAAGAAAATGGGTCGTTCACGCCAGAGGTCATGTTCACGCAAGCGTGAACATAGGATTTTTCATGAACATCATGCAACTGGATCTCTACTTGTTCAACTCAGATTCCTCTTTTCCCGGTTGATTGCGACTACTTGAGCGCATCAAATACCTTCCGTTATGGCGGAATAATGGGCAGTTCGCAGCAGAGACAAGCAACGAGGTGGAGGTGTGGAAGCCCAACTCACGATGAAGATCCGTAAAATGGGGCTCTTGCTTCTCCATAGCGATGCCTGACAAGCCCGAACAACTCGCGCGGAAAACCATCGACGAGTTGTTGTCTGCGGCTGACTGGCAAGTGGAGGATCGCAAGCGCGCCAATATCACCGCTGGCCGAGGTGTCGCCATCCACGAGTTTTCGCTCAGTTCGGGCCACGGATTTGCCGACTACCTCCTCTACCTCGACGGCGCCGCCGCGGGCGTTGTTGAAGCGAAGAAAGACGGCGTCGCGCTCACGGGAATGGAGCTCCAGACTTGGCGGTACTCCGTAGGCTTGCCGGAGGATCTTCCTGCACCGCGCCGACCATTGCCGTTTCTGTACCAAGCCACCAGCAAGGAAACTCGTTTCACAAATCTCCTTGAGCCTGATACGGCCAGCGGCCCGGTCTTCGCGTTCCACAAGCCGGAAACATTGGCCGACTGGCTAATGAAAGAACTTCACTCGCCTGGCTCTACAACGAAGGCGCGCATCCGCCGCATGCCCCCTTTGATCCCCACCAACTTGTGGCCGGCGCAGGTCAAGGCAATCCAGGGCTTGGAAACATCGCTGGCGGATGGGAGAGCCCATTCTTCTCCTACTGATCTTTCAGCATCTGCCGCGTTTTGGTCTGGGAAGTCAAAAACGCGCGGTGCATGCGTGTGCCGCCGCGGTATGGTATTGCTCGACGTTCGTCAGCGTCAGACAGGGTTTTGGCTAGGCACAGACCTACAGAATGGGCGTCGCAGACTAGCGCAGCCGGTCAAAACGCCATTGCGCGCAAACCAGGAACCAACATTTTGACGACGGGAATTCCAAACCGAGAGTTGGTCATGTCGATGCGGTATATCCGGGTGTATCCGGCGTCGCAAAGGCTCTTCAGAACGGTCTCGAAATCCTGACACAGATCGCCGCTGCTATGATCCGCGATTTCGTTCCAGGGAAGATCGCCGCGCTGTCCCTCGAAAAAGGCACTCAAACGCTGATGGGTCTCGTCGAACTCGTAAAAATCGCGTTTCAGATCCTCCCGCGAGCCATGAATGAAGGTCAGGCGCGATTGTGCCGCTTCGGTGACAGCCCTTAAGGCAGCCACTGTCGGACTCAGGTGACTGCCGTGCCCGCTACTCACGTAGGAGCAAGCGAACGGGCTTAGGGGATCGATCAGCACAGCCCAGAATGTGGTGACCGGGAACACGCTCTCGACCTTAATCAATGTAAGGCTGACCTCAGCCATTCGCAGACGGTCGCGCAACAAGCTGAGAGGACCTGGCGGCAGGGTGTCGAGATCGACGGCACGGGATTCTCCGCACGGGAGCACGCAACCGCGGTTCGTCAACCGAGCGATCGCATCCCGCTCGATCACCTCATAAAGCGCGTGCAACGTTGCCTCAACGAGATGATTGCCGGAGGCCAACCCATTCGAGTCCCCGTTCAACAACATTGGTTCCACCACAAAGGCCGAGCAGGCGGGCAGCCACACGGGTAGGCATTGCGGGAGTTGCTCCCCTCGGACCCAGTCGACCACCCGATCGTCTGTCAGGTAGAGGTCGGCCCGAGATCGAGGCAGCTCGGATGCCCGCACGAAAGCCTGCCCTTCGCGGCATAACTCGGCGGCGCTTGCGTTCCGAAACGGCGCCTCCGGGAATTCGGCGTGCCAATCCTCGATGGCCTCCATGATTGCGGAAAGCTTGGCGCTCAGGGGGCTCAAGCCCTTGCCATTGGCGATCTGGATCAGACGGGCCGAAGGCCGCACTGTGCACCATGTCGGTACGCCAAGACGGTCGAGACCGGTGATATCGGCCACGCGAGTGATGCCCATAGCAGGAAGCAGGGGCAGAACTCGCTGCAGCGTGTCTTCGGGGGTTGCCGAACGGTGCGTGCCGTCACTGTAGACGACCGGAATGCGCGCGCTCATGCCACTTCCTGCGGCCGAAACGGCGTCACCCGCCCGAGAAGCCACAGAGCTTCGATCATCTCGGTTTCAAACGACCACTTATAACCAAAGTGATTTGGCGACGCCTCGATGACCCAGTCGATCAAAGCTTCCTCTTGCAAACCGGCACGCTCGATGCCATTGTCGCGCGCCCAGGCACGCACGATAGCGCGGGCTGCAGTTTGCGGATCGGCTGCGCCATTGGCGGCGGAGAAAGCCCGGACGGCCGCGTCGGCCAGAGCCCTCGTTGCCAGTAATCCGTTGAGTCGAGGTACCGGGACTCCCCTGGCGGCGGGGAAACAGGCTCGTTGGCGCGCCAGATCCGCACTGGTTGGAACTATGCCCTGCGCATGGCCCCATAGCGCCACAAATGATATGACTGAAAGTTCGCGACGAAGGGCCTTCTCTTCTGATTCCGACACGCCAGCGCGCCGGGCAATCTCAACGGTGTTCAACTCGCCCTCGGGAATCAGGCCTTCGGCGAAGAGGCGTTCCAGGCGCCACCGCCTTTCCGCGTTAGCCTCGCTCGTGCAAGGGACGTGCGGGCACACATTGGTCGCCACCGCGGTCAAAGCGACAACGGCATCCTCTCTCTTCTGGTCGACCCGCGCTTGCCCAAGGAAATGCGCGAGAC
>Ga0335078_10002151_pt1 | contig 29886 bp, 30 predicted proteins | sample Lox_Sample_32_FD_206711 | JGI IMG/M metagenome (GOLD analysis project Ga0335078, IMG submission 206711) | Soil microbial communities from Loxahatchee National Wildlife Refuge, Florida, United States - Lox_Sample_3.2 | ecosystem: Environmental > Terrestrial > Soil > Wetlands | place: USA...
GAGAGCAGCCGCGCGGTCAGCTCGCCGAACTCCTTCAGCGCTTCGCAGTTCTTCTCCGGCGCCGCGCTGCTGACCGCCAGCACTACTGTATTCAGCCGGCCCCATTCGTCCTTGTTCTTCCCGATGGCATGCAACTGGCGCACGCAGTGCGGATGCTCCGGTCCGAGATAGAACACCAGCAGCGCGTTCCTGCCGCGATACTCCTGGAGTGAGGGCTTCCCCGCGGCGTCGCGGACCTCCTAGGCCGGAGCCTCATAAGGCTCCCAGCGGGGCGGCCCGAAATGGTCGAGAGTACGCGGCGTGGCCGTGATGCTGGTGGCCTTGCGCGCTCCAGCACCTTCAGCCCGGCGTCCGCATTCGATGCCACGAACCCGCTGGACTCCGGTTCTTCGTGGTAATGGAAACGGCGCCACGCGGATGCCTTCCATGACCCAGGGCCTTTGGCGCGGTAGCGCGACGGCGGAACACATCCGCAGCGTTCTGCGTATCTCCCTGTGAACGAGGTCAAGCCAATGTTCTGCACACGATGCGGGATCGAAATCGACGAGAAGGTGCGCTACTGCTCCGCTTGCGGGCACCCCACCAAACTCGCGGCAGCCGCGGCAAACCCCTACGCTTCCCCCAGGCTGGCGCTGGATACGGAGAATAAGAAGATCGCGGGAGTCTGCGCGGGCTTCGCGCGCTATTTGGGAGTGGACGCCTTGCTGATCCGCATCGTGTGGCTGGCCTTGGCGCTCGGCGCGGGCTTCGGCTTCTTCGCGTACCTGATCGCCTGGATCCTGATGCCCAAGGATGCTCCCCGCGCGGCGGCCGCGGCGGATTACGCGCGGCAGAATGGGTAGCCGGCGAGGCTAAAGCCCCGCGGGCTGAGGTCCGCCCTCCATCGGCCACCCAGTCGCGCTAGACTGGAAACACGCACGCTGAGGCCATGGCAGCCAGAAATCTGCGACAGCGCATCGAAGAACTGACGGTGGTGGCCGATATCGCCTCGGCCATGCTGTCGCCTCTGGAATTGAGCCAGGTGTTAGACGTGGCGCTCGAGAGGGCCAGCCGGGCCATGAGGGCTCCGTTCGGCTCCATCACCCTGCTCTCCGCCGACAAGACCCGGCTGGACTTCGCCGCGGTGTACGGATTGTCCCCCGATTATGGCGAACGATTCCGCGAGATCGGGCTGCTGCCGGCGGACGCGTCGTCGCCTTCGGGCCGCGCGGTGTCGACCGGGAAACCCTATTGGGTAGCGGACATCACCCGCCATCCTCTGTGCGCAAGCTGGAGGCACATCAGCTTGGGCGAGGGCGTGCGCGCGCTGATCTGCCTGCCGCTGTTCGTCGGGGGCGAGCCAGCCGGCACGCTGAATCAGTACCTGGCCGAGCCACATCGCTTCCGGCCGCAAGAAGTCCGCCTCTTGCAGGTGGTGGCGCAGCAGGTTTCGCTGGCCATCGAACGCGCCCGCCTGTACGACCGGTTGAAACACCAGCACGCAGCCGCGCTGGCCGCGAGCGAGCACAAGAGCCGCTTTCTGGCCACCATGAGTCACGAGCTGCGCTCGCCCATGACGGCGATTGTGGGCTTCGCCGACCTGCTGGGAGAGCAGATTCCCGGGTCGCTCAACGCGGAGCAGATGCGCCAGGTGCGTATGATTTCGGCCAGCGCCCAGCACATCATGTCGGTGCTGCATGACGCGCTGGACGTGACGCGCATCGAGACCGGCCAGCTCGAGTGCTTCATCGAGCCGGTGGATGCCGCCGAAGTGATCAGCGAGGTCACCAATATGATGGCGCCGCTGGCTCGCGCCAAGCGCCTGAAACTGGACATCGGGGGGCCGCGCGAACCGCTGATCGTGCGCTGCGATCGCCAGCGCTCCAAACAAATCCTGGTCAACCTGGTTTCCAACGCCATTAAGTTCACCCCGCGCGGCCAGATTCAGGTGACCGGCTCGCGCGATCAAGCCATTCCCCAGCGCGCGCGCATCGCCGTCTCGGACACCGGCATCGGCTTGCGCCCCGACCAGGTGCCCCTTCTCTTCCAGGAATTTCAGCAGTTGCCGACTCCTTATCAGAACTTGGGCACCGGGTTGGGGCTGGCCATCAGCCGGAAACTGGCGCGCCTGATGGGCGGCGACATCGAAGTGGAAAGCGACTTCGGCCACGGCAGCACTTTCACCTTGAAACTGGAGACGGCATGAGCGCGCATACGCTGTTGCTGGTGGACGACGACCCCGCCGTGCATGAGCTGTTGGCGGCCGTGCTGCACCGTCCGGATTGGCGGATCGACAGCGCTTATGACGGGCTGGAGGGCCTCGCCCGCGCGCAGGCCCGCCCTTACGACCTGGTACTGACCGACGTGCGCATGCCCGGCATAGATGGACTGGAGCTGCTGCATCGGATCCGGGAGATCCGGCCCGAGGCAAAGGTGATGGTGATGACCGCGGACAGCACGCCAGCCAACATCGTGCGCGCCATCCGCGACCAGGCGTTTTGCTATTTCAGCAAACCGTTCTCGCCCAGTTCGGTGGCAGAGATGATTGCGCAAGCCGTGAACACGGGCCACTGGCAGGACGATATCGAAGTGATTTCGGCGACGCCCCAATGGATCAGCCTGCGCCTGCGCTGCAAGCTGGAGACGGCCGACCGGCTGATGCAGTTCGTGCGCGAAATGGAGATGGACTTTCCGCCGCACGAGCGCGAGAACATTGCCGCCGCGTTTCGGGAGTTGCTGATGAACGCTATCGAACATGGCGCGGGATCCGACCCGGATAAGCGCGTGCAGGTTACTTACGTGCGCACCACCCGGGCGATCGTCTACCTGATCCAGGACCCCGGCAAGGGGTTTTCGTTCGACGCCATCGCGCACGCGGCCATCGCCAACCCGCCCGGCGATCCCACGCGGCACCTGGAGATCCGCGCGGAACAGGGAGTCCGGCCGGGGGGATTCGGCATCCTGCTCACGCGGAACCTGGTGGATGAGCTGATTTATAGCGAGAAGGGTAATGAGGTTTTGTTCATTAAGTATTTGAAGTAGGCCCGCTCAGTTGCCGATCGGTACCCAGTCCCGCCCGTCGAACTGAATGAGAAACAACTGCTTGATCGGCTGATAGTCGGTGGGACTCGTGGTGATTCTGATTCCGGGGCGAAGCATCCCGAGTTCCAGATCGAGGCTGGCGGCCTGTTTCATGACGTTGGCGCGCGTCAGATCGTCGCCACACTTTTTCAGTACTTCCACCAGCGTTTGCGCCACTTCATAGCCATACAGATTATTAGCATCCCTAAGGCTGGCATCGGGATTGTACTTTTCCATGCATTCGAGAAACGCGCGCACCGCGGGGTCTTCTTTCGAATGCGGCTCGAGCCACGCTTTGGAACGCGCATTGGCGATGATTCCAGCGGCCTTCCTCAGGCCAGCGGGCTCCAGGAAAGCGGCGACGGAGAGGGATGCGTTGGGGATGAACTGCAGCGGATGCCAGCCGATGTCGTAGGCTTTGCGAATGGCCCGCGTGGCAAACCTTCCTACCGCCAGATTCATGAAAACGCCGGCGCCGGAGTTTTTGAGCGCCACGATCTGCGCGTCGAGCGAGGCCGGATCCGAGTACTCGAAAGAAGCCTCCTTCACAATCATAGCCGCCGCCTTGTCCCCCAAGCCGTCGCGAATGCCTTGGAGCCACTCCTGGCCCGACGGATCGCGGGAGTAAAGTATCGCAATCCTGGCGCCCGGCCTGTTCCGCAGGATGTACTTTGCATAGACCAGACCTTCGATTCGCTTGCTGGCCTGAAACCCCATCGTCCATGGGAAATGTGCCGGATCGTTAAACGCCGATTCGGTGGCCGCGACGAAAAGCTGTGGCACCTTCTTCTCGTTCATGTAGGAGCGGATCGACAGGTTGGCGGGAGCGCCCCAGATGCCCACGGTCAGCAGAACCTGGTCCTGTTCCACCAACCGGCGCGCCAGCACCACCGCTTGGCCGGCATTGGAGCCGGAATCGAGGCTGATAAACTGGATCTTGCGGCCGTTGACTCCGCGACGCGCATTGATCATCTGGAAGTAAGCCGCCTCGGCGCGGCCGATTGCGCCATACTCCGAGAACGCGCCGCTATAAGGCGTGATGTTGCCGATCTTGATTTCCGTGTCCGTTGCGCCCGGGCCGTATTTCGCCTGCGCCGCAGCCGCTACCGGGGCAAATGCGAATAGAAACAGTGCGCACCGGTCAAGGGACGGGATAAACCTCATGCGGGCTCCTTTGGCGCATCATAGCGCATCGGAGAGCAGATGGTAGCGGCGAAGGGGGTCTTGCGGCCCGCCGCCGATTTCCGCCACCAGGCCGCGCTCAACCAGCGACGCGAGACGCGTTCGCGCGGCGCGCGGAGACAGCGCGATGCGCCTGGCTATAGTCCGCCTGAGGGCTGGCGGCCAGTGCGCCGAGGATAACCTGGTCCCGTTTGTCCTTTGCCGGCGCGCGCCGGGGTACGGCCGACAGGGTGACTCGAAAGTGCGTTCCGATTTCTTCAAACTGGGGAGCGTCCAAACCACGCGCATGGCAAGCGGCGGTCATTCGTTGGATCCCGCTGCCCCACTGCTCGATCAGTCCCAGTTCCTGAAACACCCGGCCGATGACGCGATTGCGGAGTTTGGAGATGCCTTTTTGGATGTCCTCAATGGTGAGGCCGAAGGGCAGCAGGCCAGGGTTTTCGACTTCCAGCCGATCGTCAAACAGGGCCACGCGGATGGGAGCGCCGTGCTGCGCGCAGTCGGCGTGCACGATCGCGTTCATGATGGCTTCGCGGACCGCCACAACCGTTCGCGAGTCATGTGTTTTCTCAAGAACGCAATGGCCCCGTCCGCGGCCGCCGGAATATAAGACCGGACTTCGGCGGAATCCAGTATCCGGCGGCGGTCGCGGCCCGCGAACCGTCCTTCTTGGATCCATGCATCCGGGAAATGTCTCAGCCGCGCAGCGCCGAATAGAAGGACTCCGCCGATGGTCGGCACAATCCGGCTCTGATAGCCGGCCGTTAACTTGAGACTCTGCAGGCCGTGGGGCGTCAGTTTCCGGATGGGTTTGAAGTACTCGGAAGCAGCTCGGAAGTCGATGGCTTCCGAGTTCAAGTCCGGCATTGGCTGCTCGTCGAACGAGGAAACCTGGTTGTAGCGGCGCATCTCCTCGATCAAGAACGGGTCGGCCCGCCGGTTCGTTGAGTCCACGCGGACGAAGACGCCAGCCGCCGGACCCAATCGATTGAGATAGTGCGGGCGATTGGGGCTCGGATAGATCTCAACCGCAAGCGCCTGAGTCTTCCGCCAGGGCAGCACCTCCATGGAGGGAACCAGCTTGGGAGAGATGCTGTCGGCAATCAGGTTGGCGAGGCGCTCTTCTTCCGCCAGTATGTCGCCGACGCCTTTGACCTTCCTGGTCCGGTCCTCGACTCCCAGCACGATGATGCCGCCCGACGTATTCGCGAACGCTACGATTGCTTTCAGAACGCCTTCCGGGGAGGAAAGATCGCGCTTGAACTCCAGCGTCTTGCCTTGGTGCCGGCTGAGGAGAGCTACCAGATCCACTACTCTGCATTTTACTCAGAAGTGGAGTCGCGCGCGACACTTCCGAGTACCGCGGGATTCAATGCGCCAGAGCTTCCACCGGCGCCAGCATGGGCTCGCTGTACCTGCAATCCACGTTGGGGCGTTGCAGCACCGGCCCGCCGCACGCCCGACATTTTTCCCGCACGGGCTTGCCCCGAGTTACGAAGTTGCAGTCCGGCATTCGGGATCCTCTAGGCACGAACCTGCGGGTCAGTCTGGTTCAGCTTCGCGCATTCAGCTTCGCGCGATTGACGCCCGAAACCGATAGCGTTAGCATAGCGGGGAGGTTATTGTTGACGAACTTAACCACACTCACCCGCCCACCTGCCGCATCGCTGATGTGCAGTATCATATGTCTCGCATGCGCCTTTGTCGCGGTCGCGGCGGCGCACACGAAAGAAGTCGTGCTGCACAGCTTCGCAGGACCCCCGCCATACGGCGCTAATCCATTGGGCGTGGTGCGCGATCCGGCTGGCAACCTGTACGGAGTTGCTTCTTCCGGCGGCGCGTTTAACCAAGGCGCCGTATTCAAGATGGATGCCTCCGGAAATATCAGCGTGCTGCACAGCTTTGCCGGAGGCACCGCGGACGGGGCCGATCCAGGCGTTCCCCCAACCCTCGACTCGTCCGGCAACCTCTACGGGACCACCGCTGAAGGCGGGACGTACAACGGCGGTATCGTATACAAGTTGGATCCGTCCGGCAACGAGATCGTGCTCTATAGCGGATTCCCACTTAACTCGTACCCCAATGGTGTAACTCTCGACTCCTCCGGCAACCTTTACGGGACCACCTATGAGGCGGGGTTTGGCGTTGGCATGGTATACAAACTGGACAGTTCCGGCAATTTTACGCTGCTATACAGCTTCCCGTCCCCAGCAGACACGAGCGGCGCATATCCGCGGAGCAGTGTTACAATTGGCCCGGCCGGCAACCTTTACGGCACCACGGCAGGGGGAGGCAAATTCGAGCAAGGGACCGTATACAAGCTTGACCCGTCCGGCAACGAAGCTGTGCTTTACAGCTTCTCCGGCCAAGGCGATGGGGGGGACCCTAATGGCAACCTCATCATCGACTCGGCCGGCCGTCTTTACGGAACGACCGTTGCTGGCGGCGCGTCCGCCTGCGGTACGGTGTACAAGTGGGAAGGGTCCGGCCTTGAGACGGTGCTGTATAGTTTCGCCGGAAACACTGATGGTTGTCACCCCTACGCGGGAGTCGTTCGCGACTCGCGCGGCAATCTCTACGGCACTACACCCGCCGGCGGCGCGTCCAACGCAGGTACCGTATTCAAGCTCAATGCTTCCGGCAGCGAAACGGTGTTATACAGCTTTTCGACCAACCCCCAAGGAGTTTACCACCCCTCTGGCTTGGTGCTCGATCCCGCCGGCAACCTCTACGGGACTACTTCCGGGGGTGGCGTCGTGGATCTGGGTTTGGTCTTTCAAATAACGCCCTTAGGCCAGGAGAGTAACCTTCATAGCTTCACCGGCCCTGCCGACGGATCCGATCCGGCCTTTGCTCTGACCATTGACCCAGGCGGGAACCTCTATGGGACCACCCGGTCAGGTGGAAGGGCCAATCTGGGCGTCGTTTTCAAGCTCGCCCCGAGCGGAGCGGAAACCATCTTGCACACGTTCACCGGTGGCACCGACGGCGCCGACCCCGCCTCCGGCGTGGTCTTCGACTCCGCCGGAAACCTCTACGGAACCACTGGAAACGGCGGCGGGTCGCAGAGGGGCACCGTCTATAAGATCGACCCGTCCGGCAACGAGACCGTGCTGCACGCCTTTTCCGGGGACGAAGGCTCCCCATCGGGCGGAGTGGCGTTCGACTCCATCGGCAACCTTTACGGGGGCACGTTTTTTGGCGGCCCGTTCGGCACGGGCAGCGTGTACAAGATCGATCCGTCCGGCAACTTCACAGCGCTTTATAGTTTCCAGGGTGGGTTCTACGATGGCTACGGTCCAAGTGGCAGCGTGGCCGTCGACTCGGCGGATAACGTCTACGGAACCACTGAGTTCGATGGCCCTGACGAAGAGGGCATGGTGTACAAAGTGGACCCGTCCGGCAACCAGACCGTGGTGTACACTTTTACCGGGCGCGGCAACGGCGGCATGCCCGTCTCCGGAGTAATTCTCGACTCAGCTGGCAATCTCTACGGGACTACCCCTTACGGCGGCGAGACCCTCGCGGGCACGGTCTACAACACCCCCACTTCCGGCAGTGGCGGAGGGGTGTACAATTTCACGGGAAAAGCCGGTGGGACCGCTCCCTTAGGCGTTGTGGCTCTGGATCCTGCCGGGAACGTTTACGGAACCACTTCCCAAGGCGGCACCCACCAGAAGGGCTTGGTTTACAAGCTGACCCCCTCCGGGACTCTTCAAGTGCTGTACGACTTCACGGGCGAGGCTGACGGAGGCGATCCGCAAGCTGGCGTGATTCTCGGCTCCAATGGCAGCCTGTACGGCATAACCACGGAGGGCGGGAAATCGGGCGGCGGCGTGGTATTCGCCTTGCGGCCCTAAACCAGATCCGCTCAGGAGGCGTTGACATTACCGCGCCAGCGCCTCCACCGGCGCCAGTATGGGCTGCTTGTGCTTGCACTCCGCCTTGGGACATTGCAGCACCGGTCCGGCCTTCAGCCATTTCTCCACCATGTACGGCCCGCCGCATTCGGGACATTTTTCCTGCACGGGCTTGCCCCACGTGACGAAGTTGCAGTCCGGCCACCGGTTGCAACCATAGAACGTCTTGCCGCGTTTGGAGCGCCGCTCCACCACTTCGCCCGCGCTGCACTCCGGGCACTTCATCCCGATGGTCTTCTGCTTGACGTGCTTGCACGCCGGATAATTGCCGCACGCGGTAAACTCGCCGAAACGGCCGGTCTTCAGCACCATGTTGCTGCCGCACTGCGGGCACTTCTCGTCGAGTGGCACGTCGGGCTTCTTCTGCGCGCCGCCGATGGGCTTGGTGGTCTTGCAGTCCGGATACCCGGTGCAGGCGAAGAAGGTGCCGAAGCGGCCCTTCTTCAGCACCATGGGACGGCCGCAGTTCTCGCAGTATTCTTCGTCGCCCTGCTCGGCCAGATCCACCTTGTCCACATCCGGCAGATCGACGGCGAGCTCCCGCGTGTAAGTGCAATCGGGATACCCGGTGCAGGCGATGAAGCTACCGTGGCGGCCCCATTTGATCACCAGCGGCTTGCCGCACTTCTCGCAGATCAAGTCGGTGGGCCGTTCCATCCGCTTGATGTCGGTCATGTGCTCTTCGGCGTGCTTCAGGTCTTTGTCAAACCTCTCGTAGAACTCGCCGATAGCCTCGCGCCAGGCGATCTTCCCCGCTTCGATCTCGTCCAGTTCCTCTTCCATGCGGGCGGTGTATGTGATGTCGAAGATATCGTCGAAGTTTTCGAGCAACAGTCCGGTGACCACTCTGCCGAGTTCGGTGGGGTAGAACCGGCCGCCTTCCTTCTTTACGTATTCGCGTTCCTGAATGGTGGAGAGGATGGAGGCATAAGTGGATGGACGGCCCACGCCATCGGCTTCCAGTTTCTTCACCAGCGTCGCCTCGTTGTAGCGCGGCGGCGGTTCGGTGAAGTGCTGCTCGGGCAGAAGATGGCGCAGCTTGAGATGTTCGCCTTCGGCCACAGCTGGGAGTCTGTGTTTCATCTCCTCGTCTTCTTCGTCGGCTTGGTCCTTGCCCTCCTCGTAGACCTTGAGAAACCCGCCAAACTTCAGCACAGAGCCGGTGGCGCGAAACAGATACTCGCTGGAGTCCTTGCCGCGCGCCGAAATGTCGATGGTGGTCTGGTCGAAGACCGCGGGGGTCATCTGGGAGGCCACGAAACGGTTCCAGATCAGGCGGTAGAGCTTGAGCTCGTCCTCGGCCAGGTACTTGGCCACCGCGTCGGGGCTGTGTTCCACGGAAGTGGGGCGGATGCCTTCGTGCGCATCCTGGGCGTCCTTCTTGGACTTGTAAATAATGGCGGAATCGGGCAGGAATTCCGGCCCGAACTTGACCGCAATATAGGCGCGCACCTCCTGCAACGCGTCCTCGGAGATGCGCGTGGAATCGGTGCGCATGTAGGTGATCAGGCCGACTGCGCCCTCCTTGCCCAGCTCGATGCCTTCGTAGAGCCTCTGCGCCAGGATCATGGTGCGCTTGACGCTGAAGCGCAACTTGCGCGAGGACTCCTGCTGCAGAGTGGAGGTGATAAAAGGCGCCACCGGATTGCGGCGCTTCTCGCGCGTGCCGACGGATTTAACGATGTAATCCGCGCCATCGAGTTGCGCAACCATCCGATCGGTCGCCTCTTGGCTGCCAAGTTCCGGCGTCTGGTCGTCCTTCTTGATCAGGTGCGCGTTCAGCAGCGGCGGTTTGCGAGCGGACAGTTCCGCGTCGATGGTCCAATACTCGTTCTTGATGAACGCGGCGATCTCGCTTTCGCGTTCCACGATCACGCGCAACGCCACGGTTTGCACACGGCCGGCCGAGAGACCCCGCCGCACCTTGTCCCAAAGCAGCGGCGAGATTTTGTAACCTACCAGACGGTCGAGTACGCGGCGCGCCTGCTGCGCATCGACCAGCTTTTCGTCGACCATGCCGGGGTTTTGGAACGCCTTCTGAATGGCGTTCTTGGTGATCTCGTTGAACATCACCCGATAGATGTGCGGGCCGCCGTTCTTCTTGCCTTGCAACTCCTCTTGCAGGTGAAAGCAGATGGCTTCCCCTTCGCGGTCGGGGTCGGCGGCCAGGTAGATGGACTCGACGCCCTTGGCGGCTTGTTTCAACTCGCTGATCAGTTTGCGTTTGCCTTCGATGATTTCGTAGCGGGGTTCGAAGCCGTTATCGACATCCACGGCCAGTTCTTTCTTGGGGAGATCTTTGATATGGCCCAACGAAGCCTTGACGATGTATTGCTTACCCAGATATTTATTGATGGTTTTCGCCTTGACCGGCGATTCCACGATTACGAGAGCTTTCGGCATAAGAGGACTTCTACGACCTTCAACAGATACCCCAGAGGCTACCACACTTTCACGAAGTTCTTTCCGGGAAGCTGCTTGACGAGGCCCAGCATTTCCAGCTCGAAAAGCGCGGCGATCAGCTCAGAAGCTGAGCTATCTTCCACAATCTGAAGGAGATCGTCCAAATGAATCGCAGTATCCACGCGTAGAGCGGCGAGCAGTCTGCGGCCGACTTCGGGTAGAGATCCCCCTAAGTGGGATGTCTGACCACCGTCTGGGGATGCACCGGCATTTCCCAGCAGGCGGGTCCGACCGCGCTCGATTAGCTGACGGCGGACCTCCGCGGGAAGTTCCACGATTACGTCGTTCCAGTCCTGCACAAGCTTAGCTCCCTGTTTTATCAACAGGTTAGGCCCCCAACTGGCTTTGGATGTGATGTTGCCTGGAACGGCGAAGCACTCCCGGCCCTGGTCCAGCGCGAGTTTTGCGGTGATGGCCGAGCCGCTGTATTGTGCGCCTTCCACTACCAGGACACCAGCGCTCAAGCCGCTGATAATCCGGTTACGGATAGGGAAGTTCTGGGGAAATGCGGTGGATCCCATAGCGAACTCCGACAGCAGTAGTCCCTTGATAGCAAGGTCGGTGGCCAGCTTGCGGTTCTCCGAAGGGTAGACGATATCCACGCCGCAACCGAGCACGGCCACGGTGTCGCCACCAGCGGAAAACGCGCCTTTGTGCGCGGCGGTGTCGATGCCGCGTGCCATCCCGCTCACGATGGTGAGCCCGGCGCGGGCCAGGTCGGCGGATAGCCTTTCGGCGGCAGCCAGACCATAAGGCGTGGGTCGCCGGGTGCCGACCACGGCGAAGTGAAAGGGTTGCAGGAGTTCCAGGCGTCCGCGAGCAAACAGCAGTATGGGCGGATCGAAAATCTCCCGCAGCAGAGCTGGATAGCGCGGGTCGCCGCGCACGATGGCAACTGCGCCGCATTCCGCCATCTTACGCTGCTGGTCGAGGGCGTCCTCGAACGAGCAGCCGCTTGCGATGCTCTGGGCCACCGCGCCGCCAACACCGGCCGCCTCCAGTTCGGTGCGCGAGGCGCGGAACGCGGCTGGCGGCGTTCCGAATCGATCTAAAAGCTTTCCCGCCATGCGCGTGCCCAGGCCGGGGATCAGGGTCAGAGCCAGCCAGTGCAGTTCCTCTTCCCGGCTGATCGGACATACCGCGGCGTCTGCCATTGGTCCTTCCTTCCAAATATCTCCTAAGATGGTAAAGATGGCGATGAGCGCCGCTTCTCTCAAGTAAAACATGCGGCAAGAGGCGTCTTTTTTTGAAGGCAAAGATTCCGTGCTGGTGTATATCGCCAAACGGCTAAACGAGGCGTTGCGGCTGGAAGCGATCCTCTCCAATGCAGGCATTGATTACGGCGTGGAAGCCGATGAGTATCGCGGCGGGTTCATTTTCGAAAGGGTGCGCACGGGCGCGTTCTTTTACGTGCTCCCGGAAGCGGCCGAAACGGCTCGGCGCGTGCTCTTGGAAAGCGGCTACCGGCCGGCGGAGCTGGAGCGAAGTTGAGCGGCCGATGATCCGGCGCGGCGCGCTTCCGCCAGCCACACCCGGTACTGCTCGCGCAGGGCCTTGCGGTACGCCGCCGGCGGCATGCCGGCCGCGGCGGCCCGGCGCACCAGGGCTTGTTCCGCCAGTTTGACACCGGCTGACATACGGTTCCCGCTCAAAGCCAGCCAGGCCGGCTGGTAATCGAAGCCGAAGGCCCACAGCGATGGCAGTGGAAGCTGGTAGTTGTCCGGCAGTCCTAACTCCGCAAAGGGAAAGCCTGCCGCCCAATCTTTGTGATAGCCCACCAGCATGTTGGAAGGGTTCACGGAAACCTGGGCGTGCGTGACGCAGTTTCCGGCGCGAATCTGGTAGCGGCTGCGGAGCATTTCCGTTAACATGGCGGCGCTGCGCACCTGGGCCGGGCTCACGGCTCCCTCCGTCTGCCCGGGACGCGTCTGGGCCTCAAAGGACACTCCCAGAAAGCTCTCGTTGAGATTCACATAGAACCAGTCGTCGTCGGCCCACACGGAATAGCCGGCATGGTTGGCGGCATCGGATTCGGCGACCACCCGGTACACCCGGCCGAATCGGTCGATCAGGTAATGGTAAGCGCGCTTGCGGCACACATACTCGAGCAGCGACTCCCCCAAACGCTTCAGAACCGGAGTGTCCTCCGCTTCGAATGGCGCCTGGCAACTCTCTGTGGTGTGGTAGACAATACCAGCCGGCTGAGTGCGGCGGGCGTGGTTGGGGGAGGCGGCGCCGGCGCGCGGAAAGGCTGTGTAAACTCTGGGCCGGTTGGCAACCGTCAGACGTGTATCAATACGCAGTCCGTTGCTGTAAGACTCGGCGTCGCCGGTCTGTTCGATTTGCCAGACCGAGACCGTTCTTTGAGCGTCGCCGGGGGCTGCCCGGCGGGGTGGGATCGACGCGGCCCGTGGCGGTTCCGGTTTGCCCGCCGCCAACTTCATCAGAAAAGGGATGAGCGGCAGCGATACCAGACCTGTCCAGAGGATCCAGTGGCGCAGGCGCGCTTGGGACACGCGTTGCACAAACGAGGGCCGCGGCGCCACCGCTCTCAAGAATCGCAGCCGCCGGACCGGATCGCCGATGTGACCTGCGATGCGACGCACGCCTGCCTGGCGCGCGGCGCGCGTCCACCTTCGTCCTAGCCATGGCATAGGCATGCGTCTGTCGTAGATTATGTCGTCCGGAAGGGCGAAAAATCTTATCCCTGTTAGTCTTTTTCGTAAGATGGCGGCCGTCGGAGTGCGAATTCCCTTCGTGGAACAGTCGCGCCCCTTCAAAAGGTGTGAGAGGAATTCCCCAAAAGAGTACTTCTAAGGAGATACCGGGAAAAACAGAATAACGAAGACCGCCGCGGGAGGGGCATCCGGCCGATTGGGCGCCGTGGCGGTGTCTGGAAGGGAGACGCACATGTGGAAGCGAATGCTGCAGCTATCGAATGGAAACCGCGAGGAGTTGCCTGCGGGCGGAAACGGCGCTGGATCCAAGGGCCGCGTACCGGCGGTCATGGTGCCGGAAATGCCGGGCGCGCGGCTGGCCGCGTGGGGCACGGAACACGCTCCCGCCTTGCTCACCGACTTTGAGCAAATCTATCAGAGCGCGGCCGTGAAGCCGCCGCGTATTTCCTGCGGCGTGCTGAAGGTGGCGGAAATGCTGAACAGCTCGCACCTTTGCGGTATGCCGGCGGAATCCAAGCGCGCCGCGTTGTTGATGGCCTTGGACGCGGGCGGCGCGAAGATCGAGGATATCCTGCAGGACGCCATCGTCCGGCAAAGGGCGCTCAACGACTACGAAGAGGCGCGGCAACGGGACCTGCAAAACTTCGAGGCCGCCATCCAGGAACAGAACCGCGCGATTCAAGCCGAAATGGACCGCATCACCAGCCAATACATGGCGCGCATGCAAGGCAATCTGGATGAAGTGGCGCGCGCGCAGGACCACTTCCGGGTCTGGCAGAAGCGCAAACAGCAGGAGACGCAGCGCATTGCCGACGCTGCGGACTGCTGCGTGCCGGAAGCCGGTACGCCGGCAGCGGCCGGGCTGACGGTGGTGCTGGAACGTGCGTCGAGCGCGGCGGCTCGTTAAAAGGAAAAGCGGTGGAGTGGTTGGCGGGCATTTGCGGTGTGGCGTTGCTTGCCTGGTGGTGGTGGGCTGAGCGCAAGATGCGGCCTTTGGAAGGCGACGAACTGCAAAGATTGCGGCGCGCCGCGGAAGCCATGCGCCGGGAACAAGTCCAGCCTTTCGACTAATCATGAAACGGGAGAGAGCTATGAACAACCTTGAACAGGACTACACACAGCCGCTGGGGCTGGACGTAGGCACCAGCCGCGTGGTGGTCGCGCGCGCCAAAGACAAGAAACAAGAGTACGATTCCCAGCTCAACGCCTTCCTGACGCTGCCCTACACGAAGCTCGCGGAGAGTCTTTTGCAACGGGAGGGTGTTTTCCACGAAGTCCACGGCGCGGATATCGTGTTGGCGGGCAACGACGCGGAAAAATTCGCCGAAGTGTTTCACGTTGAAACGCGGCGGCCCATGGCTCAGGGAGTGCTCAATCCCGAAGAGCCGCACAGCCTCGCGGTGGTGCGAAGTATCATTACGAAGTTGGTTGGACGGGCAGCGGCCGAGGGGCAGAAAGTCTTCTTCAGCGTGCCTGCGCAGGGAGATGGTCTGAGCGGCGCGATTCGATACCATGAAGCGTCCATACGGCAGATCCTCGCGGAACTGGGCTACCAGGCTACCCCCATCGAGGAGGGGCTGGCGGTGGTGTATGGCGAGATGGCCGCATCGAATTACAGCGGCGTCGGTATTTCGTGCGGCAGCGGCTTGTGCAATATCTGCCTGGCGGTCCTGTCGGTGCCGGTGATCAGTTTCAGCGTTCCCAAGGCCGGCGACTTCATCGATGCCCAGTCCGCCCAGGTAACCGGCGAGCGCGCCAACCGATTACGTATTTCGAAGGAGAAGGCCTTCCAATTGAATGGATTCACTGGAGATCGAGTGCACAATGCGCTGACCGTCTACTACCAGGAAGTGATCGCTAACCTGATCGGGTCGTTGCGCGCCCACATCGCATCGGCGCAGAAACTGCCAAAGCTGGAGCAATCGGTGCCGCTGGTGCTCAGCGGAGGCACGGCGATGCCTAAGGGTTTTTTGGATCACTTCATGCGGATCCTGCAATCCGAGGAGTTTCCGTTGCGTCTGTCGGAAGTCCGGGTATCCGGCGACCCCTTGCATGCGACCGCACGGGGGGCGCTGATGGCCGCGCAGTGCTAAGGCCGGGCGGCCGGGCTGCGGCGAGCTAGATCCGGCAGGGCCGGTGCGCGCCCGAGCCCCGCAGGAAGGGACCGTGCGAACCATCCGGCAGGATCGTATCGCGGTCCGTCAGCGCTTGGCCGAGTTGCGTCTGGGTGAGCCCTTGGGCGGCCCGCAAATCGGCCCCGCGAAAGTTTGCGTTAGCCGTGGCGGCTTCGTGGAAACGGGTGCCGGTAAGATCCGCGGCTTCCAGGTCGGTGCCGTTCAGGCGGGTGCTTTGAAAGCTGCATCCACTGAGATCGGCCTTCCAAAAACAGCTTTGGCTCAGGTCGGCCCGGTCGAAACGCGCGGAGACCAGATCGGCTCTCCGGAATTCGCAGTTCTGCACCAGAGCGTTGGCCCAATTCGATCGGGCGGCGGATATTCCGGACAGCTTGCAATACCGGAACACGCAGTGGTAAAGATTAGCTCCCACCAGGTCCGCCTCGGCGAAATTACAGTCGAACGCCTTGCTCTGGAGCAACTGAGCGTCGTGCAGGACGGCGCGCGCGAAGTCGCAGTTTTCCATGTTCGTCTCCAGCAGGTGTGTTCCCCGCAGGCTTGCGCACTGTAACGAGACTCGCAGAAACCGGGCTTCGCTGAAGTTCGCCCCGCCCAGCAAAGCGTAGTCTAATTTGGCATCCACCAACTCGGCTTGCGACACGTCCGCTTCGATCAGCGTGGCGTTGCTGAGGTCGGCGAAGTGCAGGATCGCTCCGCTCAGATTGGCGCCGGACAAACTGGCATCGATGAAGTTCGCCGCTTTCAGGTCGGCGTACTGCAAATTGATTTTGTCGAGGGCCGCCTCGGCCAGCACCACGCCGGTCAGGCTGGCGCGCCGTCCGCCCGGGCGCTGCTCGAGCCAGGCGCCGTGCGCCTCCAGCACACTGCGCAACGCGGTCATGCCCAGGCGCGGACCGATTGGCTGCGAACTGGCTATTTGCTCTTCAGACGTACTTGGGGAATCCGGCATTGACCTCCATCCCGCATCGATCCGGCTGCCCTAGGCGCAATGCACGAAATCCGAAGCCATGGCGGCAATTTCCGGATCGCTGGTTTCCAGGCTCCTCAATTTCGCGGCCAAGGTCGTGCGTTTGAGGCGCAGCAGGTCGGCCGCCATTTTCTTGTTTCCATTCGTCTTGCGCAGCGCCTGTTCGAGGATGCCGCGCGCGATCTGCCCTACGGTCTGCTCGAAATCCAGGCCGTCGTCGGGCACATGCACAAAGTTGGCGCTCGCGCGGCCGGCAGCCGGGCGTGGGCCGTGGCCGTCCAGCGGGAAGTCGGACGGGTACAGCATGGCCCGATCGCCGCTTAGGACGATGGCGCGTTCGACGGTGTTTTCCAACTGGCGCACGTTGCCGGGCCAGGAGTAATCGCCCAGCCGCTGCTGCGCCTCGCGCGAGATCTGCTTCAGCGGGAGGTCCTCCAAGCGGCAGATTTTCCGGAGGAAGTGATGGGTCAGGGCCGCCACATCTCCCAAACGGGCGCGCAGCGGTGGGAGATGGATAGGTACCACGTGGAGACGGTAGTACAAGTCTTCGCGAAAGCGGCCCTGGCGGACCCGCTCCTGCAGGTCGGCGTTGGTGGCGGCCACCACGCGCACGTCCACCCGGATGGTCTCGGAACTGCCCAGCCGCTGGAACGCATGCTCCTGAAGGACGCGCAGCAGCTTGGCTTGCAACTCCAGCGGCATATCTCCGATTTCGTCCAGAAACAGGGTGCTGCCGTGGGCCTGCTCAAAGCGGCCGATACGCTGGTTGAGAGCCCCGGTGAAAGCCCCGCGCACGTGTCCAAACAGCTCGGCTTCCAACAGATTCTCGGGGAGGGCGCTGCAGCAAACTGATACCATGGGCAGACGGCCGCGCGGCCCCGCCATGTGTACCGCCAACGCCGCCATCTCTTTGCCGGTTCCGGTCTCGCCCGTGATCAGCACGGTGGAGCGCCGGCTTCCCACTTGCCGTACCATCCGCACCACTTCCTGAAACGGCTGGCTGGAGCCCACCAGAATCCGCCGCCAAGGCTCATCGGCGTCCCCGTTCGCGGATTGGTGGCTGCGGCGGTCGTCGACCGCGTCCTGAACCACGGCGGCAAATTGCTCGGGTCCGGCTTCCCCGCCCAGAACGTCGAAGGCTCCCAGCCTGACTAGGCGTATGCCATCCTGTAATCCAATCGACGGATCCCATAAAACGACCGGAACACCGGTATCGGCGCCCTGCAATTCCTCCAGCGCATCGACGGGGGTGCACTCCGGGAGCGGAAAGCAGACCACTGCCGCGTCGATCCGGGAGCGCTTGAGGTACTCCAAGGCTTCCGGAATGCCGGCGGCGCGCTCCACGACAATGCCGTCGATTTCAGGGACGCTGACCGCTCCCGCCGCGCGATCTTCTGCGGCGATCCATAACAGCCGGGCTGGTTCGACAATATCCATGGCTATGGCAACCATCGGCGGGTGCGGGCAAAGGCTTTAGCCCGGGTCCGCCGGACACCGTATTCAAATCCGCCCCACCACGATGCGGTGGACCTTAATCAACAGTTCCACCTCGCTCCGCGGCAGGGCCAGCATGGCCGCTATTCCCGCGCTGTCCTGGCCGGCGCGGTGCATCCGCAGAACCTGCGTGCGCTTGCTGAGATTGAGTCCCGACCGGGCAGGCGCCGGCGCCACCAGCATGCCAGTCTGGTTTTCCACTTCGCGCAGATCGGTTTCGAGCGACTGCACCGCGACGCGGGTCTCACCCAGGGCGCTCTCCAAGGCTTGCAACTGCTGCCGTTGGGCGAGCGAGCGGCGAAGCAGGCCCTGGATTTCAACCTTCAGGGTTGCGAACAGACACAAGCACAATCCCAAACCCGCCACCAGCAGGCCATAGCAGACCAGCGGATGCAGCATCCATTCAGGGTTTCCGCCGATCCCCGGCAAGGCGCTCACGGCAGGGTCTCCAGGCGTTCCTGGCGGGTCATGATCTGATGGATCCGCACTCCATAGTTACCCTCCATCACCACCACTTCCCCACGAGCCACCACGCAGTTGTTGACAATGACTTCCACCAGTTCATCCACCGTGCGGTTCAGCTCAATGATGGATCCCGCGGTCAGCTTGAGGACGTCTTTCAAGGGAAGTTGCACGTGGCCGAACGAAACGCTTACGGGCAACTCCACCCCCATCAGCAGATCGAACGTCCTGGAACGACCCGGCGGGGGTTGAGTTTCCAGATCTGGGGCGCCCGCGCCGGCAGCCCTGGGCGTCCCCGCGGGCGAATCCGCCTCCGCGGGTGGATCCTGCGGGGAACCGGTGACGGCCAGCATCAGAGGCGGGATCGCCGCATCCGGGTAGACGGCTTCCACCAGATAGAATTCGGAGGTGTCCGGCGCGGCCGCGCCTTCATTTCCGGAACAGTCGAGCTGGCGGTCCCAGCGGCGGCCCGCGCTGCGCGACAACTCGCCCAGCGACTGCTGCAGGATTTCAAGGTAGGTTTCCCGCGCTTGGGACTCGTCCTCGACACCGGCCGCGCCCAGGACGCGCGCGGCAAGCTGAGTCCACGCATCCCGCGGCGCCCCGATCCAGGTGGCCGGCGCGCCCGGCAATGGGAAACGGTATTGCCACCACAGGATTGCGCCGTGCTGCCCCGCGATTTCCTCGCTGCGGAACTGGAGCGTAGTGGCCGCGGCGGGCGCGGTGCAGCATAACTTAGGGCGCTCTCCCGCCAGAGACTCCAGCACGGTGCCTAGCAGCGCCGTCCATTCCTCGGCAAACCAGCGCCCCGGCCTGTTCCGATCCTGGCTCACACCACACCTCCGGCCTGGTTGGGCCAGACCTTCTCGATATCCGCACGCAGCCGCAGGATAGCCTGCGACTTCAGATGGGAGATGCGCGACTCATGCAAGTCCACCACCTGGGCAATTTCCCGCAACGTGAGCTCTTCCAGATAGTAGAGGCCCAGTACCGTCCGCTCCATGGGGGGAATTCTGCGGATAGCCGCGGCCAGCAATTGTTCGAGCTGGGAGCGCTCCAGCGCGCGGGAAGGCAGTTGCTCCTGGTCGTCGCTCAGGTATTCGAGCAAGCCCTTTCCTTCGCCATCGTCGGAGGTGTACTCCAGGCTGCCGATATTGAGGCCTTGCACCTCCACCAGCCAGCGGTGATATTCTTTCAGGTCCAAGCCCATCTCGTCGGCGATTTCGTCTTCGCCGGGAATCCGGTGCAGCCGCTGCTCCGCGCGCGAGATCGCAAACTCGATTTGCTTGGCTTTCTTGCGCCTCTGCCGGGGCGCCCAGTCCAGTCCGCGCAGGCTGTCCAGGATGGCGCCCCGAATCTTGTGCTCGGCGTAGGTTTTCAGCTTGACGTTGTGCGCCGGATCATACTGGTCCACGGCTGCAATCAGTCCGACGATGCCGGCGGATACCAGGTCCTCGAGGCTCACGTTGTCGGGCAGGCGGTCGCGGATGCGGCGGGCAATTAGCCGGACCTGCGGCAAGTGCTCCAGGATGAGGCGTTCGCGTTCCTCGACGTCCGCCTCCGCGGCGTCCGGGTGGCAATAAGGGTTAGACATGACGCCTCACGAAATTCCTTTTCATGCGGCCACGCGCCGGGCACCGGGCGATAGCGGCCACAGCAGGCTCATGATCCGCTCTTTGGTGGCCGGCGCCACGTCTTCCGGGATGTTCTGTCCGGTTCCAAGAAACCAGATGGGCTTGCCCAGCCGCACCGACAATGAGAACGCCGTACCGAAGCCGGCGGTCTCGTCCAGCCTGGTGAACAGCAGGCTGCACGGACGGAAGATCTCGAAGCGCTCCGCCACATGGGTCAGATCGGCGGATTTCATCGAGGCCGTTAACACCAGACAGGTAGCTGTGTCCGGCCGGCTGGACAGAAAGCGGGCTAGTTCGGCCGCGCGGTCCATGTCGTGTGGGCCGTAGCCGGGAGTATCGATCAGAACCAGACGTTTCCCTTGATGCTCCGCCAGCGCCTGCGCCAGCGCGCCCAAGTTGTCCAGGGCCTGGAAACCGGCCCCCAGAATCGCGGCGTAGGAGCGCAATTGGTCGGCCCCCGCGACCCGGAAATCGTCCATCGAAACCAGTGCCAGGCGGCGCCGCTCCGCCAGGCCCCGGATCACCGCCAGTTTGGCGATCATGGTGGTCTTGCCAGCCCCCGGGGGGCCGACCATGGCCACCGCGCCAGGTCCGTTCGGCGCGTCCCAGGTGCCATCCACCCGGATGCGCTGTTCGATCTCCGCCGCGACGGCATCTTCCATCCCGCCAAACCCCGGCCCCGCGCGGCGCTCTGCGGCATTCAGGACTTCGTGTGCCAGTTCCCCTTCCATGTCTGTTGCCATCAGGCGGGCATGCCATTCCGACATCTCGGGGCGGGCCGACGCCCAACCTACCGCGCTCCAGGCCGAGCGCGTGATGGTCTTGCCCATCAGGTCCAGTTGGCGGCGCATCTCGGCCAGTTCGCCGGCTAGCCGGGCATCCTGCGCGCCACTATCCTCCGGCGCCTGCGGAGGGCCGGGCTCGGCTTCCGGCACCAGTGCGCAAACCACTTCGTACTCGCCCAAGTGGCGCGCCGCGAGCGCGGCCTTGCGGGACTCCACCAGCATGGCTTCGGCCCCCATCTCCCGGCGGGCCAGAGCCACCGCACCTTCGACTGAGTTGGCGTAAAAAGACTTGATTTGCATGGTTCTCTCTTATTGAACGACCCCCAGGGACACCACCTTCACTCCGGCCGGAATCTCGTTGTGCGAGAGGAAGAACAGGTTCGGCAGGACCGGCTCCACCATTTGCTGCAGGAAATAACGGGCGCCAGCTGTGGTTACCGCCGCCACGGGCCCCTCGGGGCTGCCAACTTTGCGCTGAATGCGGTCCAGAATCTCGCGGATCGTCTGCGGCGCCATGCTCAAATGGCTGTTCTGCTCGGCGTGCTGCACCGCGGACTCCACGGCCTGCTCGATCGAGGCGTCCAGGAAATAAGCCGGCAGGTTGCCGGAGGCGTCCAGATAGCGCCTGACCACCGTGCGCCGGATGGCCTGCCGGGCGTACTCGGTGAGCAGCACCAGGTTGCGCGTGGACAGCGCCGCCTCGCCCAGCGCTTCCAGAATCGAACCGGTATCGCGGATAGAGACACGTTCGCGCAACAGATTCTGCAACACCCGCTGGACCGCCGAGAGCGGGAGTTGCTTGGGCACCAGATCCTCCACAACCTTGGGTTGTTCGACGGCCGCCAGATCCAGCACCTTCTTGGCGTCCTGGCGCGAGAACAGCTCGTAGGCGTGCCGCCGGGCCAGTTCCGCAATGTGCGTGCCCAACACGCTGACCGCATCGACCAGCGTGTACCCGGCCGCGCGGACCTGCTCGGCGCGCTGGTCGGGAATCCACCAGGCCGCCAGTCCAAAGGCTGGCTCGCGGGTGGCGGTGCCCTCCGGTGCCGGAGCGCTCCGTCCGGAGGGGATGGCCAACTGGCACCCCTGCGGCAATTCGTAGCGGGCGATCTCCGCGCCCTTAAGCGAGACCGTGTATTCCCGCGCGCGTAGCGCCAGATTATCGGCCACCCGGACCGGCGGCAAAAGATAGCCGAGATCCGCAGCCAACTGCCGCCGGATGCCCGCGATGCGCTTCAGCAGCGGGGAGTTCTGCGCGCCTTCCACCATCTTGACCAGGCCCAGCCCCACCTCGATGGCCAACGGCTCCACCTTGAGCAGGCCTTCCAGGTTCTCGCGGGTGGTTTTGGCCGGGCTGGGCGCCTGCCCCTTGGCTGCCGGCTTCGCGCGCATACGCCAGCCTCCCGTTCCCAGCCCCAGGCCCAGCAACAGAAACGGGATGGCGGGCATGCCCGGGAGGCACGCCAGCACGATCAGGACTCCGCTGGCCAGCAGCAGCGGCTGCGGGCTGCCGAAGATCTGCCTGCGGAAATCCGCGCTCAACCGCGCTTCGGAGCCGGAGCGGGTGATGATGAGGCCGCCGGAAACCGAGATCATGAGCGCCGGCACGACGGTCACCAGGCCGTCCCCGATGGTGAGCACCGTATAGGTCTCCAGCGCGTGTCGCAGTTCCATGCCGTGCTGCAGGACGCCGATCAGGAAGCCCGCCACAATGTTGATGCCGGTGATCAGGATACTGGCCACCGCATCGCGCTGGGTGAAGCGGGAGGCGCCATCCATGGCGCCATAGAACTCCGCCTCGGCCGCCAGTTGCTTGCGCCGCCGGCGCGCTTCGGATTCGTCGATCAGTCCCGAACCCAGGTCCGAGTCGATCGACATCTGCTTGCCGGGCAAGGCGTCCAGGGTGAACCGCGCGGTGACCTCCGAGATGCGCACCGCGCCGTGATTGATGACTACGTACTGGATGGCGATCAACACCAGGAAGATCACCGTGCCGATGATGTAGTTGCCCCCCACCACAAAGCTTCCGAAGGCCTCGATCACATGCCCGGCGGCGGCGGTGCCGGTGTTGCCGTTGAGCAGGATCAGCCGCGCCGAGGATACGTTCAAAGCCAGCCGGTACAGCGTCAGCAACAACAGGGTGGTGGGAAAGACGTTGAAATCCGACGGGCGCGTGATGTACATGGCGACCATCATGACCACCACCGACATCATGATGTCCACCACCAGCAACAGGTCCAACAGGAAGGGCGGCAGAGGCGTGATGAGGGCCATCACGATGGCCAGCACGGCCACCGGCACGCCCAGTTCCGCCGCCCCCCCGCCCGCGAAGAAATCCAGCGGCCTCCAACTCGCTTTGGCTATCGCTGTGGCTTCCGCCATGCCGGCTATCTCCCGCTTCCGTCCCTACCCAGGTAATCGGCCGTTCATGAGTTTATAAACATAGGCCAGGATCTCGGCCACGGCCCGATACAGGTGCGCCGGAATCTCCTGGCCGACATCCACCGAGCGGTAAAGCGCCTGCGCCAGCGGGGGATTCTCCACAATGGGGACCTGGTACTCCATGGCCCGCTGGCGAATGCGCTGCGCCAGGTAGTTCCTCCCTTTGGCCACCACCACGGGCGTGGCCATGGAATCCAGGGCATAGCGCAGCGCCACCGCGTAATGCGTCGGGTTGACGATAACCGCGGTGGCGGTGGGAACTTCTTTCATCATCTTGTGCCGCAGGCGCTCCCGCGCCAGACGCCGGATGCGCGCCTTCATTTGTGGATTGCCTTCCGTTTCCTTGACCTCGTCGCGGATCTCCTGTTTGCTCATGCGCAGGTCCTTGCGGTAGCGGCGGCGCTGCCGCAGCAAATCCACGGCGCCGAAGACCAGGAAGACGCCGCTGGCTTTCCATAACAGCGCGGCGAACGAGCCGCAGACCTGGCCGAAGCCCGCTTCGACGCCCAGAAAGGGAAGCGCCATGTACGCCGCCAGGTTGTCCCGCACGATACCGTACACCGCGATGCCGAACAGCGGCAGCATGACCGCCGCGCGCAGCAGCGCCGGCAGATTCTGTTTGGGCAGCTCGCGCAGCCGCGCCAGCGGATTCAGCCGCTGTGGATCGGGCGCCAGTTTCTTCAAGCTCACGCCCAGTTGCGTGGCGGCCAGTTGCACGCCCAGGGTCACCGCCAGCAGCACTCCCGCGGCGGGCGCCAGCAGACGGGTAACTTCCAGCAGCAGGTAATAGCTGGTCTCCATGACGCGGGCCTCGGCGCTGGCGGCGAAGGCCGCCACCAGCGCTTGGCGCATCAGCCGGCGCAACTCAGCCAGCCATTGGCCGCCCCAGGCTTCCAGCACCACCACGAAGGCCAGGAATTGCATGGCCGAGACGAACTGGCGCGCGGTGGGGAACTGTCCCTCCTTGCGCGCCTTGTCCAGGCGCTTGGCGGTGGGCTGTTCTGTTCTCTGACCGTTTTGATCCGGCACGGAGTTCCCTGCGTCAAAAACCGAGCGACTGGCGCAGCGTTCCGAAAACGGCGCCGCCGTAAGCCGCCAGCAGCCTGGGGAGCAGCGCCGCGACCCACCCCACCAGCACCAGCGCCGCGGTCATCTTAATGGGGAAGGTCAGGGTCAACAGTTGCAGTTGGGCGTTGAGGCGCCCCAGCAGCCCCAGCGCGATGTCCGCCAGCACCAGCAGCGCGATACAGGGCAGCGCCAGCCGCACCGCCAGCGCCAGCATGTCCCCGCCCAGGCGCAGCAGCGCCTCGGCCGCGGGCCGGGTGATCCAGGCCCCGGCCGGATGTGCTTCCAGGCTGTAAGCCAGCGTCCGGATCACCTCCCGGTCCAGACCCAGCGCCAGAAAAACCATGCCGCCGGCCAATTGCGCGAACACCAGCAGAACACCCGACTCGGCCTGGGTAGTCGGATCGATGGTCTGCGCAAAACTAAACCCCGCGTTCAGGCTGAGGATTTGGGCCGCCATCAGGAAGACCTCCAGGATGAACGCTACGCCTAGCCCAATGGTGACTCCCGCGGCGATCTCCGGTAGCACCCATAACAGCAGCCGCGGCGCGTCCACCCGCGGCGTGTCGATCCGGGGCCAAAGGGGATAGAGCGCCAGAGCAATGGCTACCGACAGGACAATGCGCGCCAGCCGCGGGCCGCTTTGAAAACCGGGCAGCGGCACCAGCGCGAAGATCCCCGACACTCTGGCCAGCACCAGCAGGAAACCGTAGAGCGTGGGCCAGCCCAGAGCCGGCTCAGCGGGCATACCGCCCCAGATCGCCGAACAAGGCCGTGGTGTAAACCGTGATGCGCTGGATCATCCAGGGCATCAGCAGGAGGATGGCCAGTACAAACACCACCAGGCGGGGAATGGTGCTGAAGGCGGTATCCTGAATCGAGGTCACGATCTGCGCCAGGCTGACCACCACGCCGGTGGCGAAGGCGATGGCCAGCAGGGGCGCCACGATCCAGAATGCCGCCAGCAGCGCGTGGCGCAGGATTTCGACGGCAGCGTCACCGGTCATAAGCGTCCTCAGTTGAAGCTCTTCAGAAGTGATCCGACCACCAGGTTCCAGCCATCCACCAGCACGAACAGCAGAATCTTAAAGGGTGCCGATATCATGACGGGCGGCAATTGGACCATGCCCACCGACAGGGTCACCGAGGCTACCACCAGGTCGATGACCAGGAAGGGCAGGTAGAGCACCGCGCCAATTTGAAAGGAGGCCTTCAACTCCGACAGGATATAGGCTGGAATCAGGACTTTCAGGTCCACGTCGGCCGGAGTGCGGGGCGCCGGCGCGTGGGATATCTCCAGCAGCAAGGCAATGTCCTTCTCGCGCGCGAAGCGCAGCCAGAACTGGCGTAGCGGCTTGGCGGCCTCCTGGGCGGCCTGGGGCAGCGACATCTGGCCGTTTTCCAGGGGAGTCCAGGCTTGTTCGTAAATCCGGCTGGCCATGGGTTCGATGGTGAGCAGGCTCAGAAACAGCGCCAGCCCTACCAACACCTGGTTGGAGGGCGCCGTCTGCGTGGCCAAAGCCTGCCGCAGGAAATGCAGCACGACGGAAATGCGCAGGAAAGGCGTTACCGATACCAGCGCCGCGGGCAACAGCGTCAGCGCCGTCAGCAGCAGCACAATCTGCATCGGCGCGCTCATTGCGCCGGCCTGGCCGGCGACGAACCAGGATGCCGGGGAAGCCGCGCGAGCCGCCCGCGCGGCAGCCGGCAACAGCAGTGCCAGGCCGCCTGCACCCGCCAGCCGGCGGGACATCAGCGCGCCTCCGGAACGCCGGCGGGAAGCGCGGACTCCGGGTTCGGCCACGCGAAACTCTCCAGCACCGCGCATCCCGCCGGCGACGTGCCCACCAGGAGTCCGCGGTCCGCCAGCCGCACCAGGTGCAGCGCGTGTTGGGGCCCCAACGTCAGCCGCTCCACCGCCTGCAGATTCCGTCGCCGGGCGCCGCGGGAGGCAAAGCGGGCCAGTCCTTTGCGCCGCAGCACCCAGAGCGCGGCCGCCAGCAGCGACAACACCACGCTCACCGCCCACACTTGCCGTATCGGTTCCATCCGCTCCTCTTCCTGCCGTGTACGTTACGCATCGCCGTTGAAATCCGTGATGCGAACTCCCAGGCTGTTTTCGACGACCACGATCTCGCCGCAACCGATCAGGGTGCCGCCGACATACAGGTCGATGTTTTCTCCCGCCGAGCGCTTCATGCCGATCAGGCTGCCGGGTTCCATTTGCAGGATCTGCCCCACGCTGAGGATGCGGCGGTCCAGCTCGGCCTCGATGTCCACCGGCACATCGGCAAAGGCGGCGATCACCTCCATGGCGGTCATATGCCGGCCGCTCCTAAGTGATCAGGTTGGTGGCGGCCTGCGCGAGCGAGTCGACGGTCGTCACCACCTTGGCATTGGCCTGGTAGGCGCTCTGCAGCACGATCAGATCGGTGAGTTCGGTGGCCATATCCACATTCGAGGATTCCAGCGCGCCGCCCACGATCGCGCCGCGTCCGCCGGTGCCGGGCGCCCCGATGGCCGGCGCGGCGCTCTCCGCAGTCACCTGGTAATTGTTGTTTCCCACGTTCAGCAGGGTTTGCGGGTTTTGGATGTTGGCCATGGCCAATTGTCCGACCACGGTCTGTTGACCGTCGGAGTAGGAAGCCAACAACTGGCCGCCGTTGGCCATAGTTACCGAAGTCAGCTGGGCGGCCGCCGCGCCGTCCTGAGTGGCGCCGGAAGTGGCCGAACTCTGGTCAAATTGAGTGAGGGGGCTGGTGCCGTCCGCATTGATCGGATTCCAGTTGACGTTCATGGCCGCGGCGCCGTCGCTGGGCTGAAAGGAGAACACAATCGGTTCGGCCGGCGCGGTGCCGGTTAACTGCCCGCTATCGCTGAATTGCAAGGAAATGGGGTTCCCCACGTCGGATGGCGTGCCCGCCGCGCCGCCTTGCACATCCTCGCCGGGAACGGTGGCTTGGCAAGTCCAGGTGTTGGCGGCGGTCTGTTCGAAGTTGAGGGTCAACACATGCGCGGTCCCCAGGGAGTCGTAGATGGTAATGGGCGCGGACCAGTCGGATGGCGCGCCCGTGGCGGCGGATGCGTCGAAGTTGGCCGTCAGGGTCATGTTCTGGGTGGCCAGCGGCGCTTCGAGCGAGCCCACCGGCACGGTGATGTTGCCGATGGCCCCGCCGGTGTTTACCACTCCACCGGTGGCCATCCAGCCCTGGACCTGCTGGCCGCTGGGAGTAAGCAGGTTGCCCGCAAGGTCCACCTGAAAGCTGCCGGCCCGCGTGTACTGGGTGGTGCCGTTGTTGTTCAACACAAAGAAGCCGCTCCCTTCGATGGCCGCGTCGAGAGAGCCGCTGCTCGACTGGATCGCGCCTTGGGTAAACTGCGTGAGGGTGAGCGGCGGGGCCACGCCGAACCCCACTTGCGTCTGGCCGCTGTTCAACGATTCGCCGACCAGACTTTGGAAGTAGGCGACGCTTTCCTTGTAACCGGTGGTGTTCATGTTGGCCAGGTTATTGCCGATCACATCGACGGCCACGCCGTTGGCGTCCAGGCCGGATAGTGCGGTGGTGAAGGCTGCGAACACGATTAGTTTCCTCCTTGGTTGGTGGTGGTACCCTGGGTGGCGCCAGAGCCGGACTGCGTCAGGCTGTCCAGATCGCCGTGAATGCCGATGAGTTGTTCGAGCGAGCTGAACTGCGCCAGTTGGGTGACGAATGCGGTGCTGTCGGTCGGATTAGTGGGATCCTGATACTGGATTTGAGCCACCAGAAGCTGCAAGAACGCGGTCTCGCTGACATCGTCAACGGAAGCCTCCGAGCCCGCTCCAGTCGTACTCGTTGGAGCCGCGGCTGTGGTCGCCGCGGGGCCGGTCTGGCGCTGCGGCAAGGTCGCCAATGGTTGAATCGTCATGTGGGGGACTCCTGTGTGGGGATGAGGCTGGACTGCCATGCGCCGGCCCAGCGGGATTGATCTTTCGACTGCCGTTGCTGCGGTTGTTGTTGGCGGCCGTCTTTGCGGGCGCCCGGCGAATCCTCCTGGCGGGAGAAGCCGGCGGAACCGGCGCGCCGGCCGGCGTCCGGTTGCGTAGCGGGGCGCCAAGCCTCCGCCTGGAACCCACTCTGCCGCAGTTTCCCGACCAAATCCGGCAGGTCGGCGCGCAGAGAATTGGCCAAGTCGCGATCCGGTGTATGCACCGTCACGCGGATCTCTCCGGCGCGCTCGGCCATGCGGATGTCCACGCTGTTTTCGCCCTCGGCCATATGCAGGGAGACATCCCGGGAGACCGGCTGCGCAGGCGCCTCGGGGGGCTCCACCTCAGCGGGACACGCGGCGCTGGCCTCCTGCGCGGGAACTGCGGGCTGAGCCTCCCGGTCAGCGGGAGGGGGTGGGGCTGGGTTCCAGACGCTCTCGGTGTCCACCGGTCCTCCCGGCTCCGTACGGCCGTGGTCGGCTGTGGGGTGTTCCCCAGAGGGGTGTTCCCCGGAGGGTGGCGCACCCTTCGGAGCGATCCAGGGTGGGGGGGCGGCGTCCCGCCGCTCCGCAGCGGGGGGCATTCGGCCCTCTTCGGTCCCGGTGAAGGTGCTGCGCGCATCTCCGGGGACGGCTGGGTTCTGCGATGCCCCTTGCCCGTCGTCGAGCGCGCCGCACGACGTTCCCGGGATCCCGGTGTCGTCCGGTGGAGTGGGCCCGTTCCCGGGAACTCCGGCGGTTGGACCGGGAAGCCCCTCTGCGCGCCCTGAGGAAGGCGCTGCCGGTGCGGGCGCAAGCAAGCGAACTCCGAACGCCAACTCGGGCGCGGCCGCTGGTGTGGCGTGGCGCGGGTCTTCGGCGGCTTCGACGCCGGCGTCCGGATCGTTCTGCGGCGGCAGATCCCATGTCAACGGACCTGCCGTGCCCGCCCCGCGGGGCAGCCACGAGGGATCCGGCGGCGAACCGGAGCCGCAGGGGAGATCCGGTGTGCGCGCGGTGTCGGCTTCCGGGGCTGCGGCAGCCGTTACCTCTGCCGGACTTGCTCCTGGTTCCAGGTCCAAAATGGGCACGCAGAGGGCGGTGGAGACTGCCGGAACTGGCAGGGCAACGGGAACCGCCAGGTCATAGTTTTCTCTTTTCGCGCCAGGTATCCGGGGCTGCTCCGCGGCGCGCAAGTCGTCCAGACTGCGGTCGCCTGTCAGGCGGCCCTCCAGGAAGTGCCGGAACCCGTTCCCGGCCCAGGGAGCCTTAGCCGCTGCCACCACCAGGTAGTTTTGAGCTTCCGCGGCGGGCATCGAACTGTGCTCCGGCTCTGGCGCACGGCCCCGGCCGCCGTCGTCGGTCAGGCAGCCATTCAGAAGCGACTGGAAACCGCCGCCCAGGGCCACCACGACCTGGCTTGCTTCAGTGTCCATGGCGCCTACGCCGGCGGCCAGCATGGAGCTGGCGCCGGAGGCGGCGGGTAGTTCTGAAGAGGCGGCGATCACATCCCGCACAGGTGCACCCGGGGGACCAAAGGCGCTGCGCTGGATTCGAAAGCAGTTTTGCGCCGGACCGCCGACAAGATCTTGCCGGAGGCGTTTTTTCCGCCGGAAACTTGCCCCCGCTCGTGACGGTAAACCTTTCTTTTTGT
>Ga0335078_10002153_pt1 | contig 29874 bp, 22 predicted proteins | sample Lox_Sample_32_FD_206711 | JGI IMG/M metagenome (GOLD analysis project Ga0335078, IMG submission 206711) | Soil microbial communities from Loxahatchee National Wildlife Refuge, Florida, United States - Lox_Sample_3.2 | ecosystem: Environmental > Terrestrial > Soil > Wetlands | place: USA...
ATAGGCCGACAGCACGCCCGCGTGCGTCAGGGTGCGCCGGTGCAGGCCGCTGGCCGGATCCCACAGCCGCACCTTACTGTCGTCGCCGCAGCTGGCCAGCAGCCGGCCGTCCGGGCTGAACGCCACACCGCCGACCCGCCCCGTGTGGCCGGCCAGGACGCGCGGCTGCTCGCGGCTGGCCGGATCCCATAGCCGCACCTTGCTGTCGTCGCCGCAGCTGGCCAGCAGGCGGCCATCCGGGCTGAACGCCACACCGCCGACCCGCCCCGTGTGGCCGGCCAGGACGCGCAGCTGCTCGCCGCTGGCCGGATCCCACAGCCGCACCTTGCTGTCGTCGCCGCAGCTGGCCAGCAGCCGGCCGTCCGGGCTGAACGCCACGCTCGAACAGGCCGACATCCCGCCTGCGTGCGTCAGGGTGCGAGCGGTCCTTACCGTGTCAGGAGCCAATTGGCGGCGTATCTCCTCCAAATAAATGCCGAGGCCGCTAAGAACATTGGCAGCCTCTTCGCCGGGAGCTCGAATAAATCCGAGCAGAATATGCTCGGATCCGATAGCGTGATACTCCAGCCGGGATGCCTCGCGCTGCGCAAGCTGGAATACTGCTCTAGCCTGCCGGGTAAGCGGAATGTCTCCGGAGAAGTTCTCGCTGCCCTGGCGCATTGATGCTCGAAGGCGCGAGCGAATCTGGTCGACCTGCGCCGGGGTAAGCATGGTCTTGACGGCACTGTTATCAGGTTCATCTATTAGGGCGAGCAGTATGTGTTGAGGTGTCACGTTTCCGTGCTGCCTCTGTCTTGCTGCTTCTTGTGCGCGCTCGATGAGGTCCCTGGCGTCTTTCCGGAAGCGGCCTCCGACATCGGTTCTCACGCGCGGCCGCATGCTTTCCATAATGCGGGCTGACCAACCTTCATTGTTGCCGGCGACTACCTCAGGATATCCTATATATGTTTCCTCGGCCAGGTCGTCACGCCCGGCCAGATAGTCGTGAAGCTTCCGGTGAACGAAATAGAACGCCCTTTCTTCGCGGCGGAGTATAGTTCGCAGGGTCATACTCTGCAGGAAGGCGCCATAGCGCCATGGTCCTGCGTGCGCCTGAGTAAGAAATGCTAGCTCGTTGCAATACGAGATATATGCGCCGCCCCCGAAAGCCCGCCCCGCGAACAGGCCCATGCCCCATGCACTGCCGATTCCTAGTGCGACACCTCCTTCGCGGCCGCCGGCCGCGAAGCCTATGAGGCCACCGATAGCGAAACCCAGCAGGCCGCCCGCGATGGTAAACTGCAGTGCATATCTAAGGGAACGCCTGAAGCCCGCATCCGGTGCCGTTTTCTGCGCAAGAGTCTTATCGCTCCCGATCTCCAGGCCGTTAATAGCACAAATGCCGACGCTAGCAGCGGCTCCGAGTACGAGTCCGATCCGGAGACCATTTAGAATACCTACTCGAATACTTGCGATAAGACCGCCAGCAAGGCCGTTGGACAAACCATAAGCGACAGACCAGCGAATCCTCTGGAAAAAGTGTGACCTGGACCAGTGAATTCTTTCGACCGGCGGCCATCCCTGCCCTATCCGCGAGCCTACGTGCTGGCGAACAAAAAGTACTGAAAATGCCGTTGCTCCCAACAGCGCGACCAAGGCAGACCTCCATATACCGATGTGACCACCGACAGCGAGGTAGGCAATACCTAGCAGTACGCCTGGTCGGGCTGGCCCACCAAGCGGAATGGTCAGTATTGCCAGAACACTCGGGGGCGTTTCAATAAATCCTTCGAGCAGGATCAACAGGAAGAGCCACGGCGGGGGGCGGTAGCAGCGATCACGGGAATCATGATAGAGGGTTAGATATTTCTTAGGCTGCAGATTTTTTCCCTTGCCGAATGCAAACGTGAGGCGATCCAGCTGGAACGCATCCGTTTTCCAGGTCACCATGGCCCTTGCAAGCCATGCCAGCCACACCTTCGCTTGCCCCTCAGTATATTCCTGATGGCGGAGAGGCCTTTGCGTGAACATTTTATCGATGTACTCGTCCCAAAGCCGAGCAAGGCGCTGCTCTGGCGTTCCGGGCTTGCAGAGCCGCGCGGTAGAAGCTGCTGGCTCACTCGCATAGATACTTACCACCAACTGCAAGACGAGCGGGGAACACAGGAAGCTCGCGAAGTCCTCATCATTTTCTGATTCGATGCGGATGGCCGTAATCCCCGTTCCCCTCGTCTCCACCGCGGAAAGAAAGCTGTCAACTTCCTCCCTGCTCGGCGGCTGAAGCTCAACAACATCACTGATGTTCAGAAGGTCCCCGAGCCCCGCGAAGTCTGTCGTCCGGCAGCACACGGCAAAATAGGTCTGTTTATATGTATTCCGGAACTTAGCTATCTCCCTGCAACACCGTGTCCGCTGATCTTCATCCTCTATCTCATCGATGCCATCAAGGAGGAAGACGAACTCATCCCCTTCAAGCCAGTGCCAATAGTTGCTATCATTGACCTCGAAGTTGTTCTCAGTGCAGACCTTACGGTGCAGCCAAGCAGCAAGATCCTCATCACGCGCCGACCATGAGGCGAGATTCAGGGCGACCGGGATCCTGGGACTAGCACCGCGCTGGGCAGAAAGAATCAGATTCCTGGCCAGTTCGAAGAGAAGGGTCGTCTTTCCGGATCCGGCGGCTCCGAGAATTATGAGCCGCCTAATATTGTTCTCGAATTCTTCACTTATGAGCCGCGCTGGAAATCGACTGCGCAGCGCGCCGTCCCCGCCGCCTGGCTGGCCAGAACCGGAAAGATCTGGTCGAGTCTCTATCGCAAGATCCAGCGGAAGGACTGGGCGTATTGATCCGTCCAACATCGCCTCAACCTTTTTCAGAGACTGCTCCAGAACCCCGGTACGCTGGATGCTTGATGGCCCTTCGCGATTCCTGTCATCTGCTGGACTACGCTTCTCGTCGCCTGCGCTGAACAGCGTAAGGTATACGGCGATAACGACGAGCGCTGCGAGGATCCCGCATAGCACAGCGCTGAATTCCGCGGTGATAAGATTGATTACGATCGCGATGGCAAAACCGACCACAACCTCCGCACCCGCTGCGCGACGACGCCATCGCGACCTAGACATAAGCACCATACCCCCACGCTTCTGTGCAGATCATAGTCCCCGCGCGGCCTCGCCAGTGTGGTTAAGCGCTTGCTGCACTTTCGCCAACGTCTCTAGTGCCTGGGCCAGGACCGGACAGAAAGTCCACGACCTACCGCAGTCTCTGTCATGGTCGAGCGGACTTGGATTAGACCATAGTGGCTGCCCAGCAGATGTGCGTAGTTTCTGATAAAGCCGTCCGTGCCGGGCGACCTGGCCTGAGGTTGTTCGATCCCGGATCTTACCGAGCCAGCCGAGACCCGGTCCTGAGACGGACCTTGCTGTGGGCTGCGCTACCTGTGGATGGGCTTGGACGGCACGCCGATCACTGAGGTGATCTCAGCGAAATTGATTCGGCAGTCAAGTTCAGCTGCTGGGCGTGCCGTCAAGGCGGACGCACTGCTTCGGGGTTGTCGTCGTGCGAGCTTAATCCCGGTCAAGCTGCGTGACATCCTGGTGCCGGCGGCTTGCCCGTGGCTGCGTGCTCAGATCGAGCTGATGGCGCCGCCGTCCACCGGGATCATCACGCCGGTGATGTAGGACGCGGCGGGAGACAGGAGGAACGCGGCAGCTCGCCCGAACTCCTCGGGCTCGCCGTACCTGCGCAGCGGGATGTGCTCAGACAGGCGGGCGCGCACCTCATCGGGATCGCCGCGGAGGGCATCAAGTTCACGCACCCTGTCGGTGGCGATCCTGACGGGCAGCAGCCCGTTGACCCGGATTCCGGCCTGGCCGAGTTCGCCGGCGAGCGTCTTGACCACTCCGGCCAGGCCCGGGAACAGCCCGTTGGAGATGGCCAGTTCCGCGAGCGGCACGCGCACCGAGGAGGCCAGCACGAAGACAATGGAGCCGCCTGTCCCGGTGAGGGGGCCGCCCACCGCGCCGCCGTCGCCCTGGCCGCCCAGATCGGCCGCGAGAATCCGGGCGAGCCGGACGGCGCCGAGGAAGACGCTCTCGAACGCGGATCGCCACGCGTCGTCCGTCGTGGTCGCGACGGTGCCGGGAGGCGATCCGCCCACGCTGATCAGCGCGCCGTCCAGGCGGCCGAAACGGTTCCTGGCCGCCTCGATCAGCCGGCCCGGGGTGGCCGGGTCGGCGTTATCCGCGACGACCCAGGCGGCAGCGCCGGTGTCCTGCGCCAGGCGTGCCCCGGCCGAGGAGGCCGTAGCCTCGTGCGGAGCGCTGAGCACCACGCGGGCCCCGTCCGCGACGAGTGCCTGCGCCGCCGCAAACCCAAGACCGCGGCTGCCGCCGGTCACGAGGTAAACCCTGCCGCCCAAGCCAAGATCCATCTGGCCATTGTGCCCGGGCGGGGGCGGGGTGCGCAGCCGTGGATCGGCTGCAGCCAAGCGCTGGTAGCTATCGTCACGATGACACGCTCAACCTATGGGCTGCTGGGCAGGGAAGGCCCCGGGCAGGGACATCAGGGCAGACACGCGGACAAGACGGGCTGCCCGGAAACAGGCGTGGAGCCCCGGTAGAAGAGGTCTCACCACAAGATCGGCTTCTACCGGAAGGCTCCACGTGATCGCCTATCGTGCCACGCTTGACGTCCCCAGGGAACTGGCGCAGTTCACCGCGCGGCTGCTGCAGGCTGAGCGGCACCGCCGCGGCACTCCGCGGGGCAGCCGGGCGCTGAGCTGTTTCTGGCAGGCGGTGCTGGGGCTGCGGTGGTTCCGCGACCGGGTAAACCCTGACGCGGGCCGCGTCCTCGGAGATGGTGTATGAAATGGCCACCTCGCGATCTATTTCCATTTAAGCAGAAATTGCCTCTACTGTCAATCCAGTCCCACTAGAGTTATTCTTTCCCATAGCGGGCTGGGCGGCTTTCCGGCAGGCGGCGAGGATTTCCAGGCCCATATACCGGCGGGATTCGGTCCATTCGTCGTTCTGCTCGGCCAGGACGGCGCCGACCAGGCGGATGATGGCGTCGCGGCCGGGGAAGATGCCGACGACGTCGGTCCTTCTCCTGACCTCTTTGTTCAGCCGCTCCTGCGGGTTGTTGCTCCAGATCTGCCGCCAGACCTCCCGGGGGAAGGCGGTGAAGGCCAGGATGTCGTCGCGGGCCTGGTCCAGGTGCGCGGCCGCGGCCGGCAGCTTGGCCTCCAGCGCGGCGACCACCTGGGCGTGCTGGGCCCGGACCGAGCCCGCGTCAGGCTGCTCGAAGATGGTGCGGACCAGGGTCGATACCCACGGCTGGGCCGACTTCGGCACCCGGGTGAGCAGGTTGCGGTGGTAGTGCGTCCGGCAGCGCTGCCAGGCCGCGCCGGGCAGCACCGCGGCGATCGCGTTCACCAGCCCGGCGTGATCGTCGCTGGTCACCAGGGCCACGCCGGACAGGCCGCGGGCGGTCAGGCCGCGCAGGAACGCCAGCCACCCGGCGCCGTCCTCGCTGGAGGTGACGTCGATGCCGAGGATCTCGCGGTACCCGGCGGCGTTCACGCCGGTCGCGATCAGGCAGTGCACGTTCACGGTGCGGCCGCCCTCGCGGACCTTCTGGGTCAGCGCGTCGATCCAGATGAAGGTGTACGGCCCGGCATCCAGCGGCCGGTTCCGGAAGGACTCCACGAGCTCGTCCAGCTCTGCTGCCATCGCGGACACCTGCGACTTCGACAGTCCCGTCACGCCGAGGGAGGCGGCGAGCTTCTCCACCCGCCGGGTCGAGACGCCCAGCAGGTAGCTGGTCGCGACGACCGAGGCCAGCGCCCGCTCGGCGCGGCGGCGGTGCTCCAGGAACGCCGGGAAGTACGATCCGTGCCGCAGCTTGGGGATCGCCAGCTCGATCGTCCCGGCCCGGGTGTCCCACTCCCGCCGCCGGTACCCGTTGCGGGAGTTCACCCTCTCCGGCGTGACCTCCCCGTACCCCGCGTTGCAGCGGACCTCGACGTCGGCATCCATCATCCGCTGGGCGAACTCCCGGATCATCTCCCGCAGCAGATCCGGGCTCGCCGATGCCAGCGTCTCCTCGAACTGCGCGCCGCCAACCGGCACAATGTCACCTACGGCCACTTCGCTCTCCTTCGTTGCTTCCGAAACCACTTCGAAGGATCGCGAGGTGGCCGCCTCGCATCACGGCGACACGCCGTACTCCGGTAACTCAGTCACATCAGTACCGGTTACCCCATACACCACTTCCGTGGACGTGAACCTGACGCGCTGGCCCGCGATCACGACATCTCGCGGGCTACCGCCTACCGCTACCTGGAGGAAGTGATCGCGGTACTCGCGGACCAGGCCCCGGAGCTGCGCCAGGCGCTGGAGCGGGCCAGGGACGAGGGCTTTTCGCACGTGATCCTGGACGGCACGATCATCTCTGCGGACCGGTGCCGGGAAAAGACCCTCAGCGTCCAGGGCGAGCTCATCGACGTGTGGTACTCCGGCAAAGCCCATACCCATGGCGGCAACATCCAGGCGGTCACCGCCCCCGACGGGTTCCCGCTGTGGGTATCGGCCGCCGAGCCGGGCTCGGTGCACGACATCACCGCCGCCCGCATCCACGCCCTGCCCGCCCTGTACCGGGCCGCCGCCACCGGGCTGCCCACCCTGGCTGACCCCGGCTATGACGGCGCAGGCATCGGCATCCACATCCCCGCCAAGCAGCCCGCAGACGGGCGGGAACTCGATCTCGGCACCCGCACCCGCAACGCCCTCCAGCGCTCTCTGCGCTGCCTGGGCGAACGCGGATTCGCGCTGCTCACCGGCCGCTGGCGCACCCTGCAGCACATCACCGCCAGCCCCAGCAAGATCAGCGACATCGCCCGCGCCGCGCTCGTCCTCACCCATTTCGAATACGGCTACATCAAATAAAAATCGCTGAGATCACCTCACTGACCTGATGGCTTATCTTGCCGACTGGGCGTCGAAGACGCGCGCTGATCGTCATGCCTGCCGTGAAGTCCGCTGGCTCTGATCTTTGTACTGATCGAGAAAGCCTGTGACAGCTTGAACATCTTTGTAGCGTCTCAATAGCCGCGCCAAGTGACGCAGGCGCTCGTCAGTTCGCGCGGAATTTGCGCGGCTCCCGAGTTCCAGGACTTGCGTAGCGACCTCGGCCGCAAGATCGATCTCATTCAGGAGGATGTAATCCTCGGCTAGCCAGCTTAGGTATAGGGAGTTCTCCCGGATCAACGCATTATCGTAACTTGATGTAGCACTTCGTAGCAGAGATTCAGCTTTGGCGGGCTGTTTTAGCTCGGTATAGCAGCGTCCTGCCATCACGTCTATTTCTTCTCGGCTGAGCCAGTAGACCCAGTCCGGGTCATCCTCTGGCTTGGCGTGGTTGAAATTCTCTTCGACCTGACCTAGGGCCCGTTCGCAGCCGGTTAGGTCATCGGATTTGGCGTCTGCCCATGCGACGCGCTCCAAAAGGAGCGCTTTTGTCGTGGCTGTGGCACTGTGCCGTGCTCCGGCGTAGGCGGTACGCGCGAGCAAAGCGGCTTGCCTGAGGTTACCAGTGTTCGCCAGCTGGTAGCTCAGAGTCGAGATGATATTTGCCGCTAGAGGTTCGTTATCTGCTGCGTGCGCGGCCAGGACGCCGCCTTCTGTGTATCTGGCAGCCTGCTTGTAGAGGCCAGCGTCGGCGGCTACCCATGCGGCGAGCTGGGCGAGTTCCCCTGTTGCGGTGAGAAGCCGACGAGTCTGGCCATCCGTCAAAGCGGCTTCATCGAGTAGTTTCGTCGTTGCCTGAAGCTCTTGATGCACCAGCGTGTGCGAAGTGCGACCAGATACGAAATCGTCAGCGCGCCGTAGCTGTATGACGCGGTGCTCTGCCGTGGCAACAAGAGAATCACCGATCCGGCGGCCGGCGTCCAATTCGATGAGCTGGGGCTTGTCGGCCGCTAGCCACTCGTGGGCCAGCATCTCGATGTCCGCGAGGAGGGAGCCGGATATTGCGTCGTCAAAGGATTCCGAGAGACTTTTTATATCATCTCGGGTCCATTCCCGCTTTGTGATCAGCGCTGCGCCCGGAGTGCTTTCTCTTGCGGGGCCGCCGGGCAGTTCCTGGATACCGAAGCCAAGTTCGGCCGGCGTGGCCTTCAGAAGCTCACATAGCAATGCCTGGTAATAGTCCGGCGTGACGTGCCCGTTCTCCCAGCGGGATATCTGGGTCTTGAGGCTTCTAGCCGACGCTATGTGCTTGATCTCCTTCCGCTCGGCAAGCCTGATCAGCTCCCAGGCCATGCGCGCCTGCGACCAGCCACGAGCGCGGCGGGCAGCTTGCAGGGGCGTGGTCATGAGCGGTAACCGACGACCTTCCGGGGGGACTTGCCTGGTGGGCGCGGGGTTAACACCCCCATGTTAACCCCTGTTGATGCCTGTCAACTACCGAACGCCACGGCCAGGTGATTTTCTGTGTGGTGAGGCCACCGGCCAGCACAGAAAGGGGGTGGTCATCATGACAGCAAGCACCCGGCTACTCGCGCCGGCACCCGGCTCAGCATTCACGCCGCGACGGCCAGGCGAGCCCAGGGCAATTGACGCCGGGACGTTCGCGCTCTCCACGCTGCCGACCTCCCCGTTCTGGGCACGCCGGTATATCCGGCTGTTCCTGGACTCGTGCCGGGGAATCGGCGTTGACACTGCCGACACGGCAGAATTGCTTGTCTCCGAGCTTGTCACCAACGCGGTCAGGTTCGCAGGCACCCCCACGTCAGCGCAACAATACTCCGACCGCGTCAAGCCTGGCCTGATATGGCTGTCGGTACGGCATTTCGGTGAGAGCCTGCTCATCGAGGTATTCGACACGGACGCCAATCCGCCCGTTCTCACCGACGCTACCGAGGACGCGGAAAACGGCAGAGGCTTGCTCCTCGTGGACGCGCTGAGCCGGGAATGGTCGTACTTCTTCCCGGCATGCGGCGGCAAGGTCGTCTACTGCGTCATCGAGATACCTCGTGCCGCTGCCGTGCCCCACAGACCCCCGGCCCGTGCGGGACTGGATACGGCACGGGCCGGGCCATAGATGGCCCGATAAGAAACAACTGAATAACGCCGGGCAGCCCCGTTCCCACTGGAATGAGCCGAGGCTGCACTGGTGGGCGCTGGTCGCGGCCCTGGCCGGCGCAGCCGCGTGGGCGGTGGCCATGTTCGGCGCGCGGTGGCGGCTCCCCGCGCGAGCCGAGCGCGCATACGCGGCCGTGACGATCTACGCGGCCGACATCTGGCTCGGCGCCGCTACCGCGCTCGGCCCGTCCGTGCCGCCACTGCCGCAAGCCGGCGTCATCGGCGCGCGGTTATCTTGTCCGTTCCCTGGTGGGCGCACCGGCGCCGCCGCGCGAAGGTGCGACTGGAGCGCAAGCTGCAAGCCTGGCCCGATATCGCCAGGGCCATCGGGCTGGCCGGCGCCGAGGTGATGTCCGCCACGGTGGACGTGTGGGGATGGCGCGCACGGTTCCGGCTGGCACGCGGCCAGATCATCAGGGACGTCACCGCGAGAATCCCCGCGATCGAATCCGGCCTGGGCACCTTCCGGGGCGCGGTGCGCGTCTACCCGACACCTGATGACCTGGCCCACAGGTGCGAGATCCGCATGCTCGAAATGGACCCCCATGCCGGGGCGATTCCGTGGCCCGGCCCGTCGGTGACCTCGGTTACCCAGCCAGTCGACCTGGGGCCATTCGAGGACGCCTCCCCCTGCCAGGTGGTTTTCGCCCGGCTGCACGGCATTCTCGGCGGCACGACCGGGTCCGGCAAGAGCGGCGGCCTTAATGTGCTGATGGGGAACCTGGTGGCCTGCCGCGATGTGGTCATCTGGGCTGTCGACCTGAAAAAGGGCATGGAACTCGGACCGTGGGAGTCGTGCATTGACAGGCTCACGACCACTGCGGAGCAAGCCATTGCCCTGCTCCGCGACGCGGTCGCGGTGCTGGAAGCACGCGCGGCATTGCTCGCCGCAGCGGGAAAGCGCGGCTGGCCGATATCACCGGGCATGCCCGCGCTGATCATCCTCATCGATGAATACGCCGAGCTGGCCGACGAGGCCCCCGGTGCGATGAGCGATACCGATTCCATCGCGCGGCTTGGCCGGGCGGTCGCGGTGACCCTTATCGCCGCGACCCAGCGTCCCACGCAAAAGGCCATGGGCGCCGGCGCGGTGCGCTCGCAGATGGACTTGCGGATATGCTTCCGGGTCCGCGAGCCACGCGACGTCGACCTGGTCCTGGGGCAGGGAATGCTCCGGGCCGGATGGGATGCCCACAACCTCAACGCGCCCGGGAAATTCCTGATCTCCGCACCCGGCCACGACACGCCCAGGCGGGCACGCGCCTACCTGCTCACCGACCAGGTCGCCGCCGGAACCGCCGCGCATTACGTCGGCAGCCGCCCTGGTCTGGACGCGGAATCCCGGCGTGCGATCGGTTCCGCGCGCTGGCCGGGGACGCTGGCGTGCCCGGACCACCGAAGAGCCGTATCCGACACGCTGCCGCAAGATTGCCATTTCGCGTTCGCGTCGGAGGGCTTTGTTCTTGCTGTTGCCGGCGACGTTGGCATTTGCCCCGGGGGGAAGCGGCTTGATGAGGACGCGGTGCAGCACCGCGCGGATGGCGGCGCGCTTGCGGTCGGTGCTCCACGATTCCCACGCATCGCGGACCCGCTCTGATGGGGGGATGTCGCTCATGACGGTGGCTGATCCGGTGAGCCGGTCGTATTCCCGCCGGGCGGTGCTGATGTCGTCCTCGGTGCGCTGCCGGATATCGAGCCAGTCGGCCCGGTCGATGACCCAGCCGGAGTAGTCGCGGCGGGCCTCGTCCCGGCGTTCCTGCGCGTCCCTGATCTGCTCCAGCAGTTCCGCGCGGCGGGGCGCGTGGTGGTCCTCGCCCTCGCGCAGCGCTTGCTGCACGCGCGGGGACTCCAGCGCGTCCAGCACCGCGCCGGTCACGTATTCCTCCAGCAAGCCCCCCTTGATCGCGGTGCCGCCGCATCCCTTCGGGCCGACCACGCATGCATAGGAATCCGCGCGGTTTGCCTGCGAGTGCCGCCGGTATGCCAGCCCCCGGCCGCACTTGGGGCAGGTCGCGATGCCGGACAGCAGGTGCGCCGGGGCGCGCACCACGTGCTTACGGCGCGCCGGGTCGGCGAACAGCCGGACCAGCCGCTCATGGGTGTCGGTATCGATGATCGCCGGCCACTGCGTGGCCGGGTATTTCTGGCCCTGCCACTCCCGCAGCCCGGCCAGCCGGGGCGAGGTCAGCGTGCCCACGATCGAGGTCGGCCACCACCGCGCTGCGGCTACCGGCCTGATGCCGCGCGCGGTCCAGTCCCGCGCGAGACGCTCCGGGACCGTCTCCTGACCCGCGCCACGAATGCCTTCGGCAAGCACCCGGAGGAGCTGGCGGCGGCCCTGGGATGCAATGACGGTGCCGAGTCCGCCTACCGGCGCCTCGGCGCGACGATCATCGACGGCAGACGGCCCCCGGCGCAGGTCGCTGACGCGATCCTCGCTGCCGCCGCCAAGACCGCCCCGATAAGACGTCCGGGATGACCGTGAAGCAGCCGCCCGCTGGTCCGGTCCGCCGGGGACGGTGACTCCGGGCCGGTGGCCGGCCGCGCCGGGTGCGCTGCGGCTACCCGGCGGCGGCTGGCAGCTCCCACAGGCCTACCGCAGTGCGGCCGAACGCCGAGCCGTCGACGACGGTGCGGCCGTCCGGGGCCAGCGCGGGCTGCCCGTCCCAGGTGTCGCGGGCGGCCGAGGTGCTGCCGGTCAGGCTGCCTGACGCGGTCACCTGCCAGGTGAACGCCGTATCCCTGGAGGAATTGTCGGGAAGGATCTTGTCGAGCACGACGGTCAGGGCGCGCCCGCCGGGAGCGAAGCCCAGCGCGTACGAGGGGGCACCGCAGCCGGGGCAGTTCGCCGCCAGCCCGGCCGGGGCCCGCATCCCGCCCGGGTACAGGGCCTGCGCCGCGAGTCCGGAGCGGCTGGCCGTCACAGTCGGGCGGCCCGGGTCGTCCAGCCGGTACACCAGCACCGTGCCTGCGGTGGTCACCCCGGCCAGCAGGTCGCCGTGCGGCGAGAACGCCAGGGCCTGGAAGTAGTCGCCGCGGACCGTGATGGTCCCGACCGGGGCGGCGCGGGCCGGGCGGGTCACGTCCCAGATGGTGACCTGGCCGTTGCCGTTGGCCAGGGCCAGCAGGTGTCCGTCCGGGGAGAACGCGATGTCGGCGTGGGTCACCGGGCCGACGTGGGCGGCCAGCACGGTCAGCAACCGCGGCCGGGCCGGGCGGGCAACATCCCACAGGGCAGTAGTGCCGCCGTAGGCCGCGGCCAGCACCTTGCTGTCGGGAGAGAAGGCCTCGCCCCACAGGGCATTGGAGGAGCCGGGCCTCAGTATCGCCAGCAAGGCCGGATGGCGGGGCCGGGCCACATTCCACAGCGCGGCTTCCCCGCCATACCCGGACGTGGCCACCAGGTGGCCGTCCGGGGCAATGGCCACGGTGATGCCACCCTCGAACGAGGACAGCTGCCGCAGCCCAGCGGGGCCGACCGACATCAGGGTGACGACCGCGGTATCGGGCTCACCGCCCTCCAAGGTGGCCAAGAGGTGCTGATCCGGGGTGAGCACCAGGGCGACGTCGCCTTCGGCGTGGCCGGGATGCCAGACCAGGTCGCCGATGAGCTGGTTCACATCGGTGTAGGTAAACACGCCGTACACCAGCGCGATCACGGCCATGCAGCCGGCTGCGGCGATCAAGAGTGCCCGGACGGCTTTGTTCTTGATCACTGGCCTCCCCATCCGGTAGCCCGGGTCAAGATGGGCGGTCAGCGCCCCGCCGGCCAGGGACAGGACCGTGCGGGACCTGGCCTGGTGCTGGTCGAGGACCTCGAGCATCTCCTCGCGGTAGCGCTGCTTCCAGCGGGGTGGATAGCAGGCGACCAGGGCACGGGATAGCCGGGCAGCCAGGAGCGAGCGCATCGGTCCTCCCTACGCGGTCGCGATGCGCCCGGCCGCGGTGCGGACGACCTGCCGCATGGTCTTGAGCTGCTCGGCCAGGACGGACTGGCCGGCCGCGGTGATCTGGTACGGGCGGCGCCGCTCGTCGGTGTCCAGCGGCCGGATCCAGCCTCGCTTCTCCAGCCGCGACAGCGCTCCGTACAAGGTGCCGGGCTCCATTCTCACATCGCTGAATGCGGCGACGTCGGTCATGATCGCGTAACCGTGCTTGGGCCCGTCGGACAGGCTGGTCAAGATGAGCACCGACGGGTCAGCGAACCGTCCCAGGTCATCGAACTTGCCGTGCACCCGGCCTCCCCGCGCGAATCAGTCAGCACCACTTACTAAGCAGTACTGAATAATGACAGGCCCGAGCGCGCCCCGTCAACGGGTCGTGCGGGCACCATGCGCGAAATCGGCATGCGGCCTGGACGGGCCGGAGCGGGAGTTCCGCGGCGGCGTTGCGGCCGTCCCGGGAGCTGCCGATCGACCGGATCCGGGTGCTGGGCCCAGGATCGGGCCAAGAGGCCGATGTATCAGGAACCGTGCCCGGGCCTCCGTGACAGTAGGACCAAGAGTGCCGTCATGGGTATTACCGACCGCGAGGCACCGTGCCATAGCTGCCGGTAACCGGCGCCTAGGCGAGGAGGCGGTGATGTCACGTCGCAAGTTCATGGCGCGGACGAGCTCGGCGATAGGCGAGCTGGTCGCCCAGCTTGCTCTGGAGCCTGCTGAGCGGGCTGACGTGCAGGCGCGGATGACCCGGTACAACCGGGAGTGCGGCTGTGCCATGGGCGGCGCATTCATGGTCGCCGCGCTGCTGGCGGTTCTCCTCTACATCGCCGTGACGGCCGCCTTCGCCATTGGCGTCATCGGCGCGGGTATCGCCTTTGTCCTTATCAGCTCGCTGCTGGGCAAGGTCCTCGGATTGACCGTGGCCTCGGTCCGGCTGGAACTGCTCCGGCGTTCGCTGTCCAGACGTGTCCGCCGCATCTGGAGGAAGAGTCATGTCTACGTGCACTAAGTGGGTCACCCAGGTTGTCGTCACGTGCAAGAACTGGGCCTCGCAGGCTCGGGAAACCTGCTCGCAGTGGGCTGACGAAGGGTCAAACCAGTGCTCGCAGTGGGCTGACGAGGGCTCCAACCAGTGCTCCCAGTGGGCTGACGAGGGCTCCAACCAGTGCACCAGCTGGGACGAATGCCACTGGTACACCCCCTGGAACTGCATTGCCGGCTTCTTCTGCCGGGCCTGGTACTGGGTGGCGAAGTGGGTCTGCCTGGCCTGGTACTGGGTGGCGAAGTGGGTCTGCCTGGCCTGGTACTGGGTGGCGAAGTGGGTCTGCATCGTCTTCACCTGGATCGTCGTCGTCGTATGCGTCGTGTTCTCCTGGGCGTTCTCACTTGTCTGCGTGGCCTGGGACACGGTCCGCTGCATGATCGTGGCCATCGTGCGATGGCTCAATCAGCTCTTCGGTCAGCGCACTCCAGCGCCGGTCATCGATCACGTCTTCGTGTTGATGCTCGAAAACCGCGCCTTCGACCACATGTTCGGCTTCAGCGGCCTGAAAGGCGTTGACCAGGACGGCCACCCGACGGACATCATCGGCGTCGACCCGGACCAGGACTTCAACATCGACTCGGCCACGCATCAGCAGGTTCGGGTGACGACCGGCCCGCCGCCGACCGACTTCACGCTCAAGGGGGTTGACCAGGACCCTGGGCACGAGTTCGAGGACACGGTCATGGCACTGTGCGCGCAGTTCGACGAGGCAGGCAACCTCGTCCAGCCGCCGCCGCAGTACCAGCCGGTTCTCGGCGGCTATCCGCCGATCACCAACGGCGGCTTCGTCGAGAATTACATGCATCCCTCCAACTCCGACGACAAGGCGTCGTCGACCCCCGACCGGATCATGCGCTGCTTCGACACTGCGAAGCAGCTTCCCGTGATGTACAAGCTGGCGCAGGAGTTCGCGATCTGCGACCAATGGTTCTCCTCGATGCCGGGGCCGACATGGCCGAACCGGTTCTTCCTGCTCGCCGCCTCCACCGGCGGCCTCGATCACAGTCCCAGCCCCGCCGACATCGTCGCCGCGACCACGGTGGAGGGCTACCGGTTCGAGAACGGCAACGTCTTCGATCTTCTCGACGACAACTGCATCGAGTGGAGGATCTTCGAAGGCGACGATTTCCCCGTCAGCTTCGCGCTGAGCGGCATGAACCTCAACGCGCTCCAAGGCCGCTTCACGGCCTTCGCGGACTTCCAGTCCGAGCTCAGCAAGCCGGACTTCGGCCCGCGGTTCGTCTTCATCGAGCCGAAGTACGGCGCGCACGAGTTCGACGTCACCGGGCCCGGCGACTTCACCTGCGGTAACTCCATGCACCCGCTCGACGACGTTACCCGGGGAGAAAAACTCATCAAAACGGTGTACGAGGCGATCCGCAACTCACCGCATTGGGAGCGTAGCCTGCTGCTGGTCTGCTTTGACGAGCACGGGGGTTTCTACGACCATGTCAAGCCGCCCGCCGCCGTGCCACCCGGCGACACCATGACCGAGAGCTATATCCAGCATCACTTCCAGTACGACCAGCTCGGCGTCCGTGTCCCCGCACTCGTCATCTCGCCGCTGATCCCTCGCGGCGTGATCGACCACACCATCTACGACCACACCTCGATGCTCGCAAGCATCGAGCGGCTGTTCGGCATGAAGCCGCTCACGAACCGGGATCACGCGGCGAACGATTTCCTGCATCTGCTTTCGCTAGAGACTCCGCGAACTGACGCGCCCACGACGCTTCCCGTGCCCGCAACCAACCTGCATCCGCTGTCCTGCGAGGAAGACGACGACCAGGCAGAAGACGACGGCCAGACAGAAGACGAGCTGGTCGCCAGGCGGTCCGAGCTTCGCATCGCGCTGAGAAACGGCCACTACAACGAGCAGCCCGTCGAGGAGTTCCGGCCGACGGCAAGCCAGATCGGTTTCGCCCAGATCGCGCTGCTGCGCATCCTGCAGACGGCGCGCTATCCGGAGCGGCAGCAGTGGATCGATCAGTACCAGGCGATCTCCAATGGCATAGACGCTGGCCTTTTCATGACCGAAGCCAGGCTGAAGCTGCAGCACGGAATGGACTTCAAGCGCTTCGACCGGCTGGACAACCCGGACAGGGCGGCACGCCGCAACCGGCCGACCACGGAACGCTGACCTTGTTAGAGCGCTCGCGCCTGCCCCGCCCTCGATCGTGTGAGGGCGGTCCGGAGTGCCCTCCGGCGCGCTGGCAGGACGGCCGGTCATGGCGCGATGGTGACGGTCGCGGCGCGGTTTTCCCCTGGCCCGGCGCTATCGGGGCCGGGTGGTGGGTAAATAGCTAGGGCGAAGGGGCGGCGGGACCTGAACCGGTATGGGGGTGGGTGTCGTGACGGTCCTCGAGGTGGCGATCGGGCCTGGCGGTGCGCCCGGGATGTTCAAGGTCGAGGTGGTGGCGTCCCCCGCCGGGGAGGCGTCGGCGACGGTCGAACTGGATGCCGATGCGCTGCTGGCGCGCCGCGGGCTGTTGCAGCAGGCGGTGCTGGCCTCGGCGGTGCCCCGCCGCCGGGTGCTGCCGGAGACCGAGCGGCCGGTGCGCGAGGTCGGCGAGCTGCTGTTCGCCGGGCTGCTGGGAGCCGGTGAGGTGGCCGGGCGGTACCGGGCCGCCGCGGCGGTGGCGGCCGAGCGCGGGGAAGGGCTGCGGGTGGTGCTGCGCATCGATACCCCGGCGCTGGCCGGGCTGCCGTGGGAGGCGATGTACGACCAGGCTACGGGGGGGTACGTGTGCCGGCAGGACCAGCTGGTCCGGCACGTCCCGGTCGCGTCGGTGCCGGCCCCGCTGCGGGTCCGGCGCCCGCTGCGGATCCTGGGCGTGATCTCCTCCCCGCGCGGGCTGGCCGCCCTGGACGTGGAGAAGGAGCAGGAGCAGCTGGCCCGGGCGCTGGCCCGGCCTATCGTCCAGGGCCTGGCCGAGCTGCACTGGGCGCCCAGCGCAACCTGGGCCGACCTGCAGGACACGCTGCTAGACGGGGAGTGGCACGTGCTGCACTTCGTCGGGCACGGCGACTTCGACCCCGAACGCGACGAGGGCGTGCTGGCCCTGGAGCGCGAGGACGGGCGCGCGGACCGGGTGGCGGCGCACCGGCTGGTCGACCTGCTGCGCCAGGCCCGGCCGATGCCCCGCCTGGTGGTGCTGAACTCCTGCTCCGGCGCCGCGGCCGGGGTCGGTGACCTGTTCTCCGGTACCGCCGCGGCGCTGGTCCGAGGCGGCGTCTCCGCCGTAGCCGCGATGCAGTACGAGATCTCCGACCCCGCCGCGGTGGCGTTTGCCCGCGGCTTCTACGCCGCGATCGCCCGGGGCCGCGGCGTCGATGATGCCCTCTCCAGCGGCCGGGTCGCCATCCTCGGGACCGGCGACCGGACCCTTGAATGGGTCACCCCGGTGCTGTACTTGCGCGGGGACGAGAACCGCCTGTTCACCCTCCCGGCACCCGCCGAAGACACAGACCGCGAAGGCGCTCGAAGGGAAGACGCCGGCGCCGGCCGCGGCGGCCAGCCCGGCGGGGCTATCGGCCCAGGCGGCCCGCGCGGGGGCAGCCCCGCCGGGCGGACAGGCGCACGGGCACCACAGCCCCCGCCGACTCCGGTCCTGGTCCCGCCCTCACACCTGGCCCGCACCCTGACCGGCCACACCGGCGAGGTCTACGCGGTGGCGTTCAGCCCGGACGGGTGGCTGCTCGCCACCGCCAGCGATGACGGGACGACGCGGCTGTGGGACCCGGCCACCGGCGAGCACCGGCGCACCCTGACCGGGCACGGCGGCCCGGTCTCGGCGGTGGCGTTCAGCCCGGACGGGCGGCTGCTGGCCAGCGGCGGCGGCTACGACAAGGCGGTGCGGCTGTGGGACCCGGCCACCGGCGAGCAACTGCGCGCCCTGGCCGGCCACGGCGACTGGGTCTGGACGGTGGCGTTCAGCCCGGACGGGCGGCTGCTCGCCACCGCCAGCTGGGACTGGCCAGCGCGGCTGTGGGACCCGGCCACCGGCGAGCACCTGCACACCCTGACCGGCCACAGCAGCCCGGTCTGGGCGGTGGCGTTCAGCCCCGACGGGCGGCTGCTCGCCACCGCCAGCGCCGACCGGACGGCGCGGCTGTGGGACCCGGCCACCGGCGAGCACCTGCGCACCCTGACCGGCCACGGCAAGGCGGTCCGGGGGGTGGCGTTCAGCCCGGACGGGCGGCTGCTCGCCACCAGCAGCGCCGACGGGACGGTGCGGCTGTGGGACCCGGCCACCGGCGAGCGCCTGCGCACCCTGACCGGCCACGGCAAGGCGGTCCGGGGGGTGGCGTTCAGCCCGGACGGGCGGCTGCTCGCCACCAGCAGCTTCGGCAAGACGGTGCGGCTGTGGGACCCGGCCACCGCCGAGCAACTGCACACCCTGACCGGCCACGCCGGCCCGGTCTGGGCGGTGGCATTCAGCCCCGACGGCCGGCTGCTCGCCACCGCCGGCGCCGACCAGACGGCGCGGCTGTGGGATTGACCTGGGCCTGTCCCGCGGGACGGTGACCTTCAGGGATCCATGGCACGAAATCTCCCATGTGGACATCCCGGTCTCTACCTATGTAGAGTGACCGGCGTGGGGATATATACCGGGTTTCCGGCGTCATGAGCTGGCTGAGGCGGGCCGCGGCGGCCGCCGGACGATGCGTGGTGTGGCTGATGCCGGCCCGGCGTCGCGAGTGGGCCGAGGCGCTGTGGGCCGAGACGGGCGCGGTGCCGCCGGGGCGGCCCCGGCTGGCCTGGCGGGCGGGCGGGCTGCGGCTGGCCGGCGGCCAGATCCTGACCGGGCGCCGGGTCCGGCGCGTGCTGCTGTTCGCGGCGGGCGCCGCGCTGATGGCCCGGGCGACCTGGCCCGGCGCGGCCGCTGGTACCGTCGCCGCGTTCGCCCGGGCCGACGTGATCGCCACGATAGTGCTGCTCGCGGTGCTGCCGCTGCTCTCCAGGTGGTTCTTCGGGCCGGTCCAGCACAGCCGGCTCGCCCGGTTCCTCCGGGTGAGCGCCTACGCGGCGATCCTGGCCCTGATGCCGGCCAGGGCCGCGGCCGAGCGGTTCGCGTACGCCGTGCCGCACAACATTCATGACCGGCGCCTGTTCCTCGCCATCCACCTGCAACTGGGGCCCCGTCCCAAATACGGGACCCTCGAGGTCGTGTTCCTGCTCCTCGTGGCCGCCTACCTGACGGCCATCTTCTGGATGACCTCGCGGCGGTCACCGGTGACCCCGGCCACGATGGCCATCGGCACCGGCGGCGGCGTGCTGTTCGGCGCCGTCATGTACGCGGTGACGCCGCTGGGACTGAACAAGTACGCCACGAACCCGTGGCTCAAGGGATCCGCCGTCGACCCGCTCGTGGCGCTCGCCTGGGTCCTGCTGTTCGGCATGCCGGTGGCCGTCGCCATCCTGGCCGGGCGGCGCCACCCGGGACCGGACTGCTCGGGTCCGCTGGCCAGGACCAAGGTAGGCCAGGGCTTCGTGGCGGGGGTCCTGGCGAACCTGTCCGGCGCGCTGATCGTCACTGTTCTCGGCACCGGCACGATCACGCTGATGCTGCACGCGGCGTGGCTGCGGACCCTGTTCGACCACGGCCAGCACCTGAACGCGGTCGTCATCTACAGCCACGAGCTGGACGCCAGCAATAACGCCCCGGCGTACCTGCTCATGTGGCTGGGCTTCCCGTTCATCGCGATGTTCATGAGCATGCTGGCCGCCGGGGTGGTATGGGGAAGCGCGTCCGCGGCCGGCCAGGGCGGCCCGCCGCGAGGCGGCGGGCCCGGTCAGCCCGGCCCGGCGCCCGGCCAGCCGGGAGGCGGCCGATCAGTAGAGGCAGATGCCAGCGCGGGCAAGCTGGCAGCCGGCCCGGGCCGCGAGGACGACGAGGGCGAGGACGACGAGGGCCCGGGCCGGGGCGAGCTGGTGGGCGCGGCGTCCGGGGGCGCCATGACCCGGACGCGCTGAGGACCGCCCTGCAGCCCGGCTGTTACCGGCCGTTAGTCACCGGCTCATTTCCAGGCGGTGCCGTTCCACCGCAGGATGAGGGTCGTGGGGCTGCCATGGTTGACGGCGCTGGTAGCTCCGACGGCCCAGGCGTTCCGGCTTGAGGTCACGGCTACGGCCTCAAGCGAGGCGCTGGCCCCCGGACTCGGGGCGGGCACCTTCTTCCACGCAGTGCCGTTCCAGCTCAGGACCAGGGTCTTGGTGGGGCCGTCGCCGCTGCCGGTATCGCCGACCGCCCAGGCGGTGTGCGCGGAGACGACGGCCACGCCGGAAAGGTTGGCGCCGCCCCCGGGGCTGGGGCTGGCCACCTGCTTCCACGCCTTGCCGTTCCACCACTCGGTCAGGCTGAGGCCCGGGCCGCACCCGCACCCGATGCCGCCGACCGCCCAGGCATTGCCGGCCGAGGTCACGGCCACGCTGCCGAGGCCAGCGCCGAGTCCCTTGCTGACACCCGGGCTGGGGCTGGCCACCTGCTTCCAGGCGGTGCCGTTCCACCGCTCGATCAGTGTCCTCTCGCTGGGGCCGGAGATCGTCGAGCCGACCGCCCAGGCGTTACTGGCGGACGTGGCGGCCACGCCGGAAAGGCCGGCGGATGTTCCCGGGGTGGGGCTGGGTACCCGCTTCCACGCGGTGCCGTTCCACCGCTCGATCAGCGTCTTGCCCCTGGTGCCGCCGACCGCCCAGGCGTTGCTGGCGGACGTGGCGGCCACGCCGTCGAGGCTGCTGTCGGCCAGGCCCGGGCTGGCCACCTGCTTCCAGGCGGTGCCGTTCCACCGCAGGATCAGCGGCTCGGGAACACCGGTGCCGAGGCAACCGGAGCAGCCGACCGCCCAGGCGTTGCTGGCGGACGTGGCGGCTACCCGGAAGAGCATGCTGCCCGCCGGGCCTGGGCTGGGCACCCGCTTCCACGCGGTGCCGTCCCAGTGAGCTATCAGCGTCTTGCCCCCGCTGGCGGCGCCGACCGCCCAGGCGTTGCTGGCAGATACGGCCGCCACGCCCATGAGGTCACCGCTGACAGAGAAGGAAGCCGCCGGACCGGGATCGTTCCCGGCCCGGCTCGCGGCCGACGCGGGCATGACGCGCCCAACCGCCCCCGCCAGCAACAGCAGCAGGGCGAGCATGACTGGGCGCACGGCGAGCAGCGGTACGCGCACTGGACCGCCACCTCCTTCTTGGTGAGCCTGATGGGTTCAGAGGGGGACGGTCTTGATCGTCCAGGCCTTGCCGTTCCACGCCTCGGCCACCGGCATCTCGGCGTTTGAGCTGCTGGACTCGTCGCCAACGGCGACGCAGGCGTCTTGCGCCGCGCACGACACGCTGTCCATGGAGGCGAAGGTGGCACCCCCAGGGTGGGGGACGGCCTTGATCGTCCAGGCCCTGCCGTTCCACGCCTCGGCGAAGAGCCCGGTCCCGCCGGAGCTGCCGACAGCCATGCAGGTGCTCGCCGCGCTGCACGACACGCTGGACAGATCACCGCCGGCAGCGCCCTTGGGATCGGGGGTGGCGCGGATTGCCCAGGTGCGGCCGTTCCACGCCTCGGCCAAGGTCAGCCCCCGCTGGTTGTCCGGGGTGCCGTAGCCGCCCACGGCGACGCAGGCGCCCGGCGAACTGCACGCCACGCCCGGGATTCCGTCCCCGTTGGCGCCGTCTTCGGGGTTAGGCGTGGCCTTGATCAGCCAGGCCTTGCCGTTCCACTCCTCGGCCAGCGTCCTCGACTTGGATGAGTTGCCGACCTGGTAATCGCCGGTAGCCATGCAGAACACCGCCGAGCGGCACGATATGTCACCCAGGTCGCTGTAGGTGGTACCCGCGGGCCTGGGCGTGGCCTTGACCGTCCAGGCCCTGCCGTTCCACAGTTCCGAGAACGCGTTATTGTGACCGCCGATGATCGTAAACCCGGTGGCGACGCAGGCTCGCGCCGAGACGCATGACACCCCATTCAGGCTGCTGTTACTGCCGCCCGGGCTTGGGGGGATGATGACTGCCCAGGTCTTGCCGTTCCACGCCTCGGTGAAGGGCACCCCCGTGGGGGCGGCGGCATCGTCGTACGCGCCCACGGCCATGCAGGCACTCGCCGCGCTGCACGACACGGCGTAGAGGTTGCTGTTCGTGGCGCCCTTGGGATGCGGGGCGCCCTTGACCGCCCAGGCCTTGCCGTTCCAGCTCTCGGCAAGAGGGAAGCCCGTGAGGCTGGGTGAGCCGGCCAGAAGAGTGCCGACGGCCATGCAAGCATTCGCCGAACGGCACGACACGCCGATCAGGACTGCCCGGCTGGCCGCGGCCGGAGCCAGACCCGAACCGTCAGCGGCCTGGGCTGGTACACCCGCCAGCAGCATGCCCGCTGCCGCCAGCAGGGTAGTGACAACCCCGCGGCGCACGATGCAGGACGCTGCCCTGCCAAGCCTTCTCATGAGTTCCCCCCCATGCGATTTGGTGCGGGTATAGTAACCCGGGAAAACCGGATAGTTCAATGGCGGGAATCACGGATACCGAATTGTTGTCTTAAGCCGGAGAGCACATTACCCGGCCGGCCAGCTCCGCTATCATGTTTCGCCGCCGGCATTCATTGCGCTGCCAGACCTGGACGTCCCTGGCCAATCATGCGAGGACGGCAGCAAGGAGCAATGCTATTTCTTCGCGCTTCTCGATTGGGCGGCTCGGCGCGCCAGCCGGGACGAGGCCCGGCCGGCGCGCGGCGTGCGCCCTCGGCGTGTGCGGTGGTGGCCAGCACCCGGCTGACATCCACAGCGCCCGCCTGGCCGGCGCCCGCCAACAGCGCCCCGCCTGGCCGGCGCCCGCCATCGGCTATGCCCGCGACCCCGCGCTGATCGTGGGATCCCGGCCGGATCGAACGCGAGGGATACAACCCGCAGCAGGGGACCTGGCGAAGGCTCGCGCCCGGCGACCCAGACCGGCCGGATCGCCGACCCGGACGTCGTTATTCCGTCTTTCACCTGAAACAAGAGATGCGACACAAACCACAACAGCCGCTTCTGGTCACCGCCGGCCAATACCGGAAATACTTGAAACGTACCCCACTTAAAGGGCCGCATCTTACCAAGAACCAACACTTGACGTCGACAGCTAGCGCAACCATACTCAAATTATGTCATTTCTCGCCGGAATCGCCGGCGAGTCTCCGTCATCCCCGCCCGGGGCCGATAAGCATGGCGGACATGGCCGTTGGCACAGCGAAGGGAGTAACTGGCGTTGAAGCGACGACATGTAATCACGGCGGCAATGGCAGCGGCCGGGCTGGTCATCGCGACCGCCGCGAGCGCTGTGCCCGCGACTGCGGCCCCGGCGGCACCTGGCCAGGCGGGGCCGGTGATCAAGCTTATCGCGGCACAGCACAGCATTACCGCACCACGATACGGGAAACAGGTGTTCGTGGACCCGGGCATCTGGGTGGCATCGCTCGGAGCGCCCTTGGAATTGGATGTCGGCCGCACGAGCTATACCAATCCGATCACCATCACCCAGGTCATAAGCCAGCCGGGCCTGCCGCCAGTGACGAGGCCGCTGCCCGCCAGCATCCTTGACGGCTGGAACGGACTCAAGAACTTCGTCAGCCTCACCATCAAAAACAAAGCCGGTAAAGTCGTCGCCGCCACCCGGCTGACGCTGTGCCCTAATTCGTTTGACCCCGAGCGGGCCAGCCCGGACAGTCCGGACACGTCGCCGTACCCGCAGGAATGCGGCGCCTCGGATCCTTTCCCGATCGGGTCGGTGTGGGGCATCGAGCGCGGCTGGGCCGTTGACCCGATACAGTTCGGCAGGACGTACTCGCTGGCGCTGGGGACCTACCACGTGACCGAATCCATCGCTCCGGTCTACGCTCAGCTGTTCGGCATCCCCCCGGCAGACGCCACCGCGACCGTGGTCATGACCGTGGTGAAGGGGCAAAATCCTTATCCTTGCTGTCCACCAGGGCTGGAGCGCCGGCAGCCGGCCGCGCTTCCTTCGCTACCCGCCGTTCCGGCGATGGACAACCCGCCGGCATCCGCGCTTCCGGACCTGGTGCCGCTTCCGGCCTGGGCGATAGGCACTGCGCATACCGCGGGCCGTGATCTGCTCAACTTTGCCGCGACCGTCTGGGTGGGCGGAAACGGGCCGCTTGACGTGCAGGGCTTCCGGGTTAACAGCTCGCCGGTAATGACTGCGTACCAGTACTTCTGGCAGGACGGGCAGGTCGTCGGCCGGGTCCGGGCCGGGACGATGGGATTCGACTCGCAGCCCGGCCACAATCACTGGCATTTCGAGCAGTTCGCCGCCTATAGGCTGCTCCGGCCGAGCGGAAAGCTCGCGCTGCGCAGCCAGAAAACGGGTTTCTGCATCGCGCCTACCGACCCTGTCGACCTGCTTCTGCCCAATGCCGTCTGGCAACCGTCCTTCATCGGCCTGTCGGGCCGGTGCGGGACACCCAGCGCGCTGTGGGTGCGGGAAATGATGCCGGTCGGCTGGGGGGACACCTACATTCAGTCCCTCGCAGGCCAGGCGTTCGACATCACGAACCTGCCCAACGGCACCTATTACATCGAGGTGATTGCCAACCCGGGACACGTCCTGCACGAGACGACGACTGCGAACGACATCTCGCTGCGGAAGGTGATCATCAGCGGAACCCGGGGCCACCGCCACGTCAAGGTACCCGCCTGGAACGGCATCGACCCCGAAAGGTGAGCCGGCGGCTCGTCCCGCCGACCTGGCCGGCGGGACGAGCCGCGTCGTACGGGTGGATCAGCACGTCAGTCTCCTTCGCCAGGGGCCGGGCCGGCGGCGATCAGGCGGCGGGCGGCCCGGACATCGGGTCCGAGCCGGGCCAGGCGGGCGGACAGGTCCTCGGCGGCGGCGTGCAGTGCCTGGCCGGTCACCGGGTCGAGCGCGTCGAGGATGAACAGCGCCGCGGTGGTGTCCTCGCGCAGCTGGGTGCGGCGGGCCTGGCGCCAGTTCCAGCGCCGGCAGGTCACCCCGGCCTCATCGCACCACACCACCTCGCCGGCCTCGGGGTGCTCGGTCACCGCGATGCCGTCGGCTACGGTGTCGAAGGGCTCGGTGCCGGCGGCGCGGACCAGCCGCGGCGGGCCGTCGTAGCGGGTCAGGTCCTCCCCGCCGAGCGGGATCTGGTGCAGCACCGAGACCGCGTTGTACAGGTCGGTGAGCCGGTTCACCCGGGGCAGCCCGGATACGGCACGGCGCAGCAGCGCCTCCAGGCTGTTGCGGGTGCGCTGCGGCTTGGCCCCGAACGCCCGGTACGCCTCCCGCCACGCCGCCACGTGCGGGAGCTGCTCCGCCGGCCGGCCGCCGAGCGCCTCGCGGGCGGCGGCCTCCGCCGCGGCGACCAGCGCGTCGCTGTCCTGGTCGCCCGGGCCCGGGACGAGCCCGTCGACGGCCAGCAGCATGGCGCGGTAGTCCGGCCGCAGCGCGAACACCGCGGCGTCCACGCAGGCGCCGGCCAGGAACTCCTCAAGCATGCCCGCATCAGACACCGGTAACCTCCGATCGTGATCCCGGGCCCACGCCCGGCTCGAACACCGTCAGGGCGAAACGCGCCGCCCGCGCCGGGCCGGCGTTCGCCTTACGGCCATTGTCATCGGGTGAGCCGCCTGGCACCTCATTGAGCGCTGGGGTCACCCCCTCTGGATGATGGGCGGCTGCCGGGATGCGGGTAGCGTCAGCGAGCAGGTTGCCCGGCTGACCATGGTGAAAAAGGGCTGAAGCGAGATGCCGGCTGGTCGTCACCAATCCGGGGCGGGTGGAGCGCCTCGCTCTGGCCTGCACCTCAGCCGGCGGTGGCGGCGGGTCCTCCTATCCGCTGCAGAAGCTGCAGCGGCTCCCGCCCCAGGAACGGGCTGCGGCGCAGCTCAAGCTGGCCGACAGCCGCTGGGACGGGGGCTGGCTGGAGGCGCACCCGGCAGATCGCGCGCTGGCCGAAGGCCTGGCCGCCGCCGGCCAGGATCAGCGGGACCCAGCCGCCGCAGCCGCCCGCACGGCCAGCTCGAGGCGCGCGCAGGCCGCTTCTCCGGCTGCTCAGAGGGAGCAGTCCTGGGTGGCTGGTCAGATGAAAACAACATTTGTTGTCTAATGAACAACAGGTGTAGTCTGGCGGTGTGCCGAACCGCAGACAGACGCTGCTGGACGCGGCGATCCAGGTGCTCGGCGAGCGCGGGATACGGGCGCTGACGCACCGGGCCGTCGATGCCGTGGCGGGCGTGACGGCCGGCTCGACAGCGAACTACTTCCCGACCCGCGAGTCGCTGCTCGAGGCGATCGCCGGCCGGGTCTCGGCGATGGAACGCGGCCACTTCGACGAGATCGCCGCCAAGGTGTGCCCGGCGACTCCCGCGGAGCTCGGCCGTGCCATCGCCGGGTTCGCCCGGGACGTCACCGGCGCCCGCCGGGCCCTGACCCTGTCGCGGTATGCCATCTTGGTCGAGGCCGGGCACAACGCCACGATCCGGCAGCAGCTCGCCGACACCGGAAGCCGGGTCAATGCCTGGTTCGCGAACTGGCTGCGGCTGATCGGGTCGGTCGACACCGACCGTGACGTCCACGTGCTCGGCAACTACCTCACCGGGCTGATGCTGCATCAGCTCGCCATCCCCGACCCGGGGTTCGACCCCGCGGACACGATCACCGCCCTGCTCGAGTCTCTGGTCCAGCCCGCCGGCACACCCGCACAGGACTCCGCGCACCACGACGGGACTGAGCCGGCCCGGAGGAACGCCTCGTGATAGCGCTAGGCAAGGAGGCCGGCCGCGGGCCGGGAACGGAGGAACCGATGGAGCGCAGCGATGTGTGGACCGCGATCGACGATCAGCGGTGCGCCCTGGTGCACCTGCTGGAGAGCCTGTCGGAGGAGGAGTGGCGCCGGCCGTCGCTGTGCGAGGGCTGGACGGTCCGGCAGGTGGCGGCCCACCTGGCTCTGCAGAACACGACCTGGGCGGCGATGCCCCGCGTAATGCTCGGCATCGTCCGCCACGGCGGCATGAACGGCGCGATCCACGCGATGGCGTGCCGCCACGCCGAGCTGCCCGTCGAGGCCATCGTGGGCCAGATCCGCGACCGGATCGGGGTGTGGCGGCCGCTGCCGGCCGTCACCTTCCACGAGACGGCCATCGACTACCTGGTGCACGGCCAGGACATCGCCGTCCCGCTCGGCCGGGCCCTGCCGATGCCGCCCGGCCTGGCCGTCCTCGCCGCGGACCGGGTCTGGGCCAGCCCCCGGATGTTCCAGGCACGCAAGAAGCTTGCCGACTACCGGCTGGTGGCCGGCGACGTCCCGTGGGCCGCCGGGCAGGGGCATGAGATCTGCGGGCCGATCGGCGCCCTGCTCTTGCTCCTGACCGGCCGCCCGGCCGCACTGCCGCAGCTGTCGGGCCCGGGAGTCGCCGGCCTGCGCGAGTTCTTCACGCACTCACTGGCGGCGTGATGCTGTCATCGGCGCTATCTGGTAACCACTCGCACGTTGAGCGAGGCCGGGCCGTGTGGACGCGAGCAGGTGCTGAAGGGGAACGGGACCAGCTTGGCCCTGGTCTGGTTCGGCGGAAAGACGCGAAGGCCGGCCGCGGTGACAGGGCGGCACGCCGACCGCGAGAAGACTCCGGTGTCCACAATTCCGAGCACGGCAGTGGCGGTCTTGCCATTCGCCAGCCTCACAACATGCGGCGCAGGTGGCCTGCGGAACACGGCTCTCGGCCCGACCTGATGGCCGGCGAGGTTGACGGCGAACAGGAACGGAAAGCCGTTCAGCGTACAGGCGTGCCCGGAAAGGTTGGTGAAGTGCAGCTTGTAGAAGGTGGTGCCTGCTGTCCCGTTGCCGGTGGTGTCCAGCCAGATAACAAGACCGGGAGTCTGGCACAGGGGCGTGACGGCGATGGCGTGTGGGCGAGCCGGTGATCCGGTGCTGGCCCGGGCGATCGCGGGCGCGAGCACCAAGGCGCCGACGACGGCAGCAACGGCGGTGATCCGGCGCGCATTGTGTGCGAAGCGTTTCATGGGTGATCCCCCCAACGTGGGATGACCGGGGACTCCGGCGGTCGGACACCAGTATGGCGGGCGAATAGCCGACGGGCCAGATAGGCGACATCGCCGGTCTTCTGCTGTATCTCGATATACCTGGCCGCGTCGGTCCCTTGCTCCAGGCGATGGCATCGCCCCGGCCGGGCCTCAGGCGGCAACCTGGAAGGGGTTGCCTACGCCCGTCTCGCAGTACGGCGCGGTCTGGCCGCCGCGGCCATCCGCAGCGCGGAACTCGTCCTCGAGCTCGACAGCCTGCGCGAGACCGCGTGGCAGATCCTGATCCGCTCGCACACCGCGGCCGGAAACCCGGGCAGCGCCCTGCGGGCCTACCAGCGCTGCCACCAGATCCTGCGCCAGCAACTGGGCACGGCACCGTCGCCTCGCACCCGTGCCGCCCTGGCCGGACTCTCGCGCTAGGGCGCACCGGGCGGAAGGACCCCGAGCTGGCGCCACATGCCAGCCTCGTCGTAGACCTCCCAGGCTTGGGTGATCTTCCCCTCGTTGACCCGGAAGATTACGATCTCGTCTACCGAGCAGGAGCGATTGGTGGGTGCGACACCCAGGATGGGCTGGCGGTGGGTACCGCTGTAGGGCATGTGCGCGACGACCCTGTCGCCTTCGGCGATGAGGGCACGAAGGTCGAAGCGCCAGTCCGGGAACGCGGTCGTCCACTCCTCGGCGATGGCCCGGGTGCCGGCCGGGTTGCAGGGCACGACGCCGCCGCCGATCCTCAGCACGGCGTCCTGGCCCATCAGGGCCTGGAACCGGTCGAAGTCACGGCTGTTCCAGGCATCGACGAAGGACCGGATGACGGCCTTGTTGGCCTCGAGCTGGGCCGCGGCCGGCGACTCGGCGGTGGTGGTCATGCTCGCCTCCTTGTCAGCAGTGACGCCCGCGGTGAGCGTCACTGGACAGATGCACAAGAACAGGCCGAAGTTCGCGAACTTCCGGCCGGGCAGGTGCATCCCCCTTATGTGGAAGCGATCGTGATATCAGACGCGGAGCTGGGCTCGCTTGCGCGAGCCGGCGACATGCAAGCCCTGGCAGGCCTGCTCGAACGATGCCGGCCGTCGCTCTACGCGACCGCCATCGGGTTGCTCGGGAACCGCGCCGATGCGCTCGATGCGGTCCAGGACACCTTCGTCATCGCCCTTGTGCGGCTGGACGGGCTGCGTCACCCCGAGGCGGCCCGGGCGTGGCTGCATACCGTCCTGCGCAACGTCTGCCTCATGCGCATCAGGCAGCGCCGGGAGATCCCATCCGCGGCCGTGGAGCTGCCTGACGTCCTGCCCGGGCCCGAGGAGGCGCTCGAAAACCACGTCATGCGCGAGTGGGTGTGGCAGGCGCTGGACAGCTTGAGCGCCGAGGAGCGGCTAGCCGTCATGCTGCGCCACTTCACCCGGTGCACCAGCTACGCAGCGATCGCGCGTGTCACCGCCGCGCCGGTGGGTACCGTCCGCAGCCGCCTCAACCGCGCCCGGGCACGGCTGGCCGATGCTCTCATGGCGACGGTAGCCGGCACGCCGATGAGCCACGCCAGCGTCGCGGCCGCGCAGCGCCAGCAGTGGAACCAGTTCTACCGCGTCCTGCACGAGCGGCCCATACCGCGGACATATGAGGAGCTTTTCGCCCCTGAGGTCGACGTCCGCGACCCGGCTGGACACTGGCACGGGATCAGCGCCTGGTCGGCAGAAGAACGAGAAGCGATCACGCTAGGGGTCCGG
>Ga0335078_10002154_pt1 | contig 29861 bp, 30 predicted proteins | sample Lox_Sample_32_FD_206711 | JGI IMG/M metagenome (GOLD analysis project Ga0335078, IMG submission 206711) | Soil microbial communities from Loxahatchee National Wildlife Refuge, Florida, United States - Lox_Sample_3.2 | ecosystem: Environmental > Terrestrial > Soil > Wetlands | place: USA...
GGGTGCCGACCAGGGTGAGCGCCGCGAACGCGCCCGGATGGTCGAGCACGGCCACCTGGGCGACCATCCCGCCGACACCGATCCCCGCGAGGTGCGCAGGCCCCCCGCCGAGCGCGTCAGCCAGGGTCGCCGCGTCGGCGGCGAGGTCGCGCAGGGTGTAGGCGGGTGCGTCCGGGTCCGTCGTCGTCGACTCCCCGCTATCGCGCAGGTCGTAGCGCACCACACGGCGCCCGCCAGCGGCGAGGCGCTGGCAAAGCGCGTCGGGCCAGGAGAGCATCGTCGTCCCGCCCGCGAGCAGGACGAGGGGCGCGTCGTCGTCACCGAACGACTCGATGCCCAGGGCGATCTCATTGGCGTTGACCGTGGTCATCGGATCACCGGGAGGCGTCGCAGGCCGGGTGCGCCGCGGTCGATGTCCAGATCACGCTCCGGGCTGGGGGCGGGGCCGGTGACGAAGCCGTCGGGACAGGCCAACAGGTCGGCGATGATTCCAGTCATGCCAGGGCAGACCCGATCTGCCGCCCAAACTCATCGCTCACGCGTGGAGCGTGTGGCGTGGCAGCCCTTCCCGGCCGGAACAGGGCACCGCCGCCGCGCGCTGCGGGGCCGAGGTTCAGGTCGCCTCGGGGTCGAACGGCGGGGTTTCCTCGCGGGCCAGGGTGGCGGTGGCGGTGTGGTCGGTGTGCAGCCCCGACCCGGCCGGGCCGGCCGCACTCCCGGCCGCCCCGTCCGGGTCACCGTCGGGATCCTCGAACAGGTGCTTGCGGACGAAGTTGCCCGGGTGCAGGTCACGGACGTCGAAGTCGGAGAACTCGGGGCCCAGATTCTCGCGGAGATCCTTGGTGGCACCATCGGCCATCCGGCGCAGTTCGCGCAGCGTGCGGCCAGCCTGGGAGGCGATCTTCGGCAGCTGATCGGGACCGAAGATCACGACGGCGATCACGGCCAGGACCAGGATCTTGCCGATCGACAAGTCGAAAAACACGTCAGTTCCCCACGCCAGGGGTGCGCTGCAGCAGCGCGCACGCTCTGCCCCCCACTGTAGACCCAACGGCCAGCGCGCGCTGCCCAGCGGCGGCCGGCCTGGCCAGACCGGATGAGCTGGTCACGGCGACTGGAACGGGTTCAGCCACGAGGCCAGGCGGCCCAGCCCACGGCCGACGCGCTGGACGAATCCGCCCCGCGCGCTGTGCGGGAGGGTACTGACCACCTGGTCCACGAGCTGATCTGGTGCATCCGCGATCAGCGTGTACACGAAACCGCGCGCTGACCACGCCACGCTGCGCTCGGCCGGATCGGCCGCGTAGACCCGGTGGCCGCGCAGCGCCACCTCGGACCAGCCGCTCAGCTGCCGCGGCAAGTGGCCCCGCTGCAGGAACAGCGAGACCACCGACAGGCCGTCGGAGTAGGCCAGGTCGAGAACGCGGTCCGCCGGGCCGCCAGTCTCATCCGCCTGGACCAGGGTCAGTCCGCCGGGCAGCTGCCCCGGCACCGGCCAGCCCACGCTGCGCAGCCGGGCCAGCTGGGCGTCCGCCAGCGGCCTGCCGCGCGGTGGGCTCTGGGTCACGGGCATCCGGCCCACGGCCGGGCGGCCCAGCCGCAGCGACATGAAGGTGTCATCGCTGACGTCCCGCGCGGTGGCGTCGAACGTTTCCCGGCGCAGCGGCAGCTTCGTCTCCTCGTCCACCCAGAACCGGGCGGCGAGCGTCCCGTTGGCGTGCCGCAGCACCACCTCCCGGGTTACCCGGCCCGCCACCCGGCTCTGGCCGGCCAGCGACACCCGGTAGTGCGCGGCCAGCAAGGCCACCAGCTCCGGGGTCATCTCCATGACTCCCTCGGGGCCCCGGAGATCAACGGGATCATCGGCATCCCCGTCCAGCGGCACGGTGCGGGCCGGCTGGCCACGCGGGGCCACCTGGCCGGCCGGCCCCGTGACGGCCTGGACCATCGTCTGGCCATTGTGCTGATGCCACACGTTGACCACGGAAGCCCAGCTGCTGCCCGGGTTGCGTCCCGCGATGAGCTGCACCCCGGCGTATGACACGCTCCGGCACGCGACCGCGGCCTGGCTGAGCAGCCGGAGGCCGGAGCTGGCCGCCGGCCCGGGGCGCAGCGCCGCGGGCCGCGGCCCGGCCGGCAGCCCGCCCCGCAGCACCGCGTCCCGGGCCGTGCCGCGCACCAGCAGACCACCCCGGGTGGCCATATCCCCCCAGACCACCGCGAACCCGCCAGCGATCAGGCCGACGGCCACCACCGCGGTGACGATCCGCAGGTGCAGGGGGTCATGCTCGGGGGTGCCCCGATCACGCATAGGCGTAGCACGCGAGAACATCCGTCAGCTCACGGCCCCAGAGTGCCGAACGGGTGGCCGGCGGTCGGCGGGACCGGGCCGCTGCCGACGCCCGCGGCCGGGCGGAGCAGCTCGCTGCGGACCACCGGGGTGCTGGCCGCCCGGGTACTGGCCGCCCGGGTACTGGCTGCCCGGGTGCTGGCTGCCCGGGTGCTGGCTGCCCGGGTACTGGCCGCCCGGGTACTGGCTGCCGTCCCGCTGCTCGCGGGCGCGCCTTGGCTGGCCGCCCCGGCGCTGCCCGCTCGGCCGCTGCCTGGCCGGGCGCGGTCAGCCGGCCCGGCGGCCGGGGTGGCGGCCGGCTCGCCGCTGGCCGGGGCCACCGGCACTTCGCCGGTGACGTCGGCGTGCTGGACCAGGAACGTGTCCACCGCCGGGGTCACCTTCGGGCCGGGTACCACCTGATCGCCGCCCGCGTAGAACGCGACCGCGCCCAGGCCAGCCACGGCGCCCGCGAGGATCCCGGCCGCGAGCAGGCGGGGCGCCGACGATCCGGTCCTGGCCCGCCAGGGCGCGCGGGACGGCCACGGGCCCGGCGCAGCCGCCGCGCCGACCGCCATCAGCCGCCCGGTGAGGGCCGCGTCGACCATCGCCTCACCGAGTGAGTGCATCCGCCGCTTCAGCGCCCGCAGCGCGATGGCATCCTGCCGGCAGGCGTCACACCCCGCCAGGTGGGCCAGAACCCGGTCCCGCTCGGCGTCACCCAGTTCGCCGTCGATCAACGCGGACAGGCGCTGCCCGAGGTGGCTCATCGGTCACCACCAACCAGGCCCGCGACCGTCGGCCCGGCTTCCGGGGCCAGCGCGGCGCGGCGTGGGCGCCGGTGATCCAGCGCGGCCCTCAGCTGCGCCCGGCCGCGGTGGATGCGGCTGCGCACGGTCCCCAGCTTGACCCCCAGGGTGTCCGCTATCTCCTCGTAGGACAGGCCCTCGATGTCGCACAGCACGACGGCGGCGCGGTATTCCGGCGCCAGCGCCTTGAGCGCGGCCTGGATGTCACCGTCCAGGTGCCGGTCGTCGAACGCCTGGGCGGGCGTGGGCTCGCCGCCGCGCAGCCGCTGTGCGGTGTCCTCGCCCAGTCCTTCGAATCTGATGCGCTGCTTGCGCCGCGCCATGTCCAGGAACAGGTTGGTGGTGATCCGGTGCAGCCAGCCTTCGAAGGTGCCCGGCGTATAGCTGGCCAGCGAGCGGAACACCCGGACGAAGACTTCCTGGGTCAGGTCCTCCGCGTCGTGTGAGTTGCCGGTCAGCCGGTAGGCCAGCCGGTACACCTGGACCGAGTGCTCGCGCACGATCTCTTCCCAGGTCGGCGGCGTCCAATCAGTGGCCGGCGGGTCAGTGGCCGGCGGGTCAGCGGCCGGCGGGTCAGCGGCCAGCGGGTCAGCGGCCAGCGGGTCAGCGGCCGGCGGGTCAGCGGCCGGCGGGTCAGCGGCCGGCGGGTCAGCGGCCGGGCTGGGCCGTGGATCCACGGGGCGCGCCTCGGCCGCGGCCGCGGTCTTGCCCGCGGACCCGCCTGCTGGCTCGCCGTCCAGCCACGTCCCGTCTGCTTGCACCGCCATCGTGCCCAGGCATCTCCTTCCCGCACCCGGCCACTACCCGAATCTTCTCACCGCGTCAGTGTCAACGTCACAACCCGCCTTCCTGGTTCCCGGATCACGGCGCGTGACCACACGCTGCCGCAGCGGTATGACGATAAGCTGCCGCACGGGGATAAGCGTGAACCGGAAGGCAGCCATTGTGAGCGTTGAGGCAAACCTGGCCTACGTCGAGGATTACCTGGTCGAGGACGAACCCCTGCTGAACGCGCGCCGCGAGGCCGCCGAGGTCGGCGGCGCGGTGCCGATCGGGCCGGCCGGCGGTGCCGCCCTGCGCTTCATCGCGGCCGCCATCAGCGCCCGGTCGGTGGTGGAGATCGGCACCGGCTGCGGTACCTCCGGCATCTGGCTGCTCCGCGGTATGCGCGCCGACGCGGTGCTGACCAGCGTCGACGCCGAGCCTGAGCACCAGCGGCTGGCCCGCAAGGCATTCACCGAGGCCGGCTTCGCGTCGAACCGCTACCGGCTGATCAGCGGTAAGGCCCTGGACGTGCTCCCCCGGCTCACCGATGGCGGCTACGACATGGTGTTCTGCGACGCGGACAAGCAGGAATACCCGGACTACCTGGCGGCGGCGCTGCGGCTGCTGCGCCCCGGCGGCGTGCTGGCTTTCGACAACGCGCTGGCCCAGGGCCGGGTCGCCGACCCAAGCCGGTCAGACCCGGCCACCCTGGCCATCAGGGAGATGGAGGAGCAGGTGCGGCAGGACGAGCACCTGGTGCCGGTGCTGCTGCCGGTCGGCGACGGCTTGCTGGTCGCGGTCAAGCGGAGCTCACCGGCCGCTGAATAGTGGCGCGTGCTCCGTTGGCTGGCGCGCCGGCACGACTAGCTGGCGCGCCGGCACGACTAGCTGGCGCGCCTCCGGCACGACTAGCTGGCGCATCGGGCAGGACACCGCCCTACCCCGGGGCCCGGCCGCGCGGTCGCCGGGAGCCGGTCAGCCGGCGGTCCCGGCCAGCCAGTGCAGGAGCAGCCGGGTGCCGAACCCGGTGGCGCCCTTGGTGTTCTCGCCGTCGTCCGACGTGGCCCGGGCGGCACCCGCGATGTCGAGGTGGGCCCAGGGCCGGCCGCCGGTGAACTCGCGCAGGAACAGGGCGGCGTCGATCGACCCGGCGCGCGATCCGCTACGGGCCACGTTGGCCAGATCCGCGACCGGGGAATCCAGCGCGTCCCGGTAATCATCGGCCAGTGGCATCCGCCACAGCCGGTCACCGCTGCCCAGTCCAGCGTCCAGCAGCGCCGACGCCAGCCCGTCGTCGGTGGCGTACAGCGCCGCCATCACCGCACCGAGCGCCACCCGGGCCGCACCGGTCAGCGTGGCCACGTCCACCATGACATCCGGGGCCAGTTCTGCGTCCGCGTAGGCCAGGGCGTCGGCCAGCACCAGCCGGCCCTCGGCGTCGGTATTCAGCACCTCGACGGTCCGGCCGCCGTAGTGCTTGATCACGTCGCCGACCCGCAGCGCCGTCCCGGACGGCATGTTTTCCGCCGCGGCCACCAGACCGGTCACCCGGGCCCGGACCCCCAGAGCGGCCAGTGCCGACATGGTGGCGATCACCGCGGCCCCGCCGGCCATGTCGGTCTTCATCATCTTCATGCTGTCATTGGGCTTCAGCGACAGCCCGCCGCTGTCGAACGTGATGCCCTTGCCGATCAGCACCACGTGCTGGCTGGCGGCCTGGGCGGGCTGGTAGCTCAGCTCGATGAGCCGGGGTGGCCGGGCCGAGCCCGCTCCCACCCCGAGGAGGCCGCCGAAGCCGCCGGTGGACAGCTCGGCCTCAGTCCAGATTCGCGACGACAGGCCGTGCTCGTCCGCCACCCGGACCGCCTCGTCGGCCAGCCAGCCGGGGCTCTTGATCATCGACGGCGTGTTGGCCAGGTCGCGGGCCAGGGCTACCGCCCCGGCGATAAGGCTGGCGCGCCGGACCACCTCGGCGCGGCCGGCTGGCCCGGCCAGCAGCAGGCGGACGTCCGCGACCTCGGCGGGCTCGCCGCCGGATTTCATCGCGAACTGGTACGAGCCCAGGAGCAGCCCCTCGGTGAAAGCCTGCACGCCCTCGTCCGGCGCATCGATCACCGCGGTGCTCAGCGCGGTCTGGCCGGCTGGCAGCCGCCGGGCCAGCGCCGCGCCGGCCCGGCGCAGGGCAGCCGCCGACGCGTCCCCGACGCCGAGGAACGCCGCCGCGCACGGGCGGGCGCCCAGCTTGATCACTGACTGCGCGATCTCACCGGGCCGGCCGGTCAGCTCGCCGCAGGCGATCACCTCAGCCGGGCTGACGCCGAGGTAAGGTTCCAGTTCGGCCGCACTCGCGCCCGGAACCGGCGGGTCCGGCGGCCCATCGGGGCGGTATACCGGGACGGCCAGGACCGCCGGGCCGCCCTCGTCTTGGGCCAGCTCGCTCAGATAGGTGCCGAGTGGTAGCGAGTCCGCTGCCGGGGCAGCGGTCACCCTGGCCTGAACCGGCAAGGCTCAGCCAGTGACGGACTTGAGCGCGTCCGAAAGCCGGGCCGCCTCATCCGCGGACAACTCAACTACCAACCGGCCGCCACCCTCGAGCGGGACGCGCATCACGATGCCCCGGCCCTCCTTGGTGACCTCGAGCGGGCCGTCGCCCGTCCGCGGCTTCATCGCCGCCATTCCGCATCCCCTTTCCCTGCTCGGGGCCGCATGAGACCGCGCGAGAGGCCTGCCGTGCCGGAATCCCGGCGACTGCGGCGGGTCCGGCCACCCCACAGCCAAGTTGATCAGTACCTCTATTATCCAGAGTTCCGGCCTACAGTGGTAACGATCAGCACTCCCTTCCGCCCGCCGCCGTAAGCAACTAGGGAAACATCAGCCCCTCGTGAACCACTGGCCACGGAGGGTAAGCTGGCCGACCGAATAGGAGAGCCTGGTGACCGACAGCGTCCGCTGGGACCTGGCTGGGGCGGTAGCCACGATCACGCTGAACCGGCCGGACGCCCGCAACGCACTCACCGCGGAGATGAAAACCGCGCTGCGCGCCGCCCTGGAACGGGCCGGATCGAGCCCGGAGGTGCGCGCCGTGGTGCTCACCGGGACCGGGCCGGGCTTTTGCACCGGCCAGGACCTGCGCGAGCACGCCGGATTGCTGGACGGGTCGCCGGGCCAGGTCATGGACACCGTGCGAGAGCACTACAACCCGATCGTGCTGGCCATCAGGTCCATGCCCAAGCCCGTGATTGCCGCGGTGAACGGGGTCGCGGCCGGCGCCGGGGCGGGGCTGGCGTTCGCCTGCGACCTGCGGGTGGCGGCCCAGGGGGCCAGTTTCCTGATGGCCTTCGCCCGGGTCGGCCTGGCCGCGGATACCGGGGCCTCGTGGACCATGCAGCGGCTGGCCGGGACCGGGCGGGCGGCCGAACTGCTGATGCTGGCCGAGCCCATCACGGCCGCCCGCGCGCTCGAGTTCGGGCTGGTCAATTCCGTGGTCGAGGACGCCGAGCTGCCTGCCGTCGCGGGCGCCCTGGCCGGCCGGCTGGCCGCCGGGCCGACCGCCGCGTACGCCGGGATCAAGGCGCAGCTGGATTACGCCGCGGCACACGGGCTGGCCGAAACCCTGGAGCAGGAGGCAGAAATTCAGGCCAGGCTGGGCCGGACCGAAGATCACCGGGCGGCCACTTTCGCGTTCGCCCAGAAGCAAACGCCTACCTTCCAGGGCAGGTAACCGTCCCGCGCCGTCGCCTCAGCGCGCCACGACGCCGGTCCCGCCACCACGCCGGTCCCGCCACCACGCCGGTCCCGCCACCACGCCGGTCCCGCCACCACGCCGGTCCCGCCAGCACGCCGGTCCCGCCACCACGCCGGTCCCGCCAGCCGCCAGCCGCCAGCCGCCAGCCGCCAGCCGCCAGCCGCCAGCCGCCAGGACGCTACTCGCCCGGGCCGCCCTCCAGCGGCTCGGCGCTGGCCAGTTCCTCGTGCGCGCGGACGATCTGCTCCGTCGCGTCGACCAGGTCGGAGAAGGCGCGCCACTCCCGGCCGCCAGTGCGGCCGGTCCAGGAGACCACCCGGCTGCGGCACCATACGGTCAGGCCACGCCGGATGGACAGCACCGACATGCTGGACGCTGGCGCGTCGGCGCGGACGATGTGACCGATCCCCCGCTCGCCGAGCATCCGCTCCAGGGCGCTGGCCGCCTGGCACGACCCCGGCTGGGGGCGCTGGAAACGCTCCAGCGCGGAGCCGGACGGAACCGGCAGCGCGAACCAGACCGCCTTGCCTGGGACCCTCCAGCCGCCGAGCCGGGCCCGGGTCAGGTGGTGTCCCCAGCGGCCACCGGACAGTTCATGAATGACCCGCAGGCCCCGCCCGCTGACCGCGTCGACGGGCACCGGCTGGGTGGGGTCGGGAACCCGGCCGTCCTTCCAGGCCGGGAGGCTGTCGAAGACCGCGCAGACGAGTTCCTGCTCGCCGTCCACCCGCCGCAGGTACAGCCAGAGTTCCGGCGTGCCCGCCACGGCGCCGCCCAGCACGCTGTCGAACTGGATGTTCTCATGCCCGTGCAGGCTGTTGGCGGCGAGCTCGCTGGCCATGGTGGCCCCGTCATAGCTCAGCTCGTCCGGCAGCCCCACCGCCTCGGCCGCGGCCCGGAACAGGCACCGGGCCAGCCCGGCGCAGGTGGCTTCCAGCGGGAGCGCCGAGGCCGCGCAGCTGCCGACCGAGACGGTCAGCGCTGTGGGCTCCACCGCATCGGTGAGATGCGGTACATCAGCGGCAAGAGACCCTAACATGATCTTCTGCCCTTTCCAGCACGCAATTCCGGCACGCAATCTGTGAAACACAGATTACGAGTCATGTGCCGTCTTTCGCAACGACATCCGGCCTTGCCAAGGGCACTTGACTGATTCTTTACCTCGCTGTGTCCGGACACTTCTGGCCGAACTAGGACACTACGTAAGGTGACAGGTCTGTGGCTACGAGGCAACGTAAGGCACAGACACAGACGGTTCCAGCCCAGCCGGCGGCCCGGTATGGTCAAGCCGCGGCGGCTGCAGTCTGGGGGGCCGCCGGGCCTCGAGACAGGGCCGCGTAACAAAAGGATCCCCCGGGTGGCGGCCCGGGGGATCCTTTGTTTGCTGTCCGGCGGCTCAGGGCCGCCGGGCCTAGCCGTCCAGATCGAAGCGACCAGCCTTGGTCTGGGCCAGGAACCGCCCGAAGACGGCCCGGTCGACCACATGGGCGCCGTCGGCTGGGCGCTTGCTGTCCCTGATGGCCACGATGCCAGGCAGGTTCGCGGCGATTTCCACGCAACCGCCGTTGGATCCGGTACTGCGGCGGGCCTTCCGCCAGTGTGCTCGAGACAGGTCAGTCATGATCACTCCAGTTGTTCAGCGAGGTGTCGCAGGTAGACCGTGGTAGCCGCGGGCTCCTGGGCTGAGTCACGAATACGACCGAATGCTTGGACGTACAAGCTCACCTCTTCTTGCCTACTTACCTCCTGGATGGCGTGTTCGGTTTCGGTGAAGACGAGGCTGGGCTCGTCTCCGGGGAGATCGAAGATGTTGATCGTGGAAGACACGCCCGGGCTCGGCCCGTCAGCAAAGCGCTGGATGCGCAGTTCCACGTTGGGCCGGCCACTCATCTCGATCAGTTGCTCGATCTGCTCGCGCCGCTCCGCCTTGGTGCCCCAGTGATACATGAGTGAGGCCTCGGTGACCACGGCAACCAGGTGCGGCGCGGTACCGTCGCTGCGGTCCAGGATCTCCTGCCGTCGCGCCCGGGTTTCCATCGCCCGCCGCCGCCAGGCCGGGGGCCGTGGGCCCGCCCGCATGAAGGCTTCGGCGTAGTCCGGGGTCTGCAGCAGGCCAGGCACCACGAGCGGCATGCAGACGTGAATCCGGACCGCGTCGTTCTCGAAGCCGGGGAATTCGTTCTCGAAGATGTCGGTGTAGTCCCGCCACCAAGGGCGGGCCCGGGCCCGGATGGCGAGCTCCTCGAGTTCCTCCGCGGCGGCGCCGTCCACGCCGTAGATGCGCAGCAGATCCCGGATATCGCTCATCTCGGGCCGCTTCCACTGGTTGGCCTCGAACCGGCCCACCTTGCCGCGACCCCAGTTGAGGATGTCGCAGACATGGTTGGCCGTGTGGCCGCTGGCCAGCCGGAGTTCGGCCAGACGCCGGGAGAGCCGACGCTTGGCTACGGTCGCGCCGTAGGCGTCGTCGGCCATTCGCGCCCTCCTTGACAAGTTGCTGGACGTAGCATAGCGCTACCTAACTTGTGAATCGCAAATTCTTTGGTCCTTGCCTGAGACTCCCAGCTTGCCCTGGCTTCCGGCTACCCGGCTGCGCGGTCCGGAAACCGGCCAGGGCGTCTCCCGGCACTGCTCCCGGGCGCCTCAACACCATCGTCGAACTCACCGCCCCGGACCCCATCCAGGAAGCACTCCCATTCGTGCCGGTCATACACCAGTACCCGCCCGTGCGGATCTCCCGCGACGCGCATCAGTATCCACTCGGTTCGATCGGCCCGCCCGGCGGCCACGTCCCCGGCGACATGCTCAGCCGTCCCGGGCTCAGCCGTCCCGGGCCCGGCCGCGGCGGCCCGGGCGCGGACCGCGGCGCCGGGGAGGAAAGCGACCTCGATGGCTCCGTCCTCGTCCCCGGAACGCTGCCATTCCTGGCCATCTAGATCGACGCCCAACTCCTCGACAGTGGGCTTCCTGGTCACCGCACCCTCCTCGGGCGGCTCACAGCCGCTAGGCAATCACACAGTAAAGCACTATGACCGGTCACTGTGCGCAGTCGCCAGATCTCAGCCGCACCGGTCACCGGCGGCCAGGGCGGGCGGCCAGGGCCGGCCGCCCTGGCCATCGGCGGCGTCACCGGCCGGGCTCCGCCGCGCCGGGCTCCGCCGCGCCGGCCGTGCGGGCCACGCCGCACCACAGCCAGCGGGAACCGTCGGTGTCGGCCGCTTCCGGATCCTCAGCTCCCCAGACGCCGGTATAGCAGAGGGCGGCGGTGGCGCCCTGGTAGGGCGGCACCAGGGCCAGACCGGTGAAGAACCGCGCCACCTGGTCCCGTGATCGGAAGTACAGGTGCTCGCTAGCGCTGTCGAACACGGCACGGAACCCGTTCACCGCGCGCTCCGACTTGTGATCCGCGCTGAGGTGGGACAGGGACAGATAGCTGCCCGGGGCGAGCTTGCTCACGTACCGGGCCACCAGCCCATAGGGGTCGGACTCATCGGCCACGAACATGAGCACGCCGGTCATCAGCAGCCCCACCGGCTCGGCGAAATCGATCAGCCGGCCGAGCGCGGCATTGGCCAGGATGCCGTCCGGGTCGCGCAGATCGCCCAGCATCACCGCGGTCGTGCCGTCCCTCGCCAGCAGGCTCTGGCTCTGCGCCCGCACCAGCGGGTCGTTGTCCACGTAACCAACGCGGGCCTCCGGCCAGACGCGCTGGACCACGTCGTGCGTGTTACCGACCGTGGGCAGCCCCGAGCCGATGTCGATGAACTGGCGGATGCCCTGCTCCGCTATCCACCGGGCGGCCCGCTGGTGGAATCCGCGGTTGGACCAGGCCGCGTCCCGGATCTCCGGCACGGCCTTGACAATCTGCTCGGCCGCCCTCTGGTCGGCCGTGAAGTTGTGCTGACCGCCTAAGAGGTAGTCGTAGATGCGCGCTGGAGCCGGGACACTTGTGTCCACCCCCAGCGGAACAGACTCGTCATCCGCCATCTCCGCCTCCGGAATACGCCCACCGCTAGTCTGTCACGTCTGATGCGAATCACAAATCGCTATTGCGCATCAGATGACCGCCCACAAGTGGGGGGACATCCCTCATTCTGGCGGGCGAACGGGCCAGCGGTAACCCCCCCTACCGGTCAGGATTGTCCGACAGCCCGGGGCCAGCGGTGTCCCGGGCGAAGCAGCCGGCCAGGTGGTCGTTCACCAGGCCACAGGCCTGGAAGGTGGCGTAAACCGTCACCGGCCCGGTAAACGAGAACCCGCGGCGCCGCAAATCCCTGGCCAGCGCCGCCGAGGCGGGGGTCGAGGCGGGGAGGTCCGCCATGGTGGCCGGCGCGGCTGGCGAGGCAGCTGGCCCGCTGGCGTAGCTCCAGACCAGCGCGGCGATCCCGGCGGGGATGGCCAGCGCGGCCGCTGCGTTGCGGATCACCGCCTCGATCTTGGCCCGGTTCCGGATGATGCCGGCGTCGGCGAGGAGCCGGGTCACGTCGGCCGGGCCGAAGCCGGCCACGGCGGCGGGGGCGAACCCGGCGAAGGCGGCACGGAAGTTCTCCCGCTTGCGCAAGATGGTCAGCCAGGACAGCCCGGACTGAAATCCCTCCAGGCACAGGCGCTCGAAGATGCCCTGGTCGGTGCGGACCGGGCGGCCCCATTCACGGTCGTGGTAGCCGAGGTACTCGGGGCTGCGCAGCGCCCAGGGACAGCGCAGCAGCCCATCGGGGCCGGGTTCCGCAGGGCGGCCTCGGGCCGGGTCACTCATCCCGGTTGGCGGCCGCGCCAGCCGGGCCGACCGCTCCGCCCGGCCCCGCCAGCGGGCCGGGCTCCCCGGCCGTGGCCTGCTCCCCCAGGTAGATCGTTTCCTCGCCGTCATCCGGCTCGCTGGTCCCGGCGGCTGGCCCCCGGCCTGTACCGGCCAGCCCCCAGCCGGTATCACCGAGTTCCTGGCTGACCGCGCCCGGCTCCCCGGCACCGGCCGGCCGGCCCGGCCGCGTCCTGGCGCCAGTGCCCCACGCCGCGCTCAGCTCGGCCGTGGCTGACGGCTGGCCGCCGGTAGCCGACCCGAACTCGGCCGCGGTGGACGGCTGGCCGCCAGCGGCTGGCCGGAGCTCGGCGAGCTGCTGCCGCAGTACGGCGATCTCGACATCGCGCTCGGTGACCACCTGGGCGATCCGGCTGAAGGCCTCATCGGTCACCTGGACGTTGTAACCCCACAGCGCGGATGGCGGGCGCACCGACGCGACGTCGGCCGCCGTCACCACGCCATCCATGGTGGGCGGGAGGTAGTCACTGGCGAATTCCGCCATCTCGCCACCGCGGCCCAGGGCCACGGCGACCACGCCGACGAGGATGACTGCTCCGGCGAGAACCAACAGAACGGGCACACTAGCATCGTGCCACGTCCCGCGGGCTCAGGGCATGCCCTGCCGATCTTCGGCCTGCCGCCGGTCACCGGACGGGCGTCTCGCGGCAGGGGCCGGGCGGCCAGGGCGCGGCATCAGGCCGGCGGCGGCGCCGCAGCCCGGCCCGCAACCGAGTCGCCGCCGTTCTGCGCCGCATGCGCGCGCCGGATGACGCTGACCACCTCGGCCGGGTCATCCACGATCGTGACCAGGCTGTCGTCGCCCGGGCTGATCTTGCCGCCGTCCAGCACGCTGTCCCTGATCCAGGACAGCAGGCCCGACCAGTACCCGCTGCCCACCAGCACGATCGGGAACCGGGTGATCTTGCCCGTCTGGACCAGGGTGAGCGCCTCGAACAGCTCGTCCAGCGTGCCGAACCCGCCGGGCAGCACCACGAACGCCTGTGAGTACTTGATGAACACGGTCTTGCGGACAAAGAAGTAGCGGAACTCCAGGCCGATCTCGACGTAGTCGTTGAGCCCCATCTCGGTGGGCAGCTCGATGCCCAGCCCGACCGAGACCCCGCCCGCACCGGTGGCGCCTTTGTTGGCCGCCTCCATCACGCCGGGCCCGCCCCCAGTGATCACCGCGTAGCCGGCCTCGGCCAGCCCCTTGCCGATAGCCTCGGCCATCTCGTATTCCTGGCCGCCCCGGCCGGCCCGGGCGCTGCCGAACACCGACACGGCCGAGCCCAGCTCGGCCAGGAGCCCGAAACCCTCGACAAACTCAGCCTGGATGCGCAGCACCCGCCACGGGTCGGTATGCACCCAGTCGCTGGGTCCGCGCCGGTCCAGCAGCCGTTGATCGGTGGTGGTCTTGGGGATGAAATCGCCGCGCAGCAAGGCCGGTCCCTGGCGGCGGATCCGGCGACGTGGCTCTGGTTGCACCCTTCCGATCCTGCCATGCACCGCTGGCTGGCTGGCCCGCCAGGCCACCATCGGACCGGCCGTGTGTGTCGCCGCGGGCACCGGCTCGCCGGTAACTTCAGGATGTGCTCACAAGCCGCCCGAGCAAGCCGCGCTCGCCGGGCCGCAGGCGCAAGCGCCGTGCGGCCGTCATCACCGTCGTGGCCCTCGTGCTGGCCGCTGGTGTCTACGTGGCGGTGCACGGCTTCGCGCCGGTGATTGGCCCGGTACTGCGGGGGGCGGGCTGCTCGGCCGGGGCGAAGCACCAGAGCGTGCTGCTGGACACCCAGCAGGCGAGCATCGCCGCCACCATCGCCGGCGTGGCCCACCAGCAGTCGATGCCGCACGTCGCGGTCACCATCGCATACGCCACGGCGATGCAGGAATCCAAGCTGCACAACCTGCACTACGGGGACATGGACTCGGTTGGCGTGTTCCAGCAGCGGCCGTCCCAGGGCTGGGGGCCGAGGAAAGAGCTCGAGGACCCGGTCTACGCCACGACCAGATTCTTCCGCGCGCTGGATTCCATCCACGGCTACCAGTCGATGCCCGTCTACCAGGCCGCGCAGGACGTGCAGCACAGCGCGGACGGATCCGCCTATATCCAGTACGAGAAGATGGCGACCGCCATGACCGCGGCCTTCACCGGCCAGCACGGGCACGCGGTCTACTGCTGGTCCGCGTCGTGGTCGTCGCCACCCAGCCCGCGGCAGGCCGATCTGGCCGGGGTCACCGGCGGGCTGGTGCACACGTTCGGTCCCGCGGTCGCGGCCGGCGCCACCGACCAGCGCGGCCACTCGATGCTGGTCCGCGTCGGCCAGCCACGGTTCGGCTGGGAAGTGGCCGCATGGCTGGTCACCCACGCCAGCAGCTACCGCCTGCACGAGGTGCGGTTCGGCGGATATCAGTGGCGGGCCACGGACGGCAGCAAAGGCTGGGTCAAGGACGCCGGCGAACCACCGCCGGGCCGCGTTGAGCTGAGCTGATAGCCTGCGGCCGGCTGGTGAATCTTGCTGGCCCGGGCGCGGCCAGCCCCGCAATACCGTGATACTGGGCTCACACCCACCGGGATAGTTCCGGAAGAGGAGTTCCGACGTGACCTACATCATTGCGCAGCCCTGCGTCGACATTCTCGACAGGTCATGCATCGAGGAATGCCCCGTCGACTGCATCTACGAGGGCGAGCGCATGCTCTACATACATCCGGACGAGTGCGTGGACTGCGGCGCATGCGAGCCGGTCTGCCCGGTCGAGGCGATCTTCTACGAGGACGACGTGCCCGACCAGTGGAAGGACTTCTACAAGGCCAACGTGGAGTTCTTCACGGAGCTCGGCTCGCCGGGCGGCGCGTCGAAGGTCGGGAAGATCAACAAAGACCATCCCATCGTCAGCGCGCTCCCCCCGCAGGGAGAAGACAGCTGACGACCGGCCCCCGGCTGCCACGCTTCCCCTGGGACCTGCTCGCCCCGTACGCCGAGAAGGCCCGAGCACATAACGCAGGCATCGTGGACCTGTCCGTGGGCACGCCGGTGGATCCGGTGCCGGGGGTGGTGCAGGCGGCGCTCGGGGCGGCGGCCAACAGCCCGGGTTACCCGGCCGCGCACGGTACGGCCCAGCTCCGCGAGGCCGCGGCTGGCTGGCTGGCCCGCAGCCACGGGGTTGACGTGGACCCCGGCGCGGTGCTGCCGGTGATCGGCACCAAGGAGTTCATCGCCGCGCTGCCCGGCCTGCTCGGCTGCGGCCCCCGGGACGTGGTGGTCTACCCGGAGCTGGCCTACCCGACCTATGACATCGGCGCGCGGCTGGCCGGGGCGCGCCCGGTGGCCGCGGACGGGCTGGCCCAGCTCGGCCCGGAGCCAGCCCGCCTGGTCTGGGTCAACTCGCCCAGCAACCCGACCGGCCGGGTGCTGCCCCCCGCCCACCTGGCCAAGATGGTGCGGTGGGTGCGGGAACGGGACGCGGTTCTCGCCTCCGACGAGTGCTATCTCGACCTGGGCTGGGAAGCTCGGCCGCGGTCGGTCCTGCATCCGGACGTGTCCGGCGGCTCGCCGGATCGCCTGCTCGCGGTGCACTCACTGTCCAAGCGGTCGAACATGGCTGGCTACCGGGCCGGCTTCGTCACCGGCGATCCGGCGCTCATCGCCGAGCTGCTGGAGATCCGCAGGCACGCCGGGATGATGCTGCCGGCCCCGGTGCAGGCGGCGATGACCGCGGCGCTGGGCGATGAGGAGCACGTCCGCCGGCAGCGCGCGCGGTACGCCGAGCGCCGCGGCAAGCTGCGCGCCGCGCTGACCGGGGCGGGCTGGGTGATCAGCCATTCCGAGGCCGGGCTGTACCTGTGGGCCAGCCACCCCGGGCGGGACGGCTGGGCCTCCGTGCAATCCCTCGCCGACCTGGGCATCCTGGTCGCGCCGGGTGAGTTCTACGGACCGGGTGGCGGGCAGCACGTCCGGGTCGCGCTGACCGCCACCGACGAGCGCGTCGACGCCGCCGTCACCCGCCTGTCCGCCGCGACCTAGCGGCCGCAGGCCCCGGCCCGCCATGGTGTCGGTGCCGCCTGGCCGAGTTGCCGGCCGGGGGAATGGAGGGGACCATGACTACCGTGAGCAGTCCCGGCGACGTCGTACACCCCTTCACGGTCAGCGACCTGGAGGGGATGCCGGATGACGGCCGCCGGTACGAACAGAGGTCATCCACCTGACCGGGGAGACGCCGTGGACCGCGAGCCAGCCGTTCCCGGTCCAGGTGGTACCGGCTGACCTGGTCCGGGGCCTGCGCCGGTAACCGGCCGAATCGCCCCGGTCCACCCCCCATAGGCTGGGGGGCGTGCTGCGCCTCTACGACACGCGGACCCGGCAGGTGGAACCGGTCGAGCCGGAGCGCCGGGGGAGCCTGCGGTTGTACAGCTGCGGGCCGGCCGTCTACCGGCCCGCGCACGCCGGCGACCTGCGCGCCTGCCTGCTGGCCGACCTGATCCGGCGGACCGTGGAGCGGTCCGGCCGGACGGTGACCAGCTGCCAGGGCATCACCGACGTGCGGCTCCTGGCCGGTGACGGCGAAACCGACCCGGCCGAGGGCGGCGAGGGCGGCGAGACGGGCGCCGAGGGCGCGGCCGGCCCAGACCTGGCCCGGCACTACGAGGAGGCGTTCCGGGCCGACTGCGCCGCGCTGAACATCCGGCCCGCCGAGTTCACCCTCCGCGTATCTGAGTCCATCGGCCTGATCATCGAGCTGATCGGGCCGTTGCTCGCGGATGGTCACGCCTACCAGGTGCCCAGCGGGTCGGTGTACTTCGCGGCCGAGCCGGGCCAGCGCTCGCCCGCGGACTGGGCCCTGTGGCACGCGGCGCCCGCTGGCGCCGGCCAGGCCTGGCCGGCGCCCTGGGGCAGCGGGCTCCCCAGCCGGCCCACTGCGTGCGCCGCGATGTCCCTGCGGTGCCTGGGCGAGTTCGTCGACGTGCACACCGGCGGCCTCGGCCCGCGCTCCCCGCACGACGAGCACGTGCGGGCCCTGTCGGCCGCGGTGACCGGCCACGAGGTCGTGCAGCACTGGGTGCACGGCGAGGCCCTGCTGTTCGGGGGCCGCAGGATGGCCCAGGCCGCCGGGAACGTGCTGCGGCCCGGCGATGCCGAAGCCCGCGGGCTGGATCCGCTGGCCCTGCGGCTGGCCTTTCTGGAGCACCGGTACCGGCAGCAGATGAACCTCAGCTGGGAAACGCTGGCCGCCGCGGACGGCGGGGTGCGGCGCTGGCGGGACCGGGTGGCCGAGTGGGCCAACTCGCCGAGCAGGCCGATGTGCGCGCAGTACGTGAGCGAATTCACCGCGGCCCTCGATGACGACCTGGACAGCCCGGCCGCGCTGCGCGTGCTGCGCGGCCTGGACCAGGACGGCGAGATCCCGCCGGGCAGCAAATTCGAGACGTTCGTGTACCTGGACCAGGTGCTCGGGCTGGACCTGGCCCGGGACATCGGCAAGGCGCCGGCCCCGCGGCTGCGGCCGCCCGGCGCGGACTGAGCAGCCGCCCGGGCGTGGACTGAACAGCCGCCCGGGCGTGGACTGAACAGCCGCCCCGGGCTCTACGCAATGATCAGCCGTTTCTTCGTCGAGATTCGCAATGAACTGACGGCCAGACGCAGCTTGCGCGCATTCATCTCGTGGAATACAGCCTTTAGCCTTGATCTGCTGATCACGACGGCATGTCCCTGGACCTCGGCCGGACATGCCCAGCCGACGAGAGGGGGCTCTTTGACCGCTACGTACCACGCCGCCCCGGCTGGCCCGGTAACTGGCGCCATCCCCGCTGCACCGCCGGGAAGCCGCAGCGCGCAGCCACGGGCCTACCTGATGTGCCGCCCGGACCACTTCACCGTGCAGTACACGATCAATCCGTGGATGGCCAGCGGCGAGCCGGTCGACCCGGCTCTGGCCGCGCGGCAGTGGCAGGCCCTGCACGACGCCTACACCGCCCTCGGCCATGCGGTACAGCTCATCGACCCGGTGCCCGGCCTGCCCGACATGGTGTTCGCCGCCAACGGCGCCACGATGATCGGCGGCACCGTCCTGGGGGCCAGATTTCGGTACGCCGAGCGGGCCGCCGAAGGCCCGGCCTACCTGGACTGGTTCCGCCAGCGCGGGTTCAGCCCGGTGCACGCACCACAGCGGGTGAACGAAGGCGAAGGTGACATCGTCCCCGCCTGGGGGGTGATCCTGGCCGGTTATGGCTTTCGCACCGATCAGGCCGTTAAGCAAGATCTGGAAGAGCTCTTTGGGTTGCCCGTCATCAGCCTGCGGCTGGTCGATCCGCGGTTCTATCACCTGGACACGGCGCTGTGCGTGCTCGACGCCGACACGGTGGCCTACTACCCGGCCGCGTTCGACGAGGCCGGGCGGGCAGCGCTGGCGGCGCGGTTCCCCGAGCTGATCGAGGCGACCGACGAGGACGCCGGGGTTCTCGGGCTGAACGCGGTCAGCGACGGCCGGCACGTGATACTGCCCGCGCAGGCCGCGGCGCTGGCCGGGCAGCTGGCTGGGCGCGGATTCGAGCCGGTTCTGGTGGATATGTCGGAGTTCCGCAAGGCGGGCGGCGGCCCGAAGTGCTGCACACTGGAGTTGAGGCCGTGAAAGGGGGGACCATGATGCACACGGATGGGGCAGGCCTGCGCGCCCTGTCGGACGCGCACAGCGCGCGCAACTATCACCCGCTGCCGATCGTGATCGCGGAGGCCGAAGGGGCCTGGGTGACCGATACCGAGGGCCGCCGGTACCTGGACATGCTCGCGGCCTACTCCGCGCTCAATTTCGGCCACCGGCACCCGGCGCTGGTCGCCGCGGCCCAGCGCCAGCTGGACCGGGTCACGCTGGTCAGCCGGGCGTTCGAGCATGACCAGTTCGGGCCGTTCTGCGCGGAACTCGCCGACCTGGCCGGCATGGAGATGGTGCTGCCGATGAATACCGGCGCGGAAGCGGTGGAGACCGCGATCAAGACCGCGCGGAAATGGGGCTACGAGGTCAAGGGCGTCCCGGCGGACCAGGCCGTGATCGTGGCCTTTGAGGGCAACTTCCACGGCCGCACCACGACGATCATCAGCTTCTCCACCGACGAGGACGCGCGCGCGTCCTACGGCCCGTACACCCCCGGCTTCCGGGTCGTGCCCTACGGGGACGCGGCCGCGCTGGCCGCGGCCATGGACGGCAGCGTGGTGGGCGTGCTGGTCGAGCCGATCCAGGGTGAGGCCGGCGTGATCACGCCGCCACCTGGGTTCCTGGCCGCGGTGCGGGACCTGTGTACCGCGCACGGCGCGCTGATGATCGCGGACGAGATCCAGTCGGGGCTGGGCCGGACCGGGGCCACCTTCGCCTGCGATCAGGAGAACGTCCGGCCCGACATGTATGTCCTCGGCAAGGCGCTGGGCGGGGGCATCGTGCCGATGTCCGCGGTCGTCTCGTCGCGGGACATCCTGGGCGTGTTCCGTCCCGGGCAGCACGGCTCGACGTTCGGCGGCAACCCGCTGGCCTGCGCGGTGGGCCGTGAGGTGATCACGCTGCTGCGCACCGGCGAGTACCAGGAACGCTCGGCCAAGCTGGGCGCGCACCTGCACGACCGGCTGGCCGCGCTGCCGTCCTCGGCGGTACGGCAGGTCCGGGGGCGCGGGCTGTGGGCCGGCGTCGAGTTCGTCACGCTGCCCGGCCGGGCCGTCTGCGAGCGGCTGGCCGCCCGGGGCGTGCTGGCCAAGGACACGCACGGCAGCGCCATCCGGCTGGCGCCGCCGCTGATGATCAGTGAGCCGGACCTGGACTGGGGTATCGACCAGGTCGAGGCGGCGGTCCAGGGCTGAGCGCGGCTGGCCCGGCGCGTCGCGTCAGCCGTCCTCGCCCAGGGTGCGGTAGCGGCCGCTGTAGTGGATCAGCGGCCGCCCGCTCGCGTTCGGCTCGCTGACCCCGATGACCTCGCCCACCACGATGCTGTGATCGCCGCCGTCGTGCACGGCGGTGGTCCGGCACTCCAGCGCGCCGAGCGCCTCGGCCAGCACCGGCGCCCCGGTCATCGGGCCGGGGTAGTGGGCGATCCCCTCCAGCTGGCCATCGAGCGGCCGGCCCCGGGTCGCCAGCCAGCGGGCGGTCTTCTCGGACTCCTCGGTGAGCACGCTGACCGCCCAGGTACCCGCGCCCAGCACCGCGTCGTGGAACCGGGCGATCTTCTCCGCGCAGAACAGCACCAGCCGTGGTTCCAGCGACACCGAGGCGAAGGCGCTCACGGTCATCGCGTGATCGGTGCCGTCCACCCGGGTGGACACGACCATGATCCCGCTGGCGAACCGACCGGCCACGCGCCGGAAGTCGGCGCCGTCTACCTGGGTCATGAACGCTGGTACCGCGGTCTGACGGTGCGGCCCCGGCGGACCAGCGCGATGACCACGCCGGCCGCGGCGCACACCGCGCCGCCGTACAGGTACCACTCGCCCGTGGTGCTGTTCGCGATGATCACACTGCCGCCGGCGGTCGGCAGCGTGAGCGCCAGCGAGACGAGGAACCAGCCCACCGCGGGGACCAGGGCGCCGGCCACGGAACGCATCCCGGCCGCGCCCAGCACGCAGGTGACCAGGATGGCCGCGGCCAGGCCCACGGCGGCCAGCGGGAACGAGCCGACGCTGTGGCTGTAGTGGAAACAGCCGATCAGTCCCTCCAGGGCGCCGAGCAGGAACAGCAGCGCGTAGGCGCCGCCCGTCACGAAGGCCTCCGGATCTCGTGGCGCGGGTGGCCGCGGATCGCGGTGGGCGGGCGGTTCGGGCAAGCTGTCCACGGATTGCAGGTTATACGCAGTCATCCCGGAGCCCCGCGAGGAGATCGGCTTCCCGCCCGTCACGAGCGGCCGGCCCGGGCTGGCCGGCGAGCAGCGTGAAGTACTCCGTGCCCAGGATGCGCTGGCCGAGCCCGTTGGACAGGGCGTAGAACGGCTCGGCCACGGCGATCTGGGTGGCGTGGGCCCGCATCGCGGCCACCTTGGCGGGCAGGTAGGCGGTGCCGTCCACCTCCGCCGTCACCCGGTCGTCGGGGGTCCCGAAGGGCAGGTCGCTGACGGCCGGAACCGGCTGGAAGCCCGCCTGCCGGGCGGCCGCCGCGTCCGGGCCGGTCATCCTGATCGCCTCGGCCAGCACCGAGCAAGGCAGCGCGGTGGCGTAGAACCTGGCCGCTGGCGGGCTGGCCAGCTGGAACGCGCGCCACGCCACCCGGTGCGCCTGGATGTGATCGGGATGGCCGTAAAAGCCGTTCCCGTCGTAACTGATCACGACCCGGGGCCGCACCTCGTGGATGATCTTGACGAGTTCCCGGGCCGCGTCAGCCACGTCGGCCTGCCAGAAGCAGCGCGGGTCCTGGTTGCTGGGCAGGCCCATCATGCCGGAGTCCCGCCACCGGCCGGCCCCGCCCAGGAAGCGATGATCGGTGACGCCCAGGACGGCGCAGGCAGCGGCGAGTTCCCCGATCCGGTACTCACCCAGCCGGTCACCATCCCCGCCGGCCAGGCGGGCCAGCTCGGGCGGGATGACCTCGCCCAGTTCGCCCAGGGTGCAGGTGACCAGCGTGACCGGGACGCCTTCCGCCGCGTACCGGGCCATGGTGGCGCCGGTGCCGATCGATTCGTCGTCGGGGTGGGCATGCACCAGCAGCAGCCCACCACCCACCCCACGCGCGCCCATACCGGCCGAGACTAGCTGGCGGTGCGTAGTGCAGGATCGGGAGAATGACGGACAGCTTTCCACGGCAGCAGGCGAGGACCCAGCGGTTCTCGCTGGGTGTGCCTCGCTCATTCCGGATCTCCCCGGACGGCCGGCGGGTGGCCTTCCTGCGCAGCAAGACCGGCACCGACCCAGTGAACTGCCTGTGGCAGCTGCACCTCGACACCGGGCAGGAAGAACTGGTGGCCGACCCGGCCGCGCTGGACCAGGACGAGGTGACCCTGCCCGCGGCCGAACGGGCCCGGCGGGAACGGGCCCGCGAGCAGGCCGGCGGCATCACCGCCTATGCCACGGACAGCCGGCTGGAACTGGCCGTTTTTGCCCTGGGTGGCCGCGCCTACCTGGCCCGCCTGACCAGCCCGGCCGGCGCGGCCAGCCCGGCGGCCCCACTCCGCGATATCGGCGCCCGGTCGCCGGTCCTCGATCCGCGGCCCGACCCTTCCGGCCGCTGGGTCGGCTACGTCACCATGGGCGCCCTGCACGTCCTTGAGCTGGCCACCGGTGAGGACACCGTGCTGGCCGATCCGGCCGGCGCCCCCGGGCTGTCATTCGGCCTGGCCGAATTCGTCGCGGCCGAGGAAATGGGCCGGCTGCGCGGCTACTGGTGGGCACCGGATGGCTCGGCCGTCCTCATCGCCCGGGTGGACGAGACACCGGTGCAGCGGTGGTTCATCGCCGACCCGGCGCACCCGGATCGCACGCCGGCCGAGGTCGGCTACCCGGCGGCCGGCACCAGGAACGCCGACGTCTCGCTGCTGCTCGCCCGGCTGGGCGGCGGCCAGCTGGCGACCGGCCAGCTGGAGATCAGCTGGGACCGGGCCGCGTTTCCCTACCTGGTGACCGTGGACTGGGAGACCGGTGATCCGCTGATCGTGGTGCAGAGCCGGGACCAGCGCCGGATGCGGCTGCTGGCCGCGGACACCGTTGCGGGCACGACCCGGGTGGTGCGCGAGGACACCGACCCGCAGTGGGTGGACATCGTGCCCGGTGTGCCCGCCCGCACCAGCGATGACCGGATCGTCTGGACCGCCGACGGCGGCGGGGCGCGCCGCCTGCTGGTAGCCACCGCCGCCGAGCACGCCGCGGGCCGCGCGGTCCCGGTCACCCCGGACACCCTGCAGGTCCGTGAGGTGGTCGGCGCGGACGCCGACAGCGTCCTGTTCACCGCCTCGCAGTCCGATCCAGCCGCGATCGGCCTCTGGCGCTACCAGGCCAGCCAGCCCAGCCCAGCCAGCCCGGCCAGCCCGGCCGGGGTCGGCACCTCCGGCCTCACCGAGATAACCCCGGCCGGCGGGGTGCACGCCGGCTTCCAGTCTGGCGGCACCACCGTCGTGATCAGCCGGAGCCTGGCCGAACCCGGCCCGAGCGTCCAGGTGCTGCGCGGTTCCGCGGCGCCCGCCCCGGCCGCCACCCGGATCGCCTCCCTGGCCGCCACCCCCGACCTGCCGCCGCCGCAGCCCGACCTGTTCGCCGCCGGTTCCCGGCAGATCCCCAGCGCCCTGCTGCTGCCGTCCTGGCACCAGCCCGGCTCGGCCCCGCTGCCGGTGCTGCTCGATCCGTATGGCGGCCCGCACGCCCAGCGTGTCCTCGCGGCCCAGGGTGCCTTCCACACCTCGCAATGGCTGGCCGAACAGGGGTTCGCCGTGCTGGTCGCGGACGGCCGGGGTACCCCCGGGCAGGGGCCGCAGTGGGAGCGGGCGGTCTGGCGTGACCTGGCCGCCCCGGTGCTCGAAGACCAGGTCACAGCGCTGCACGCGGCCGCGGAGCGGTGTGCCGATCTGGATACCAGCCGGGTCGCCATCCGGGGCTGGTCATTCGGCGGTTATCTGGCCGCGCTGGCCGTGCTGGACCGCCCGGACGTGTTCCACGCGGCGGTGGCGGGCGCGCCGGTGACCGAGTGGGAGCTGTATGACACCCACTACACCGAGCGGTACCTGGGCCTGCCCGCCGAGAACGGGCCCGCCTACGCCCACTGCTCGCTGATCCCCCGGGCCCACCAGCTCAGCCGGCCGCTGCTCGTCATCCACGGCCTGGCCGACGACAACGTGGTGGTGGCGCACACCCTGCGGCTGTCCAGCACGCTCCTCGCCGCCGGGCGGCCGCACAGCGTGCTGCCCCTGTCCGGGGTGACGCACATGACGCCGCAGGAAGAGGTGGCCGAGAACCTGCTGCTGCTTCAGGTGGACTTCCTCCGCCAGGCGCTCGGCATGACAGAGAATGTGACCAGGCCCACGCCCGGGCCGGGAGCGCAAACGACTGCGCAAACGACCACGCAAACGGCCCCCCAGGCCCGGGTGTAGCGAGAGTCACACGCAGCGACACCCGCTGGGTAAGCCGGCAATGGTATGCAATGAATACAGTTTTTAGTGCAGTGCGCGAGCGGGTGCGGGGGCAGCCAGCAGGCGCGAGAGCACCCCACTTAGCCCAAGGGCGGAGACGTCGACGATGACGCAGGCAACTCAGGCGCCAGACCGGACCCGGGCGCAGATCAGGGAAGCCACGCTGCGCACCGACCCGTGGTGGCGCCAGCCGGCCATCAACGGGGCCGCGCTCGCTGTCGTGGTCGTGTACCTGACCTGGGCTTCCCTGGTCAACGCGGACTACTTCTGGAAGCCGTACATCTCCCCGCTGTACTCGCCGTGCCTGGCCACCACGTGCACCCCGGGCTCCGGGTACGACTGGATCCCGTGGCTCACCTGGCTGACCCCGGCCATCATCATCATCGGCGGGCCGATGGGGTTCCGGCTGACCTGTTACTACTACCGGAAGGCCTACTACCGGGCGTTCTGGCGGGCGCCCGCCGCATGCGCGGTGCGCGAGCCGCACGCCAGGTACACCGGGGAGACGCGGCTCCCGCTGATCCTGCAGAACCTGCACCGGTACTTCTTCTGGATCGCGCTGGTATTCAACGTGATCCTGACCGCGGACGCGGTGATCGCCTTCCGCAACCACCAGGGCCAGTGGGGCCACATGGGCCTGGGCACGCTGGTGCTCATCGTCAACGCCGCGCTGCTGTGGCTGTACTCACTGTCCTGCCACGCGTGCCGGCACGTCACCGGCGGCCGGCTCAAGCACTTCTCCAAGCACCCCGTCCGGTACTGGATGTGGACCCAGGTCTCCAGGCTGAACACCAGGCACATGCAGCTGGCCTGGGTCTCGCTGTTCTGGGTGCTGTTCACCGACCTGTACATCCGGCTGGTGGCCAGTGGCGCCATCAGCGACCCGCGGTTCTTCTAGGGACATCCCCAGGCCGCCCGCAGGAAGCCGACCCATGAAGGCACAAACAGATGAGTGACATCGAACGGCTCCGCTACGACGTCGTGGTGATCGGCGCGGGCGGCTCCGGCCTGCGTGCGGCGATCGAGGCCCGCCAGGCGGGCAAGAAGACCGCGGTCATCTCCAAGTCGTTGTTCGGCAAGGCGCACACGGTCATGGCCGAGGGCGGCTGCGCGGCGGCCATGGGCAACATGAACCCGCGTGACAACTGGCAGGTGCACTTCCGCGACACGATGCGCGGCGGCAAGTTCCTGAACAACTGGCGGATGGCCGAGCTGCACGCCAAGGAGGCCCCCGAGCGGGTCTGGGAGCTGGAGGCGTGGGGGGCGCTGTTCGACCGGACCAAGGACGGCAAGATCAGCCAGCGGAACTTCGGCGGGCACGAATACCCCCGGCTGGCGCACGTGGGTGACCGCACCGGCCTGGAGATGATCCGCACGCTGCAGCAGCGGGTGGTGGCGCTGCAGCAGCAGGACGCGGCGGAGCACGGCGACCCCGAGGCGATGATCAAGGTCTTCGCGGAGACCACGATCACCCGCCTGCTGACCAGCGGGGGCCAGATCGCCGGGGCGTTCGGCTACCGGCGGGGCAGCGGGGAGTTCCTGCTGTTCGAAGCGCCGGCCGTGGTGCTGGCCACGGGTGGCATCGGGAAGTCCTACAAGGTCACCTCGAACTCGTGGGAGTACACCGGGGACGGGCACTCGCTCGCCCTGCTGGCCGGGGCCAGCCTGCTCAACATGGAGTTCGTCCAGCTGCACCCGACCGGCATGGTCTGGCCGCCGTCGGTCAAGGGCATCCTGGTCACCGAGTCGGTCCGCGGCGACGGCGGCGTCCTGCGCAACAGCGAGGGCAAGCGGTTCATGTTCGACTACGTGCCGGACGTGTTCCGCGCCCAGTACGCGGAGACCGAGGACGAGGCCGATCGCTGGTACGACGACCCGGACCACAACCGGCGGCCACCCGAGCTGCTGCCCCGGGACGAGGTGGCCCGGTCGATCAACTCCGAGGTCAAGGCGGGCCGCGGCACCGAGCACGGCGGGGTGTACCTGGACATCGCCTCGCGCCGGCCGGCCGAGGAGATCCTGCGCCGGCTGCCGTCCATGTACCACCAGTTCAAGGAGCTGGCCGACGTGGACATCACCAAGGAGCCGATGGAGATCGGGCCCACCTGCCACTACGTGATGGGCGGGGTGGAGGTGGACCCGGACAGCCAGGCCTCCAGCATGCCCGGCCTGTACGCGGCGGGTGAGGTGTCCGGCGGGATGCACGGCTCCAACCGACTGGGCGGTAACTCCCTGTCCGACCTGCTGGTGTTCGGCCGCCGGGCCGGGCAGAGCGCGGCGCGCCACGTGGACGCGGCCAGCGCGGCGGGGCGCCCGCAGGTCAGCCAGGCCGACGTGGACGCGGCGGTGGCCGAGGCGCTGGCCCCGCTGGAGCGCTCCGGCGGGGAGAACCCCTACGAAGTGCACGCCGCGCTGCAGCAGCTGATGTTCGACCAGGTCGGCCTCATCCGCACCGAGGACGAGCTGAAGAGCGCGCTCACCGAGCTGGAGAAGCTGCGCGCCCGGGCCGCGCAGGTCAGCGTGCAGGGCGGCCGGGCCTACAACCCCGGCTGGCACCTGGCCCAGGACCTGCGCAACATGCTGCTGGTCTCGGACTGCGTGGCCCAGTCGGCGCTGGAGCGGCAGGAGTCGCGCGGCGGGCACACCCGGGCGGACTACCCAGAGATGTCACCGCAGTGGCGGAAGGTGAACCTGGTCGCCACGCTGCACGGGGAAACGGCCCGGCTGGCCCGCCAGCCGATGATCCCGATGCGGCCGGACCTGCTCGGCCTGTTCGAGGTCAGTGAGCTCAAGAAGTACCTAACCGAGGACGAGCTGGCCAGCCTGGCGGGCAGCCCGGCCGCCGCGCCGGAGGAGACGCGCTGATGAGTTACAAGGCAGCGCTGCGCGTGTGGCGCGGCGATCACGGCGAGGGCAGCCTGGCCGACTACACGGTCGAGGTGAACGACGGCGAGGTCGTGCTGGACGTGCTGCACCGGCTGCAGGCGACCCAGGCCAACGACCTGGCCATCCGGTGGAACTGCAAGGCCGGCAAGTGCGGCTCCTGCTCGATGGAGATCAACGGCCGGCCGCGGCTGGCCTGCATGACCCGGATGTCGGTGTTCGCCGAGGACGAGACGCTCACCATCACCCCGCTGCGCACCTTCCCGGTGATCCGGGACCTGGTCACCGACGTGGCGTTCAACTACGAGAAGGCGCGGGAGATCCCGTCGTTCACCCCCGACCCGTCGGTCGGCCTGGGCGAGTTCCGGATGCAGCAGGTGGACGTGAACCGGTCGCAGGAGTTCCGCAAGTGCATCGAGTGCTACCTGTGCCAGAACACCTGCCACGTGATCCGGGATCACCCGGAGAACGAGCGCCCGTTCGCCGGGCCGCGGTTCCTGATGCGCATCGCCGAGCTGGAGATGCACCCGGCCGACACCGCGGACCGCCGGGAGATCGCCCAGGATGACTTCGGCCTGGGCTACTGCAACATCACCAAGTGCTGCACCGAGGTGTGCCCGGAAAATATCAAGATCACCGACAACGCGCTGATCCCGATGAAGGAGCGCGTGGTCGGCCGCAAGTACGACCCGCTGGTGTGGCTCGGCGCGAAGATCGGCCGCCGCCCGCGCCAGGACACGCCCGCGGTGCCCGGCAGGAAGCGCTAACCCGGCCCGCCATACATAACGGCTCGTTCCCCCGGCTGACCGGCGCCGGCCGGGAGCCTGCCGCCGGGCTGATCCGGGCGCCGATCAGCCCGCCCGGGTTCAGATCCGGTTCAGATCGGCCCACCACCATCCGCTGGCCTGGGCACCAGCCCATACCATGAGTGCTGCGTGCCGGTTGGCGGCCGGCTCATGCTGGCGCGCCCCGGACATCGCGTCACCCCGCGGATCGGAAGGCGTACATGACCCATCTGACCTACCTCGAGGCTGCGGTCGTCGGCCTGATCCAGGGGGTTTCCGAGCTCTTCCCGGTGTCCAGCCTGGGGCACAACGTGCTGATCCCGGCGCTGATCGGCGGCAGCTGGGCCCAGGACCTCAACGTGGCGAAGGCCGAGTCCCCGTACCTGGCGTTCATCGTGGGGCTGCACGTGGCCACGGCGATCGCGCTGCTGATCTACTTCTGGCGGGACTGGATCCGGATCATCGGCGGGTTCTTCAGCTCGATCCGCCACCGCGAGGTGCGGACCCGGGACCAGAAGCTGGCCTGGATGATCATCCTGGCCACGATCCCGGTCGGCCTGGTCGGCCTGGTGGCCGAGCACCCGTTCCGGGTGGTGTTCGGCAAGCCGATCCTGGCCGCGCTGTTCCTCATGGTCAACGGCGTGATCCTGTACTGCGGGGAGAAGTTCCGCCCGCGCGCCTCGGTCGAGGCCGACCAGCAGGTACTGGCCGACCTGCAACGGCCGGCGGAACGGGAAGACGCGCTGGTCGCCGCCGGGCACGGCGCGGGCGGCGACCCGCGGGGCCATCAGGCGGTCCGCCGCGAGGAGATCGCCCAGGCCATCCAGGCCGACGAGCGGCTGGCCCGCGTCGGCTACGGGCAGGCGGTGCTCATTGGCTCGGCCCAGATCCTGGCCCTGCTGGCGGGCATCAGCCGCAGCGGCGTCACCATGGTCGCCGGGATGACCCGGGGGCTGTCGCGGGAGGACGCGGCCCGGTTCGCGTTCCTGCTGGCCACGCCCGTGATCCTGGCCGCCGGGGTGCTGAAGATCCCGGACCTGATGGGCTCGCTGGGCAACGGCATCCGGGGCCAGATCCTGCTCGGCAGCGTCCTGTCCGGCATCGGCGCCTACGTCTCGGTGCGCTTCCTGATGCGCTACTTCCAGACCCGCACGCTGACCCCGTTCGCCGTCTACTGCTTCGTATTCGGCCTGCTCAGCGTCATCTATCTGGGTCTGATCAAGTAGCCTGCTCTGGCCGGCGGCGCTAGCGCCGGAAACCGGCCGGATTACGGCTACCGCTACCGCCGCAATCCGTACGATGAGACCTGCCCCTGGGGGGGCGCGGCTGCGTGGCGCTGGAACATGGGCAGCCGCAGATGGAAAGGCGTACATGTCTCACCTGACCTACCTCGAAGCTGCGGTCGTCGGCCTGATCCAGGGGGTTTCCGAGCTCTTCCCGGTGTCCAGCCTCGGGCACAACGTGCTGATCCCGGCGCTGATCGGCGGCAGCTGGGAGCAGGACCTGAGCGTGGCCAGGGCCTCCTCGCCGTACCTGGCCTTCATCGTCGGCATGCACGTGGCCACGGCGATCGCGCTGCTGATCTACTTCTGGCGGGACTGGATCCGGATCATCGGCGGGTTCTTCAGCTCGATCCGCCACCGCGAGGTGCGGACCCGGGACCAGAAGCTG
>Ga0335078_10002155_pt1 | contig 29859 bp, 26 predicted proteins | sample Lox_Sample_32_FD_206711 | JGI IMG/M metagenome (GOLD analysis project Ga0335078, IMG submission 206711) | Soil microbial communities from Loxahatchee National Wildlife Refuge, Florida, United States - Lox_Sample_3.2 | ecosystem: Environmental > Terrestrial > Soil > Wetlands | place: USA...
CGAACGGCAGGGAAACTTCAGCGATGTGTGCCCCAACCCGAACGATCCGCAGGATCTCGGCAAATTGTTCTCCGGCGGACTTCAGGGACTGTACTATTTCCCGGTCGCTAGCTACCCGGATTGCCCAAGGGTTCCTCTATCAGGCGCGCCGCCGGGATACGGCCAGATGTTCTATGCAGTCCAACCCAACGGTTCGATTATTTACAACAATCTCTCCCTCGGCGGTAACGTGGGCGGATCGATCATAGCGGGCAGCGGCCTTGACCCGAATGCGCTCGCAATTCTTCACCAGAACCTCATTCCTTTACCGAACTACTTCACCGGCTGCAACTCCAGCCTTGTAGGTAAGGTGGACCACACCACCGGCCAACTGATCGAACCTTGTTATAACGCGGTAATTTCGGAACCTACCTACTGGCGGGAGGAACTGTTCCGCATTGACCACAACTTCACCCCGAAAACGACTATGAGTTTGCGTTACATCCACGATGCGTGGAATACCCAGACTCCCATCCCCAACTGGGGGACGGTCACGAACACATTGCCCACCATTCAAAACAAGTTCGTGGGACCCGGAGTCGATGTTGCCCTGCGGCTGACAGAAACGCTTAGCCCCTCGTTGCTGAACGAAACCGTTCTGAGTTTTACCAATCAGCACATCACTCTGAGTGACGTGAATGGACCGGGAGGAGCGAATTTCACAAGACCGGCGGGGCTGGGGAACCCCGCTGACGTGGGCACGTGCACAACCGGTGCGACTGGTATCGCCGACTGCCCGATGGGCTACCTGTTCAATAACGGGTTTGGCGGCAAAGTTCCTGGTTTGGTGGTGGGCGGAAACAATCTGGAGTACGGAGGAGGCGGCTTTATTGTCGATCCTTCTTATATGCCTTGGGAACATACCAACCCGACGTACAGCATCCGCGACAATGTGAGCAAGGCGATTGGCAGGCACTTCTTCCAGTTGGGCGTGCAATATGTGCTGGCGCAGAAAAACGAAACCAATGGCGCGTTAGAGGCGGCGACAGGAGACGTGCAGGGACTGATCTTCGTTAGCAACGTGAACGGCGGCATCACGAGCACCGGCAACGCTTTCGCAAATTTTCTTTACAACGATGGGACTGGTAGCGTCACCGGCGGCGGCAACGCCATTCAAAGTTACACGCAGGACAGCACGCAGGGCAGATACTACAACCGCTATCAAATCGCCGAGCCTTACGCCCAGGATGACTGGAAAGTAACCTCCCGGTTCACTCTGAATCTCGGCTTGCGCATCAGCCTGTTTGGCAACTACCACGAAAGTTATCTGCGCGCTTACAACTGGGAGCCTCAGCTGTGGAGCCCGGCACTGGCCTCAACCCTCAGCGTTGATCCAACCACCGGTCAATTGATCGGTTCACCGGGAACAAAACCGATTCCCATTGATTTGACCAACCTAGACCCGCGCCTTACAAATGGGTTGGTGCAGTGCGGAGTTGGGCTTAACTCCGTACCGGCTGGTTGTGTTAAGGAGCATGTTTTCAATCCCGCTCCGCGCATCGGATTTGCATGGGATCCGAAGGGTGATGGGAAAACCTCGATCCGCGCCGGCTACGGAATCTTCTTCGAGCATGGCACCGGCGATGAGGCCAACACGGGATCACTCGAAGGGAGCGCACCCTTGGTATTGAGCATGACTCAGCCCTTCCCAGTCAGTTACGCCTGCATCGGCAACTATGGGCCGAACTGTAATCCTTACGGTAATGGCGTCTCGCAGCCTGGCGCCTTTCCTCTGAACCTGACTAATATTCCGACGAATACACCTTACTCTTACACCCAGCAATGGAGTTTGAGCGTTCAACGTGAGATACCCCATGATTTCGTCGCGACCTTTGCTTACGTCGGCAGCAAAGGGACGCATTTAACGGTTGCGCGGCAGCTCAATCAGCTGACGCCGGTTCCAGCCAATGAAAATCCATTCGGGCCCAATGAGCCGATCATTCTCGGAGTGCCCGGTGGGGGACCGGCCGATTGTTACAACCGTAGCGGATCGGTAACTGATCCTGTGTTTCTGTTGCAGAACGGCACGACGGTAAGCGCTCAAAGTCCGGCCAGCGTCAATTTGCAGATCGCCTGTCAAGGTGAATCTTCGAATCCTATCGCAGTGACGAATACCTTCCGTCCTTACATTGGAGTGAACGAGATTTTCTCGTTGCAGAACGTGGCCGATTCTCATTACAACGCCTTTCAGACCACTCTGCGCCGCACAAAGGGACCACTCACTGCCGGCGTCTCGTACACATATAGCCATTCGATTGACGATGCTTCCGACCGGACCGATCCCACATTCGTCAACTCTCTTGATTTGCGTTCCAACAAAGCGAGTTCAAATTTTGACGAACGGCATCTTCTGAATATCAGCTACATTTACAGCATTCCCAAACTGAGCAGTCTTCTCTCGGAGTCGTCTACTGCGAGCGACTCGGAAGAACAAACCCCGATGCCGTCGAATCCTAGCCGCTTTGCGCAGTGGGTGGGCGACAACTGGCAATTGTCGGGGATCACGATTTTTCAATCCGGAACTCCGTTCAGCGTCATCAATAATGCCGGCGTTTCCGGCATTGGCGTCTTGGACAACGCAGGAGTCGCAAATGGAGTAGGCGCCGGCTCGTACCCTGACGTGATCCAGCATTTCAAAGGCGCCATGCCCTCAGCCGGCAACAACCTCGCCAGCTTTGGACCGCTGCTACTAAATCCGGATCAGTTCGTTGCGCCGCGTGGGCTCACGTTTGGCGATGCCGGCCGTAACTACCTCAATAATCCCAGCCGGCTGAACTTCGACATGTCATTGCTGAAGCACTTCCCCATGAAGAAAGAAGGCAGCGAATTCGAGTTTCGGGTGGAAGCGTTCAATGTTTTCAATCACACTGAATTCCGTATCTACAATCCGGATCTGGGATACACGGGCAGCAATAGCGTCAGTTGCTACGGAGGCCCGAACTATTCTGCCGGAGCGTACTTTCCCGGCGGAACGGATTGCCTAACCGGCAGTTCCTTTCTGCACCCCGTAGATGCTCACAGGCCTCGCACCATGCAGTTCGGACTGAAGTACATCTTCTAACTCTGCTGCCACACTCGCCTTGCCACTGTTTCGTTTATGCGTCACCAGTCAGCGAAAATGAAGCGCTATACTATCGTGTGCTGCACCTTGGAAAAGTGAAGATGCAGCGTCCGCGGGAGGCATGATGCCGCAGAATTACGTCCCTGTCTTTATATTTGTTGCCATCATCCTGATCGCTCTGCCGGTTACGCTGCTTCTGGCAAAGCTGGTGCGGCCTGAAAATCCCGACCGAATCAAGCTGATGCCTTACGAATGCGGCATCGACCCCGTAGGAAGCGCACGGGGCCGCTACACGGTGCGCTTTTATATTGTCGCCATGCTGTTCGTCGTCTTCGATGTCGAAACGATCTTTCTTTTTCCCTGGGCAGTAAAGTTCAAAGCGCTGGGCGTCTTCGGCCTAGTCGAGATGCTCATCTTTCTTGCCATCCTGATCGTTGGTTACATCTGGATCTGGAAGAAGGGCGCTCTCGAGTGGGTGTAGTAAGGCAGCCGTCCTCGCCTGCCCAGCCGATCGCAGTTTGGCAGTACCGGATTGAACAAAAATGGCTGATCCTGTTCCCCAATCCGAAGTTTTCACCGCCAGCCGCTGGACCAAGGGCAATCTTCTCTTCCCGACACGTATCGAGATCAGTCCGCAGCGCGTCACCCGCGTCAAACCGCGGCTGTTCGGCAGCAATGAGGAGAGTATCGGCATCACGCAGGTTGCATCGGTGCATATTTCGAAGGGGATCATCTGGGCGAACATTCTGATCGAGTCTACCGGCGGCACCGATCCCATCGCCAGCCATGGCCACCGCAAGGCTGACGCACAACGCATTCGCGACTTGATCGAAAGCTATCAGTCGGCACTTCATCGTCCATGAAATCGTGCTCACTGTCGTTGACACCTCTTTGCCAAGCTGTTACAAGGGAACGTTCTCTTGATGTGCGCTCGGCCTGAGGTTCTCCTTCGCAGGAATGCCCGAGGAACCCAAATCGCCACCACCCCCGCCGACGGGCGAGCCTAAACCGTCGGGAGGCGCGCCCGTTCCACCCAGCGTAGAACCCGTTCCCGCGAAAAAGCCGGGAGACCCGGCCGCTCCAGCGAATCCGGCTGCACCAGGAGCTCCTCCGAAGGCCGCCGCCCCCGCAAAACCGGCGGGACCAGTTCCAGTAGAGTGGCAGTCACCCATCGTGTCAGGCCTGAAACAGCGTTACGGCTCGGGCATTCGCGAAGCCAGCACTTACCTTGGGCAGAATTATCTGGTGGTTGATTCGAGCATCATCGCTGATGTCCTGCGGATTTTCGAAGACGAATACGACTTCGACTATTGCGTCGATATTACTGCCGTGCACTATCCGAAACGCGAGAAGCAGTTCGACGTCATTTGGATTCTTTATTCCTTTGAGCACAACCAGCGCGTGCGGGTGAAGACCATGATCGCCGATGGCGACACGGTCCCGAGTGCGGTTTCGATCTGGCCTGCGGCCAATTGGCTGGAGCGCGAGGTCTATGACATGTTCGGAATTCGCTTCGAGGGCCATCCCGATCTGAAGCGGATTCTTCTGCCTGACGACTGGAAAGGCCATCCGCTGCGTAAGGATTACGGAATCATTCAACAGGACCAGGATTGGGTGAAGGCTAATCTGGGTATCGAGAGCGCGCAATGAGCAACAGCGTCAAGACCGAGGAAAAAACCACCAGCGCCACGCCCGGCACGCCCCCTCACCATCAGCCCAAGGATCCCTCAAGCTATCTTTCTCACCTTGAGCTGGGTGAGCGCGATCAAACTTACCTCGATACCGACGAACTCATCCTTAATATGGGACCGCAGCATCCGGCGACCCACGGCGTTTTGCGGGTGATCCTGAAACTGGATGGCGAGAAAGTTCTTGGAACCGAATGCATCATTGGTTATCTCCATCGCGGCGTTGAAAAGATCGCCGAAAACCGCACCTACACCATGTTCAATCCGTACGTGGACCGCATGGATTATGTGGCCGCGGTTTCCAATGGGCTGGGTTACTGCGAAGCCGTCGAAAAACTCCTGAATGTCGAGGCCCCGCCTCGCGCGAAATACATTCGCGTGATTCTCACAGAACTGAACCGGCTGGCCAGCCATCAGCTCTGGCTGGGTACGCATGCGCTCGATATCGGTGCCATCACTCCTTTGTTTTATACCTTCCGTGATCGGGAAGAGATTCTGAAGATCTTTGAGAAGTATTGCGGCGCGCGCCTCACCACCCACGCCTTTCGCATTGGCGGCTGCCAGTATGAGACCTATGACGGCTTCGAGCAGGACGTCGTCAAATTCCTCGATTTCTTCACCCCGAAAATTGACGAATACGAAGGGCTGCTGACCACCAATCGCATCTGGGTTGACAGAACCAAAGGCGTCGGCAAGATTTCAGCCGAAGACTGCATCGCACTCGGCGTAACTGGCCCGGTGTTACGCGCCAGCGGCGTCAAATGGGACCTGCGCAAGGCGCAACCGTACGCGGCTTACCCCGATTTTGAATTCCAAATTCCTACTGGAACGAACGGTGATACCTACGACCGGTATCTGGTGCGCATGCAGGAGATGCGGCAATCGGTTCGTATCCTTCGCCAGGCAATTGGAAGAATTCCGGAAGGGCCGATCATGGCGAAGGTTCCAAAAGTGATGAAGCCGCCCGTCGGCGAAATTTATCACTCAATCGAGGCGCCCAAAGGTGAACTGGGATACTTCATCGTTAGCGACGGCTCAACGCAGCCTTATCGTGTGCGCGTGCGTCCCCCGTCGTTCATAAACCTGCAGGCCCTTGACGTAATGGTCCGCGGCCAGCTCGTGGCCGACGTGATTGCGGTGATCGGCACGCTCGACATTGTTCTGGGCGAGGTGGACCGCTGATGCTGAACTACATTACCTCTTACCTCAGCAGCAGCGTGACCCCAGGCCAGGCCGGAAACATTTTCTGGGCGACTGTCTACATTCTGCTCGTTTTCGTGGGGCTCTCTCTCGCGGTTATTTCCATGAACTGGCTGGAACGCAAAGCGCTGGCTCATATGCAGGTCAGGCTTGGTCCCATGCGGGTCGGTCCTCATGGATTGCTCCAACCCATAGCCGACGCCTTGAAATTGCTCCTTAAAGAAGACATCATCCCCGACGGGGCCGACAAGCTCATCTTCTGGCTTTCTCCGTTTCTCGTGGTCACGACAGTGTTCACCGTCTTCATCGTTGTGCCATTCGGACCCACCCATGCCGTGACCGACATGAACATCGGCATTCTGTTCATGCTCGGCGTCTCATCGCTGACAGTGCTTGGCATTGTCATGGCGGGATGGGCCTCTAACTCGCATTACCCGCTGATTGGCTCACTGCGCTCCAGCGCGCAAATGGTCTCATACGAAATTGCCATGGGACTGGCCGTGATCTCCGCCGTGCTGATGACGAGCCTGCACGGTGTGGGACTTTACGGAGTGTCCGCCAGCGGCTCCGGCACCGGCACCTTGAGCATGATCGAAATCGTCCGAGCGCAATTGGAGCAGCAGACCTGGTTCGTTTTCAAGTTCTTTCCCTTAGGCTTGATTGCCTTTGTGATCTTCGCCATCGCCATGGTCGCTGAGAGTAATCGTGCGCCATTCGATCTTCCTGAGGCCGAATCTGAGTTGACCGCCGGCTTTCACACCGAGTACAGCGGATTTCGCTGGTCTCTCTTCTTCCTTGCGGAATACTCAGGCATGCTGGCGGTCTCTTCCATTGCCGTGACGCTCTGGCTTGGCGGATGGCTGCGGCCCTTTCCGAACTGGTTAAGCGGAAGTACCTGGGACCTGATTTTCTCTCTTTTCCCTGGAGCGACATTTTTGTTTCTCACGGTAGTTACATTCCTGGGCGTAAGGAAGATGCCGAAGCATCCCTACTTTCGCCTCGAGACTTTCGGACTGGCCGGACTGGGAGCATGTCTCGGTTTAGTAGCTTTGATCCTCTTCATCCCTGCAGTTCGCGATCGCGTTCAGGATATCTATTGGTTCTCGATCAAGGTCGCTGTCTTTATGTATCTCTACATCTGGTATCGCGGCACGTTTCCGCGCTACCGGTTTGATCAGCTGATGAAAGTGGGCTGGAAGGTGCTGCTCCCGATTGGGATCGGCGTATTAATATTGACCGCTATTGCGGGAATCGTGCTCTGATATGCAGCCGGTAGCGACGACATTTTTCTTTTATTTTCTGGCCGGGCTCTCGATCGTCAGCGGCATTGCGGTTATCCTGCGCAAGAATCCTGTGCATTCGGCGCTGGCTTTGATCGTGACCCTGCTGGCTCAGGCTGGCTTGTACCTCATGCTTTACGCGCCATTCGTCGCCGGCGTACAGATCATTCTTTATGCCGGCGGAATCATGGTGCTGTTTCTTTTTGTCATCATGCTGGTAAACATCGAGCGCTCACAGAAAGAAGAGCAGTTCAACAAGCAATGGTTTGCCGGACTGCTCGCAGCACTGGCATTGGGCGGGCTGTTTGTCTTCGTGTACGTGAAGGGACCGGCGCTGTTTCAAAAGCAGACCTTGCCGATCCCCGAGCAGTCGAACACGCAGCAGATCGGCGTAATGCTGTATGGGAATTACATGTTCGCGTTTGAGATCGCGTCGCTGCTATTGCTGGTCGCGATCATCGGCGCAGTCGTAATGGCAAAGAAAAGGATTTGAAGCGAGCTATCAGCTTTCAGCCCTCAGTTTGAGGCTTGGGGCCGACAACTGAAAGCTGACGGCTAACGTATGACTCCGATCACCACAGTTCACTACCTTGTCGTCGCCGCGGCGCTTTTCGCGCTGGGGGTCATCGGCGTGCTTACGCGCCGCAACGTGGTGATTGTGCTGATGTCAATCGAGCTCATCCTGAACGCAGTAAACCTGAACCTGATTGCGTTTTCGCGTCTGTGGGGCTTGCACGGGCAGATATTCGCAATTTTTGTTGTCACCGATGCTGCGGCGGAGGCGGCTGTAGGACTCGGCATTCTAATCGCATTCTTCCGCAACAAGGAAACGGTGAACGTGGATGAAGTGGACTTGCTGAAATGGTGAGTGGCTTTTTAGCTTCTGGCTTTTAGCTAAGGCCAACACACGCACATCGGTACTGGGTTTTTGCTTGAGTCAACGACTAAGGGCTGACAACTAGCGACAAAAAATGTTCTTTCTCTCTCATATCTGGCTCATTCCGCTGCTGCCGGCATTCGGCGCAACGATGATGTTTTTCTTTGGCCGCAAGCTGCAGAAATCCAGTGTCAGCGCGATATGCGTGGGCGTCGTGATTGTGGCATTCTTTTTCGCCTGCGTTGCGGTCTGGCAATACGGCACCTACGCTCATTACAACCCCGGCAAACCATACCAGACCATCATTTATACCTGGCTCGGAAGCGGCGATGTCAGCTCACCGGTCCAGCCCCTGACGTACGTCACGCAGTCCGGAGCTCCCGCCGCTTTTAATGCAGACGTCGGCTTTCTCCTCGATCCGCTCTCTGCCATCTGGCTTCTGTTCGTTACTGGCGTCGGCGCGCTTATTCATATTTATTCCATCGGATACATGGGCCATGAAGGTGGATATTACAGATTCTTCGGCTATTTGAATCTGTTCATGTTTTCCATGCTCACGCTCATTCTGGCGAACAATTACGCGCTCCTGTTCGTCGGCTGGGAGGGCGTGGGCCTGTGCTCCTACTTGCTGATCGGGTTCTATTTCCATCGCCACTCGGCCAGCACCGCTGCAAACAAAGCGTTCATCGTAAACCGCATCGGTGACGCCGGATTTTTGCTTGGCATGTTCACCATCGCCTGGTATTTCGGCTCGCTGCGCTTCACCGAAGTTACACACCTGGCCCGCACCGGGCAATTCGCCATTGGCGATCCCGTCATCACCGCCGCGACTTTGCTCTTATTCGTCGGGGCATGCGGAAAATCGGCGCAGATACCTCTTTATATTTGGCTGCCGGACGCGATGGAAGGCCCGACACCGGTCTCCGCATTGATCCACGCGGCCACCATGGTCACGGCGGGCGTGTACATGGTTGCGCGATCGAATGCTCTATTCGTGCTTGCGCCGACCTCCATGAAGACCGTTGCCATCATTGGCGCACTTACCGCAATCTTCGCCGCTTCAATCGGCCTGGTGCAGAACGACATCAAGCGCGTGCTCGCCTACTCTACGGTTTCACAGCTGGGATACATGTTCCTCGCCTTGGGCGTGGGTGCCTTTGCCGCGGGGGTTTTTCACGTTTTCACGCACGCGTTTTTCAAAGCGCTGCTCTTCCTCGGCTCCGGCTCCGTCATTCACGCCATGAGCGGGGAGCAGGATATGCGCAACATGGGCGATTTGCACAAGCGCATCCCCATCACCCACTGGACGATGTTCATCGCCACCTTCGCCATCTCGGGCATTCCTCCGTTTGCTGGGTTCTTCTCCAAGGACGAAATTCTATGGCAGGCATGGTCGTCTGAGGGCGGCGCCTACCGTGTGCTCTGGGGCATCGGGTTCGTTACCGCGCTCATGACGGCGTTCTATATGTTCCGGCTCATGTACCTCACTTTTCACGGCAAGCCGCGCATGAGCCATGAGGTCCAGCACCATATTCACGAGTCGCCGAAGTCGATGACCGTACCGCTCATTATTTTGGCAGCGTGTTCACTGTTCGCGGGATGGCTGGGCTGGCCACAAAGCCTTGGCGGTTCCGATCATTTTGCCAGGTACCTCGATCCGGTCTTTGCTCGCGAGGCACGCGTCTTCGAAGCTGAGGGCGCAAATCGCCAACTTGCCGCTGGTGCAAAGGAAGAAGAGCATACCAGCCCAGTTGAGTACGGTCTCATGTTCCTTTCCGTCGCTGCCGCGGTTGCCGGATGGGGCATCGCATGGAAAGTGTACCGCCACGCAGACAAAGGCTACGTAGAACCAATCGCCGCGAAGACTCCGCCTCTCTACGATGCCCTCTATCACAAGTATTACGTGGATGAAGCCTACGACTACGCTTTCACCGGACGCAAGAAGGTTGACGGTGTCCGCCTAGGCGCAATGGGACTGGGCGAAGCATCCTCATGGTTTGATTCGCATATCGTCGATGGAACCGTGAACGGTGCAGGATGGATGACGCGATTCACCGCCACGCTCTCCTCGTGGTGGGACAAGTGGGTTATCGACGGCCTGTTGGTCAACGGCACGGCGACTATATCCCGTGTCATGTCTTACCCCGTGCGCGTTTTGCAGTGGGGATTAGTGCAGTGGTACGCATTGGTTATGGTCGCTGGGCTAGTAGGGTTCGTAGCCTATTACGCCTGGCACTGATTGTGTGGCGCGGCCGCCCTCGGCCGCGTGGCTTTTGTGATGATCTGGCTTGCACTAAAGGGTTGGACTCGCGGGCGAGGGCGCCCGCGCCACATGGAAAGTTATGCAAACTCATATTCTCTCGATCATTCTCTTCACCCCGCTCATCGGGGCAATTTTTCTTCTTTTCGTACCCAAAGAGAACAAAAACGCCATCCGCTGGATTGCGAATATCTTCGCTCTGGCCGGATTGCTTGTCTCCATTCCGCTGGTGCCGTGGTTCTGGGCGCAGCGCTTCGAGCCGGGATTCAAGTTTATCGAAGGCTCGGTCAACAACTGGATTCCTTCGATTGGCGCAGGCTATGTCTTGGGCATTGACGGCATTTCCTTCCTGCTCATCATGCTCACTACCTTGCTCGGCTGGATTTCGATTCTCTCCTCATGGACCGCAATCGAGAACCGCGTCAAGGAATACTACATCTGGTTCCTCGTCCTTCAAACCGGCATGCTGGGCGTCTTCATGGCGCTCGATTTCTTCTTGTTCTTTGTCTTCTGGGAAGCCATGCTGGTGCCGATGTATCTGCTGATCGGCATCTGGGGTGGGCCGCGAAAACTCTACGCCGCAATCAAGTTCTTTCTCTACACGCTGCTTGGCTCGGTGCTGATGCTGCTCGCTGTCCTCTTTCTTTATTTCTACAACTTCAAGCAGACGGGCCAGTACACCTTCAGCATCCAGCAGCTCTATCTGACCGCACCGCACATCTTCCACGACCCGGCATACGGCTCAACCGTTGCGATTCTGTTGTTTCTTGCGTTCTTCCTGGCGTTCGCGATCAAGGTCCCAATGTTCCCCTTCCACACTTGGTTGCCCGATGCCCACGTAGAAGCGCCAACCGCAGGTTCAGTCATTCTGGCCGGAGTTCTACTGAAGATGGGAACATACGGATTCATCCGCTTCGCGCTTCCCTTCTTTCCCGACGTTGTCATGCATCCCAAAGTGCGCTTCTGGATGATCACTCTTTCCATCATCGGAATCATCTACGGCGCGCTGGTTTCCCTCATGCAGAAAGATATGAAGAAACTGGTGGCTTATTCCTCCGTGAGCCACCTTGGCTTCTGCACTCTGGGAATTTTCGCCCTCACGCCCCTCGGCATAAGCGGATCAGTCCTGCAGCAGATCAATCACGGCATTTCCACCGGCGCGCTCTTCTTGATCGTCGGTATTCTCTACGAGCGGCGCCACACGCGCGAAATCGCCGAGTACGGCGGCATCTCCAACGTCATGCCGATTTACGCCACTATCACCATGATCGTGTTCCTGTCGTCAATGGGACTGCCGCTGCTCAACGGTTTTGTGGGCGAGTTCACCATCCTGCAAGGAACCTTCATGGAAAACTGGCGTTGGGCCGCCTGGGCCGTTCCCGGTGTCATCCTCGCAGCTGCGTACTTGCTCTGGCTCTATCAGCGCGTGTTCTTCGGCACGGTAACCAATCCCAAGAACGAAAAGCTTCACGACCTCACGCCGCGTGAAGTGCTGACATTTGCGCCACTGCTCGTCATGGCATTCTGGATCGGTCTTTATCCCAAACCGTTCTTCCAGATTTTGCAGCAACCCGTCAATCAACTCGTGAGCACAATCCGTCCAAATTACCCGGGGCTGAACAACGGTGTTATGAACGCCTCAGGCGCGCCGCAACAGCCGCCGACTTCAATGGCCAGCGATTCGAACGCAAAGGGGTACAAATAGTGCCCGCGATCCCACAGCAGTTTTTCACCGGTACTGACTACCTGCTGTCGCTGCCAGTGATCTTGCTCACGCTCTTCGCTCTAGGCATCCTTCTGATCGACTTGATGCTTCCGCCGGAGTGGAAGTGGACCAACGCAATCACCGCGCTGATCGGCCTCATTTTCGCCGCCGGAGCGGTGCTGAAGATTCAGCTCGCACAATCGGAAATCGCCGAGACCGGCCGCAGGCTGCAATGGGGATTTGTCCACTCCATGCTGATGGACCACTTCTCCATCTACTTCTTCTATCTTTTTCTCACGGGCGCCGCGATCGCAATATTAATGTCCGTCCGTTACATGGAGATCGAGCACGAAAATCATGGCGAATTTTACGCGCTGATTCTCTTCTCCGTCATCGGCATGATGTGCATGGCCTCGGGCTTCGATATCGTGCTCATCTTCATCGGTCTGGAGTTGATGGCGATCTCCACTTACGTTCTTGTCGGATTCCTCCGCCGCGACAAGCGTTCGAATGAAGCCGCGCTGAAGTACCTGTTATTGGGCGCCTTCTCATCCGGCATTTTCGCTTACGGCTTGTCTCTGCTCTATGGCTTGACCGGCAGCACCAACCTGGTTGAGATCCGCGCCGGCGTTGCCCACCTGCTGAACATCAATCCCGGACACAACGACCCCATTCTCATCATCGCGCTGCTCACCACGGCGACCGGCCTGCTGTTCAAGATCGCCGCCGTGCCCTTTCACCAATGGGCGCCGGATGCTTACGAAGGCGCGCCGACCAGCATCACGGGATTCATGTCCGTTGCTGTAAAGGCAGCCGCCTGGGCCATGCTGCTTCGGATTTTTTTGTGGGGCCTGTACCCGCTGCACAAAATCTACTTGCCGTTCCTTATTTTCATTTCCATTGCAACTATGACCTGGGGCAATCTCGCCGCTTTGACCCAGACAAATCTCAAGCGCCTGATGGCCTATTCCTCGATCGCCCATGTCGGGTACATGCTGCTTGGTCTCATCGCGCTTACCTCCGTCGAGTATCCGGCACCGGGATTCTTCGACGGCTTTAAAGGCATTTTGCTTTATCTGCTCGTTTACACATTTATGAACCTCGGCGTGTTTGCCGTGATTACATCCCTCCGCCAGCGTAACGTCATCGGAGACGATATCGACGACATAGCCGGACTCTACTCCCGGGCTCCCAGCGAAGCCGTGCTCATGCTGATGTTTCTGCTATCGCTCGCCGGGATTCCCCCGCTGGCCGGCTTCTATGGCAAATACTTCATCTTCCTGAGCCTGATTGAGAGCGGTCATTACACGCTGGCCGCGCTCGCCGTCTTGTACGCCGTCTTCGGTCTCTACTACTACTTGCGCATCGCCAATAAGATCTTCATGGGAGAAGCGACAGAAAAGGCTGCGCTGCCAATCGGCGTTGGAATGCGAGTTGCGCTCGGCATAACCGCGCTCGCCACGGTCGGGATTGGCATTTTCCCGGAGCACTTCATCAGGGCAGTGATCTGGTCACTGGGAGTTTCATAAACTGGTTTTTCTAAGAGCTGAGAGCTGAAAGCTGAAAGCATTTCATATGCCGCAAAACGGCGATCAACCCTCCGAGAAAAGCCTATGGGTACAGCTCGCGAAATATAGCGAGATCGCTTTCATCTTCCCTGCCGCAACCGTTGCAGGATGGCTGATCGGAGTCGGGCTCGATCACTGGCTGCATACGACCTGGCTCTATCTCGTGGGGCTGATTCTTGGCATCATTGCGGGCTTCGTGCAGTTGATCCGGCTGGTTACATCGCCGGAAGCGAAGGAATAATCCGCGCAAATGTGGGAGGTTATTCTTTATTATTTCTGGCCGGCAGTCTGGGGCGGAATACCCTGCGCCTGCACGATGGCCCAATGCCACTCCTGATCGGGTCCCAGCTTCGCTCCGAGATTCTGCTGAAATACGGCGCTGGAGAGTGGCGCTGCCGATCCCCTCAGATGGTATAGCACCGTCGAGTCTGACAGCTTTTCGGCATGGGTGACATCACTGGCCGGGATCACTTTCGCGTTCCCGAAACGCTGAACTGCATTCGCGGCCCGGGGAATTGTCAGGCCGATGGTAATCTCTTTCAAATTCCAGTTCGTGCCGTTGTAAACCGAGATCTGCAAAATCCCGTCTTCGATGCTGGCCGGTCCATCCAGTTTCGCCAGTTCGCTTTGCGGAAGGTCCTGCGGAACATACGGACTCACAAGCAGCGCCGTCGCATTCGCGCTGAAAGACAGGCTGCAGGTTCCGTCGGGCGACTTCACCTGAAACTGCTTGCCGGTTTCATCCACCAGAAACACCGGGCGCCCATTCAGCCTTTGAGTCTCCGCCTGGTCCATCACTTTCGAAAAATTATCGTTATCAATTACCGTCTGTGTCGGCGCCGGCTTGTTCTTGCGCAGAGAGCGGGCCAGGTCGCCCAAGGAGACTTGACCGTCATCCTGTGCAACCGCGCGGCAGGGCTGCCACAATCCAAACAGCACCAGGCCGATCCTTACGATGTAGCGAAAGCTCATGCTGAAAACGTGCCAGGAAAATTGTAAATAGAAGAAAGGTAACGACGAACAGAGCGGGCCAAACTATGGTCGTAGCACTAGCGGGAAAAGTACCGGCGAAGACAACGGGCGAGTGGAAGGCGCGCGGGACGAAGTGCACGCAACAGGGCTCCGCGCGCCCTATTCGAACTTTTTACAACAGGCCAGAAGCACGAAAACGAGTAACCGGATCAGTCACCGGCACCGGCTGCCGCTTGAAAATCCAGCGAGCCACCGCAATTCCGAGCGCCGCATAGCAAAGGTTCAGCAGCTTCATATCTCACCCCCGTGAAGATGCACTCGCACCTCAGGGGAGGTTCATTGCTGTCAACGTACTAAAGCCTCGATTGAAGGTCAATCCACCTACGTGCTATAGACGTAGCACTAAAGTGCGGTTGGGGGTTAGGGGTGGGCTTTGCCTGAAAATGGTGTTAGGGGGCCGGATTGGGGCTGCGTTAGGGGCGGCGGGAGGGAGGAGGGTGTGGAAAACGGCATTAGGAATCGAGGGTCGGGAACAGCAGCGCCGCGAATCGTGCCGATTTAGAGGGGTTTCAGGGCCGCCTGTAACGCATCCACCGCCAACTGCGCGGCATGGGACGAAGCTACGGGCAGGCCGCCTGCAGAGGCCATAACATCTTCTTTCTTCAGATCGCGAGCTTCCCCAAGTGTCTTCCCCTTCGCAAGTTCGGTGAGCATCGACGCACAGGCCATCGCTGGCACACAGCCTTTGGCCAGGAACCGGATCTCCGCGATCCGCGAATCCGCGACTCTCACCGTAAGCTTGAGGACATCGCCACACGCAGGATTCTCGATTTGCGCGCTGGCATCGGGATTTGCAACTTCGCCAGTATTTCGCGGATTCTGAAAGTGGTCGAGAACCTGTGGTGAATACATCGTCTTCTGTGGCGCGGGCGCCCTCGCGCGCGGATCAGTGTAGCGCGGACATTCCTGTCCGCGAGAAAATTGTATCGCGACCAACCCAACGACCATGGACTCCTTCCCCCAGCGCATCGTCTCCCTGCAACCCAGCGCAACTGTCATCCTCGCTTCGCTCGGCAAGCTTGACCTCCTCGTGGCCTGCACGAAATACTGCGCCGACGTATGCCCCCAATTGCGCGAAACTCCGCGCGTCATAGTTTCTGACTCCTGGACCGCAAAGAGCGCAGAAATCCTCGCCGCTCATCCTGACCTCCTGATCGCCGCCGTCCCTTACCAGGAGCAAGCCGTTATCGAGATTCTGAAAAGCGGCATTCGCTTCCTTGGTCTCGCACCGAAAACCCTTGCCGACATCTACGGCGATATCGCGTGCATTTCCGGAATCGTCGGAAACCAGCAAGGAGGACAACAGGTCATCTCCGAGATGAAGAGTCAAATGGAAACTGTTCACCAGCAAACAAGAGATCTTTTAAAGCCGCGCGTCTTTTGCGAAGAATGGGGAAAGCCATTGATCGCTTCCCAGCCCTGGGTCGCCGAACTGGTGGAAGCCGCTGGTGGCAAGTTCGTCGGAACACCCGGAGCGCAGATCACGCCTGAGGAGGTTCTAGCTGCGGATCCGGATGTCCTGGTGGCGGCCTGGTGTGGCGCCGGGAATCGTGTTCCGCTGGAGAAAATCATCCACGAACGCAGCTGGCTGCATTTGCAGGCGGCCCAGAAAAGGCGTGTTCATTGCATCCCGGATGAATTTCTCAATACCCCCGCCCCCACGCTTATTCTGGGTTTGAAAGCCCTGGCTGCGGTCATTCATCCCGAGCGTTTTTCGCTGCCATCAGGCATAAGAACAATTACTGACGTGCCCGTGAATGCCGATCAACTCTGATTTAACATTGCACCATGCCGAGTGAAGCCAAGATAAGTGAAGTAAAGGAAGAAGTCACCGAACTGCACCAAAAGAGCAAGTCAGCGGAGGATTTCATGTCAGCGGTAGTCAAACTGCTCCACGACCGCATGCTCAAATACAATTGGGTGGGTTTCTACATGATTGAAGATCCGGCCGCTGGCAAGAACGCCACGTTGGCCCTGGGCCACTTCAAAGGCGCTATGACTCCGCATACGCGCATCTCATTGCACCAGGGCATCTGCGGGGCTGCAGCCTCGACAGGCAAAACTGTCGTGGTCGATGATGTCAGCAAAGATCCGCGTTATCTTGCGTGTTCCCTGGAGACCAAATCCGAAATCGTCGTTCCCGTTTTTGTTCGCGGCCGCGTTGTTGGAGAATTGGACATTGACAGCCATTTTCCGGCCGCATTTAAACCAGAAGATCAGGATCTCGTCGAATATTGCGCCCGGCTCACCGGAAGGTTCCTCGAAAAACCCAAAGCGTGAGAGAATGGCGGCAGATGCGCTTCCCCTTGCCTGAATTCTGCGACCGATTACGCAGCTCTCTTCTCAGCTCATACCAGAGAAATAACTAACCATGAAACGCGTTGTCGCAGGACTGATCGTCAAGGATGGAAAAATCCTCGTGTGTCAACGCACGCGGCATCAGGTTATGCCTTTAAAATGGGAGTTTCCCGGCGGCAAAATTGAAGAAGGCGAGCAGCCACGCGATGCGCTGCGGCGCGAACTGGACGAAGAACTCGGAATTGACGCGGAGATCGGCGAAGAAGTTCTGCGCTTCCAGCACGACTATCCCAATGGCGGCGCAGTTGAGCTGAGGTTCTATGTTGTTCGCCAGTATCGGGGAGAGCTCGAAAACCGGATCTTTCGTGACATCCTATGGGCCGATCCTGCATCGCTGACTGCACTTGATTTCCTCGAAGCTGATCTGGAACTCGTTAGCCGATTGGCCAAGGGTGAGCTGATACCCCAGTAGTGGCTTAGGCATTCACACTCCTGCTCTTCAAGCCGGACCCGCACCTTACTGCCATTTTTCGGCAGGCCGCAGTAAAACCGGCTTGCTTCTGTCGTGGTTCACTCCCGGATGCTCGCGGTTCTCAAGTTCAAGCAGCCGCTTCTTTACATCCTCAAATTCCGAGGTATCCAGCTCGTATTCCTCCCGCGGGGGCAGCAGGGTGTTGATCTCTTTTTGGGTCTTCGCAATTCTGCTCGGCGTCTGCGGATGTGTGTTGAAAGCCTGTGCCATAATTCCCGGCCGATGTTTTTCCAACGCCTTCACTTTTTCAAAAAACGCGGTTAGCGCCTGTGGATCGTACCCGGCCTTGTACATATATTGAATGCCGAGAAAGTCCGCGTCGGATTCAAATCCCCGGGAAAATCTGAAATAACTCAGCGGTAAAGCTACGCTAACCAGGTTCTGCGCCGCAAAGCCTATGCCGCCTCCTGCAAAGATCAGAGGCAGCGAGGCAAGGTTCAACAATTGCCGGCGGCTGTCCTGCCGGGCGGCATGGCAGGCAGCCACATGGGCAATCTCATGCGCCATCACCCCGGCCAGTTGAGCTTCGTTATCAGCGGCGAGAATTAGGCCGGAATCAATATAGAAAAAACCTCCGGGGAGAGCGAATGCATTTATGTCGTCGCTGTCGAGAATCTTGATGGTGAACGGAACATGAGCATCAGAGTTGCGCACCAGGTTTTGTCCAATGCGGTTGATGTACTCGGTAATAATCGGGTCAATGACCAGCATGGAACTCTCTTCCACCTGCATGGAGAGTTCTCTGCCCATTTCGATCTGCTGATCCAGCGTGTACCAGTTGCCAAACCCGCGCCCACAGCCAACGTTGCGCTCTCCAATATCGCCAATATCGCGCATGCTGCCATCGTGATAGGTCCTGAATTTCGGGGCAGGCTCCTGAACAGATGCATCAAGCGAATTTTGCTGCGCCAGCGCACAAGAGCTGAGCATTACGAGACCGATGACGCGCAGAAAACGAAGCATGGGCCACGCAAACATTTGCCAATGGAGTGTTCATCGGCAAACAGATGCGGCGGTTTAGAGGTATGGGGAACGCGAGACGTTGTTCGGAAACGAGGGTAGCTGGCTCGGAGTTATCTATGCACCGGCGTACAGCGTCCAGAAGAAGGCGATAGTCAGTCCGATCATAACCGCTGTCGTTGCCCACGCAATGACATTGAACACCGGTGAGTTCACATACTCCCGCATGAGTTCTTTCTTGTTCACCAGCAGGAGCATAAAAACCAGGACGAACGGGAGCACGATTCCATTCACCACCTGCGAGAAGACAGTGATCTTCACGAGAGGCAAATTAGGTGTCAGAATTACGCCCGCGCCAGCGATGATAAGTATTGTGTATAGCCAGTAAAAAACGGGCGCCTCGCTGAAACGCATCCCTACCCCGGACTCGAACCCCAGTCCTTCACATACCGTGTACGCCGTCGAGAGCGGCAGAATGGACGCGGCAAATAACGAGGCATTAAATAATCCCATTGCAAAGAGAATGTAGGCGTACTCTCCCGCTAATGGGCGCAAGGCCTGAGCCGCATCCTTTGCATCGGAAATATTGTGGTATCCACTGGCGTATAGCGTCGCGGCGCAGGCGACGATGATGAACCACGCAACTATGTCGGTAAAAACGCAACCCGAAATGACGTCGAGACGTGAGGCCTTGTATTGCCGGCGGCTCACGCCTTTCTCGACGATCGACGCCTGCAGATAGAACTGCATCCATGGCGCGATCGTCGTGCCCACGACCGCAATCACCATGTACAGGTAATCCTGATGGTGAAACATCGAAGCTGAAGGTGGCTTGACGGTCGCTACGAGGGCAATTTTCCACGCGGGTTTGGCGAGGATACCTGCAAAAATGTAGGTGATGTAGAAGAAAGACGCGCCGAGAAAGACCTTTTCGACGCTCTTATATTGCCCTTTAACAACGATCAGCCAAACGATGACCGCGCAGATGGGAACCGTAATGTACCGGGAGAGCCCAAATAACTCCAGGCTGCCCGCGATTCCGGCAAATTCTGCGACGACGTTGCCGAAATTCGTGATCAGGATTCCGATCATCATGAAAAACGTGATTCGGAACCCGAACTCCTCGCGAATCAGGTCGCTGAGCCCCTTGCCGGTAACCGCTCCCATGCGCGCGCAGATTTCCTGAACCACGATCAATGAGATCGTGATTGGAATCATCGTCCACAGAAGAAAATGCCCGAACTGCGCCCCGGCAGCCGAGTAGGTATATATCCCCCCGGCGTCGTTGTCCACATTCGCGGTAATGAATCCCGGCCCTACAACCGCCAGAAAAAGCAGGGTCCGGGTCTTCCAGCGTCTCAGGAATCTCATGGGCACAGCTTGTCAACATAAAAAATATTCGCCAAGCGATTGATCAGGATAAATGGAGATTAAAAGTCTGAACAGAGAAAAAGGAAGGCATAGACTTAGACTCTTTCCCACTTAGAGCTTCGCCCGCAGGAAGCTGATTACGTCGTCTGAAGTAATAACTCCGGTCAGCTTGCGGTGCTCGTCAACCACCGGCAGCGTCAGCAGGTTGTATTTATCGAACAGCTCGGCTACGTCCCGCTCTGGCGCCGTTTCGTCGCATGCGATGAGGGGCTCTTGGGCAAGCGAAAGCAGCGGCGTCTCGGCCGAAGCAAGCACCAGTTTGTGCAGCGGAACCGCACCGGCCAGGGTGCCGTGTGAGTCGGTGAGGTAGATCGTGCTCACGATTTCCATGCTGCCTTCGAAGTTCTTAAGTGTCTCTATCGCATCGTGAACCGTGGCGTTGACGTTCAGTGAGAAATACTCCGTGTTCATCCTGCCTGCGGCAGTGTTCTCGCCGAACTCAAGCAATTCTTCCACTTCCTGGCGTTCCTCAGGCTGCATCTCCTGTAAAATCTCGGAAGTACGCTCCTCCGGCAGGTCAGCCAGAAGGTCGGCAGCCGCATCCGGATCCATCTCCTCCACGATCTCGGCAGCGCGTTCGGAATCTAAAGACTCAACAATGGCTTTCTGAACTTTAGGCTCAACTTCCTCCAAAGCCTCTGCGGCGACCTCTTCATCGAGCGTCTCGAATACCGCCTCGCGTTCATCCGGCGCAAGCTCTTCAACAATATCGGCGATGTCTGCCGGGTGCAGTTTGGCCAGGCGCTCATGAGAAATCTTCAGCTTTACGCGCCGGGCCGGATCGGTTTCGATCAAATCTACGAACTCCCACGGAATCAGACGCGGAGGAATTTGCCGTAATAGTGCGCGCAATGCTCCTGCTGGAACCACACCCTTGAGTAGTCGGCGAACTGCACCGCGGGGGCCGACATCAACCGAAGCGATCTTGAAGGAAGGATGCGATTGGTGGGTTTCCTCATGGAGTTCGACATCGTTCACGCGCACCACCTTGCGGCCGTGCACATCGATAATCTGCTGATCCAGCAGGTCGCGCGTGAGAAGGAATAAGCCCTCTGCTCCATTGAGTTTGGCCCACGCCGATGCGGGCGATGCCGTGCGCACCACATTATCAATGGAGCTAACCGCAGAGAAAGGAACTGCACGCTCACCCGATTTTCCCCGAACTACCAGCAGCGACAGCCGCGATGGATCCTCCTGAGGAGTTAGCGCCAGTTCGCGCACGCGCCCTGACGGGATGCCAGTGCCATCAATCACTCGCAGGCCAAGCAGTTCGGTAAGGGCGATGGCAGTCATCCCTACTGAGAATACGCAAGTATTTGGCGGGAATCCAGAAGCCCGGCTTGAGCTTACGCGGCCAGAAGAATGACGCCGCCAGCAACCAGCAGCGCAGCGATCCAGCGGCGGCCGTCCACTTTTTCACGCAGGAATATCTTGGCGGCAAACGCGTTCGCGATGAACGTCAGCGAAGCCGCGGCAGGTCCAACCAGGCTCACGTCATTCCACGAGAGCGCATAAAGCAGACAATAAAATGCCACTGCCATCGCCAGGATTCCGCCCAAAAACCATGGATTGCCGAGCGTCCGCCGGAGCACTGCAAACAAACCTTGCTCACGCCAGACCGCCCCCACGTCACCAACCTGCTTCATGGCATGGGAGAGAAGTACATCCCCGCTGGTCGAGGCCAGGGTGATGGAGGCGATCGCCAACCACGTGTACAGCGGTTTCATTGCCGCTCGCCCGTAGCAACAGTCAGCTCCGCCTGAAAATTCGGATTATGCGTCAGTGCCGGTCCGCGGGTAACAAATCCCACGCCGCTCGAAATCAGCAGGATCCCTATCCATCGTGAAGCCGTGACTTGCTCGTGAAGAAGATATTTCGCGATGAAGGCAAGCAGGACATATCCCATTGAAGTAGCGGGGAGAACGTACGTCAGATCGGCCCACGACAGGGCCGTCGCATAGCAGGCAAAAAAACCGAGAAGAAAAATGATCCCCAGAGCAACCCAGGGGTTCATGATGGCGAATAGTATTGTCCTGACGTGATGTAGCGAGATGCTCCCAATTTCCCGCATGCCTCGGGAAAGTAGCGAATCACCGATAGGCGCAGTGAGAGTTACTCCGGCAAGCACCAGATACTTTCCTAAGGTCACGCGATCTTTCCCGGAACCAGGCGCTGGACGCCCTACTGGGGATTTATACTTCGACAACTTCGGCCGGCTCAGCCGCAGGCGTTGGCTCGGGCTGATGTTCCCTCGCCTTGTTGTCCCTGACAAGTTTGTGCCGCATCGCCCGCACTTTCAAAAACGTTTTGGCTTCGCGATAAAGGCGCTTGCGGTCATTGCTGTCAAAGGCAGCCTTCTTGAGAATTCGGAAAACCGCCTTGGGACGGAAGTAGTACTCATCGTAGAAACGATGCACCGCATCGAGGATCTCATCTGCGGCCAAACCAGGATACTGGATGTGCGCGAGCTGGTGCCCGCCCTCGTCCACCATCTTGTTCCCGTGCACCATGAAACCATTTTTTACCGCATAGTCGTACAGTTCCGTGCCGGGGTAAGCGTGGGCCACCGAAACCTGGATCGTCTCAACGTCGAGCTCTTTCGCAAAGGCAATAGAATTATTAATGGTCTCACGGGTTTCGCCCGGAAGCCCCATGATGAAGTCGCCGTGAATCACGAGCCCGAGCTTATGACAATCCTTTGTGAACTGGCGTGCGCGCTCGATGGTTGCGCCCTTTTTGATGTTCTTCAGAATCTGAGCGTCGCCCGATTCATAGCCGACGATCAGCAATCGGCAACCCGCTTCCTTCATCGCCTTGAGCGTCTCGTAATCAGTGGTGACGCGAGACGTGCACGACCACGTCAACTTCAGCGGTTTCAACTTCGCGCACAATTCGATGGTGCGGGCTTTTTGAATGTTGAAGGTATCGTCGTCAAAGAAAAATTCTTTCACGTAGGGCCAATAATCCTTGGCCTTGGCCATCTCGCGCGCAACATCGTCGGTGGATCGCTTGCGCCACGGATGACCGCTTAGCGTCTGCGGCCACAAACAAAACGTGCACTGAGCGGGACAACCACGAGTCGTATACAGAGACACGAACGGATTGAGCAGGAAAGGAACGTTATAGCGGCGCACATCAAGATCCCGCTTATAGACGTCGGTCACATGTGGCAGCGCATCCAGATTTTGAATTTCAGGCCGGTCGGCGTTGTGCACAACCGAACCGTTTTTCAGATAGGAAATGCCCAGTATTTCACCAAGGGGCTTGCCATTAGCGAACTCCACAATGGCGTAGTCAAATTCCTTGCGCACGACGAAATCAATCGCCGAGGAAGAACGCAACGACTGCTCCGGCAATACGCTAACGTGCGGACCGACAAACGCGATCTTGATTTTCGGATTTGCGTCCTTGATCTTCTGAATCAAGCCGATGTCGCCGGGGAACCCAGGTGTGCTGGTGAATAGAACTAGAAATTCATAGTCTTGAGCGATCTTTGCAGTTTCTTCGGCAGACACGTAGTGTGGAGGTGCATCAAGCAATCGGGCCCCTTCCAGCATGCCTGTTGGGTAAGCCAGCCAGACCGGGTACCAGTAGGACTCAATTTCGCGAGTAGCCGGCCATCGAGAACCTGCGCCTCCATCGAAGTTTTCAAACGAAGGCGGATTCAGGAACAGTGTTTTTAAAGGCATATATTTGAGTAACTTATATTACCACCCAGAGTAGATTCTGTCTTACACCTGACCCATCTCTTGTTAACCCTGGTAGACCTGTTTTGATGCGCCTCGCCGGGAATGGTTTCTGAAATGGGCATTATCAGGGATGGTTCGGAGACGTACCGACCGAAAGGCCAAGCCAGCTTTCGAGCTGCCCGGTAGATCGCAAGAGGTTGATACGGGCGCGCTCGAGTTCAAAATTTGCATCCTGCAACCCGTCGAACCGCGCGTCAGCCTGCGCACGGGCATCTTCCACGTCGTGGAGAGTTGCGGTTGCGGCATCGGCGCGAATCTTCACGGCATTGAAATTGGCTTTCGCAATCTCATATTCCAGCTCCGTGATTTGCTGCGCGGCGGAAAGCTGCTCCACTGAGCGCTGCAGCTTTAGCGTCTCCTGCGACACCTGATTGCGCGCGGTCTGCGCGTCCTGCCTGGCCAAAACAGCATCTGCATCTGCCGTCCGCGCCGCTGCTCTTTGCGCAGGAGAAAAGAACGGAAAACGAATGACCACCCCCACCGTCGCATTGTTCTCCTGAAAATTCTGTTTGGGAAAGAACTGCAGCCAATTGTTGAAGCGGGCAAGCACCGCATACTGAGTCGCGAAATCAACCGTCGGCCATATCGCGTGGTGCTCCGCGTGCGCGCGAAGACCTAGAGCGATCGCGTGCGTATCGGCCGCCGCAATGGTGGGATTCGTTCGCAACGCCTCGGAAACGAGATCGTCGTCTTGTTTGATCTCAGGCAAAGCCGGAATGGAATCAGGTTCGGTGTGGATGGAAGTTGCGGCCAACCCAGTCAGTTGAGCGAGCCGGTCGCGTAACAGGTCGATGCCTCCCTGCGCCTGCGAAATGCGCAAATACACACGCGCCGTGGTGAGACGTGCCTGGGTTCGTGCAACTGGGCTGTCCACCCCCTCCTGAATGCGCCGGTTTACTGCTTCTTCCGCCTTGAGAGAATTCGCGTATTCCTCCGTCAAGTGCATGAGAGACATCTCCCATTTACTTAGCTCGGCATACGCCACCACCGTCTCCTGGATCACCTGTTGCCTCTGATCTTTTGATTGCAGCGCAGTCGTTCGCATTTCGGTCTTAGCGGCATGAATATAGTCGCGCAGCGAAAGGTTCAGCAGCGCGGACTGGGCATTGATGTTGACGATCGACGGCGCGAAGCCCTCGAGAGTGAGCGGATAACCCCACGTATCTCCGAGACCCGAACCCACCAGCATCTGTGGCAGGTACTGATCCAACGCCTGCCGGTAGGAATCCTCTGCGCGCTGCTCGTCTTCTCCAGCGCGTATTGCACTGCTGCTGTGCGTAAGGGCAAGCTCGACCGCGCGTTTCAGCGGAAGCGATTGCGCCGTCACAGTGCATGAAATGCTGATCAATAGGAATGCCAGAAAACAACAGTTCGCATTTTTCATTTTCGCCTCCATCAAAGGAGTAACTGTGAAAACGCGATTGTAAGCCGAGTGGGAGACTGGCCGCTATTGGCGGGGGGTAGACTGCGACCCGCAAATCCCCCGTTAGGGGGTAAGCGGCGACTTCACGGATTTGTCAGACCGCTAGTATTCGTTCCGGCGCTATCAGTGCCCGGGATGGTAGGCCGCTTGTGCGAGGCCAACACGATTCAAGGCATTAACCGAAGGCCCATAACGGTGATCAAGCTCAAGGGACGCCAAATATTCTCGCCGCGCTCCGATGTTGTTGCCCTGCTGCTCCAGCAACTGCCCCAAAAGGTAATGAGCCTTGAATGCCAGTGCCTCGTTTCTCTCTGGCATACCCGATAAATAGCGCTCGAGCAGTTGCTTAGCGAGCGGCAGGTCGCGCTCATTTCGAATCAGAACATCCGCCGATTCGAACAGAATCTCCGGCAGAGTGACTGGGGCCGAGCTTCCTTTCGCGATCGCATCCTGCATCTGGTCCAAGTGCCCGGTGTGGTTGTAAAAGAGCGCCAAGTCGAACCACGACTGCGCGCTGCCGCGGCTGGCCTGAATGGCCGCCCGATAATATTTCTCCGCGGAATTGAAATCCTTCTTCTTTTCCGCAATACGCCCATAAACCCAATCGGCCCTGGCAGGGTCGGATCTTCCTATCGCAGCGGCCTGATCTTCAGCTTTCGCCTGGCCACCACCGACCACGCCGGGAGCCTCAAGATAAAATTCCGCCAAATCCGTACGCGCCTCCATGTTATTGGGGTCCAGACGGACAGCGGTTTCAAACTGTGTCCGGAGCTTTCTGGCAAAACCGAACGCAGAAACAAAGTGCGCAGCTTCGGCTTTTCTGCCGTACACCCGGCCCAGCCAGAGGTGGTATTGGCTGTTGTCCGGTCTTAACGCGACTGCTTCCTCGCACGCCGTTTGGGCATTGTCCCAATCGCTCAGGTCGAAGTACGCACGGCAAAGCTTGCTGTGAGCCTCCGCGTCCTGGGGAGCACTTTTAATTTTGCTTTGCAAGGCGGCCACCGCCTCATCAAGCCGCCCCTGGGCCAGCAAATTAGCGTCAGACATCTCAGCAGCCGCGAGGGCCGGAACGAGAGCAAGCACAAAAACGAGAAAAATATTTCTGAACAAAGACATCATTGTTATGAAACCACCTTTACGGCTAAGCCACTATGCAGCGGCTTTGAAATATTGGTAGCCGCCAGTGCGACAACCGCTCCCTCCGACAGCCCGGAGGTAATTTCCACCTGAGTCAAATTCGAAAGGGCGGTATGGACCGCCCGGCTCTGCAGTTCGTGGTTCACCACTTGGTAGACAAAAGTATTTCCATTCTCTAGGTGAATCGCTTCACGTGGAACGGTCAACACGTTCTGGTGTTCTGCTGTGGTAATAGTCACTCCCACATTGATGTTGGGCAACAGTTTCAGGTCGCCATTATTTACTACGCATGTCGTCTCGCCCACATTGCGCGTCCCACGCAGCTTTACCACTGAGGGAGTACTGCTCAGTGTGCCTTGCCAGATCCGTCCCGGCATTGCGTCCCAGGTTACTTCGATCTGGTCCCCCTGGGTGAGGCGCCCGATATCCGGCTCATCCACAAAGGCACGAACTCGCACTTTAGACAGATTTGCCTCCTGCAGAATCATATCTCCCGGGTTCACATAAGCACCCTGCCGAACCGGCAGGCTATAAACTGTCCCATCAAAAGGTGCGCGAATGTTCAGTTGCTCAAGCAGATCTCCCGCAGCCTGATAGGCTGCACGCGCCTGCGACGCCTGCGCATCCACGCGAGCGATCTCGGGTTTTGAGTAGCGTTCTCTTTCTTTGGCTTCCAGCAGATTTAAATCCGCTTTTGCGCGGTCGAATTGCGACTGGGCCTCTTTGACTTCCCCCGATGATGCCGCGCCTTCCCGCTCCAAACGTTGCAGTGCTGCAAGATTGCGTTCGGCTGTGTCCTGCGCCGCACGCGCTTTCGTCAGTTGCGCGTGCAAAGTCAGCACCTCCTCGCGCACCCCTCCGTTTTCTATCGCGCTCACATCTGCTTGCGATGCGCGGACTTGTGCCAAAGCCTTGGCCGCCTGACTGCGCGCGTCGGCATCATCCATTGCAACCAGAAGCTGCCCCTTTTTCACCTGCTCGCCTTCTTTCACCAGAATTCTTTTTACCGTCGTACCAATCGGCGCGTGCGCCTCGAAATTGTCGAGTGGTTCGACCTTGCCGTTGGTCGAAACCACACTCCGTATGTTGGTGCGTTCCGCTTTGGCAGCAACGATCGGCACGGCATCATCCCTTGAAAAAAAAGAAGCGCACAAGATTGCCGCCGCGGCAATCACCACCCAAAAAAACCATCGGCGCGGGCTGAGCGTCGCTTTATTGTTTTCTGTTGGCGCCATTCCCTATGGCTTTACGAACCGATCCTGTATGCGCATGACGTACAAGAATCGCTTATTTCTATGGATGCACAGAAATCTGCCGAGACTCCTGCTCGGCAACATCTTTAACATCGGACGTGGTGCCGCCTGGGTGAAATCTGCTTAAATACCTTCATGCCGAAGCTTCCACGATACACGGCTGAACACGCCAAAGCTGGACTTAACGCGGCATTTCCCGATATCGAAACCTGGCCAAACCAGTTTCCGGGTTACGAGATCACAATCGACGACCCCGAGTTCACTTCTGTTTGCCCCAAAACCGGATTGCCCGATTTCGGCGTGCTCACAATCCGCTACATGCCGGACAAGCGCTGCCTCGAGTTGAAGTCCTTGAAAGAGTACTTACAATCGTATCGCAGCCTCGGCATTTTTCAGGAGAACATTGTCAACCGGGTACTGCAGGATGTGGTTCGTTGTGCCCGGCCGGTGTGGGCGGAGGTAAAAGGCGATTTCCGGCCCCGCGGCGGCATTTCAACCATCGTCATCGCGCGATGGCCAAAACCAGCTAAGAACGTCCCAAAACCAGGGGATCCGTCCAATTAGCGAACCAGCCCTCTCATCTGTCTTATAGTTTCTCTCCAAATGCCGCCCCCATGCTCGTGTGGCGCTTGCCGGGGAACCCCTCCGGAGGGATAGAGTCTTTCTTCCATTATGGACAGATTCTGCAATATCGGTATACTCTTTCACTCCTCCCCCCAAGCACCGGATTTTTGACAACTTTTGCCAGGAAAAGGGTCACTGCCGAACTGCAGCGCGCCAAGAATTGGCGGGCCACACAATCGTTGCCAAGTTGTGCAAACTTTTTCTCCCTGAGCATGTAACTACCCTCGAGGACAGTTTTTTCCCTTGAAACGGAGCATAACGAACGCCCATTAAAGCAACGGTTTATGTCTATTTTACAAATACTTAAGTGGGGTAGGGAGATGGCACGGCGGTTGCACTGCTTGGGTTAAGCACCTGTGGGGCATGGCATCAACCATGGGGTTAGCTCTCGATCACAGGATGGAGGCTAAAAACTTAGTGACTGCCGAACAGTTCGCAAGTTACCTCATGGGAACACAACTTTATTCATCCGGTCTGATCAAACTTAATCGCCCACCTGGGCAATAGCCGATCAATTGATGTGAGTGAGAGAGAACAAAAAAATCGAAGTGTTGCCGGTTATGAAAGGCTTTTTACGGGGGAGATGTTGATGAACAGCAAGCAACTGCGAATCGCAATCGTAATTCTGCTTGGAATGAGCGCAGCCTATGCGCAAAAGGCCCAAAGCACCAGCGCACAAGCCGCTGCCATCGCGGCCCAGACGAATGCCGCTGCACAGCAGAGTGCACAGGCACAACAATCGGCACAGCCGCAAGCCGCGCAGTCGCCTTCTTCAACCTCGAGTTCGCAGTCCCAACCCGCGGTTCCGATTTACGGCGTGACCACTCAGAGCATGCCCACCGGAACACCAGCGGCCCAGCAGGGCGTTCCGCTTTACGGGGTGAATACTCAGGCGATTCAGCCGGCGTCCTCCGCGCAGCCCGCACCGGCCGCGATTCCGGGCGTCGCCATCCAAAGCAGCACTCCCGCCCCTCTGACCAATTCAAATGCCTCGACTCAGTCGAGCATGCAGGCCACGCCAAGCTCGGTTGCCATTCCCGGCGTACCGGCCACACCTGGCGCCAGCACGCAGAGTACGGAGCAGACTGGGGCCAGTACACAGTCCGCAACGCCGGCGCAGTCATCTTCGACTCAGCCTTCGAACTCCAACAGCACGGATATGCCACAGGCGGCGATGAATTCCATGTCATCGGACAAGTCGCAGACGATGATGGCGGACTCAACTCCTCAGCCAACGGCGTCGAACACTGCCACGACCGGCGGCACGCCGAAACTGGCCGAGCGCCATCCGCACTACCGGGTTAACATCGGCGATCAGTTGAACATCAAGTTTGAATTCCTGCCGAACTATAGCGAAGCGACGATCAATGTTCAGCCGGATGGCTACGTCAGCCTCGAAGGCGGCGTTCCTCCGATCTACGTTCTCGGTCACACCCAACAGGAAATCGAGGAACAGATCCGCCAAACTTACAAGGGCATTATGCGTGAGCCCATCGTGGTCACGGTCGAACTCAATTCCTTCCTTCCGCCTTACTTTATCTGCTGGGGGCAGGTTGTAAAGCCCGGCAAGTATGAGATGAAGGGTGACATCACCTTGTCTCAGGCCATCGGCATCGCCGGCGGTTACAACTCGAATGCCAAGCATTCCAAAATAGTGCTTTTTCGCAAGGTCGGAGATCAGTGGGTATCCGCTCAAGTGGTGAACCTTAAGGAGATGCTGTACAAGGCGAATCTTTCTGAAG
>Ga0335078_10002157_pt1 | contig 29853 bp, 28 predicted proteins | sample Lox_Sample_32_FD_206711 | JGI IMG/M metagenome (GOLD analysis project Ga0335078, IMG submission 206711) | Soil microbial communities from Loxahatchee National Wildlife Refuge, Florida, United States - Lox_Sample_3.2 | ecosystem: Environmental > Terrestrial > Soil > Wetlands | place: USA...
TGCGGTGCGGGATGGTGATCGCGGTATCCGCAGCGCGCCGGAGCAGGACCTGGCCGAGCGGTACGTGCGGTCGACCGGGATGTGGCAATCTTGGATAAACTCCGTTCTTAAGTGGATGTCATACTGGCGGCGCGTCGGCCTCGACGGGATTCGTTTCAACCTGTCGCACCAGCCTCGACCGCAGCCGATGCCTGTGCGGCTCCGCCCGGCGATCATCTTACGTTCATTCGGGGTACGCGCTGAACGGCTGGAGAAAGCTATGGTTTATGTAACCTCAGGTATATTCGAGGCCGACAGAATACCGCAAGATATGTTGACCGGAATTATCGTCACCCTTATCGGGCTCGTGATACTCTTTTCGTTCAAGCCGCGTCTTAAGATCGAGCTGCGAGGCACTAGGGACAATCCCATTTTCCTTGTCCGCAACCGGGGGCTCATGCAAGTCATTGAGATACGGGCCAAACTGTTCAGAATCGATACGTCGCAGACTCATACGCGAGAAGCCCTTATGCTGAGGGTTCCCGAACTCTTCAAGCTCTCGGGAAGACTGACTCCCGATAGGCGTCGAGACGGAGCGCCGGAAGGGTCGCCGAAAGGTGCTTTGCTTAACAAGAACGAGTTCCGTTTCCGGGCCGACAGTGAATCCCTGAGCAAGATAGACGTGAGCGGGCACAACTATCTATTGTTCCAGGTGATCGCCAGGCACGGGTTTACCAACTTCACTCGCCTGTCTATTAAGCGAGTATATAATTCAGATCTCGAAAAACTGGGGTGACCTCGGCGGTCTGGCCCCGGACGGCCTCTGTCGGGTTCACGCCGTCGTGCGGTAGGTGCCGGCGTGCGCGGCTCGCAGCGCTTTCTTGTCGATCTTGCCGACGCTGGTCCGCGGGAGCGCGTCGACATAGACGACCGTGTCGGGCAGCTGCCATTTGGCGAAGGCTGGCAGGAGGGCGTGGATCTCGGCGAGCGGGATCTCGGTGCCGTCGTCGGTGACGGCGATGACGACGGGGCGTTCTTGCCACGTGGGGTGCTCGACGCCGATGACCGCGGCCTCGCGGATCCGGGGGTGGGAGGTGATGGCGTTCTCCATGTCGATCGAGGAGATCCACTCACCGCCGCTCTTGATCACGTCCTTGATCCGGTCGGTGATCTTGAGGTAGCCGTGCTTGTCGATGGCGCCGACATCGCCGCTGCGCCAGTAGCCGTCGAGGAACCGGCCGGCGTCGTCGGCGAGCTTGGCGTAGCTCTCGATGATCCAGGGGCCGCGCAGCAGCACCTCACCCTGGCTGACCCCGTCGAAGGGCAGGTCGTCACCGGCCGCGTCGACCAGCCGGTAATCCACGCCGGAGACCATCAGGCCCTGGTAGCGCTTGCGGTCCCAGCGCTGTTCGCAGGTGAGCTTGCCGTCGAGCGTGGACTTGATGCCGTAGTTGATCGCAACCAGCGGGGTAGTCTCGGTGGCGCCATAGGCGTGGATGACATCGGCTCCGGTGGTCTCGTAGAGACCGCGAATCAGCGACAGCGGCGGCTCGGTGGCGCCGGACAGCAGGCGGGCCCGGCTCAAGTCCGGCTTGACGTCGAGCGAGCTGATGTAGTCCAGCATCGGCTGGAAGATCGCGGGGGCGCCGTTGGCGACCGTCACGCCCTCGGCGATCATCGCGTCGACGAGCACCTTGGTGTCCTGTGCCGCGTACCGGCCGGGCAGCACCACCTTGGCGGCGGCGCGCACGGCGGCCTGCGGCAGTCCCCAGCACTGGCCGTGGAACATCGGGGTCACCAGCATGACCGCGTCCCGGCTGCGCATGCCCAGATCGGCGACCATGGTCAGGGTGTGCAGGTAGATACCGCGATGGGAGTAGAAGATGCCCTTCGGCCGGCCGGTCGTCCCGGTCGTATAGCAGGCGCTGTAGGCCGACGTCTCGTCGATGACCGGCCAGTCGATCTCCGCGTCGGCCGCCGCCATCAGGGTCTCGAAGTGATGCACGCCGGGCAGGGTTGTGGATATCTCCGGCAGCGGCTTGCCGGTCATCACGATCCAGCCCTTGACGTTCGGCGCGTGCGGTGCCAGCGCCTCGGCCACGGGCAGCAGCGACTCGTCGACGAGCACCCAGGACGCCTCGCTGTGAGCGGTGACGTAGCCCAGGTCCTCGGGGGATAGCCGCAGGTTCATCTGCAGCATGACGGCGCCCAGGTTCGGGATCGCCCAGTAGAGCTCGAAGTGGCGCTGGCTGTTCCAGTCCAGGATGCCCACGACGTCGGCCGGGCCGACGCCGAGGCCTCGCAGCACGTTGGCGGCCTTCTTGATGCGGGCATAGCAGTCGGCGTAGGTGTAGCGGTCCCAGCCGCCGTCCGGCGTCCGGAAGACGATCTCCTGCTCGGGATAAGTCCGCGCGGCGTGCCGGATCAGCGTGCTGGTGTTGAGCTGGTAGTGGTCGCCGTGCGTCGACGGGCGGCCCTTGATACCGGTGTTCACGAGGGGTGCTCCTTACTGGCGTTCGATGACGGCGGTGCTGACGGTGCGGTCGGACCCCGCAGATGGCCTGCAGGCCGTGGCGCGACTGCGGCGCTCGGGCTCGCGGAGCGGATCGGCGGGCACACCGCATCCGGCGATGAGCAAGGCGGTACCGAACGGTCCGGGCAGGTCGACCGCGGACGAGATGACTCGAACGTCCCGAAGCGAGGCCGGCATGCCGATCTCCATCTCGCTGTACAATTGTATAGTCAATGATGCGTTTGTATAGCCGACTTTGCAAGTGTATAGTCGAACTCCGATCAGGAGGTGGAGGTGGCGGTGACGCCGCAGCTGAACCCCCGCGCAGGCGATCAGGACCTGACGGCTAAGGCCCGGATCCGTAACGCCGCGCTCGACCTGTACGCCAGCCAGGGCGAAGACCGCACCTCGATGCGGGCGATTGCCGCCGCGGCCGACGTGACGGTCGGGCTGCTGGTGCATCATTACGGCACCAAGGACCACATCCGGGAGGCGGTCGAGGAGCTCGTCGTCGACTACTTCCGCCAGGCGATCGCCCGTGCCCCGGCTGACGGCACGCCCGAGGGCGTTGCCGCGGCCCGGGATGCCGCGGTGACCGAGATGCTGGCGGCCAGCCCCGAGGTGGTCAACTACATGCGCCGCACCCTGCTGGATCCGGCCGGGCCACGAGGACACTTGCTCAAGCGATTGACGGAACTGTCGAGCATCGAGGTTAGCGAACTGCGCCGCACCGGCCAGGCGTCCCTGAAGCGCGCCGAATCCACCCAGGTGATCGGGGTGATGATCCGCCAGCTCGGCCACCTGTTCCTCCAGCCGATGCTGGACGCCATGTGGCGGCAGCTGGCCGGCCCGGATACGCCAGGCACGGACAAGCCGGTCCTCGAGGTGCGCGTGCGCCCGCCGGGACCGCCGCAGGTCAACCTCTTAACCCGTGGTGTCCTCGAGCAGCAGGCCGGCGACGACCTCGCGGTGCGATGCCGGCGTGCCCAGCATCACCTCGGCGGACTTGGCCCGCCGGTAGTACAGGTGCGCATCGTGTTCCCAGGTGAAGCCGATGCCCCCGTGAACCTGGATGTTCGACGTGGCGACGTGGAAGTAAGCCTCCGAGCAGCGGGCCTTGGCGAGGTTGGCGACCAGCGGCAGGTCGGCAGCGCCGTCCGCAGCCGCCCAGGCCGCGTAGTAAGCGGCCGACCGGGCGGACTCGACCTCCAGCAGCATGTCCGCGCACATGTGCTTGACCGCCTGGAAGCTGCCGATCGCCCGGCCGAATTGATGCCGGGCCTTTGCGTACGCCACCGCCATGTCCAGGCAGCGCTGCGCTCCGCCGACCTGCTCAGCGGCCAGCGCGAGCATGCCGCCGCGAACCGCCTGTGCCACGATCTCCGCGGCCGCACCGGGCTGGCTCACTGGCCGGCCCGGGGTTCCGCTGAAGGTGAGCACGGCTTGCCTGCGGGTCATGTCGAGAGTCTGCATCGGCTGACCGGACAGGCCTGGCGCTTGGCCGCCGACTGCGAACAGCGCGGGCCCGTAATCGGACGAAGCGGCGACGAGGATCAGGTCCGCGATCATCCCGTCGAGCACGAAGGACTTGCGTCCGTCCAGCAGGTACCGGTCACCGGACCGGCGTGCGGTGACCCTGAAACCGTCCGGCGTCCATGAGCCGTCGTCTTCCGGCACGGCGAGCGTAGCGATCGTCTCACCGGACGCTATGCCCGGCAGGAGATCCGCTTGCGCGGCCGCGTCTCCGCTGGCCAGCAGCGCCCCGGCGGCGAGCACGGCGCTGGCCAGATACGGGGCGCTCAGCAGCGCCGCGCCCGCCTCCTCGCACACGATCAGCTGCTCCACCGGCCCGCAGCCCGCACCACCGTACTTTTCCGGGATGGTGAGCCCGGCGAGGCCGAGCTGTCCGAACTGCGCCCAGACCGCCGGGTCGTACCCGGCCTCGGTCGCCATCAGCCGCCGTACCTCACTGACCGGCGATTTCTCCGCGAGAAACCGCCGTGCCATGTCGCGCAGGTCCTGCTGCTCCTCGGTAAAGACAAACCTAGGCATAACGACTCCGCCTCTGTGTTCTTACCGGAGATCGGGCTGGTCCAGGAAGGCGAGCACCTGCTGGCTGAACAGGTCCGGCTGGTCGGCGTTGCATGCGTGGCCGGCATCCGGGATCACCGCGTGCGTGGCCCGGGGGAGTCTCGCCGCCATGTACTCGGCCGCACCGAGGTAATCGGAGTCCCGCGCACCGACCAGCACCAGCGCCGGGACGGTGATCGCTGGCAGCGCGTCGATCACGCGCGCATCGCGCTGGGTGAGCATGCCGCGGGCGGCGAGCGCCAGCCCGCGTGCCGAGTCGCGCTCCAGGCGCGCGGCGGCCGCGATGGCCCGGTCGTTCCACCGCTGCCGCGCCTCGTCCCGGCGGTAGCCCGGGCCGGTGTCGCATAGCACCAGCCCGGCGACCCGGTCCGGGTGCGCCAGCCAGAACTCCAGCGACAGGAACCCGCCCAGGGACAGCCCGCCCGCCACCACGCGCCCGATCCCGCACGCGTCGAGCAGCGCGGCCATGTCCGCCACGCAGGCCTCGGCCGAGTAGCGCGCCGGGTCGTCCGGTGCGTCGCTGCTGCCGTGGCCGCGCAGGTCCCAGGTGATGACCGGCCGGGCGGCGGCGAGCGCCGCGATGTTCGGCTGCCACATCGCCGACGATGCGGAGAAGCCGTGGGTGAGCAGGAGAGGCGTGGCACCGTCCGGTGGCCCGAAGGCCTGGTAGTACAGGCGGGTGCCGTCCCGGTCCAGATAAGCCACCGGGCACCTCGCGGAAGGGCAGATTCCGGCTGGGATCGGGCTCCCTGGGCAGGCCGAGAATCCGCTCGCCGATGATCGTCCGCTGGATCTGGTCGGTGCCGCCGGCGATGGAGATGCCCGGCACGGACAGGAAGATCTCGGCGATCGTCCCGTCCAGCGGCGATCCGGGCCCGGCCAGCATGCCGTGCGGCCCGGCGATCAGCGCGTGTACCCGCGCCGCCTGGCGGGCGATGACGCTGCTGGCCAGCTTGCCCAGCGAGCCTTCCGGCCCGGGCGGCCGGCCTGCCGCGCGCGCGGCGGCGGCACGCTCGGCCGTCCACCGCGCCGACCAGGCCAGCTCCACCAGCCGGGCGATCTCCTGGCGTACCAGCGGGTCGCCCGCCAAGCCGTGCGCGATCGCCCGGCTGGTGACCAGATCCGGCCGGCCGGCCCGCTGCGGGTACCACTTGTGCGGCTCGCTGGCCGCGGTCCGCTCCGCGATCGCCTCCCGCCAGGCCCGACCCGAAGACCCGGCCGCCCCGGCTTTTAGGGGCGGCGCCGGGCCGGGCCGGTACACGGCGAGACGGCGCTCGTGCGCGAGGATCGACAGCGCGACCGTCCAGCCGCCGCCCTGCTCCCCGATCAGGTAGCCGACCGGGACCCTGGCCTGATCCAGGAACACCTCGTTGAACGAGGAGTGCCCGTTCATCTGACGCAGCGGGCGCACCTCGACCCCCGGCTGGCGCATCGGCAGCACGAAGCAGGTGATGCCGCGGTGCTTGGGCACGCTGGCATCGGTGCGAGCCAGCAGCAGCCCGAAGTCCGCGGTCGCCGCTCCGGTCGACCAGACCTTCTGCCCCGTCACCAGCCACCCGTCGGCGGCCGCCTCGGCCCGGGTGGTCAGCCCGGCCAGGTCCGAACCCGCAGCTGGCTCGCTGAACAGCTGGCACCAGGTGATCTCGCCGGTGACGGTACGCCTGACGAACCGTTCCCGGAGCGCGTCGGTGCCGTGCTCGATGAGCACCGGCCCGGCCAGGCCCACGCCGACCCCTTCGGCCGGACCGGGCACTCCCGCACCGGCCAGCTCCTCCCTCACCAGCACGGCCAGGCCGGCCGGCAGCGACCGCCCGCACCAGCCGTGCGGCCAGGCCGGGCACGCCCACCCCGCGTCGGCCAGCAACTCGCGCCACCGCACCAGGCTCAGCTCCGGATCCCAGCTGGCCTCGATCCACTGCCGCAGCTCGGCTAGCACGGCGACCCCATCCGGAACGACCATGGTCATCGCGCCTCGAATCGGGGAGGCCGCCGCTGCGCGGACGCGCGGATGCCCTCGGCGAAGTCCGCCGTCTGCCGCAGCTGGTCCTGCTCCGCCAGTTCCCGGGCCATCGCCGCCCGGGCCCGGTCCGCCAGCGTCCCGCGCATCGTCTCCCGGATCGACCGTACCGCGAGCGGGGCGCCGACGGCGATCTCCGCGGCCAGCTCCTGCGCGGCCGCCCGCAGGCCGTCGCGCTCCGCCAGCCGGTCGGCCAGCCCGATCCTGGCTGCCTCCTCGCCGCCGACCCGGCGGGCGGTACACAGCAGGTCCAGCGCGCGCTGCTCGCCGACGATCGCGGGCAGCGTGACCGTCAGCGCGAAGCCATGATGCAGGCCGAGCCGGGCGAAGTTCGCGCAGAACCTGGCCTGCGGGCTGGCAACGCGGAAGTCGGCGGCGCAGGCCAGCCCGAGCCCGCCGCCCACCGCCGCGCCCTGCACGGCGGCGACCACCGGCGTCCGCACCTCGAACAGCCGGGCCGCCGCGGCGTAGAGTTCCCCCGCACCGACCGTCCCGGTCCGTCCCGAACGGCCGGTGAAGTCCGCGCCCGCGCAGAAGTGCTTGCCGTCCGAGCACAGCACCGCCGCGCGGAACTCCGGCTGCTCGTCCAGCCACGCGCAGGCATCCGCGAGCGAGGTGATGAGCCCGGCATCGAAGAAGTTGTCCGGCGGGCGCCCGATCTCCACCATTGCCACGAGGTCGCCGCCCGGCCAGACGCTCACGTCACCGAACGTCTTCCTCGTCTCCGGCATGACCGCATCGTAATCGACATCGATGTCGACCAACAAGAGCGGGCCCGGAAGGGGGTGGCAGGCGGTCAGGTGGCAGTGGCCGGCGAAGCGGTGGTGCTCAGCCTGCCGGAGGTACCCCGGACCGTTCGGTCAGTCCGACCGCGCGCGCCCAGATGGCGGTCAGCGTGGCCGCGGCGGTCTCCGGATCGTAGCTGTCCCCGCCGGCCAGCCACCAGTACGCGAAATTGGACAGCATCGAGACCAGCGCGCCGGCCGTGGTGCGCGGGTCGAGGTCCCGATCGGCGAGCCCGTGATCCTGCCAGCGGCGGATCGTCCTCGCCACCCGCTCCACGTGCTCGATCCGGCCGCGCAACCGGATCCGGTGTATCTCCTCGTCCATCGTCGCGACCTGCTCGGCGAGCGCCCAGATCACGCTGTTCGCCCGGTAGGCCTCCAGATACCGCCGGTTGGCGCGGTCCAGCGCCGCGAGCACCCCCCTGCGCGGCTCGCCCGGCGGCACCGCGACGGCCACCCGGAATTGTTCCCCCACATCCCGCAGCACCGCGACGAACACATCCTGCCGTGATGCGAAATACGTATAAAAGCTGCCGTGCGCCACCCCGGCCTCCGCCGTTATGTCAGCAACCCGGGCTCCGAAGTAGCCGTCCCGCTCGAACACCCGCCGGGCGGCGGCCACCAGTTCCTCGCGCGTGCGCTGCCCCTTGGCCGTAGTCCGCGAAGCGTGCGCGGTGCGGCGCGCGGCCGACGTCCCGGCCGGCACCCAGCCGCCCCGGGTTCGCCGGCTGGCCGGCTTTGTACTCGACATAGATGTCGATGATACTGACCGGTTCGATGGTCGCGGCGCCCAGGAAGCCCGGCCGGCCTGGCCGCGATCGACTGTATCTAAACGTCTGCATCGGCCTCCGTATAGCCGGGGAAGAAAACCGTCCCTCGCCACGCCAGGGGCATCGGGTACACCGTGGCGCGTAGCGGGGTTCGGGTGGTTGATGCGGTACGCCCCGCCAGGCAGGCGGGACGGTAAAGCGACCTCAAAACCAGTCTGCCCGGCCCGTGAATTGCTAGCAGGGAGATATGCCCGATGCGGAACTCAAACGCCAAGATGACCGGAGCAGTTTCTCAGGCGGCTTCAGGCATTGCCGCCGCCGGCAGCAGGCCCGCCCTAGCCGGGGCCGTATCGGACATCATCCTAGCCGTAAACGAGCGCCAGATTGATCCTGGCGAGACGGCACGCTTTCCATTTGTCGCGTGCACAGCGTACGGGGTCCCATCCATTCATGAATTCAATGTCATCTCGGATAACCCGAATTTCAACCCGGAGTGGGTCCGCCTTGTCCCGTCGGCTGGCGACGGCTACAGCCCGCGCTACGTCCTCGAGATCAGCCCCGGTGACATCGGCCGCTCTCAGTATGGCGTTTATCCGCTTCGTCTATCGTGGCGATCAGCCGGGACGTACCGCCATGCTGGGGGCCGATGCACGCTCATCATAAGGCCATGTGTCCGTGCCGTCACGGAACCAGTCGTATCAATCTGGCCGGCTGGTCAGGTCTGCGTGCTGCTGGAGAATCGCGGTAGCACTGGTATTGATGCGGCGATCTCGATAAGGCACTGCGGCTCGGACTGGTCGAAGGAGTGGGAGTTCGACCTGCCGGCGAAGGGCGACGACCCGTTCAGCTTTTCCGGGCTGTTCGATCCGCCGACCGGAATGCGCAGCGGAGACTTTGAGCTTACCGTCAGCGCGGCAGGCGTTCCGCTGATCCGCCGGACCGTACGCGCGAGACGCTCGCTGATTTCCCGCAGGCTCATCGTAACGAGGCATGCCGGCGCCATCCCGGCACGGCCAGTGTCGTGAGCACGGCGGCCGCGAGGGCCCATCGCGCGTTCCTGTCCGGCCGGTTCGTTTTAATGGATTGCGGGTAACAGGCGCGTCGAATAGAACTGGTGACCACAGCTATCCGGAGCGATGAGGAAGGAGGCTGAGCCATGTACGCCATGCACGCTGCGCTCGTGTCCTCCCGGGTAACCAGCTGAGCTGATCCGGGGCGGGCAGGGCGCCTGCAGACGGAGAATACCGTGATGCTGCATCAGCATGACCTGACCCTGCGCCCGATCACCGGGCCTGATGAGCTGGACCTGTTCAACAGTTTGCCGTACGTCCTCAACGAGGAGGTCGGTGACGACCTGGCGGCCGGCCGCCGCCGTCCGGAATGGCTGTGGCTCGCCCTGCGTGGTGATCGCGTGGTGGCCAGGGCCGGATGGTGGTCGCGGGCGGGGGATCCGCACCCACTGGTGATGGACATCTTCGATATCGGCGGCGGTGGCGCCGACGACGGCGTGCAGTTGCTGAAGGCCGCCCTGCCCGCCGTGGTTCCCGTCGGCGCGACGCCCTCGCAGTACAGCCGGTTCCTCCCCGCGGGCTGGCGCGACCACCAGCACACCCGGCAGGCGGTCCACGACCGGTTGGGGGCACTCGAACGTGCCGGGGCAAAGCTGTTCGTCGAACGACTGCGGCTGGAATGGCGGCCCGGTACGCCCATTGCCGGACATAGCGGGCGGCTCACCTTCCGGCCGGTACGCAACCCGGGCGAGCTCGTGGAGCTCATGACACTCGTGCTGGACGGCACTCTGGACGCGCACAGCCGCGACGAGCTGACCCGCATGACCCCTCGTAGGGCCGCACAGGAGCAGTACCGCAACGAACTCGAGCGTTACGCCAGCCCGCACGAGTGGTGGAGGATCGCGACGCTGCCGGACGGAGAACCGGCCGGGTTCGTGATCCCCGCGCATAACGGTTACAACCCGGTCATCGCCTACCTCGGAGTGGTGCCGGCACATCGGGGCTGTGGCTATGTTCACGACCTGCTTGCCGCGGGTACGAGACTGCTCGCAGCACAGGACGTACCGCGGATCCGGGCCGCCACCGACGTCGGCAACGCACCCATGGCGGCAGCCTTCGCCCTGGCCGGCTACGTCACCTTTGAGCGCCAGATCGACATGACCTGGCGATGATCACACAGCGCTGGACCGGGTCGGCCCCACGGCCGGCAGTTCTGATTTTGCCGGGCTACCAGCCGCGGCGGTTGTCAGCTGAATGCCGTGTCAAAGCGGGCGCGCAGGCCGGTGAGCCGTTCGGCGGGTTCGTTGGAAAAGACCAGGCGCAGGTAGCGGCCGCCGCTGGGCCCCCAGCCGGTCATCGGGGTGGCGGCGACTTGGGCGCGGGTGAATAGCCGCTGGGATGCCTCCTCGGGGGCCAGCCCCATGCTGCGGGTGTCGATCAGCACCGACCAGCCGCCATGGGGGCGGACGCACGGGTACCCGGCGAGCTGGCTGAGGACCGTCTCGCAGCGCTGCTGCCAGGTCTGGGTCGCGGCGGCGACGTCGGCACCGGCACCGGGGTGGCGCAGGGCCGCGGCGACGGCTTGCTGGGCGATGCCGACCTGGCAGACCACGTTGGTGAGGCCGACCAGGCCGACGTCGGCCATGATGGCGTGCGGCCCGACGACCCACCCGACCCGCCAGCCGATCATGCGCAGTTCCTTGGACGCCGACCCGACCGTGATGGTGCGCGGAGCCAGGCCGGGGTGGGCACCAGGATGTGCAGGCGGCTGCCCGTCGAACCGGATCCGCTCCAGCGCCGCGTCATAGATCACCCAGGCGCCATGGCGGTTGACCGGGCCGGCGAGCGCATCGAAGTGCTCGCCGCCCAGGACGGCTCCGGTGGGCATGACCGGGCTCATCAGCAGGACCGCAGCGGTCCGCGGGCCCACCGCGGCGGCGAGCTCGCCCGGATCGGTGGCCCATCCCCCCGGGCCGGGAGCGCAGCGCACGAACCGGGGCACCCCGCCGGCCAGCCGGATCCGGTTGACCAGCCCGGCATAGACCGGGTCGCAGATGACCACCTCCTGGCCGGGTTCCACGGTGGCCAGCAGCACATTCAAGATCCCGTTCAGCCCCCCCGCGACACTGACGCACTGGGCACGCGGGTCGTAGTGGCGGCCGGTGACAGCGGCCACATGGGCGGCAGCCGCCTCCCGAAGCGCGATATGCCCCTGGAACGGAAGGTAACTGCTGGCCTCGTCCTGGTCGACGGCCGCATGGGTGGCCTCCAGCGCCACCGCCGGAGGCCGCAGATCGGTATCGAGATTCTCCAGCCGCAAGAACCGCGGGTCAGCCGCGGCGTCAGCGGCATCGCCGATCTTGTCCACGCCGATTCCGGGAATATCGCGCAATCGCGAAACCGTCATCTTTTCCCCTCATCGCCTCGGGCATCCCTATCCTCTCCCGGCCATTCGTCACACCAGGCCCGAACGGTCACGGTCGCCGGCCGCCGCATCGAGGCAGCCGCCGTAACACAAGGCTACGGACACCGCGGGCCCGCGTGGGCCTGGTCGTAGCGACCGGAGTTTCAGACCCGCCAGAGCGAGAACTTGCGGGTAATCGGATCAATGATCTCCCTGGGACCGAACATGCAGAGCCCCCAGTAGTCGAGATCCTCTTGCCGCATGGCCCGGGTCCGATCCATCTGCGTCAACGTAGTCGACGAAGGACATGTGCGTTCTGGTCTCGTCATCGGCACGAGCCACAAGCGTCGCGGCCATATGGGCACAGGCGTTCAGGGCAGCGCCCGGCTCGAGTTTCTTGTTGAGGACAATGACAAACTTGTACGTTGTCTTGCCAGTCTGTGACGCTGTCAAAGTCTTAGCCTCTCTGTGAGATAGAGGGCGGGAGAGACGATAGCGATCGACCTCATAGTCGCATCGCCGGAGATCGATCTGCGCCCCCTGCCGAGGGACGCGCGGTGTTCCCGAAGCAGGCCTCCTCAGCAGCAGGCCGCCCGCGAAAGCGATCGCGGCCGGCCTGCTGCTGAGCGCGGTTACGCCTGGGTGGTCAGGCGGCGCAGCCTGCCGCGGCCCAGCCAGGTGCCGCCCGTCAGGGTCAGCAGCAGCCCGGCGCCGATGACCGCTAGCCACGGGATCGGTGAACCCGGGCCGTGCGATGCGGTGCCGCCGAATCCCGTGTTCACGCCGCCCGCGGGCGGCCGGCCGGCCCCGGCGGCATCGGTCAGGTTGACAATTTCCAGGCCGCTGGAACCGTCGAGGACGACCTCCGTGTGAACGCTGTTCCCGGTCAGCGTGACGGGCAGGCTCGCCTGCCCGCTGGACCCGGTCGCGGACATGCTCCAGGTACCAGCCGGGATGGCCGCGTAGGAACTCACGGAACCGGGCGGCGCCTTGGACACGATGTTCCCCGCCGCGCCCGGTGCGCAACTGCAGTGGAACTTCACGGCATCCTGCTTTCCGGAAGCCTGGATCACCCGGACCAGGGACTTGCCCGCGGGCGTGGTCAACTGGTCATCTAGGATTTTCAGCTCCGCCGCCTGGCCCTTCGCGCTGAGAGCGGCCGCCGTGTACGCCTTGCCGCCCTGGACAGTGACATCGGCGGACAGCACCGGCCGGCTCGACGCGGCAGACCCGGCTGTCCGCATCTTAATGCTGTAGTCTCCGGCGCTAACAGACTTATATGCCGATACCGTTCCATAGGTGATATCGGAGACAACGAACCGGGGACTGGAATCGCCGGACGAATATACGTAGGCGTCCACGGCGGGCGTGGTAGCCGACAGGTTGCCGAGCCTGATCCAGCCGTTACTCGCCGCGGCATAGGATGCCGGAGCCGTAAGGGGAACGCCAAGCAGCATGGCCAAAAAGGCGAGCAGCACTGCCGCTCGCCGGTGCATTATCCGGAATTTCACTCTTGTTACCTCTCTGACCTGCGGGAAAATTTGTCCGCCTCCCAGCCCATCGGTCCATGAGAGTCGCATCATGCGCTGACCGCCGGCTTGCCGTTCACGACCTTGGCGATGCGGGCCAGGAAGTTCTCGATCACTTATGCGAGAGTGCGTCCTCCCCCCTGTCCGAGAACCCGCCGTCCCCGTGCCCATAATGAAGGACAGCGCTGGAACGGTGCTGGAGCGGCGCTGAAACCGGCTGGCCGCATCCGCTCCGGCCCCGGCGGGGGCGCTGCCTGGTAGTTAGGGTCGAGTCGTGCTTGCGCTCACGACGGTCTCTGCCGCTCCGCATGTCCGGCTTACCGAGGTGCCCGATCCTGTGCCGCTGCCCGGTCAGGCGCTGGTCCGGGTCCGGGCATCATCGCTCAACCGCGGGGAGGTCGTCGACCTTCCGAAGATGCCCCCCGGAACGGTGGCTGGATGGGATGTCGCCGGCGCTGTCGAACGAGCGGCCGACGACGGCAGCGGGCCGCCCGCGGGCACCCGGGTGGCCGGGCTGGTGCGCGCGGGGGCATGGGCGCAGCTGGCCGCGGTTCCGGTCAGCCGCCTGGCGGCGGTCCCGGCCGGCCTGTCCGATGTGCAGGCCGCCACCCTTCCCACCGCCGGGCTGACCGCGCTGCGGGCGCTTGCGATCGGCGGCCTGGTGCTCGCCAAGCGCGTACTGGTCACCGGTGCGACCGGCGGGGTCGGGCGGATGGCGGTCCAGCTCGCCCATGCGAGCGGCGCTCATGTCACCGCGCTGGTCCGCGATGCCGCCGTGTCCGGCGAGCTGATGAAACGCCTCGGCGCCGCGGCTGTCACGGAGCATCTCGGCGGTGAGTTCGATGTCATCATCGACGGCGTCGGCGGTGCCACGTTCGGACTGGCCATCGAGCACCTGTGCCCGCGGGGGGTCGTAGTGAACCTCGCGACGCAGGACGAGGAGGAAATGGTCAGTTTCCGGGCCGGGCGCTTCGAGCGTGCGGCCGGCGCGAGGATCTACACGCTGAACCTTCCGGACGAATTCGCGTCGGGTGCCAGTGCGGCGGGTGACCTGAGTCGGCTGTGCGCGCTGGCCGCGGGCGGACGGCTAGATGGCCAGGTTGAACTCCAATGCTCATGGCGCCAGCCGGAGCCTGCGATCGACGCCCTGCTGAACCGCCGCATCGGCGGCAAGGCCGTGCTCCACATTGACTGATCCCTGCCCCGCTTCAAACTCCTCCAAGGCGTGCAGGTCGAGGCCAAGGCCTAGCCGAAGCGGGCCGGCGAGCGCATGATGAGAGGATCCTGCAGCACGCGGAGTGGCTCCTCTGGGGGAGGCGTGCGCGATGAGCGAGAATAGCGAACGCACCGTTTCGCCGGCCGTCCCGCCCGGCAACGTCCCGGCGCAGCGACCGGCCCGCCAGCGCCGCCCGACCGGCGCGCCCCCGCCGCTGCCCCATCCGTTCCGGGTCACCACCACGGCCTGGCTGGTGCTGGCGGTCCTGATCGTGGCCTGCGCGTTCTTGTTCTCGGCGCAGACAGCGTGGCTTCGGCTCGACGACCGGGTCAACACCTGGTTCCTGCACATGCTGGCGCAGGTGCGGACATCGTGGCTAACCGATGTCGCCCACGGAATCAAGGCGGCAGGCTCCGGCTGGGGGGTCACCGTGATCGGCCTGTCGGTGGTGGCGCTGACCATGCTCTTCCGGCGCTGGCGGCATCTGCTGGTCTTCCTAGGCGGACTGTTCTTCCTGGAGATCGTCGGCCAGTGGATCTACTTCGGCCTGTCCGGCCGCGCCCGTACGGCATCACGATCATCAGCAGCTGGGGCGGGTACTCGGCGCCGTCCCCGCCGGTCGTGGTGCTGACCGTCTTCTTGATGGGCGCGGTGTACTGCCTGGTGGTGCCCGGCCGCCCGCGTACCTGGGCCAAGGCGGTGGTGACCGCCATGATGGTCCTGTTCGGCCTGGCCCGGCTGTACCTGGCCGTCGATCACCCCGACGACGTGCTCTTCGGCGTGGCGCTCGGGGTCGCGATCCGGCTGGCCGTGCATGACCAGCTCGGGCTGACCGTGCTCGACGTCAAGCCGGTCGGCCTGGAGTCGTCGGCCGGCTCGACGCCGCTGCGGCTGCGCGTCGAAGGGGCGCCGGACGAGTACGTCTTCGCCAAGCTCTACACCAAGGGCCACGTTCGCGCCGATCGCTGGTACAAGCTGTGGCGGACCATCCTCTACGGCTCGCTGGAAGACGAGCACCCCTTCCAGACCGTGCGGCGGCTGGCCGAATACGAGGACTACGCGCTGCGCCTGCTGCGCGACGCCGGGATCCGCACGGCCAGGCCGTACGGGATCGTGGAGATCACTCCCGAGCGCGAGTACATGGTGGTCACGGAGTTCTTCGACGGCGCCGTCGAGATCGGCCACGTCGATGTCGGCGACAAAGTGATCGACCAGGGGCTGCGCCTGGTCAGGCGGCTGTGGGACGCGGGAATCGCGCATCGCGACATCAAGCCGGGCAACCTCATGGTGCGCGACGAGGAATCAGTGGCTCCTCTGCACCGCCGTGGCGCTGTCGATCATCGCGGTCGCCGAGATGCGGAAGGCGTTCCTGCGCCGGACCGTCGGTCCGGTCCGGTTACGACGATCACCTCGACCCCGGCTGCGTCGAAGATGCCGCGCGCCTGCCGCCTACCGCCCGGCCAGGATTAGTTCGGCCGTGGCCTCAACGGCGAGCCCGAGCGCCGCGCCACCTGCGACGTCGAGCGGCAGATGTGCCCCGACGTAGACGCGGGTCAGCCCGACCATGGGGATGACGCTCAGCGCGACACCGCGGCCGCCCGGGCCCAGGTAGGGAAGAGCGGCCGCACCCAGGGCGATGGCCACCGCAGCATGCCCGGACAGGTATCCGAGCCCGGTGGCGTCGCGGCCGCGGCCTCGGGTTCCGGGCACCAGTGCCGCCGGCCTAGGGCGGCGCACGGCTTGCTTGACCAGCTTCGACAGCGCCCATGCCGCCGTGCCGCCGGCCAGCAGGCGGCTGGCGAGCATGCGGTCCCCGGTTAGCCAGGCGGATGCGGACGCAGCCGGCACGGCGCCGAACGCGCCCGCCTGCATCACTATCCAGGCCGCTGGGTACAGGGCATCGGTCAGGCCGTTGACGGCCAGGAAGACCCTCGCCTCCCGGGGACCCACGCGGTCACGCCGTACGGCGACGACCGTGCCCAGCAGCCCGCCAATGCCAAGGCCGAGCCGGGTCCGGGGCTCGGCCAGCACCTCGGCAACGCCGCACCAGGACCGTGTCATGGGCTGACTCCGCTCTCCGCCGCACAGCACCTGATCGTGCTCAACAGTAATCCGGTCAACCGGTCACGGCCGGCGGACATCGGCATCCTCGAGCCTAGGGATGGATTGTGTCCCTGAGGCTATTGCGCATCAGCGCGTTTCTCGAGGAGCCCGGCCTGGTATGCGAGCACGACGGCCTGGACGCGGTCGCGGAGGCCGAGCTTGGCGAGGATGTGCGTGACGTGTGTCTTGACGGTCGTCTCGCTGATGTAGAGCTGCCGACCGATCTCTGAGTTGGATAGGCCGCGCGCGATGAGCAGGAGGATGTCGTGCTCTCGTGCGGTGAGCTCGTCCAGTTCTTTCGGCGGCGCGGGGCGGGGGATCCGGGTGAACTGCCTGATCACCCGCTTGGTAATCGCGGGTGAGAGTAGCGCGTCACCGGCCGCGACCGTGTGCACGGCGGCGATCAGCTGTTCGGGAGGATCGTCCTTGAGCACGAACCCGTTCGCTCCTGCGCACAGTGCTTCGTAGACGTATTCGTCGAGCCCGAAGGTCGTGAGGATCAGGATCCGGGCAGTATCGTCGGCGGCGATTATCCGCCGCGTCGCCTCGAGCCCGTCGAGCTCGGGCATCCGGATGTCCATCAAGATGACGGTCGGCTTGAACCGCGCGGCCTTAGCCACCGCCTCGAGCCCGTCTCTCGCTTCTGCCGCCACTTCGATGTCCGGTTCGCCGGAAAGCAGCATCCGGAAGCCGGCCCGGACCATCGACTGGTCGTCGGCGATCAGGACGCGAATCGTCATGACCGGTACCCGGCCAGCGGAAGGCACGCGGTGAGGCTGAAGCCGCCGCCGCTGGTGGTCGCGGTGGTCATCTCGCCGCCGTAGAGCTTGACGCGCTCGTGGATCCCGATGAGCCCGTGACCACGGCTGTCGCTTCTCGCTGCGCCGTGGCCGTTATCGCTGACTTCGATCCGTAGCTGGTCTGGGGCATACTCAAGTTCGACTTCGGCTCGGGTCGCACGGGCGTGCTTGAGCACGTTGGTGAGACCTTCCTGGACTATCCGGTAGGCGGAGATGTCGATCCCGCGGGGCAGCTCAAGGCGATCGCCGTCGACCTGCAACCGCACGGGGAGCCCGGCGCGCCCGACGTCTTGCAGCAGCGCGTCAAGGCGGTCGAGCCCCGGCTGCGGTCCGAGCTCGACGCCTTCCCCGTCTTCACGCATCGCGTCCAGCAGGTGACGCATCTCCGCCAGGGCGGCGCGGCCCGCCTGCTCGACGCCTATCAGCGCCTCGCGATCCTCGGACAGCGCGGCGGGGAGCTTGTGCCTGACGGCTCCGACCTGGAGCACCATCACGCTGACGGCGTGGGCGACGATGTCGTGCAGCTCACGCGCGATCCGGGTCCGCTCCTCGGCCACCGCGATCCGGGCCGCGGTATCGCGCTCCCGCTCGGCCTGGGTCGCACGCGACTCCGCCGCCTCGGCCCGCACGGCACGCTCGCGTACGGCGAAACCCGCGACCCAGCTGATCGCGAACTCGAGCGGGACGAAAACGAGCTGGTTGGCCGAGTGCCCGGGGATGTTCCAGACGATGGTCACCGCGCCGGCCACGACGACAGCCAGGCCCGACGCTGCCCGGCGGACGTCGCGGAGGTTCCCGAGCAGGAACGCGTCCGCCATCCCGATGGGAAACAGCGCCTCGGCGTACGGGATCAGCAGCGGGTCGACCGCCGAAATCCCCGCGGCCAGCAGCCAGTACACCGCCGGGCCCGCGAACGGGAAGAGCCGGCGCGCGACGACCGAGAGCGCCAGGATCGCGATCGCCGGAACGCAGAACCAGAGCGTCGTACGGGGGGCTCCGGGCGAGCCGCGTCCGAGCGCGACCTCGGTCATGGCCACGACGGCCAGGACCGCGACCAGCACGTCAAACCAGTAGCGGCGTGCGAGGTCTCGGACTTGGCTCACGCGTTGAACGTACTTCACTGCCTCATTCCGCGCCTCCTACCTGAGTAGGAGCACCGATCGTCGGCCGGGAGGAGCCGGAATCCAGCTTCGCGACGATGTGGATCCGGTGGCCGGGACCGTACGTTCGGCTCATGTTGAACCAGGCTGTCGTCACAAACGAAGCTTCGGTCCCGGCTCCTGCGGTCGCCCTGCGCGATGTGCGCAAGGTCCATGGCCGGGGCGAGGGAGCGGTCGTCGCCCTCGACGGGATCAGCGCCGCACTGTCCCAGGGGTCGTTCACCGCGATCATGGGGCCATCGGGCTCGGGCAAGAGCACATTCCTGAACGTGGCGGCCGGACTGGACCGGCCTACCTCCGGAAGCGTTGCCCTCGGCGGCACCGACCTGGCACACCTCGGCGAGCGGCGGATGACCATCCTGCGGCGTGAGCGGATCGGGTTCGTCTTCCAGGCCTTCAACCTGCTGCCGTCGCTCACCGTCGCCCAGAACATTGCCCTGCCGCTGCGCCTGGACGGCCGCCGGCCGCGGCGCTCGGCCGTGCGTGAGATCGCCGCCCGGGTCGGGCTGGAGAAGCGCCTGCGCGACCGCCCCTCGCAGCTGTCCGGGGGCCAGCAGCAGCGGGTCGCGATCGCCCGGGCCCTCATCACCCGGCCGGAGGTGGTGTTCGCCGACGAGCCAACCGGGGCGCTGGACACCCAGAACGGACGCGGGGTGCTCGCCCTGCTCCGCGAGGTCGTCGACGAGGACAGGCACACGGTGGTGATGGTCACCCACGACCCGGTGGCGGCGGCGTACGCCGACCGCGTCCTGCTGCTGGCCGACGGGCGGGTGGCCGGGACGCTCGACGCCCCCAGCGTCGGGGAAGTCGCCGAGCACCTCGCGCATCTGGGGGCCTGAGCGATGCTGCGTCTCGCCATGCTCAGCGCTCGCGGCCGCTTCGGCACGTTCACCGGCTCGCTGGTCGCGCTCTTCGCCGCGGCCGTGCTCTCGATGGCCTGGGGCATGCAGCTCGAGTCCATCCTGCGCACGCATTCGCCCGTTGAGCGCTTTGCCGGCGCTACGGCGGTCGTGACCGGGCAGCAGAAGGCCGGCGCCGATCACGATGTCCTGCTCGGCGAGCGCGCGCGGGTGAGTTCCGCACTCATCGCGCGGCTGGCGGCGGTGCCCGGAGTCCGCGCGGCGATCGGCGACGTGTCGGTGCCCGCCCTGTTCGGCGCCAAGGCAGCTATCGCCCACGGCTGGAGCAGCGCCGCGCTGACGCCGTACGTCCTGAGCGCTGGACGCCCGCCCGGCGGGCCCGACGAGGTCGTCACCGGCTACCCGGCCACGCTCGGTACGCGGCTGCCCCTCGCGGCCGCCGGTCCGGCGCGCACGGTCACGGTGGTCGGCGTCGCCCGGCCCCGCCACCCCGTCTCACAGCAGACGGCGATCTTCCTGACCGACGCCGAGGCGACGCGGCTGGCCGGCCATCCCGGCCGGGCCGACGTGATCGGCGTACTCACGGGCCCGGGCTTCGACATTGGGCGCCTGCGGGCGGTCGCCGGCGGCAAACCGGTGCTGACCGGGGACGCGCGCGGGGCGGCCGAGTACCCGGAGCTCGAGCGAGGCCGCGCGATCCTGATCCCGGTGACGGCGGCGTTCGGCGGGCTGGCGATGTTCATCGCGGTATTCGTGGTGGCCAGCACGCTGGGCCTGTCAATCCAGCAGCGTGAGCGCGAGATCGCACTGCTGCGCGCGGTGGCCGCGACACCCGGTCAGATCCGGCGCATGATCGCGTGGGAGGCGGCGATCGTCGCGCTGGCCGGCTCGGCGGCCGGGATCTGGCCCGGGATCGTGCTCGGCCGGGTCCTCGCGCACGGGCTGATGCGCCACCGCATCGTGCCGCCGAACTTCACCCTCGACTACGACTGGCTGCCCGCCGCCGCGGCCATCATCGGCGGAGTCGCCGCCGCGCTGCTCGCGGTCCTGGCCGCCGGACGGCGTGCCGCGCGCGTGCCGCCGGCGCTCGCGATCGCCGACGCCGCGGCCGAAGGCCCAGGCCGATCCAGCACCGCGGCCGAAGGCCCAGGCCGATCCAGCACCGCGGCCGAAGGCCCAGGCCGATCCAGCACCGCGGCCGAGCCGCGGCTGCTGGGACCCGGGCGGGTCATCGGCGGGCTGGTCGCGCTCGCCGCCGCGATCCCGCTGTTCACGGTCTCGGCCACCACCAGCACTCCGGAGACGGCCGCGGCGACATCAGAGCTGAACGCGATCTTCCTCGTGGTGGCGGCCGCCTTCCTCGGTCCGGTCGTGCCGTACGTGGTCGCCCGGTTGCTGGGGCCACCGCTCGCGGCGCTCTCACCCGTCGGCGGGTTCCTCGCCTCCGCGAACCTCGGCGCCGCCACCCGGCGTTTCTCGTCAGCCAGCACTCCGCTGGTGCTCACCGTCGCCCTGAGCTGCACCCTCTTCTTCAGCAGCACCACCATCGACCACGCCACCACCCAGCAACGGCAGGCGGGGCTGACGGGGCAGCTCGCCGTCACCAGCACGGGACCGGGCCTTCCGTCCGGCGCGCTGGCCGACACGCGCGCCACGCCCGGGGTGCGCTCCGCAGTCGCGCTGACGTCCACCACGCTCGGCCCGGGCCTTGGCGCCGATGACGCCATTCCTGCCCAGATCGTCACCGGAGGGGAGGGCGGCGGCCTTGATCCCGGCGTGATCGCGGGATCCCTGAGCGCCCTGCGCGGCGACGCGATCGCGCTCGGGCGCCACCGCGCCGACGCCGCGCACGCCCGCATCGGCGAACGCGTCACGATCATGCTGGGCGACGGCACGCGCAGCCACGCTACCGTCGTGGCGATCTACGCCCGCGATCTGGCCTTCGGGGACGCACTGCTCGCCCCCGAGCTCGCCGCCGGTCACCAGACCACCCCGCTGCTCGGCACGATCCTCATCCGGACCGGCCGGCCGGCGGCGGCGGCCACGCGCCTGCAGGCGCTGACTCAGCGATATCCCGGACTCCAGGTGAGCGACAGCGCCTCGCTCGTGACCGCGACCGACGCCGACCGCGAGCTGAACCACTGGCTCGGCCCGTTCTTCGTCGCGATGCTCTTCGCCTTCACGTCGATCGCCGTCGCCAACACGCTGGTCATGATCGCGCTCCGGCGCCGCCGCGAACTCGCGCTCCTGCGGCTCACCGGTGCCACCGCGCGCCAGGTCCAGTCGATGGCGCGCTGGGAGGCCATCCTGATCATCACCGTAGGCCTCGGCATCGGGCTGGCGATCGCGGCCACCGCGCTGCTGCCGCTCAGCCGCGCGTTCACGGGAGGCTTCCGTCCCTACGCGCCAGCCGGATGGCTCGCCGCGATCCTCGGCTTCTCAGCGCTCCTGGCCCTGGTGGCCCTGTCAGTCCCGACGCGGCGGGTGCTGCGTACGCAGCCGGCCGAAGCGATCCGGATCCTAGAGTAGGGATAAGGGCCCGATGACGTCGCGCACCGTGGTGCCTTCGTCGCACCCTTCCAGGCTCTTGGACCGGTCGGCAACGTTATGCGGGTCTTTCCCCGGCTCGCGGGAAGGAAGGAGTCATGACTGTCATCTCGCTGCGCGTGAACGGGGAGCAGGTCCGCGCGGACACCGAGCCGGGCACCCCGCTGCTGACCGTCCTGCGCAATAATCTCGGCCTGAAGGCCGCCAAGTTCGGCTGCGGCCAGTCGTCGTGCGGCGCCTGCACCGTATGGGTAGATGGCCGCCCCATTTACTCGTGTGACTTCCCCGTCGAAGTCGTCGGCGACAGCGAGATCCGCACCCTGGAGTCCCTGGGTACCGAGTCAGAGCCGCATCCGCTGCAGCAAGCCTTCCTCGACGGGCAGGTCGGGCAGTGCGGGTACTGCCTGCCCGGGATCATCATGCGGGCGGCCGCCTTTCTCCGGGACCATCCCGCGCCCCGTCGAGCCGATGTGGCGGAGGCGCTGGACCCGAATCTGTGCCGGTGCGGCAGTCACCAGCGGATCATCGATGCAGTGCTGCGAGCCGGACGAGCGGGCGCGCCGTGAACCGGTCCGCGAGCCTGGCCGCGAATCCGCTGATCTCCTCCTGGCTGGCCGTGCAGGAGGACGGCACCGTGATCCTGCGGGTCGGCAAGGTGGAACTCGGGCAGGGTATCCACACCGCACTGACCCAGATCGCGACCAGGGAACTGGGCCTGCCGCCGGGAAAGCTGGTGGTCGCACCCGTATCGACCGCAGGGTCGCCGGACGAGGGTTTCACCGCGGGCAGCCTGTCGACTCAGGTTTCCGGCGCAGCGGTCCGGGCGGCCTGCGCCACCGCGCGCCGCCTGTTCATCGAGGCCGCGGCGGCCAAGGCGGGAGTCCCGGCCAGCTCCCTGAGCGTCATCGACGGGGACATCCGCACGCCGGAAGGCGAGATCGTGGGCTCCTACGGCTCGCTCGCCGGCCAGGTAGACCTCGGCTTCGAGGCGGCCGAGCCGTCGCAGGAAACTGACGGCAGCGCCCAGCCCGACCTACAGCGCCTCGACCTGCCGGACAAGATATTCGGGCGCCCTCGGTTCATTCAGGACCTGGAGCTGCCTGGAATGCTGCACGCCCGTGTCATCCGGCCCCCTTTGCTGCGCGCGGTCCTGCGTGACATCCCGGCGGACGCGCGGATGAGACTGGCCCCATCGGTACAGGTGGTCCGGGATGGCGACTTCCTCGCCGTCCTATCTGAACGGGAGGAGGCCGCCGCCGCGGCGGCTGACGGCCTGTCGCAGCGGGTGATCTGGGAACCAGCGGAAGAGCTGCCCGACCAGTCCCGGCTGGCCGCCTGGCTGCGCGCGCAGCCGAGCGAGACGTCGGTGCTGGCGAACGAGCGGAAAGACGGGCGCGAGCGCGATGAGACGCTAGTCCGGGCCAGCTATTCGCGCGGGCTGCTCGCCCACGCGAGCATTGCCACAAGCTGTGCGCTGGCCCGGTTCGACGGTCGGCTCCTCGAGGTCTGGAGCCACACCCAGGGCATCTATCCTCTTCGAGATGCGATCGCGGGCGCGTTCGGCATGGACCGGTCCGACGTGGTGGTCCGCCACGTAGAAGGAGCGGGCTGCTACGGTCACAACCCCGCGGACGATGCGGCCTTCGACGCCGCGCTGCTGGCCCGGCGGACTGAGGGCCGCCCGGTCCGCGTGCTGTGGGACCGCGCCGCCGAACTCGGTTCCGGGCCGCTAGCCTCGGCGATGACAGCTGACGTCTCGGCCGGGATCGGCGCCGACGGCAGCGTGAGCAACTGGACCTACGACGTCTGGAGCAACGGCTATACCAGCCGGCCCGGCTACGCCGGGAATCCCGGCCTGCTGGCCAACGGTTACCGCCACGGCGGCCGGCCCCTGCCCGCCTCCGTGGACCCGAGTTGGGAGGCGGGGCTCGGCAGCGGACGTAATGCCGTCCCGGCATACACGTTCGGATCCGCCTTCGTGGCGACCCACCGGGTCCGGTCGATGCCCATCCGGACCTCGGCCATCCGTTCGCTCGGTGCCCACTTCAACGTGTTCGCCATCGAGTCGTTCATGGACGAGCTAGCGGCCGCCGCCGGCGCCGATCCGCTGGCCTTCCGACTGGCGCTACTCGACGACGAGCGGGCCCGCGCCGTGATCTCGGCGGCCGCCGAAGGCGCCGGCTGGGGGCAGCGCCGGGAAGCGGTGGCTGCCCGCGCGGACACCGGGCTCGGGCTCGGTTACGCCAGGTACAAGAACGCGGGCGCGTACTGCGCCGCGGTAGCCGAGGTGGAGGCCACCGAATCGGTCCGGGTGCGGCGGATCGTAGTGGCCGTCGACGTCGGCCACGTTGTGAACATGGACGGCGTCCGCAACCAGATCGAGGGCGGCGCGGTCCAGGCGGTCAGCTGGACGCTAAAAGAACAGGTACGGTTCGGCCTGGACGGGATCACCAGCCTGAACTGGGAAACCTATCCCGTCCTGCGGTTCTCCGAGACCCCGCACGTGGACGTCGTCGTCATCAACCGGCCCGGCCTGCCGGTCGCAGGGGCCGGCGAATGCGTGGCCGGCCCGGTGGCCGGGGCTATCGCGAACGGCCTTTTCGCGGCCATCGGAGTGAGGGTACGCACCCTCCCGCTGACGGCCGAGAACGTCGTGCAGGCGATCGGATGAGACGGCCCACGGCCGCCGCCACGCCCCCGGCAGCCGCGCCCCGCACTCCATCAGGCACCTAAACCCGGCGGAACCGGATCAGACGGGCCTGGTCTTGTCCAGGTAGCTCGCCATCCGGTTGAACAAGCCAGTGGCGCGGTGCAGGTCGGCCGACGCGGGTGGCGGCGAGCCGGCCGGGAGATCGTTCAGGAGGCGGTCCAGCCCGGGTGACAGCGTCCGCGCCAGCTGGGCGCAGATCATGGCGGCGTCCCGGACGGCCGGCGGGTCGACGCTCCGCAGGACCTCGAAGCGGCGGCCGGCATCGGGAGTGGCCTTCTGGCCCGGGAACTCCCAGCCGGACACGAAGGCGGGATGGCCGGGGGCCGCGCAGACCAGGAACCATTCCCGGCGCAGCGGCGAGTCGGCGGGCAGGCGGACTGTCAGCGGGGAGGCGCCGGGTCGGGAGGATCGGCCAAAGTCCGCGAAGACGACCACGACGCGGGCCGTGCGAGCTATCTCCTGCCATCGTTCCTCGGAGTTGCGGTGGAACCGCTCCTGCTGGAACCCGGCGAACAGCGCAGCCGGCTCGGCCTGCGCGCAGCATTCGTCTTCGATGGCGCGGGTGAGGGCCAGCAGCGTGGTCGGGCCTGGGCAGGACCGAGAAGAACGTGGTGGGGCAGCCGTTCTTCCCGTACTTCATGGCCAAGGGCGGCGCCTGGTTCTTCTTCATCTTCGCCGTGCTGGTGCTGCTGGCCACCTTCGCCCAGATTAACCCGGTCTGGCTGTACGGGCCGTACACGCCGGTGGCCATCTCCTCGGCCTCTCAGCCCGACTTCTACATGGGGCTGCTCGAGGGCCCGTTGCGGATCATGCCCGCCTGGGAGGTCAGCTTCCTGGGGCACACGCTGACGCTGAGCGTACTGATCCCGTTCGCGGTGCCGCTAACCGTGATCCTGGGCGGCGCGGCGGTCTGGCCGTTCTTCGAGCGATGGGCGACCGGGGACAAGTCCTGCCGGCACGGCGGCGACCGGCCCAGGAACGCGCCGGTACGGACCGCCACCGGCGTGGCCGCGATGACGTTCTACGGCGTGCTGTGGATCGAGGGCGCCAACGACGTGATCGCCGACAAGCTGCAGATCCCGCTGTACACGATCACCTGGATCGCGCGAGTCATGGTGTTCGCGGGCCCGGCGCTGGCGTTCGCCGTGACCAGGCGCGTGTGCCTGGGGTTGCAGCGTAAGGACAACGAGATGCTTGAGCACGGCCTGGAAACCGGCATCATCAAGCAGCTGCCCAGCGGCGCGTTCGCTGAGACCCGCCGGCCGCTGGATGAGGAGAAGCGGGCCGTGATCGAGGCCAAGGAGGTGCCCGCCTTGATGTCGCGGCCGGGCTCGCCGGACAAGCACGGGATGCCCTCGCCAGCCTCGCGCGGCGCCCTCGGCCGGGCCCGCGCGATCGCCAACCGGGCCTTCGCCCAGACGGCCGTGACCGGGACGAACGGGCACGGGAACGGGCACCGGGCCGGCGCAGCCGGGGATCACGTCGCGGTCGGCCCGGCCGGCGATCGGTGCGCGGAGGACGGCCTGGCCAGCCCGGCGCAGAAGGCGCCCGGCGGCAACCCCGGACAATGACTCCTCAGCTGATGGCAGCATCACGCGCCCGGGCGGGACAGCCGCGCCGCAGGCGGCGAATATGCGCCGCAAACTGAGACAGGAGGGGCGCCAGCACCGTCCTAGAAATAAACAATACTAAGTAAGACAGAAGAAGGCCCGGTCATCCATGAGCCCCGGCTACCCGGTGGCGCCATCTCGTACCGGGCGAACACGCAGGGAGGGCTGACCGATGACCGAGACGGCGGGCGACTCCGGACCGGTTTTCCGGCTGATCTACCGCAGCCGTAGCCGCGTCGGGGCCGCCGAGCGCAAGCGCCAGCTGGGCGAGATCTTCAGCGTAGCCCGCTCGTCGAACAAGAAACTGGGTGTCACCGGAGCGCTGCTGATTTCCGATGACAAGTTCGTCCAGACCCTGGAGGGTCCGGAGCCGGTGGTGCGCGAGCTGTACGCAAAGATCAGCAAGGACAAGCGGCACGAGCATCTCGAACTGCTGGAGAGCGGGGATGTCTCCGGGCGCGTGTTCGGCCGGTGGGCCATGGCCAGGGTGGCTGCGGAGGGCGAGCCGGACATCCCGCTGCTGGCCAACGTCGACAAGGGAGGTATCAGCCCGGCTCAGCCCCGGCCCACCACCGAGGCGCAGGAAACCGTCCTCGACGTCATGCGCCAGTCGCTGCGGCATTCCGGGGCTTGTAGCTGAACATGCGTTCACCGGGAGCGACCCGGGGAACGTCGCGAGCCCGGTTACCGCGTACACCGACGCGACCGCGAGAAACGCCTGCGCCGCCCGCGGCCAGCATCATCCAGCCGATGCGGTTGCGGACGGGCGGCTGTCCATGTCCTTCTGTCGCGTCCCGGACCGGGAAAAGATTCACCCCGCGGCGGAAATTTCGTCGCTGACCGTGATGACCTCGGCGGAATGCCGCCGAATCCGGATGGGACAAGGACCCGAAGGTCGCCACGTTCACCCAGCCGAAGATGACCAGGAACAGCACGAGCGCGGCCCCCGGGAAGTGGACCCAGCGGCCCAGCGCGACACCGAGCAGCGGGCCTCCGAGTGACGGGATGACGATCTGCCCGACGAGGACGGCGACCTGTGCCGACGGGCTGAACGCCCCGTACACCCGGGCGCCGACCGGGTGGAAATGCAGGAACGCGAACAGGGTCAGCACGCCGCAGAGGAACGGCACGACCGCGACCGCGCAGAGGGCGCCGGTGCGCGCCGGCAGCGCCGTCGGGGTGACGCCGGCGACCGGCTCGCTATCGCGCATCGACCGCGTCAGCCAGAACGTGGCCGTCATGCCGAATCCGCCTAGGAAGATCCACGCGTACCAGTTCCCGGTGCCGACCCCGGTGGCCGGCGCTTTCCGGTCGTCCCACGTCATCCACGCGGTCATCACCACGGCGAACACGAAGACTGGGTTGAGGACGAACCGGTGCATCTCGCGGGCGGCGAGTGTGACGAACGTGGTCCGGCCGGCGGCTGACTCAGCACGGACGGGCGCGAGCGTCGCGTTCACAGACCCGGTGTCGTGCTCGACGACGGCGAGAAGCAGCGTCTCGTCACTCGGGCGGCTGTCCATGTCCTAACTGTCGCGCCCGCGGGCCGGAAGAGTTTCACCCCGCGGCAGGGAATTTCCCGGGCCTTCCGCAGCCGCGTGTCCGTACCCGAAGATGTGGCCGCGACACCCGGTCACATCCGGCGCATGATCGCGTGGGAGGCGGCGATCGTCGCGCTGGCCGGCTCGGCGGCCGGGTCTGGCCCGGGATCGTGCTCGGCCGGGCCCTCGCGCACGGGCTGATGCGGTGCCGGGGGCGGGCTCGTACCGGGCCATGCACCGCGAGATCGACGCCTGGCGGTCGAACTCGCCAGGTCGCCGGATGGGTCCTATGGGATATCATTGTGATATCACTTTCTCGGGTAGGAGAATGGGCACCACAGAGGGGGACGGCGAGCGGCCGGCACGACGCCGTCGTTCCCGCCCAGGACGATGATGGAGCAGTGAGCGCCGGCAGAACCCGGCGCGCAGCCAGGGAGGCGGCAAATGAGCACACCGGACGGCGTGGACACCGGACTGCCCCGTTACCCGGGACCGGCAGCGCCCAGGACTGGCGGAGCGGCCATCGTGGTGCGCGGGCTGTGGAAGAGGTTCGGTGCGAAGGAAGCGGTGGCCGGCATCGACCTAGAGGTCGCGGCGGGTTCGCTGGCCGGCCTCGTCGGGCCGAACGGGGCGGGCAAGACCACGTCGCTGTCGATGATGACCGGTCTGCTGCGACCGGACAGCGGCCAGATCCTGGTCAACGGCATTGACGTGTGGCAGGATCCGCCCGCGGCCAAGGCGGCCATCGGCGTGGTGCCCGCGGAGGCCCGGCTGTTCGACCGGCTGAGCGGCGAGGAACTGCTCGAGTACGCCGGCCGGCTGCGCGGGCTGTCGGCCGGCCAGGCGCGCTCGCGGGCCGCTCAGCTGCTGGACGTGCTGGACCTGGCCGGGGACGCCAGGCGGCTGGTCGCCGACTACTCGACCGGCATGCGCAAGAAGGCCGCACTCGGCTGCGCGCTGATCCACAACCCGCCGGTGTTGTTCCTGGACGAGCCGCTGGAGGGGGTGGACCCGGTGTCGGGGGACGTGATCCGCCGGCTGCTGGCCCGGTTCGCCGGTTCCGGCTCGACGGTGCTGTTCTCGAGTCATGTCATGGAACTGGTCGAGCAGGTCTGCGACCACGTATCGATCATCGACAAGGGCAAGATCGTGGTGACCGGCACCATCGACGAGGTTCGCGGTGGCAAGACACTGCAGCGGGCGTTCATCGACCTGGTGGGACCGCGCGCGACCGATCAGGAGGTGCTGTCGTGGCTCGGCTCTTCGTCCAGCTGAAGCTGCGCCTGCTGGTCAACGCGCTGCGCTCGTCCAATTCCGCGAAGATCTCTTTCATCATCAGCTCGGCGTTCGCCGTGCTGCTGGCGGTCGTCACCTTCCTCGTCCTGGCCGGATTCCGCGGTAAGAGCACGTCGGTGGAGCTCACTTCGGTGATCTTCACGGTGTTCGCGTTCGGCTGGCTTATCGCGCCGATCATGGTCTTCGGCGTGGACAGCACGCTCGACCCCGCGACGCTCGCGCTGTACCCGCTGCGCACGCGGCCGCTCGCGGTCGGCCTGCTGGCGGCGTCGTTTACCGGTTTCTGGCCGCTTGCCAACGTCGTCGGCCTGCTCGGCGTGACGGTCGGCCTGGCCAGCGGCGGCCTCGGCGTGATCGTCGCGGTGGTCGCGGTGGTGCTGCAGGTTCTGTTCTGCATTGCCCTGTCCCGGTTCGTGACGACGTCCCTGGCCAACCTGCTTCGCTCGCGCCGGGGCCGGGATCTGGCCGCGTTCCTGATTATCCCGCTGGTCGCGTTGTATGAGTTCTTCACTCAGGTGGTGCCGAAGGCGGCCAGCGAGGGCGAGATCACCGCGGCGAGCTTCACCGGCTTCGACTCGTGGATGCGCTGGCTGCCGCCAGGCCTGGCCGCGCACGCGATCCAGGATGCCTCGGACGGCCGTCCCGGCTTGGCGTTCGCCCGCCTGGGGGCATTGGCCGCGGTCATCGTCGTCTTTGCCTGGCTGTGGGTCCGCTCGCTCGGGCGGGCTCTAGTCACCGCCGACACGACTACCCAGTCGTCGCGGGTCCGCGGCATGAGGCTGCCGCTGGCCGGGCTGGGCCTGCGCGGCGCGGTCGCCGCCAGGTTCTGGCTCTACCAGCGCCGCGAGCCGCTGTCGCTCGTCTACTGGGCGCTCGTCGCGGTGATAACGGCCGCGGTCTCGGCGAGTTCGGT
>Ga0335078_10002158_pt1 | contig 29851 bp, 24 predicted proteins | sample Lox_Sample_32_FD_206711 | JGI IMG/M metagenome (GOLD analysis project Ga0335078, IMG submission 206711) | Soil microbial communities from Loxahatchee National Wildlife Refuge, Florida, United States - Lox_Sample_3.2 | ecosystem: Environmental > Terrestrial > Soil > Wetlands | place: USA...
CCAAAAACGGCTCGCTCTGCATGAAGAACAGAGAAAACGCTGCCATACCTACGTCCGCCATCGCCGGCTGTCAGGCCGCTGCTGCCGCATATCCGGGAAGCTCGAGCAAACCTGTCGCCATCCGCCCAGCAACGCCTCCAATACCCGCATACCTTCAGTGCATCATCCCTCCGTCCAAAACCGGGCAACCGCGCTGCTTCCCACAGTTAGAACTGCTGATTTATGCGGTAATTTCGTAACTAAGCCGCTCGCGTACATGATTCACAACTCAAATGCGATTACCCCGCGCGCACGTTAGTGAATACAGTTTCTTTCGTTCGTCCGCAGGAGTATACTGAATGCAGTTTACGTTGCTACAGGTTCGCTATGGTCAACCGAGTAGATTCCGGACTGGCCTAGCGGTAGCGTAGCCGGCGGACGTGGCACCGAACCTTCCGAGATTCCCTCCACCATACCGGTTTCAAGCTGCGGACAGCGCATGCGCAGGGCCGCTGAATACCGGGATTCTGTCCCACGCCGGAGAAATCTATGGAAACGCAAGCAACATCGAATGCCTTCTACAACGATTACATTGTTCAACACAGTCAGGACCACTTCAAACTTTCAGAGGAACAGATTGTCAAGGCCGTTCGGCGCCATCAGCGTGAACATCCATCCCGGATCAAAATGAGTGCAACATCAACGCCTCATGAGACGGCCCAAGTCACTAACCGCTTCGCGGATTGAGATGTTCACCCGGCTCCACTGGTGGTCTCCACCAAATACTAGCGACCCGATTCGTCGCGCCGGGAAACTCCGTGAGGCCATCCGCATGGAAGAAATCGGCGACAAAACTGCGCTTCTTGTCCGGCGGACATAAAGGGGCGGAAACAATGGGCACGCAGCAAGCTCATCTCTCCAAAAAAGCGAGGAAGGATGCAATCGCACTTGGTATTTTCGGCAGAAAACAGGGTCGGACATGAGTTCCTTTTGACTTCAATGGCCATGAAGGCCGTGCACAAAATGCACAGGCCCGGCTTGCGAACGGAAGATACGATGAGGCTGGTTTTTCCATTCTGGCGAAAGGAAAGTCCGTAGAACTACCCTCGGAACAACCGTCTGCAAAGTCCTCTCCTGAATCAGGGAGTGAAGTAACGGATTCTTCTGAATGACAGGAGACCAAAGACTGCTGATGTCAGGACCAGACATCGCGTCAGCGTTTCAGCACAATAGATGGTTTTTAGGCAAGCAAAGCACATCCCACAGGCCAAAGCCCATAGTCTTTGTCTTGATCCAGGAAGGCGCGCACCCTTTCAGAGCTGCTCCCGTTCGCGATTCACGTTTCAAATGCGATTACCGGCACTTGCCCGCTTGCAGGAAACACGCAATTGTACTATGATCGAAAATCATTGATTCAATCAGAAACTTGAACAATTTACGGGTATTGCTCATCGAAAGTGCAAGCGGCTTCGAAGTGCACTCCGGAATGTGTTCACAACTCATGCGTCCGGCTAGCCATTCCGGCGTATTCAAAAGAGGACTCCATTACACAGCGGCGAGGAGAACGTCATGATTGAGACCAAAATTCAAGTGCCCTTTTACGGACATGTGCGCCAGTATCACAACATCAAGGCCGAGATTGACGCCAACATTCACGAGGTTCTCGAGAGCGGCCAGTATGTGATGGGCCCGATGCTGCAGCGCTTCGAAAAAGAACTGGCGGAATTTCACGGAACCAAGTACGCCGTCGGCGTGGGCAATGGAACCGATGCAATTTGGCTGGTGCTGCAGGCGCTCGGCATTGGCAAAGGCGATGAGTGCATCACCACCACCAACACCTTTTTTGCCACCGCGGAGGCGGCCTGGATCGCCGGCGCAGCGGTAGTGTTTGTCGACTCGGATGCACGCACCAACTGCATCGACCCAGCCAAGATCGAGGCAGCGATCACACCCAAGACCAAGGCCATCCTCCCCGTGCACCTCTACGGCCAGTGCGCCGACATGAGAGCCATCCGCAAGATTGCCGACAAGCACAATCTGAAGGTGATCGAAGACAACGCCCAGGCGATCAGCGCCCACGGAGATGGCTTTAAGATCGGGGAACTTAGCGACGCCGCCACGACCAGCTTCATTATCCAAAAGAATCTCGGTACATTTGGCGATGGCGGCGCGGTCGTCACGAACAATGCGGAAATCGATCGCGTGGTTCGCAAACTGCGCAACCACGGTTCGGACAAGCGGTCGTGCCACAGCCCCGGATACAACAGCCGGCTGGACGACTTGCACGCTGGCGTGTTGAGCGCCAAGCTCAAGCACATTGTGGAGTGGAGCGACCTGCGGCGGAAGTGGGCTGCTCGCTACACCAGCGGCTTGGCAGCGGCGCGTAATTTCACCCTGCCCTACGAGATGCCGGGCTATCGCCACGTCTATCACCTCTACGTGATCGAAACCAAGAATGCGGCGCATCGCGATCCGCTGCTTAAGTTCCTGAACAATGAAGGCATCGATGCCAAGTGTCACTATCCCATCGCGATTCATCAGCAGGAGGGATACCCATGGAACTGCGCAGCGCGCATCGTAGGCTCGATCGCCAACTCGGAACGCAATGCCGCCTGCTGCATTTCGCTGCCCATGTTCCCCGAGCTGACCGAAGAAGAAGTCGCGTACAGCATAGAGAAAGTCATGGAGTGGGATAGGAGCGCGCGATGAGTACGAAATACCGTGTGGTCGTGGTAGGGATGGGAAAGCGCGGTATGCACCATGCGCGCGCCTTCCAGGCAAATGGCCGCTTTGAAGTGGCGGGCGTTTGCGATGTGGACTCCGAGCGTCTGGAGGCCGCGGCCAACCTCTTGGGCTGCGCCCAGGACACGGATGCGGCGCGGCTGGCCTCGGCCCTCAAGCCGGATGTCTTCTGCTTTTGCACTCTGCCGACTTTGCGCAGTGAAATGCTGCGCGTTGGCATCGATGCCGGCGCGCGACTGATTGCCTTCGAGAAGCCTGTGGCGTTGAACAGCCGCGAAGGCATCGCCATGAAAAAGATGCTTGCTGCGAGTGGAGTGAAAGCCGTCGTCAGCCATCAGCATCGCTACGGCGAGCACTACCGCAAAGTGAAGGAGATCGTGGCCAGTGGCGCATTAGGGCGCGTCCACACCGTCTATGGAACCGCTTCCGGCTGGATGATGCACATGCTTTCGCATTTGATTGATTACATGCGCTGGTATGGCGGCGAGGCGAAAGCGAGCTGGGTGATGGCGCAGGCGGCGGGCGAAGGCAAGATGTCGGACCTGCATCCCTCGCCCGATTACCTGGGAGGCTTTATCCAGTTTGCCAACGGCGTGCGCGGAGTTGTGGAATGCGGCGCGGGCGCACCCGACGTGCCGGAAGTGGACTATTGGTGGCGCAAATGCCGCATCGGCGCGCAGGGGACCGACGGATTTGCCGAAGTGCTAACGGGCGGCGGCTGGCGCGCGGTCACCAAGGAGGGAACTTCTTCCGGGGGCGGCTGCATGAACTACGACCTCGACATGCCGCCTTATATCCAGGAGATCGCGGACTGGCTGGACGACGAAAGCAAGGTGCATTCCTGCAACTTCGCGAGCGCCTATGCAGGCTTCGAGATCACGATGGCGCTTTGCCGCTCGGTGGTTGCGGGAGGACAGGTGGCCCTGCCGCTGACCGATGCCGCAGACGAGATTGAGATGCTTCGCTCTCACCTGAAGGGAAGCAAGGTGCTGCTTTCGACGCCGGCCAACGCCAAAGAATACGGACAGGCAGCGTAACCGGGTTGACGGCGGGTTGAATTGAAAGATGGTGCAGGGTTCTGTGAGGTCCTGCACCCGCGATTCCGGTCTGCGACGGATGATAGAAGTGGCGCCGGTCTCCAGACCGGGACGCAGCAGCACTGCGGGCGTCCTCGCCCGTCCGCAGGGATTTTCGCGAGTCTCTACACCATTCCTAATTCGCTAGCACTTCGGGTGGGGATTCTTGAAGTCGAGCTCGATCGGCGTCCAGTCGGAGATGCGCTTGGCGTTGATTTGGTCGTCGGTCGGGTTCATGGGGAGAGACGAGCGGGTTAGGGCAACCGAGACCTTGACTTTCCCCTTGACACAGTAGGCGGCGAGCAACTTCGAGAGATCGGCACTGGCCTTATCCACGTAGTCGGCCGGCAACTGGCCTTCGGCGCCCGAGATGTCTACAGCTCCCATCGCCAACTGGTCCATCACCGGCCCCTGGTTTTTCACTACCGAGGGGTCGAATTCGGCGACCAGGTCGGCTCTCGTCTGAAGCGAGTTCGGATCGGCCACATACTTGATTGCCGGAATGGTGAGGCCCGCGGGGTTGGGCTTGGCGGGCGCCGGACCAAAGCTAAGACGGTAGGCAGGGCCCTGCCACTTTGGTGGAATCACGATTTTGGCGGATTGGTCTTCGCACCCCGCAAGCAATGCCAGTGCTCCGAATATGGCGATGATGCCCTTTTTCACGTCATCCTCCTCGAGCTTTTTGGTGACGCGACAGGATAACACCTTTGCGGGGACGTAGGGATTGGCGGGTAGCGGGTCAGTTTGACAGAAACCGTGCCTCACGGGCCAAAGTCCCGCATTCATTTAGAGACCCTTGCGGCACGATTTAAGTCGTGCCCTGACACAAAGGCCGGTCCGAAAGAGCCCTAGGTTTAGACGGAAATCGAATGGCCGTGAATTTTTTGTGTTCATTTTGTCCTTGGAATGTAACGGCCGTGGGTGAGGGCTCCTCGGAATCGATTGTTCCGCATCGGCGGTCGTACGCCCAGAACCCCGGTTTTCGTGTCGACGAGCGCATTGGCGATAAGGCACCCATCTAGACTAGCGAACGCTTCCGACATGATGAAGGATGACCGCGATTCACAGCACCTGAGTTGCGTCTAGGTGTTTATATACCCCGTACTCCTTGGACGCTTATGAGCTGATCCTCTAAACTGGTCGCATGAAATCCTGGCTACTTGGATCTTTTTTGCTCCTTTCAGGTACGCTTCACAGTCAAGTTAGCGACCTGGAACGTTGGACAGACGCTTACATCTCTGGGCTTCCTTCGAATCAGCATTTCAGAGGAAACGTCTTGGTCGAGCAGAATGGCAAGGTCCTTCTAAAGAAGGGCTACGGTCTTGCCAGCGAGAGCTGGATGATCCCAAACACGGTGGATAGCCGCTTTGAGATTGCTTCCGTCACAAAGCAGTTCACTGCCGTAGCCATTCTGCAGCTCGCGGAGGCTGGACGACTTTCCATACATGACCCGATTAGCAAGTTTTATCTGCAGGCGCCCGCCTCATGGAAAGGGATAACCGTCGAGGAGCTGCTCAACCATACGTCGGGACTTCCGAACAACGAGGTCATGGATTTCACCAAGGGCTTAGCGGTTCCCTACACAATCGAGGAACTCATTCAGACCTTCCGCGACCGGCCCCTCGTCGCTGCGCCCGGAACGAAGTGGGCCTACACGAACACCGAATACTATCTATTGGCTTACCTTATCGAGCGTCTGTCAGGGCAGGACTACGGTACCTACCTGGCTGATCACATTTTCAAGCCACTCGGGATGTCGCACTCGGGCTTCGCGGGAACCCTCACCATTGTTCCTCAAATGGCTCAGGGGTACACGAGAGAAAGCGGGCGGTTGCGTTTGCGCGACTACTTTGATCGATCTCTGGAGGTAGGGGCTGGTGGCATCTATACGACCTTAGATGATCTAGTGTTATGGAATCACGCACTCGATACGCCTGGGTTCCTCACAGCGCAAAGCTTGGGTCAGATGTTCTCGATCCATCCGCCAGGAAATTACGGCTTTGGATGGTTTATCGACGAGCAGCCCGTGCGGCGGGTCTACCATGAAGGCGGGGACCCAGGGTTTGCGGCCTTTGAGGCTCGCTATCCAGATCAACACGTACTGATCGTAGTGCTCTCCAATGAGGATGATTCTCCTGTGCGTGACCTGTCTGTAGCCATCGCGAAGCACATTGGTCTCGCTCCACCAAGTAGCCGCTGACCGTGAGTGATCTCGCACGAAATCGTCGAGGCTTCGTACGTGCAGTGTTCGTTGATCTTCGTGGAAACGGTTCTAGGTTGACGCCTCAAGTGCCTTACCGCTCATCGAGCGGCAACGCGGCTCATCAGCCAGTCAGTTTACGATTTGGCGATTTGGCGTAAATCAACGCTCCGTCGGAAAGATCGATGGAGCGAGGCCCGTTTGGGCTGAGCAGGTGCGCAGCAGGCCCTGTCGTGTGGGCAGAGATTGGTGCAGTGCATTCTGACTGATTCGCCGTGTCGGCGTAGACTGTATCCATCAAGGCCTCCACAACTTAGGGCTCCTGGTTTTTCATCCACCGCAAATCGAACAGGAGGACGGAATGAGCATTGGGGTCTTCAATCAAAAAGAGTGTCGACCGGAAGGATCAGAAATCTCAGCTGCAGTTGGTCCGGCGCTTGAAGCATGGAACGAGCTGAGCCAATGGATGAAAGAGAGTCTTTCGGCTCAGCAAGATCTGAAGTACATGTATGGGAAAAAGTACGGATGGGCGCGGCGTTTTCAGATCCGTAGTAGCTTGTTGACCGCGCTGTATCCCACTCAAAATGGGTTCACTGCTCAGGTGATTCTGAATCATGCCGCGCTGGAGCAGGTAGCCCGGCTTAAATTCGGCGTAAGCGTCAAGCAGGCGATCAATCGAGCTCATCCATACGCCGAAGGCAAATGGTTGTTTATTCCCGTCGCATCGGAACGCGACGCCGAAGATGTCAAACGTCTTTTGAGATTGAAGATTGAGACTGGGAAAAAGCCGAGCAGCAAAAAACTGCTGGCCGCGGCGCCCAACACCTGAGGGAAGGGAGTGGCAGCCACCCGTTCATGGCCAGCCGCCGATTCTATCTCTCAATCGGAAGCCGTCATTTGTCTCAAAACCGGAGAGTTCTACGGAGGATGAAATCGGACAAGTACCGGAGGTCAGACAGGGTGCGGTGAACTGCCATGACTCAGAGGGTCAACTGTTGCCTTCAGGCCAAACCACTCATTAACATGGTTCCGGCTGGTTGGTCGGCAAGTCGGAAGTTTCGAGCTGGGCACGCGGCTCTTCGACGCCAGGTTTTTGTGCTCATTTTGTGCTCAAGATGTGCCCATCTCGCCTATCCTGCCCGTTCTGCCTATTGAAGAATCAATAGCTTATTTGTCTTCAATTCTGCCTTTAGTCGTGCCCTTTCAAAACAGGTTCAAACTGACCCACTACCAAGAGTTTTTCAGAAGGCCACTGCAAGTTGGAAGAACTAACATGGAAGGCGCCGGATAACCGGCCCGTGCTCCCGTTTCCGGCATTTCACCGGGCGCTCCAAGTCTCGATCTCAAGACGTGGGAGATTGCGAATCGCAATTTTCCGATCAACTTGGCGCCGCAATAGCGTCTACTTGATTTCCTTCACTTCCAGTCGCTCGCAGGCCTGCAAATATCCCTTGCGCCGGAACCAATCGTCGATGGCGTTTTGCAGTCGATCGAGGGGAACGCGATGGCCAATTTCCAACGATCCATCGCCGGTGGGAAATGTATCGTCGAAGACTGCATCGTTGGTGAAGTTGCGCATGGCGAAGCTGTCGATCTGGCGGATGGGGCATGCATGGCGCGCACCCGCAGCATCTATACGTTCAATGGAAACGCGCCGCGCAAACATGGTTCTACTCTAAACGAAGCACAGCGTTTGTTCTTCCCGCACTATGATTGCCCTGATGCTCAACGGCATGCCCACAGGAACACCGCATCGATGCGGTAGACTCTGAAGATCAGAGAGCAGGCTTTCCTCTGCAGGGCCGCAGAGAATCTCAAGGAGCTTTGACGTGATTATTCTTCTCCAGTGGTTTTTATATGCCCTCGCACTGCTGATTGTGTCGAAGATTGTGCCGGGCTTTCAGGTGGCAGGACTTTGGCCGGCACTCATCGCTGCGCTCGTCATCGGCCTGCTCAACGCCACAATCGGGCTTTTCCTCAAGATCATCACCTTCCCGCTGAGCATCATTACCCTCGGAATTTTCCTGCTGGTCATCAACGGCCTGATGATCCTGCTGGCTTCGAGTATAGTGCGCGGTTTCACGGTGCGCGGCTTCTTCCCGGCCTTCTGGGGCGCGGTGGTGCTGGCGCTTTTGGGTATGCTGATCAGAGCCCTCACAAAGGACTCGTAGCCGACTACCGCAAAACCTCCGGCCGCGCAGGCTGAGTCGCCTTATTTTGCCCTGCCGCGGGCTTGATGCTGCGGTCCTTCTTTGGCGCAGCCGCTTTCTTTGTGGGCGGCGTCACGGACGGTCCCGGAAGTGTTTCTGGAACGCGCATGGCTCCCGCTCCCGAGAAGCCGCCTGAATCCGGCGCGCGCGACGGTATCACCACAACCTTGCCATTCCGCCCTGGCTCGACGCGTGTGTAAACGCTCCAACCGCCGCCAACAATGACAAACACAATTGCCGCTGCAGCAGCGGCGCGCATCCAGTTGTTTTCTAGCGCTACCTTCGAGCGGAACTTCCCAGGCCACGCCAAAACACGTCCGCGGCCTGGCGACGCGCGAAGCGCCTCGTACACACGCTCTTCCAGCCCGCTGGGAGCGGGCAAACTCGCGATCAGCCGCAGGGTTTCCTCGCCGGAATCGGGCGCCACCGGGGTGTGAGGGTTCGATTTCATCGCAAACTCCTCTGGTGATCGAGCAATCCAGCCATCAGGTTGCGGGCGCGGAACAGGCGCGATCGCACGCTCGACTCGGTAATGCCCAAAACCGCGGCAATCTCCACGCTCGTCAGCTCCTCGAAGGCCGAAAGCAGCAGAACTTCGCGTTCCTTGGCAGGCAACCGCTCCACGCAGGCCAGCACGTGGGCATGATGCTGCGCAGCGGCTGCTAGTTCCTCGGCGGAAAGCCCGTTCGACGGCAGCACGCGTGCCAGTTCGGCAACGTCGTCGGTCTCCGGGCGGGTTTTGGCTCGGCGCTTGCGGTCAAGCACGATGTTCCAGACGATGCGAATGAGCCACACCCGGTGGTCGCGCACTTCGGCCAGCGACTGCCGGTGCCGCAGCACGCGGAGGAAGGCCTCCTGTACGGCGTCTTCAGCATCAGAGGGATTGCGCAGGACGGAATAGGCCACACGATAGAGGGCGCCGGCGTACTGGTCGACGAAAGCCGCTATCGCGGCGTCTTCCGCGCGCCGGCGCGCTTCCTCGTTCACCACGCTCGTAGGAATCTCCATCCAACCTGCGTAAATGGCCTGGCTGGTACTCATCATGTACCAGACGCAGGCAGCGAAGAAAGTGCTCGGACTTGCCCTGCCTGGCGCCGGAGGGTGGTCTGCGACTGCGCCGGGCGGCTGGACTCTTGCTACCGCACGATTTTACTTTGCAATCAGCTTTTGCGCCGCAACCTGAGATGCCGCACTGTCCTTATCCGCGTCGCGGACTTTGGCCCAAAGCGCGCGGGCCTGATCCTGCTTGCCTTGCAAGACATAGAGATCGGCAAGATCCAATTGCGCCACGCCGGCCGAAACCGTCTCCGAAGGCTTGGCGGCAATCTGGTTATAGAGATCGATGGCTTCGTTGTCCCGGGAGGTCTTTTGGTAAAGGCCGGCAAGCGCCAGCTTGGCAAGATTGGCAAGGTTGTGATCCCAGGAGTGGGACGCCCTCTTCAACTCGGTCTCTGCCGATCCATTCTGGCCCAACTCCTCATAGGTCACGCCGGCAAAATAGTGAGCCTTGGCGCCCTCGGGTAGCCAGCCGAAATCGTGGGCTATGGCTACAAACTCGCGATTTGCCTCTTTGGCGCGGTCGGCTGAGGTCGCGTATACGCCCAGATCGGGAGGAGCCCCCGGAATCGCCACCGGCGAGGTGTAAACATTCAGGGCCGCGTCCAGAGCCGTGCCGGCGGCCGAGGAGCGAATCACCGCATAAGTCAACGCACCGGCAGCCAGAACAAGCAGCGCTCCTGCCGCAATCACCCAGCGCACCACGCTGGTCCTGTGTTCGCCGAGCCAGCTGGCGCTCGAGGCTGCGGCCTGGGCAAACTTATCTTTTTTCAGAGCGTGACGGGTTCGTGTATCCACGGAATTCTTTTGTCCTTCGTTGATTGACTTGCAGGCGGGTCCGAACGGTGAGGGCAGCGCTACTGCAACCCGATTAGTTTATCAGCGCGGTTTGCGTGGAGTCCATAGGCGGCGGGGCCAAGGGCCGATCCGGACCTGCAGCGCGGCGAAGTATCTATGCCGCTTGCTCCCCTTCCTGCGGAACGGTAGGCTATGAGCATGTATGAGGATTTTCACGTCACCGACCGTTGGAACAGCGAAGACCTGCATTGCCGCTGGCAAGGCACCATCGTGGCCATCGCCACACGCCACGCCGATGCGGTCGATATCCGCTTCGACGTGAACGGTCGTCCGATGTGGATCGCCTTGCCATGCACGGCCTGGGTCGAGCAGAAGAAGCGCAGCGGCAAGGTGATCACCGATCAGCTCGCAGCGCAAATTGCCGGGCGCTACCTCAAGCAGCTCATCGAGGAAGGTTATGACTCGCGCCGCGAGGTCTACACTATGACCATACCCGAGGTGCTAGAGCACCTCGATGCTGCATTGAGCGAAGCACGGGAACAAGGCGCCATGCCCGCGCTTCCGGGTTGACCGTAGCCAACGTCTAACCAGTGCAACCTTCGGGCATCTGTCACACGCACAACTGATTGAATTCATCTCTCCCATGAATCGTCGTGTTGCATTCTCTATCTTCGCCGCTTTCCTCGTCTGTGGTGCTCGTTGCGGCGCCGCGCAACCCTCAAACACCGCCGCCAACGCGCCTCTGCCCAACGCCTCGGAACTTCTCCGGCGCGCGCTGGCCAACGAGCGCAAACTTGCCGACGAGCAGGAACGCTACGAGTGCCGCGTGACGGACAATGCCGTTGAAACCGACAGCAGGGGCAACACGAAAAAGAACACTACCCAAGTGAAGGACCAGTTCTTTGTCAACGGCATCGCCGTTGAGCGCACCCTTCAGAAGAATGGCAAGGACCTTACACCGGAAGAGACGAAGAAGGAAGACGAGCGCGTGATGAAAGAAACGCTCAAATATAGCAACCAAGCGACGGCGAAGAAAGAGGAGGACAAACAGAACCAGGAGTTTGAAGACCTAATGACGGCCATGATGCTGGCCAATGGGCATCGCGAACGCGTCAACGGCCGCAGCGTGCTCTTCTACGACATCTTGCCCAATCCGCGATTCGACGCAAGAAACCTCAACCAGCGCGCAGCTCAGGTGATGCAGGGCAAAATCTCAATCGACGAACAAACCGGCGAAGTCATCGACGTCGACGTGAAGTCTGTCGCGGATCTGAAGATTGCCGGCGGCCTGCTGGCCGACCTGCACAAGGGTTTTTGGCTGCACTTCCACAACCATGCCGAACCCGACGGGGTATGGCTCACCGATCTCGCCGAGGGCTCTGGCGACGCGCGCGCGGCGCTTTTCTTTCATCCGTATTTCCGCTTCAAGGAGACCACGGACAACTGTCACCTGTACACGGCTACCGCGGCCCAGGTGGGGACGGTACAGCCGGTTAAGAAGCCGTAGGAACGCTTGGGGCAAGTGCCGTCGCCGGTTCCGCCCAAGTCCTGCTGTTTCCCAGAATGCCGATGTCAGGCCGGCGTTTGTCACGCTACCTGCGTCATGGATTTCAAGGAAACCGCTGGCGAGGGATCGCCGCAAAAGACTTGAAAACCCTTGCGCCCCATCGCCTTGACTCTGTAGAGCGCCGCATCGGCGCAACGCATAAGCGAAGCGCTGTCTCGCCCGCCGCTGGGGAAAGTCGCTATGCCAATGCTTATCGACACCGAAACCTCACCGTCCAATATAGCGAATGGAGAGGCGACGGCCCGAAGCAAACGTGAAGCGGCAGCTTCGATCTCCTGCATCTGAAGGGCTCCAGGAAGCAGTACCGCGAATTCATCGCCTCCCAGGCGCGCCACGGTGTCGCTTTCGCGGATCGCCCTCTCCAGACGCCTGCTCAACGCAATCAGAACTTCGTCTCCTGCGGCATGACCCATGGAATCGTTGAGGTGTTTGAATCCGTCAACATCGATCATGAACAGCGCCAGAGAGCCCGCATTCTGCGTGGCCTTCTGAACCTCCGCCTCGAGGCGCTCAATCAGCACAGTGCGGGCATATAGTCCGGTCAGCGCATCGTGCTGGGCCATGTAGCGGAACTTTTGTTGGTCGCGAAGAATAGTCTCGGTTTGCCGGCGAACCTGATGGCGAAGCACTTGAACCCAAATCAGGATTCCCAGAGTGAGGATGACGACCGAGCCAAGAACGGTCAGCGCGTGCTGGCCGTTCCACCAGCTTGGCGCCGCGATGACCGCGACATCTCCCGGCGATGGCAGCAGAATCTGAAACGACTGCAACCTGGATTGTCCACGACGCCGCTGGATCTCGTACTGGTCGACCACACCGGCAAAGACACCTGTAAGTGCAACCTTGCTACCCGCAATCCACTTTAAGGCCAACTTCTGGTCGCTTTGCGGGTCGCCGGCGGGCAAGATGGCGGTAAACAAGCTTTTGGGGGCAGCCAGGACGAGAGTTAGTTTCCCCTGGGATCGATTCGTGCCCACCAGCACTCCCTCCACCCGCACGAGTTTGCCATCATTGTTGTTGTTCAAAGCCTTGTCGGCCTGGATCGATATCGGAGCGGTGGCCGTGCCTTCGCCAAGCAGTCTCACTGTCGCATCCGTCAGAGTAGGCCGGAAATTTTCCAATCCCAGAAACCCAACCACGTCCACCGCTTGTCCCACGCGCAGCCCGATGCGGTTGACGGTTTGCATGCAGATGCCCAAACCTGCATCCGTGATGCATACCGTTTGTCCGGGCCAGGCGAGAGTGACTGTCCCCCGAACGTGAATGCGGTGTTCGCTGGGACCGCCATGTGAATACTGGAGCAAGGTGTTCAGCGGTTGGATGGGCAGGGAAAATGGGTCCGCGGGGCCGCGCTCCTCGACCTTCACTGACCGGGGGCCGGGAAAAAGAATGCGCACCCCCACCATCGTTCGATTGGCGCCCACCAAGGGCGCGGCTATCCCCTCGATCCGGACCCGCGCGTCGACCAGAGATTCGAGACGGGCCGAGTCTTCATATGCGGTGGCCGATAACGTTCCCTGGTCTGTGTCAAGAGTGAGAACCGCGTATTGGCGCTCCAACGAGACCGCGCGAACAATCCCTTCAACGGAGACCCATCGGCCGTCGTCTCTGCCGGAGAGCATTTGCCGTATTGTCTGGGGAACGGCTTTGGGCAGCGGACCCGAACCAGGAAGGAGCACGATATGAGCCTCGTTGAGAACCGGCGCATACCCGCCAGGGTTCGTGATGGCCGTAACATCGACCATCGATCCGGCATGGATCGGCGGCTGAGGTTCGGCTCTTGTTGTGACCAGGATTGTCCCGGTGCGGTCGGCTACGAAAATCCCGCCCCTCGCGCCTGTTCCCGGTTTCCTTGCGTCATCGTAGGGATCGCAATAGACAACAACTCCTCGCACGTGAACGGGGTACCCTTTGGCGGCCTCCGCCGCGGTGAGCGAATGCGCCTGCCGTGTCGTGGTCAGCGGCAGCTTGGGGACCGCCGGCTTTGATGCCGCTTTCTCGGCAGCGGCGCCGGTCATGAAGAGCAAACATCCTGCCGCGAGCATCGCGCCGGCCCTGAACCATTGATAAGATCGAAATCTTTGTAACATCACGAATAATCGACACAGCCGCATGCTTGGCCCCCTGGCCTGTGCTCAACGATGGCGTTCTTTATCTCCGCCGCTTCCCAAACTGATACTCTCCTACACCGGCAAGCGCGCCGGATGGCCCCCTTTCTACAATCGGCAATTGACGATCTTTCTTAAACTTTCCATTTGGCGCGGCGCGGTAGTTGCAACTCCCATTCCTTCCAGTTGGTTCCTCTAACCATCTCGACCCGTGGAGCAACGTCCTTCAGATCAGGGTCTAAAGCTCAGGAATCTACCGGCTTTTTGCGGCACGGTCGAAGTGTTGCCATTTCGTCCATCGCTTAGTGCAAACCGTATTCGGCAACCTTCAATCTTGCCGAGCCCGCAGGGTGAGCATAGCACCATATTACCCATAAGGAAGCCATAGTATTTCTCATTTCTTCATGGGATCCTTATGTGGCGCGTGGGATAGTAACACAATTACACCTTTTTCGAGGGCAGGCGCTAAGTGCGTCTGACTGGCTTGATTGAAATTCCAGCTCCGGCGGCTCCAGTTGACACAGCCCAGTAACGTCGGCGCATTCTCCTGCATTTGAAACCGGAACGGCGGCCCGGATCTTGCCGCAGCGTACAGCGCCTTCGCGCGCCCATGCTTCACAGGAGTTGAACATCTCATGCTGTGCCGCACGATCAGGATATTGCTTGCTTCTGTTGCTCTTCTGGTATTCGGAATCCCCGCCCTTGCTTTCGCCCAAACCGCAGCGCCCTCATCTTCTGACACGCAGGCACGGATTGCTGCCTTGGAGCAGGCCATGCGCGACGCGCAAACGGCCACGGCGAACGCGCAGTCGGCCGGCGACAACGCATGGATGTTGACCTCGGCGGCGCTGGTCCTGCTAATGACCGGGCCGGGGCTGGCGCTCTTCTACGGCGGGCTGGTGCGCAAGAAGAACATTCTCGGCACCATGATGCAGAGCTTCGCCATGATGGGCCTGGTGAGCATTCTGTGGGCACTCGTCGGTTACTCGCTGGCCTTTGGCAAAGGGAATGCCTTCATCGGGGGGCTCGAACATGTCTTTCTCAAGGGCGTCTCGCTCGATCCAAACCCGGCCTATGGACCTACCGTTCCTGAGCAGACATACATGATCTACCAGTTGATGTTCGCCATCATCACGCCGGCGCTGATCACGGGCGCGTTTGCCGAGCGCATGAAGTTCAGCGCGATGGCGGTGTTTCTCTCGTTGTGGTCGTTGCTCATCTATTGCCCAATGGCGCACATGGTGTGGGGGGTGGATGGCCTGTTCAACTCCGCGGGAAATCTTATTCCGAGTTTCGATTTCGCCGGCGGCACAGTGGTGCACATCACCAGCGGCGTTTCCGCGCTGATCTGCGCACTCTATTTGGGCAAGCGTATCGGCTACCCGCACACAGCCATGCCTCCGCACTCCATGGTGTTGAGCTTTACCGGCGCGTGCCTGTTGTGGGTGGGGTGGTTCGGGTTCAACGCCGGCAGCGCGGTGGCGGCGAGCCCGCTGGCCACGAGCGCTTTCGTCAATACGCATTTCGCCACAGCTGCCGCGGCTCTGGGATGGACGATCTTCGAGTGGCTGCACAACGGCAAGCCCACGGCGCTGGGGGCGATCTCAGGCGCGGTGGCGGGGCTGGTGGCCATTACGCCGGCTTCGGGCTTTGTGCAGCCTATGGCGTCGCTGGCGATCGGCTTAGCGGCAGGATTCTTCTGCTCGTTCATGGTGTTCAAAGTAAAGGCGCTCTTCGGCTACGACGACTCGCTGGACGCGTTTGGCGTGCACGGCGCGGGAGGAACGCTGGGAGCGCTGCTCACCGGAGTCTTCGCTACTTGCCTCATCAATCCCGTCTACGGCAAGGGCAAGCCTACGGGCGGAATCGATGGGAACTGGGGCCAAATGTGGCATCAGCTTGCCGCCGTTGGCATGGCGTGGGGGATTTCGATTGTTGGCACATTGATCCTGCTCTTTGTTGTGGACAAAATAATAGGCCTGCGCGTGGCTCCCGAGCAGGAAGTGGCCGGCCTCGATCTCTCGCAGCACGGGGAAGAAGGGTACGATTTCAACACCTAGCTATTAGCTTTGGCTCTTAGCTTCTTCTCGCTGGAGCGAAGGTTTTTCGTTCTCGCGCAAAGCGGCAAAAAGCTAAAGGCTAAGAACCAACGGCTGCTTTTAACCCGCCCGGCCTGATAGGCTATCGAACAAGGAATTCCTGCTTATGCTCAAGATTGAAGCCGTGTTACAACCCTCCAAGCTGGATGCCGTGAAAGAAGCGCTGCTGGAAGCCGGCATTGAAGGCATGACGATTCTCGAAGCCCGCGGCCACGGTCGTCAGAAGGGCCACACAGAGTTTTACCGCGGCCGCGAATACACTGTGGATCTTCTGCCCAAGGTGAAGATTGAGATGGTGATCCATGACAGCCTGAAGGAGAAGGTGATTCAGGCGATCGTGGGCGCGGCCCGGACCGGGCGCATTGGCGACGGCAAGATCTTTATCAGCCAGGTTGACGACGCGATTCGCATTCGCAACGACGAGCGCGGCGAAAACGCACTGTGAGTGGGCGCGCGGGACGCGGCAGTGCGGGCGTGGCCCCCCCGCAGCCGCTGCGGCGGCGCGGTCCGCCTTCAAAGCGAAAGCTCCGTCGACAATGTGGCGTGTTCGGCGCCCTTCGACTTCGCTCAGGCCAGGCTCTCAAGCCGTGCCCTGATACTTCGCGCCTTTCTCAAACACCGAACTTCGCGCTGGGTTTTTCCCCTTCCCCCCGGGTACGGCTTGTTCTGGCAGAGGGTGGTGTATTAGTGTGTTGATGCAGTTCATCAAACTTTAACGAAGTAAAGGAAGCACGCACATGATTTCCCGGTTCGTCTATCTGCTTGCCGCCATGTTCGGTGTAACCTCATGCCTGGCCGCGCAGGACACGCGCACAGTGAGTGAACCGTTCTTCCCGCAGCTCTGCACCACGGTCGACGCGCAATTGGAAAGCCACGGGAATACTCTGGCGCCGAGCGATGAGCAAAAGCTCGACACGGCGCGCATTCAAAAAGCGATTGACAAATGCGGCAAGGGGCGCGCGGTGATGCTGCGCGTGAAGGAGACGAACAATGCATTCCTGAGCGGGCCGCTCGAGCTGCGCCCTGGGGTAACACTCATCGTGGGCGTAGGGGCGACGCTTTTCGCTTCGCGGGACCCGGCGCTCTACGCCATTTCACCGGGCAGCTGCGGGGCTTTGAGCCACGATTCGGGTGCGCCTGGCTGCAAGCCGCTAATCGCGGCGGACCGCGCGCCCAACTCGGGCGTCATGGGCGACGGCGTGATCGATGGCCGCGGCGGCGAAAAGATGCTGGGCTCGCAACACTCCTGGTGGGACCATTCGGAGCTGGCACAGACCGGCGGCTTGCAGGGGCCGCGGCTGATTGAGGCTAACGACTCCGACAATTTCACGCTTTACCGCATTACGCTCAGGAACTCGCCCTCCTACCACGCAAGCTATTACCACGGCAACGGCTTCACCGCCTGGGGAGTGAAGGTAGACGCGCCCGTCGGAAAGGCGCCCAACACCGACGGGATCGCCCCCGGCTACGGCGCGAAAAACGTGACCATCACGCGCTGTTTCATCCGAACGGACAGCGATCACGTGGGCATCAAAGGCGGGCCGGGCGGCGCGACCAACATAACCGTCAGCCACAATCACTTCTACACGGGCCATGGCATGGCGATCGGCAGCGAGACCGATGGCGGCGTGAGCAAGATCCGCGTCTTCGATCTTTCGATCGACGGCCCCGAGAACGGCATCCGCTTGAAGTCGAACGGTTCCCGCGGTGGCCTTACCCAGGACGTGGTCTTCGACGATTTGTGCATTCGCAATGCGCTCAATCCCATCACGCTCGACTTGCAGTTTGCGGCATATGGAACGCTGACAGGGAATTTGCCGCCGGCGATGCGCGACATTACGCTGCACAACGTGCGCGTGAGCGGCGGCGGAACTATCACGTTCAACGGCTACGACCCAACGCACCGGTTGACGGCTACGCTCAATGGCGTGCAGATTACCGACCACCTGAAATACGCCTACCAGGTTTCTCACGCCGACTTGACCCTCGGTCCTGAGCCGACCAATTTGCAATTGCCCGCGGGTGAGGATTCGACGATTAAGGGGACGCCAGCGGAGGGCAATCCGGCCTCGTGTGCGGAGAAGTTTGTGCCGTTTCCACAGTAAGACAGGGAACGAGGGAACAAGGCTCTGGGGTTCGTGCGATCCCAGATCCATGTAGGGACCTTCGCCTCACGGGCCAAGACCGAACACTACCTCCGTGTGCAAATGCCGCTTGCCCCGCTGCGCTACCCCGCTGTATGTAGGACCCTCGGGCCCGGAGCGCCCCCTTTTGTGTTGAATTATTGAAAAACGGGAAATTGAAGTTCGCGCACGTTTTGCCGGTAATCTGTCCACAGTCTGGTTCGGCGACACTTGACCGCATTACTTACCGTATTACTGTCTCCGGGTTTACGGGGCCGCGGGCCTCTTCGCACAAGGGTGCTCGTTCTTCCCTATTGAAGCACGCCTGATTCGCGCGGTAGACCTGAATGCAATTTTTGCCCTCCCGCTTCGCGGCGTACATGGCCTCGTCGGCACAGCGGATCAACGCGTCTGCACTTAGCGCTTCCTCTGGGAAAGTCACCACGCCAACGCTGATTGAGATCACATTCTGCATTTGGTTGATCAGAAAGGGTTCGGCAACCGCGGATACGATCTTTCTCGCAATGGTCTCCGCTTCTGTGGGAAGGCGAAGATCGGGCAGAAGAACGACGAACTCGTCGCCGCCGATACGAGCCACGGTGTCTGTTGCGCGCACGCTAGTGCACAGGCGCCCGGCAAGACAGCAGAGGAGCTCATCGCCCGCCTGATGGCCCAGTTCGTCGTTCACCTCTTTGAACCCGTCCACGTCCACCATCAGCAGACCAAGGCAGGTTTGGAATCGCTCCGCGCGCTGCAGGGCCGTCCGCAGGCGGTCGTCGAGCAAGAGACGGTTGGGCATTCCGGTGAGGGCGTCGTGCTCCGAGAGATGGCGCAGCCGCTCTTCGTTGGCACGCAGAGCCCTGGTTTGCTGCTCCACGCGGCGCCGCAGCACGATGATCCAGGTGAAACAGGCAAGGATCACCAGACCTACGGCGGCGAAGCCCTCCAAAGTATGCTGCGGCGTCCACCACGAGGGCGCATGAAGGACAGCGATGTCGCTGGCGGAGCGGAGCAGGATGCGTGCCGATAGCGGCCGCACCTGATCGTCGCCGAGGTCGATGTTCACGGTGTCGAACTGCACGTTGCAGATACCGGTGACGCGGAGGAGGCTGCCCTCCTTCCAGGGAAGCGAATTTCCGTTGATGGGTTGTGGAGGAAGAATGACGGGAAAGAGCAGGTGGTCGGTGCGCAGAAGCAGTGTGGGGCCCGATCCGGAGAAATCGCGCCCGACGAGTTCACCTTCGATCTGAACAAGCTTGCCGTCGAGTTTGCCCTGGAGGGTCTCATCGGCGACGACGACCGGAGAAGCGGGTACGGCAGGCGCGCCAACGGTGCGAAACAGGGCGTCCTCCAGCGTAGGCTTGAGCAGGTCGATGGCCGGAAAGCCGACCACGTCGACAAAGGTGCCTAGCGCAACGCTGTCTGCCTGCGCAGTTTGCATGCAGATGCCGGAGTTGCCATCGATAACGCAGAGCTGATGCCCGGGCCAGTCGAGCGTGACCCTGCCCTGCACGTGGACCTGGTGCAGGATGCCAGGATCGGGCGTATACCGGAACAGCTCCGAAACAGGCACCACCGGTATGGCGAATGGATCGCGCGGCGCTGCCTGAATGACGCTCAACTCGTGCAGCGAGGGAAAGTAAACATGCACGCCGACCATCTGGCGGTTTTGGTTGAAGACGGGAGCCGCGTTGCCGCGGATGCGCACGAGGGAATCGATGAGCGCCTTGTAGTCGGCGCCGGGTTGGCGAAGAGTTACAGCGCGGAAGGAGCCGCCCTCGGCCGCAATTTCGAAAACCACATTGTGCGGCTTGAGGTGCACGTTACGTACGCGTCCTTCGACCTGGACCCACTGCCCGTCGAAAGCTCCGCTGAGCATGCGCGAGAAAGCGGCCCTCGGCGCATCCTGTGGCAAATGGGACTTGGCTATGAACCGCACCTCATGGCCGTTGACAATGGGGGCGTAGCCCCCCGGATCCGAGACTCCCGTGACGTCGACCATGTCGCCGGCGTGAATGGGGAGAATGGGACGCGGGGGATGAACGGCGATACAGGCAGTGCGGTCACAAACAAAAAGCACGCCGCCCTGCGGATCGATATCGTGGGCGATATATTGATCGTAGTACGTAACCACCGCACGCAAGTGCACGGGGTAGGCGCGTGCCGCCTCTTCGACGGGAAGGTTGTGAGCTTCATGCGCCGTGGTGAGGGTGGGAAGTACTCCTTGCGGATCGACGCAGCAATGACCGCTGGTCAAAAAGCAGACTGCAGCCACTCCGGCCGTTGTGGCTGACACGGCCGACAGGCCCCGGATCCGCATTCCAATCCTCCTGGAGATCGCTACATTCGGTTTCATCGCACACCTTATCGGCCTGCTCGACGAACCGAACGCAACGCCTCAAGCGTCAGGTACGTTATCGGCAAGGATGCGTTGGAAGATGAGTATATTCTGCCTGTGTGCCGAGGCTTGAATGCGGAGCAGTCGTCTCCCCGGTATCTTCCTTCATTTACCGATTGGAATAACCATCCTTTTGACGCATTGCGGTTTTGTGCACAAGCTACAGCAAAGTTGGAGTTACTGTAAACGAGTGGCGGTCTTCAGAGTTGCCGCTTCCTTGTAGGTTCCGCCCCAACGACGAAGAACTGCCGTCACCACCCCAAGCAGCAAAGATCGCTTCTTGGCGGCCCCGTCGTTGGAGACCCCGGGGTGGTCGCGAAGGCTTTCTACCCTCCCTGCCAGGACTGCCCTGCTTCCGAACGTACCGCAAACTGCGCGCAGCTCGTTACGGCAGCGGGTTCGTGAAGCCCTTTGGCGGGGTGAGTGACGCACCGGGAATCACGACGGGCGTCACCCCGGCGTCTTTGCAGGTCATGGGTGGAGGAAAGGTATTCACCACAGAGTCTGCGATCTCTGCCTGAGACGCATCAATGGGAGGCTTGCTGCCCGCGAGACGCGCCGGATCGAAGCCGCCCAGTAGATCCGTGAGTCGCGGGCTCAAGTCGCGCGGGCCCTGCGGCAGATTGGGTTTCTCATCGGGCAACGAAGCCATAGGCGGCAGGTCGAAGAGCACATCGAGGAACTTGGCGAAGGAGACGTGATCGCCGGGATCGGAGACCACGCCGCCCGATTTGGCGTAAGGCGAGATCAGGATCAGCGGCACGCGCGGTCCGTCGCCGCAAGGTTCGTTGTCGGGGCACATTTCGAAGCGCGGCGGAGGCACGTGATCGTAAAAGCCCTCCGAATCGTCCCAGAGAACGATGATCGCCGAATCTTTCCAATAGGAGCTGCGAGCGACGGTGTTCACGACTTTGGCCACGAGCGACTCCGAAAGCTGCGAGTCGGAATAGCCGGGATGATCGTCGTCGCCGAGGATGTTGATGGCGCCGGGATTCGCAGGCTTCCAGCCAAAGGGATTTTGCATGCCGCCTTTGACGAAGATCACGCTGCGCTCAGGCAATTGGCCATTCTCTACGGCCGGGAAGAATTCGGTCAGGTCGTGCTCGCCGCTCCACATCGCCGGGTTCTGGCGGATATAGCCGAAGTACTGCGGCGAGTTGTGATGCGGAATGTAAGCGGGATGATCGTTGCCTTCGCCGTTGCCGAAGCCTTCCTGATACCAGCCCCACGGCACGGCCCGATGATTCAGGATTCCCAATTCTCCAATGTCTTCCTTTACGTCATCGGTATCTTTCGTCACTTCATTCGCCTCGCCGCCTTTCATCGTCAGCATCAGCGTGGCATAGGTCTGGTCGTTCTGGTGCGTGCCGTCGGCATCGCGGGCAAAGGCGTAGGGGCCAAAATCGGGGTTCGCATCGTTCATCACCGGCTCGCCGGTTCCGAAGGACGATTTGGCGGTCTGCTCGGGATGGCGAGCCATTTGTGTCTGACCGCTTTGCCCGGCGATCAGATCGATGTTGCCGGGCGTCGAAGGGCCATACATGGCCTGAAAGACGTGATCGTAGAGGCTGAAACGGTGCGCGTACATCCAGAGAAAGGGAACGGTTGTGCAGTCTTCGTGGGCCATGGTCAGCATCGCGACCTGGCGCGCCAGCCCAGGGCTGTAACCGGAATTGGTGATGAGGTTCTTTTCCTCATAGGCAACGAACTTATCCATGCGCCCGCCGTCGGCCTTGGCGAGCAGCGCCACGCGGGAGTGGTCGGCATCCTGGGTGTCGGCTGCCTGGAGCAAAAAGGGAACGATCCAGGTTTTGCCGATGGCATCGTACTGGCGAAAACCGTGGGCGCGGGCCTCCGCCGTGGCCAGGTTGTCCACGCCGGGAAAAGATCCGAAGTAGGAGTCGAAGGAGCGGTTTTCCTGATAGATAACAAAAACATGATGGATGTGTGCACGCAGGTTGGCGATGAGTTGCTGACGGGCAGCTTTTCCCGATTGAGTGGACTGCAGCGAGGCGGCCTTGGAGGTTTGAGCCGGCTGCCGCGCAGGAGCTTTGGAAGATTGCGGAGCCTGCGGCGGAGCGCCCGCTGCAACCAGCGATGACAGAGCCAAGCAGACAAGAAGCATCGCTGCCGACCGCGGACCGCGAGACGAGAATGCATGAAAACGAAAGAGTGCCAAGGACGCCTCCATGGGCTGAATTAGAGCAATTCTCCAGATGGTGTACTCATCGAACAACCAGAGGCTATCGCAGATCCTTCGATTCCCTCCCGTCCGGCGCGGCGGAAGCTCGGTCGCTCAGGACGACAAGATGAAGAATGAGCCATGGGTACAGCAATCCTGGAATCGTCGCATGAGCGGCAGACTGCGAATGAAGATGCGAACCGCACCGCTTTTGTTATAACCCGCGGCCGCGGGAGATCGCGAGTAAAAACTTTGTAACATCGTCCGAGCCGCGGCGCCAGTGAATCCGTTTTCGCGGGCAAACGCCTGCCGTTCCACAATAGCGGCGGACAGCCCTCAGCGCGCCGCCTGCCGGTTCAGCGGAACTCGCACCACGATCTGGTTGCCGGCGCGCACCACCATCCGTGAGAAAGATTCGCCAGCCACGTTGGTGAGCGAAGCATATTTGCCGTTGAGAGCCGCGACGTCTCCGCGCAGGGGCGCGTCGGGATCGGCGGGCAGGCTGAAGCTGACGCGCACGTCGGGCTGGCCGTCGCCGTCGAGATCGATTGCCTCGCTGACGTGCGAGGGCAATGAATTTGCAGGCCCGAATACGATTTGGACGAAGGGTTCTATACGCTCCAAAAGGCGCGGCTCTACAGGCTGGTAGACTGCGATTTTGTAGCTACCACGGTCGAACGTCCGCGAAACTGTGCCGCCGCTGTAGGCGGGATCGATGTGCAACCCGGCATGGGCGACGGCGTTGCTGAAGAAATCCATAAGAACGAACGGAACGCAGATGGCGCCGGCGAGCGTGAGCGCCGCGCCCATGTAGGCAAGAATCGAAAGAATTCGTCCGCGCATTCGCTTCTCCTTTATTTCCAGGGCAGCCAGTGAACCATGGTGGCGACGGAGTTCGCCACGATGCTGCCGCCGAACATCGTGGCCAGGGCCCATGCGCCGTAGAGAAACAGCAGACGGGCAAGCTCCGGTTTGGCGGCCACCGGCGTCCCTTTCAAGTGCCACACCGCCGCGTCCTTCTTGCAGACATCGACGCAAGCGCCGCACTTCATGCAGTTGAGGAGCGTTTTCCCTTCGCGGATGGAATCCTTCGACAGCGCAACGGTGGGACAGGTGGTCTGGCACAGCGTGCAATCCACGCATTTTTCGCGGTTGAAGCGAATGTCGAAGAGATTGATCTTGTTGAACAGCGATTGAAATGCGCCGAAGGGGCAGAAGAACCCGCACTGGGTACGCTTCTTGGTAAGAAGCGGCAGCACCACCACCAGTCCCACGAAGAGCGCGACAAACACACCAAATTGGATCGCCGTCTCCACGTTGCGGACCGCCGGAAACTCCGTGACGGTTTTGAAGGGGCACAGCCACATGCAGTAGACCGGCTCAAGGAACGCCGCCGAAAGCAGCACCACGCAGACAAGAATGGCCCAGGGGACAAGCCGTAGGATTCCACCGTACTTCGCTACGAAGCGGTGCAGTCTGCGCCGTTTGGGAAATGCCGCAAAGCCCTCCTCGATGCCGCCGAAGAAACATGTATAGCTGCACCAGGCCTTGCCCAGCACCAGGGTCATGGCAAACCAGATGCCGATCATGGCCGCGATCGCATGGGGGTGGCTCGCGCTGGAAACGATCGATCCGGGAAAAATAATGGTGCGCGCAAACGCGGCGGGCAGAATGATTGTGGGTGTCACCATGAAGCAGTACGGCGTATCTCCCGAGACCATGCGGCTGATGGGGATGCTCATGGTGCCGCGCTCGGCAAACAGCGCGGCGATGAAACCGATCGGGAACAAAAATCCGACGGCGACAAAGTAGATGCGCCGCCAACGGTAGGTCTCGCCGGTGCGCATCATCAGGAAAAAGAGCGCGGTCATGAATGGGATCGTCGCTGCGGCGCCGATGTGGTAATCCCGGTTCCCGTGCCGGAGCCCTGGTGTGAACATCAGCAGGGACCAAAGCGCGATGGGCAGCGTGAGCACGATGGACCGGCCGACGCTGCGAAAAGCCGTCGGACGTGCGAGGGTTGATGAAGGACTAGCCATAGATCGTCCTTTCGATCAGGAGCGAAATTCCGGAAATCCCATACCAGCAGGCCAACAAGACGGCAACCATGCGGGCGACTGTGACGACTGCCGGCGTTCGTGTGAGGAATCCCAAAGATAGAAACGGAAGAAACCAGATTGCGGTTCCGGCAAAAAAGCAGACGAAGAAGAGAAGCGCGGAGGAGAGATGGGCGAGCTGCGCGGCGCGCACGCCCGCCACGAGGAACGGCGGGCAAAGATTGACTCCGGTCAGGAATCCGACGGCCAAGGCGCCCGAAGGCCGCGGGCGCGACGCCTCGCCAATCTGGACCAGACGATTGGACGGTTCATGAGGGGTGCATCGCCGGAGCGGCCATCCGGTTGCGTACACGACCAACGCAGCGGCGAGCAGCAGTTCGATACCGCCAAAGACCCACGGGCGGCCCGTCCAGCCGCGGGGAATTGACGCCCCGGCCAGCCAAACCGCAGCGGCAAACACTATGTATCCGGCCAGCCGTGCAGCGAGAAAAAAAGCCAACTGGCGGCTATGCAACCGCACTCCTCGCGGCTGAACGGCCATCCACGGCAAAACCACCGGCCCACAGGATGCTAGGCAGACCGGACCGGTCGTAAGCCCGAGCACAAGCGCCTCTGCGGCGCTGGCTGAAACTGAGTGTGCTGGCATCTCGCGCGTAGTGTAGCCATGGTCTTAGCATTCTCCTCGTGACTGGGGTCACGGTCTCGTGTGCCAAAATGAAGGCGATTTGCACGGCTGAAAACCGCCGAAGAGCAACTGCCGTCAAGGTTGTCGCTTGTGGCACCCAGAGAATATTGAGATCGTGCAACGAAGATGCGCGGGGCTGGAGACCCGCACGACAGCCGGCCGGGAGCGCGGCGCTACAACCGATAGCACAATTTTCAAGGCAGATTCTTCGACTTCGGTCGCCCATTGCTCGGAATGCCTGTGTCTGAGGGATTTTCTTGCGTTTCGGCGGCTCCAAGGGATATGAATGCTCTCAGAACAGGCTAGAAGCCGTGCCATTGCGCAGCGCACCAGAAGCCTGGCAAATGGGGGACATTCAGCAGAACAATAGCCGATAATTCCCTGACTCCGGCACGAAAAAGCTCCCACTCCGGCGAAGATCGCTTATTCTTGTAACAATTCCTTCTGGCTTCGGCAGGCCAAGCAGACAACCTTATGAATGCAGTCGTTCTGGCAGTGGACGATCTTCGGGAGCAGTATACGCGGGAGATGGCGCTGGTGCGCCAGACCTGCGACCGCACCGGAGACGGCACGGCGGCGATCCGGCGGCGATCGGCGGTTGTGGATCGCATCTTGGTCGAGATGTGGCGCAGGGCGTTTGCCGATCTGCCTACGAAAAACGTGGCGTTGTTGGCGTTGGGAGGCTACGGGCGCAAGGACCTCTTTCCCTATTCGGACATCGACGTACTGTTTGCCTTTGCCGACGATAAGACCGAGGAGCAGTCCAAGGAGGCAGTGCGAACCATCATCCAGGGCATGTGGGACATTGGTTTGCGCGCCAGCCCTAGTTCCCGGACCGTGAAGGAAGCGGGTAAATTCGATCCCGACAACCTGGAATTCACACTGGCTACGCTGGAGCGGCGTTTTCTCGCGGGGCAGTTTCCGCTTTACCAACAGCTACACCAAGTCACCTTTCCCGGCCTGGTGCTGAGCGAGTGGTCGACGATTACACAAAAGCTCAGCGAGATCGCCCGCGCGCGGCACAGCAAGTTCGGCAACACCATCTTTCATCTCGAGCCCAACTTGAAGGATTGTCCCGGAGGACTGCGCGACTATCATCTCGCGGTGTGGTTCGCGATTTTGTTCCATCTGAAGGAAACCAAGGAGTGGCCGCGGCAGCGCGGCGGAGTTTTCCAGAGCGCGCGCGGCGATGCCGAAGCCGCCTTCGACTTTCTGGCTGCGGCGCGATGTTTCCTGCACTTCCGGCACGGACGCGATGACAACACGCTTGACTGGCAGTCGCAAGACGAGGCCGCGGCGCGATCGATCGGCCTGGAAACGCGCGGAACCGCAGATCCCTCCTATTGGATGCGCACTTATTACCGGCACGCGCGCGTGGTTTACCGCCGCGCGGCGCTGTTGATGGAGCACCTGCCCGCACCGGTGAGTTTTTACCGCCAGTTCCGGCGGCGGCGCGCCCCCATCGCCGGGACCGATTTTCTGCTCGATCAGGGACGCATCGACATCCAGCCCGGAGCGCAGTTCAACGACACGGCAGCGATTCTGCGCATTTTCTCGCTGATGGCCACGCACGGCTACACGCTTTCGCAGGCGGCGGAAGATCGCATCACGGATGCGCTGCCGGTGCTGGCGATCTCGATTCCCGAAGGGCCCTACCTTTGGAATGCATTGCGTGAGGTTCTGCTCGGGCCGCACGCGGCTCATGCTCTGCGCACCATGCACGCTTTGGGAGTTCTGGAGATGCTGATTCCGGAGTTCCACGGCATCGATGCGTTGGTGATTCGCGACAGCTATCATCGCTATACCGTTGACGAGCACACCTTTCTGACCATCGACAACGTGCATGGCCTGCACCAGCCCACACACGAGCACGAGCAGCGCCTGGCCCAATTGTTGCCGGAGATCGACCGGCTCGATCTATTTTTGCTGGCGCTGGTGCTGCATGACACAGGGAAAGCGCGGCGCACCGGCGAGCATGCAGGGCAAAGCGTGGAGCTGGCCGACAGTTTTCTGGCCCGCCTCGACTTCGACGCCGAGGAGAAAGAGACCATCCTCAAACTGATCAAGCTGCACCTGGAGATGTCGGCGGCCATGCGGCGGGACATCTTCGACCTCGACAACATCAAGGCGTTCTCAGAGAAGATTGGCAACCCGCAAATGCTGAAGATGCTGACCCTGATGACCTTTGCCGATATCAAAGCGGTGAACCCCGACGCGCTTACGCCTTGGAAGGCCGAGAACCTATGGCAGTTCTACATGTCGACATCGAACTTCATGGATCGCTCGGTGGATGAGTCGCGCTACCACGCCGCCATCGATCCAACCCTGCTTAACCGCATCCGGTCGATGGTCCCGCCTGCGCAGCACGATACTCTGAAGCAGTTTCTGGAAGGGTTGCCGCAGCGCTACCTGCAGACCCGTCTGCCTGAGCAGATTCGCAATCATTTCCAGATGGCGCTCAACCTGGAAGAGGACGGAGTACAACTAGACCTGAGGCCCAACCGGCAGCTCTTCGATCTGACTGTAATCACACGCGACCGCTCGCGCTTGTTTGCCGACGTGGCCGGCATTCTAGCAGCGTGGGGCATGAACATCGTCCGTGCCGGCGCCTACTCCAACGACGCCGGAGTAATCGTGGACAGTTTCCATTTCTCAGACATTTTCCGGACCATTGAGCTAAATCCCAGCGAAAAGGAACGCTTTCTCGCCAATGTTCACGACGTGGTGGCGCAAAAGATCTCGGTACGGCAACTGCTCGACGCGCGCCGCCACCTGAATCACCCCTCGAATCTCAAGGTCGAGGTCTCGACACGGCTCGATTTCGACGCCGAATCCTCGAGCCACTCCACGATCCTGCAAGTGATTGCGCAAGACCTTCCCGGCCTGCTGCGACAGATCGCCTTGACGTTCAACTCCCACCACTGCGACATCAAGATCGCGCTGATCGATACCGAAGGCGAAACTGCGATCGACGTCTTCTACCTGACCAGCCACGGCGAAAAGCTGACCGCGAAAGCGCAGGAAGCCCTGGCCAAGGACTTGACTGCTGCGCTTGAAGCAATGCGCGTGCAAGCGTAAAGTAAAGCACAGTTCCTTGGGGCGTCCCTTACCCGCCCAACCGCGCAATCGCCTCCGCACACTTGAGCTTACGTTCCAGGTGCCGCTCCAAAGTTTGCCGCGTAAACCGCCGCAAATCCTGTCCGCGTTTGCGTGGCCAAAGTTCGTCGGCGAAGGCCGTGACTGGCGCGTGCAAGATGCGCTGCGCAAGTTGCCACGAATCGGCCGACAGCGCGCTTGCCGAGCCGTTTGCGTGCAGCCCGCAGAAAAGCCCGTCTGCATCGCTCGAAAACGAAATCTCTGCTGCACGCAGTGCTTCGCCGCAGACCATACAGCGGCCGATGTCGGGCAGCAGGCCCATGAGCCGCGTCATCCAAAGCGAAAAATAGGTGAGCGCCATCCACGGCTGAGTAACTCGGAAGTGATTTCCCTGGGCTTGGGTCGGCTTGGGCTCGGTCGGGCCCTGCACGACAGCCGAGGTCTGTTCCAGCACCGCAACCAGCAGCCGGAAGACGGCGTCCTGGGGGTCGCGCTCAGGCAGCGCTTCATCGAGCAGTTCAGCATAGAAGCTGAGCACCGTCATGCGCGTGTGGTCTACGGGCGCTGAGAGGGGCGAGCGCACGATTTCCAACTGGTCGAGGCGGACCAGCTCCTGGCGCGGCCGCTCGGCAAACCAGGCCCGCGCCAACGTCATCGGCTCCAGTGCGCCGCCGAAGCGTTTGCGGCTTTTGAGCGCCGCTTTGGCCACGCCGCGCATCCGGCCGTAGTCGCGCGCAAAGAAGCTGACAATCAGATCCGCTTCATGCACCGGCCAGGTGCGCAAAACCACGGCTTCCGAGCAGAGGACGGGCATGCTTCTTTATCATCGCACCGGGGCGACTCCTCTGCGCGAGAGACGCAAACCAGTCCCGTGTAAGCAGGACGCGCGTTGGACCACACTTCAAAGGGGTTCGGATTTGAATGCAGTGGTTAGCGGCCGAAGTGCTTGGCATTCTTCTCGGCAAAATGGGCCCATTTCTCCGGCAGGTCGTCCTGGGCGAAGATGGCCGACACCGGGCAAACGGGAACACAAGCGCCGCAGTCGATGCACTCGACGGGATCGATGAACAACTGATCGGAGTCGCCGTGACCGGCTTCGTCCTTCTTAGGATGGATGCAATCGACGGGACAGGCGTCCACGCAGGCGGTGTCCTTGGTGCCGATACAGGGTTCAGCAATCACGTATGCCATCTTGACTCTCTCCGGGGAACTCCTGCGGCCTCGCTCGCGCGTGCCGCTGTGCACTACACGAGGCTGATAGTAGCATACGGCCCGAAAGGCCTGAAAGCAGGCCATAGGGCGCCAGCAGTTCTAACTGTGGGAACCAGCGCGGTTAGCCGGTTTTGGACGGAGGGATGATGCACTGAAGGTATGCGGGTATTGGAGGCGTTGCTGGGCGGATGGCGGCAGGTTTGCTCGAGCTTCCCGGATATGCGGCAGCAGCGGCCTGACAGCCGGCGATGGCGGACGTAGGT
>Ga0335078_10002159_pt1 | contig 29850 bp, 33 predicted proteins | sample Lox_Sample_32_FD_206711 | JGI IMG/M metagenome (GOLD analysis project Ga0335078, IMG submission 206711) | Soil microbial communities from Loxahatchee National Wildlife Refuge, Florida, United States - Lox_Sample_3.2 | ecosystem: Environmental > Terrestrial > Soil > Wetlands | place: USA...
TCCGACCCGCTCGACGATCCGCTGATCTATCCCGAGCACGCGGTGCTGTTCGGCTGGGCCACCCAGGAGGAACTCGACACGATTCACGCGATGGCGCTCAAGGTCAATGAAGTGCTGAGCAGGTTTCTCGACGAGCGCGGCGTGATCCTGGTCGACTTCAAGCTGGAGTTCGGACGCCATCACGGCAAAATCCTCCTCGGCGACGAGATCTGTCCGGATACCTGCCGCTTCTGGGACAAGGCGACGCTGAAGAAGCTCGACAAGGACCGCTTCCGCCGCGACCTGGGCGACGTCGAGGGCGCGTACCACGAGATGCTCCAGCGGGTCTCGAATTGAGCGAACGGCGCGGCCGGCGAATTGCGCCGAATGCGCAGAGGCGCTGAGTTGCTGGTCAAGGTTTTCGTCACGTCGCGCAAGGGAATTCTCGACCCGCAGGGGCGTGCGGTCGAGCAGTCGCTTAAGAGCCTCGGCTTCGGCGGCGTCGGCGCGGTCCACGTCGGCCGCTATATAGTGCTGGAACTGGATTCCCCGAGCCTCGAGCAGGCGCGCGAGACCGTCCGTCGGATGTGCGGGCAGCTGCTTACCAATCCGAATATCGAGGACTATACCTTCGAGATCGAACCGCAAGAGGGCGGACCGCAAGAGGGCGGACCGCGGTGAAGTGGGGCGTGGTCCGTTTTCCCGGGTCGCTCGATGACGCCGACACGCTGTGGGCGCTCGGCCACGTGATGGGGCAGGAGGCGCTCTCGCTCTGGCACAAGGACGAGGACCTGGCCGGCGTGCAATGCGTGGTGCTCCCGGGCGGCTTCAGCTACGGCGACTACCTGCGCTGCGGGGCGATCGCGCGGTTCGCTCCGATCATGAAAAGCGTCGTGCGTTTCGCCAATGACGGCGGCCTGGTGCTCGGCATCTGCAACGGTTTCCAGATTCTGTGCGAGGCTCATCTGCTGCCCGGCGCGCTGATGCGCAACCGCTCGCTCTCCTTCATCTGCGAGCGGGTCAACGTGAGGGTCGAAAACGCCACGACGCCGTTTACCTGCGCGGCGCGCGAGGGCGAGGTGCTGCGCCTGCCGATCAAGCACGGCGAAGGCCTCTACGTGGCGCCGGCCGACGAACTTCGCGCGATGGAAGCGCGCGGGCAGGTGCTGCTGCGCTACACCGACGCCGCCGGCCGCGAGCGCGATGACGCGAATCCCAACGGCTCGACCCGCGCGATTGCCGGCGTTGCCAACGAAAACTTCAACGTCTTCGGCCTGATGCCCCATCCCGAACACGCGGTCGAGGCTGCGCTCGGCGGCGAGGACGGGCTGAAGATCTTTCGTTCGATCGTGACGAGCGCCGAACGGCCGCGCGCCCGGGTTGCGGGCGCCGCTGCTTCCAGAACCTCGGCATGAGCGCCGCGACGATCGCCGAGAGGCCGGTCGGGCTTGCAGGCGAGCCCGCAGCCGATCTCGAGCAGGCCCGCGCGCACGGCCTTACCGACGAGGAGTACCGGGCGATCGAGCGATGGCTCGGGCGCACGCCGACTTTCACCGAGCTTGGCGTTTTTTCGGTGATGTGGTCGGAACACTGCTCGTACAAGTCCTCGCGGCGCCATTTGCGGATGATGCCCAACAAGGGGCAGCGCGTGATCGGCGGGCCGGGCGAGAACGCCGGCGCGCTCGACGTCGGCGACGGATGGGTCGCGGTGTTCAAGATAGAAAGCCACAACCATCCGTCGTTCGTCGAACCCTACCAGGGCGCCGCAACCGGCGTCGGCGGGATCCTGCGCGACATCTTCACGATGGGCGCGCGGCCGATGGCGAGCATGGATTCGCTGAAGTTCGGCGCGTGCGATCATCCGCGCACGCGCTACCTGCTGAGTGGCGTGGTCGGCGGAATCGGCGGTTACGGGAACTGCGTGGGCGTCCCGACGGTGGGCGGCGAGGTCATGTTCGACGCGGCCTACAACGGCAACATCCTGGTCAACGCATTTTGCCTGGGACTCGCGCGGCGCGGCGAATTGCAGAGCGCGCGCGCTAAAGGTCCGGGTAACCCGGTGATGTACGTCGGTTCGGCCACCGGACGCGACGGAATCCATGGCGCGAGCCTGCTCGCCTCAGCCGAGTTCGATGCGACCAGCGAGGCGAAGCGCCCGACCGTGCAGGTCGGCGATCCGTTCACGGAAAAGCTGCTGATCGAGGCGTGCCTGGAGGCGATGCGAAGCGGCGCGATCGTCGCAATCCAGGACATGGGCGCCGCCGGGCTTACCTCGTCGTCGAGCGAGATGGCGGCGCGCGGCGAGTTGGGAATCGAACTCGACCTCGACCGGATTCCGCTGCGCGAAGCCGGGCTTACGCCGTACGAAATTCTGCTCTCGGAGTCGCAGGAACGGATGCTGCTGGTGGCCGAGCGCGGACGCGAGGCCGAACTCGCCGCGATCTTCGCGCGCTGGGACCTTCACGCGGTCGTGGTCGGCAAGATCACCGAGGATCGGCGTTGGCGGGTGCGCTGGCGCGGAAAGCTGGTCGCTGACATTCCGGCGGTCGCGCTGACCGACGAGGCGCCGGTTTACGATCGTCCGGCGCGCGAGCCTTCGAATCCGGCGTCCGCATCAAGCGCTGCCGCGGGCGCGGCTTCCGAACCGCCGCCGAGCGAAGCTTTGCGCCGATTGCTCGACAGCCCGAACGTCGGCTCGAAGCGATGGGTCTATCGCCAGTACGACTCGATCGTGCAGAGCAACACGATGATGGGGCCGGGCGGCGACGCCGCGGTGCTCAGGATCAAGGGAACGAATCGTGCGGTCGCGCTCAAGGTCGACTCCAATCCGCGCGCCTGCGCGCTGGATCCTTACGTCGGCGCGGCTGCGACCGTGGTCGAGGCGGCGCGCAACGTTGCCTGCGCGGGCGCCCGGGCGATCGGGCTTACGAACTGCCTCAATTATGGCAATCCGGAACGCCCCGAGATCATGTGGCAGTTCATCCGCGGCGTAGAGGGCATACGCGACGCCGCGCTCGCGCTTGAAACGCCGGTGGTCAGCGGCAACGTCAGCTTCTATAACGAGACCGAGGGCCGCGCGATTCCGCCCACGCCGACGATCGCGATGCTCGGAGTGATCGAAGACGCCAACCGGCGTGTGACCCATTTTTTCAAGCGTCCGGGCGACGTGGTTATACTGCTGCGGACTGCGCCGGCGAAGCTGGCGGCGAGCGAATACGCGGCCGTTTTCCAGACCGATGGCGGAGCCCTTGCACGACTCGACCTCAAACGCGAGCGCGCGCTTGTCGAGGGGCTGGTTGCCGCCGCCGATCGCGGGTTGATAAGATCGGCTCACGACGTTGCGGAAGGTGGACTGGCGGTTACGCTGGCGGAGTGTTGCTTCAATCCCGACGGCGTCCTGGGCGCGGAGATCGACGGGATGCCGGAGCCGGTTGGGGCTGAAGTGTTTTTTGGCGAGGGCGCTTCTTCGGTGGTGCTGTCAGCCGCCGCCGATGAGGTCGAAGCGCTCCGCGAATTGTTCGGCGGAGTCGAGTTCACGGTGATGGGACGCGTGATTGACGGGCCGCGCCTTAGGATTGCAAACGCGATCGACGAGGACGTGCGCGAGTTGAGACAAATCCACGAACAGGCGATCGTGCGGAGGCTTGCCGCAAATGGATGAAGTCCAGGCGCAAGAACTCTCGAAGGAGCCTTCGGAGCTGTTTGTCGAAGTCTCGCCCGAGGAATCCAACCTCGACGCCTTTCACGAGGAGTGCGGCGTCTTCGGCGTCTTCGGCCATCCCGAGGCCGCCAATCTCGCCTACCTCGGCATGTATGCGCTGCAGCATCGGGGGCAGGAATCCGCCGGTATCGTCTCCTCCAACGGCAAGTCCCTGATCTCGCATCGCGGGATGGGTCTGGTCGCTGACATCTTCAACAGCGACGTGATCAATCGGCTCGAGGGGACCGCGGCCATCGGCCACAATCGCTACTCCACCACCGGCTCGACGACGCTCAAGAATTGCCAGCCGCTGGTGGTCGAATACGCGGGCGGCGGCCTCGCGCTCGCGCATAACGGCAACCTGGTGAATTTCGCCGAGCTGCGCGAGCGGCTCGAGGCCAATGGTTCGCTCTTCCAGTCCTCTTCCGACAGCGAGGTGATTATCCATCTGATCGCCGGATCGCGCGCGCCCACGCTGGCCGAGCGCGTGGCCGAGGCGCTCGCCCAGGTGCGCGGAGCATACTCCCTGGTGGTGCTGGCGCAGCGCGAGATGCTCGCGGTGCGCGACCCGTTCGGCTTTCGCCCGCTGGTGCTGGGCTCGCTCAACGGCGCGCCGATCGTGGCCTCGGAAACCTGTGCGCTCGACCTGGTGCGCGCGGACTACATCCGCGAGATCGAGCCCGGCGAGATGGTGGTGATAAGCGACGAGGGCGTGCGCTCGCTGCGTCCGTTTCCGCCGGCGCCGACGCGGCGATGCATCTTCGAGTACGTTTACTTCTCCCGTCCCGACAGCCTGCTCTACGGGCGCAATGTGTACCAGGTGCGCAAGCTGCAGGGGCGCGCGCTAGCCCGCCAATGCCCGGCCGACGCCGATATCGTCGTGCCGGTGCCCGACTCGGGCAACGCCGCCGCGCTCGGCTATGCCGAGCAATCCGGGCTGCCGTTCGAGATGGGCCTGGTGCGCAGCCACTACGTGGGACGGACCTTTATCGAGCCGCGCCAGTCGATTCGCCACTTCGGCGTCAAGATAAAGTTCAACCCGGTCTCCGAGCTGCTGCGCGGCAGGCGCGTGGTGCTGGTGGAGGATTCGCTGGTGCGCGGCACCACGCTGCGCAAGGTGATCCCGATGTTGCGGCAGGCGGGTGCGCGCGAGGTCCATATGCGGATCGCGGCGCCGCCCACCACCAACTCCTGCTTTTACGGAATCGACACCCCGACTCGCGAAGAGTTGCTTGCTTCGAGCCACTCGATCGAGGAGATCCGCAACTACATCACGGCCGACTCGCTCGATTACCTCAGCTGGGAAGGTCTGTACTCATTCCTGGACGGCCCGCGCGAAGGCTTTTGTGACGCCTGCTTCACGGGCAAATATCCGGTAGAGATTCCGGCTAATCACGCACCGCATCAGTTGCGCCTGTTCGAAGCGGCCGACAACGCGCTCGGCCGCTGAGCGCGCTCATCCGGCTGCGCGCGGGATGTCGTTGGCTTAGCGCTGGACGCTGAACGCCTGCGCGAGCGAGATGTCGTGTTTGAACTCGTCCATCGGCTCGCTCGTCGTGAGCACGCAGATGAAATGGCCCTGCTCCGACACTGTCACGCAGAGACTATAGCCCTCGTATTCGTAAAGTAGATGGCCGTGGATCTCGCCGATCTTGCCCGGCGGCGTGGCGAAGTCGCTCGCCTTGTAGCGCGTGCACAGGATGTCGCCGTTGCGTCCACGGTAGAGCGTGTAGGTGACCGGATTGCCGTCCGGCAGCCGGTCGATTCGACCGCCGACGACGCCGTAGCCGGCTAACTCGAAGTTCCACATCAGGTCCGGCATCTCTGCCGAGCCATAAGCCATCGCGATATCCGCCAGCGAGGCCGACGGTACGGTCGGCCTGAACGCGGTCTCGAACGTCTCGTAGCTGTACACGGCCTGGTCAAGCGCCTCGCTTGCAGGGATCGCGCTGACGCCCGAAGACGGGGTCTCCCGATGCAAGCCGGGCAGGCCGCCGCCCGCCCATACCACGACCAGCAGCATTGCCGCCGCGGCGAGCGGGGCCCAGGTGCGCGGACGCTTGAGTTCGCGCATCACAGCCCGGCCAAGCCGGCCTGGCACGGATCCGTGATCGATGCGATCGAGCGCGGCATTGATCCGCGCTTGTATCTCTTCGGGGGTTTTCACCGTGGCGGCCTGGCGGCGTATCAGCGCCTTCAACAGCCGCTCCTCGACCAGGCGCACCCGGCATCGGGTGCATCCGTCGTCCAATCCGCTGCCCAGATGCTGAATGACCGCGCGCTCTTCGGCTCGCGTCAATTCGCCGTCGGCATGCGCAGAGAGGTAGTTGGTGATGTACTCCTCGCAATTCACGGTTTCCCTTGCTTATACACGCAAGCGCGAGTCATCTGAATACACTCGACGATCCGCTTAGCGGACCAGTCCGCGCCGGCGGGCGAACGCGCCGAGCGCAACCCGCATCATCTGGCGCCCGCGCGAAACCCGCGATTTGACCGTCCCGATAGGTATTTCGAGGACTTGCGCGACCTCCTGGTAGTTGAGTTCCTGCACGTCGACCAGCATCAGCACCGTGCGAAAGTCCTCGGGTAGGGCGTTGAGCGCGGCGGCAACTTCGTGGTCCAGAACCTTCTCCGAGATAAGCATCTCGGGGTTGCTCACCTTCTGCTCGCCGCGCGCGCTCAAGCCCTCGACGGCGCGTTCGAAATCCTCGGGCGAGAGCGCGACCTGTTCGCGATCGGCGCCGCGGTAGCCGTTGCGGAAGTTGTTGTACAAGATGGTCAACAGCCACGCGCGGCAGTTGGTGCCCGGGGTGTACTGATGAAAAAAACGATACGCGCGCAGCACGGTCTCCTGCAAAAGATCGCGAGCGTCGTCGGGATTACGCGACAGCCGCAGGGCCGCCGAGTACAGCGCGTCGACGTGAGGCAGCGCCTCGCGTTCGAAGAGCCCGCGCTTTTCGCTGCCCCCTTTTTCCGCCATATTCAGCGAGCACCAACATATACCACCACCGTCAAGTCAAACGCCGCTGACGGCGGAAAAGTTCCCGATTTTGACGGAAGGAACCTTGGCCTGCCATACCCGAGTTAAATATACTTGCGCAAGTTGGTCGAAGGTTACGGACCAGCGGCCGCCGAAGTCGCATCATCCGGCCGGCGAATGCGTATTTGAGCCATCGAGGATGTCATCTGTCGGCGCCGGAACCGGCGCGAAAGAGGAGAAAAACGATGGATCGCAGCACTATAGCCGGCGCGGTTCTGGCCGCGGCGGTGGGCGCGATGTTTTTGAGCACGCCGCTCCTTGCGCAAAGCTCCTCGGGGAATTCCACCGAGGCAGCCAGCGTCAAGTGCATCGGCGGCAATAGCTGCAAAGGCCAGAGCGCGTGCCAGACAGCCAACAATGGTTGCATGGGTCAGAACTCATGCAAGGGCAAAGGGTGGGTGACGTCCGCCTCGGTCAAGGCCTGCACGGATCAGGGCGGCAAGCCGGAGAAGACGCCGGCCAAGGCGATGTAGGGTTGAAGCGCGCGGATTTCCACCAACTGGGATTCGGCGTCGGTCTGCGCCGGCCGCATTATGCCCGGATTCTCGAGCGGCGCACGTCGGACGATGCGTCTTCGCACGATCTGTGTTCGGTGGACTGGTTCGAGGTCATATCGGAAAACTTCATGGTCGAGGGCGGGCGCCCGCTTGAAGTGCTCGACGGCGTGCGCGCAAGCTACCCGGTCGTGATGCACGGCGTGTCGCTCTCGATCGGCTCGAGCGATCCGCTCAACCGCTCCTACCTCGACGCACTTGGCGCGTTGGCCCGGCGTGTCGAGCCGGCCTGGGTTTCGGACCATTTGTGCTGGACCGGTGTCGGCGGTCGCAATCTGCACGATCTGCTGCCGCTGCCCTACACCGAGGAGGCCGTGCGTCACGTCGCCCGGCGCATCCGCGAGGTCCAGGATATCCTCGAACGCACGATCCTTATCGAGAACGTGTCGAGCTACATGGCGTTTCGCGCCTCGCGCCTCGCCGAATGGGAGTTTCTTCGCGCCGTCGCGGAAGAGGCCGACTGCGCGATCCTGCTCGACATCAACAACATTTTCGTGAGCGCCTTCAACCATCGCTTCGACCCCTTGCGTTACATCGACGCCATCCCGGCTGACCGCGTGGTGCAGTTTCATCTTGCAGGCCACAGCGACCACGGCAATTACCTGCTCGACACGCACGATCATCCGATTCGACCCGAGGTTTGGGGACTCTATGAGCACGCGATTGGGCGTTTCGGCCGCGTTGCGACGCTTGTCGAGTGGGACGACAGTATTCCGGCGTTCGAGGTGCTGGCCGCGACGGCCGACGAAGCGCGCCGGAGATGCGAAGCGGCACTGGCGGCCGTTGCGACGGCGGGGGAGGCCGATCCGGCCGCGCCGTACGAATTATCTGCACGCCGCGGACCGGACCGGAGGGGGGAATTGTGAATTGCGAGGTCGCACGGCGTCCTGCTGCGAACATTCAGCGGCGCGCCGGTGCCGATTTCGGATAAACCGGCTGATCTGCGGCTAAGTTCCCTTTCGCTCTTGCCGATCGTCGAGGGCGCGGGCAATGCTATGCTTTGAAGCGTGAGCGCCGCCGCCAACATACGGATCGAGGCGATCAATACCCCCCAGGCGTTCGAGGAATTCGCTCGTCTGCCCTACGAGGTCTACGCCGACCGCGAAGCCTGGTGGCCGCCCGACATCCGCAACGAGATTGACCTTCTTTCCGGACGCACGCTGACCGCGCCTTATCTCGGATTGCAGCCGTTTTGCGCCTGGAGCAACGGCCACCTGGTGGCGCGCGTAAGCGCCGTGATCAATCGCCGCTATATCAGCCACTGGGGCGAGCGCGTGGGCCAGCTAATCCATTTCGAGGCCGCCGCCGGCGAAGACGGCGCGGTTGGTACGATGTTGACGCGCGCGATGGAATGGCTCGCCCGCGCAAAGATGGAATCGGTGCGCAGCGGATTCGCCGCTTTTCTCGACTATCCCTATGCGATCGATAACTACGGCAGCCTGCCCTCATTCCTGCTGCGCGGCAATCCCGAGTACTACCATCGCTATCTCAAGAACGCCGGCTTCGAGACCGAAAAGGGTCAGATAGATTACACCGCGCCGTTGACCAGCGAGATGCTCGCGCGCTACGCGCGGATGATCGAAGCGGCGCGCACCGCCGGAGTCGCCATAAAGAGCTGGCGCGAATACGGATTCCTCGCCGCGGTCGACGCGTGGACCGCGGTCACTAATGCGGCGTTCGTCCGCCATTGGGGATGGAACCCGATAAGCCGCGACGAAGTGCGTCCGATGATGGCGCCGTTGCACGGCACCGCGGTCGGCGACCTGTCGATGGTCGCGGTAGCCAATCGCGAAGTTATCGGCGTGGTCTTCTCCGTGCCGGACCTGAGTCCGGCGCTCGCGCAGGTTCGTCCAGGCGTCAAACTGCATCCCGAGCGCGGCGGTGGCACACGCGGCGCGCTTATCAATATCGGCGTGCTCGAGCAGGCGCGCGGCAAGGGCGTCGCCCTCGCGATGGCGGCGCGCTCGTTTGTGACGATGGCGCAGAGCGGGATGCGCTATGCCGGCTACACGTTGGTGCTCGACGACAACTGGGCGTCGCGGCGTACGGCGGCCGCGCTGGGCGCGCGGGTGACGGGAAACTTCGTCACTTACCGGAGAAATCTGTAACCGCGAGTCCAAAGACCCTCCGCTAGTTTGCGGAAAACGACATCTTCGACGCCCATTTTTTCGGGTTTTTCTTTGGCTTGCAGCTTGAAGGGCGGGATTCTTGGATGTTAGTGTAAGCGCCTGCTCCTTGCTCCCTCTGGGGGCTGGAATCCACAAGGAGGCTGCCGCGTGCGGCGCTACGAGACTATTTTCATCCTTCGCTCGGATCTGGGCGAGCCTCAGGTCAAAGACAGCATCAAGCGTTTCGAGGGTTTGATCGGCGCCGGCGGCGGCGAGATGCTCGAGACGGACGAATGGGGCTTTCGCGAGCTCGCCTACCGGATTCACAACGAACGCCGCGGCTATTACGTCCGGCTCGATTATGCCGCCGACGGCGCGGTGATGAACGAGGTTGAACGCAACCTTAAACTCTCCGATAGCGTGCTGCGTTACCTGTCGGTGCTGCTCGATCCCGAGGTCGATACCGCCAAGGTGCGCGCCGAAATCGAAGCGCGGCTCCATCGCGCTGCCGAGGCCAAGGCTGCGGCCGAGGCAAGAGTGGCGGCCGCCGCCGCCGCGGCCGAGCGTCCGGCGGGCGAAGTAAGTTCCGGCCCGCCAGCCGCCAATCTCTCTGCCGAAGAGGCGGCGGGCGAGGCTGAGGTCGCGCAGAAGGCCGCGTCCGAACAGACTGAAGGAGCGGCCGCGGCCGCCGGAGGCGAGGCGAATCCCGCGGGTGAGCCGAAGCAGGATTGAACTGATCGGGGTAGCAGTTTCCGCGCCCGAGGTGCGGACTACGCCCGCCGGCACGCCGGTTTTAAGGGTCGAAGTGAACTGCGGCGAAGGCCGCGAAGTTTTAAAGCTGGGAGTCGTGATGGCGGGCGAGGACGCGCGGGAGATCGGCGCGCGGGTCACCGCCGGAGCGACGCTTAGAGTGACGGGAGCGCTGCGCGCGGTGCGCGGTGCTCGATGGTCGTCCGCGGGAAGCGGCGTCGAGGTGCTGGCGTCTGCGATAAGCGAGGTCGCGGCCGACGCGGTCCCGTGAAACCAGGCAGGCAGTCTCAACGGCTGCATCAGGATACGATTCGACGTTGATTTGACAGGGAAAAAATGGCCGACGAAGAAAGGACAGAGCAAGGCCCCGGACACGGTAGTCATGAGCACGGCCGCGGACGTCCCGGAGGCCCGCGCGGGGATGGCGAGCGCCAGGGGGGCGGCGAAGGGCGCGGCGGTGAGCGAGGCGGGATGCGCCGGCGCCCCGGCGGTGGCCGGCGCAAAGTATGCCGCTTCTGCGCCGACAAGGGGCTGAAGGTGGATTACAAGGACGTGCGCACGCTGCAGAACTTCATCACCGAGGGCGGCAAGATCGTGCCCAGCCGGACCTCCGGTAACTGCGCGCGCCATCAGCGGCAACTCGCGGTCGCGATCAAGCGGGCGCGGGTGATCGCGCTGCTGCCCTTTTCGACCTTGGGCTAACGGGGAATGACGAGCGAGCGGTGAGAAGCGCACGGGCAATCGTCGGGCTGCTGGTTGGTGCGATTCGCGCCGCCTTCCTGTCTGCCGCACTTTACCTGGCGGCGGCGGTGATCCCGCTCGTGGGCGCGATCTCCTCGCTGTTCGCACCGGCGCCGGTTCTGCTTTTTTCGGTGGGCTTTGCGGGAGCGCGATTGCGCGCGGCGGCGGTGATTGCGCTGGCTGGCGCGGCGGTGGTCGCGCTCGGCGGATGGCTCGCGGCGCTCGGCTATGTGCTGACTTTCGGGCTTGCCGCGGCCGTGATGTGCGACATGCTCGAGCGGCGCAAGCCCTTCGAGACGATCGTGATGGTGACCGGCGCCGCGGTGCTGGCGGCGAGTGTGATTGCGGCCTTTGCGATGGCGGGTTCGGCCGAGGGGCTGGCGCGGGAGATCCACGACGTGTTGGCCTCCGGAATGGCGCGCGGACACGATTTCTACAAAGTGCTGGGAATCGAAACCGGAATGGAGCGCGACGCGGAGGCCGGACTGCTCGACATGATGATGCGGCTATGCCCGGCGCTGGTTGCTCTGTCGGCAGGTTTCGGCGCGCTGCTGAATCTGGCGATATTCTGGCGGATGGGCGGCCGGCAGCGGCTCGGCTACCCGCTCTTTGGCGACCTGGCGCGCTGGTCGACGCCGGAGTGGTTCATTTGGGTGTTGCTGGCGGCGGGGTTCGGGATGTTCGTTCCGGTGCCGGCGCTGGCGGTGGCGGCGATGGACGCATTCGTGTGCGTGGCTGCGGTGTATTTCTGCCAGGGGCTGGCGATCATGGCCTTTTACTTCAAGGCCCTGGCGATTCCGCCTTGGGTCCGGGGGCTCATCTATTTTGTTACAATAATCCAGCCGGTGCTCGCGGTGCTGGTATGCGCGGCCGGCATTTTCGATCTCTGGGTGGATTTCCGGCGGCTCAAGCCGCCGAGCCAGGAGGCGGGCAGCTTCGGCGATTTTTTCTAGCCGGGAAAGGCGATTTCGGCGATCAAAAACTTATGAACGTGCAAGTGATTTTGAGTGAAGAAGTGCCCAACCTGGGGCGTGCCGGAGACGTAGTCAGAGTCCGCGCCGGGTACGCTCGCAACTATCTGCTGCCGCGGCGCCTCGCAGTCGAGGCCAGTTCCAGAAACCTGCGCGCCTTCGAGCATCAGAAGAACCTCGCGATGCTGCGGCGCGAGGCGAACAAGGGAACGGCGGTCAAGCTCAAGCAGCAGCTCGAGGCGTTGATGCTCACCATCGGCGCCAACGCGGGCGAAGAGGGCAAGCTCTTCGGCTCGGTAACCAATATCGATATCGAACGGGCGTTGCGCGAGCACGGATTCGAGATCGAGCGGCGAAAAATAATGTTGGCTGAGCCGATCAAGCAGCTTGGCGAGTTCACCGTCACGGTGAGGCTCGACCCGGAGGTTGAAGCTGGCGTGAAGCTCACTGTGGCGGCGTCATAAAGGCCATCCGGGTATGATGAAACTTTACGATTTCCTGCCCTGCCCGTTCGGTCAAAAGGTGCGGATTGTTCTGGCGGAAAAGAGCCTGACCTACGAGCTCATCCAGATTGACTTCGCCCAGAATGACCAACGGCGCCCCGAATTCCTCCGGCTGAACCCGTTTGCCCGGGTTCCGGTGCTGGTCGACGAAGACACCACAGTCTACGATTCGACGATCATCAACGAATATCTGGAGGACGAATATCCGGAACCGCCCGTGCTGCCGACAATCGGCTCGAGCGCGCAGCGCGCGCGGGCGCGGCTGTTCGAGGACTTCGCCGATACCTCGTTCACGCCGCAGGTTGGACAACTCATGACCGAGATGGCGCGGGCGGAGGGCGAGCGCGACCAGGGACGCCTCCAGCGGCTGCATCGTTCGATCGAGCGCGCGCTGGACTATCTCAATCACGAGCTGACCGGACAGCAGTTTCTGGCCGGAGAGTTTTCGGTCGCCGACATCGGGTTCGCGCCGCGCATGCTGGTATTGGGCGAATTGGGAGTCCAGACGGGAACCAATCGTCCCAACGTCGACGCGTGGATAAGGCGGCTGTTGGAGCGGCCGAGCATCCAGTCCCTCCAAGGCGTGACGATCGAACCGCTCGCCGGCGTCTAGCTCTCGCGGTCGCGAATTCTGCTAGACGATTTTCGCAGGTTGGAAAAGCGACAGGCGCGCCGTCCCGATGGGCGGCGCGCCTGCTTTTCAGGGGTCATCGATGCAGAGCGGTAATTGCTAGGCTAAACCATCCGCAGCCGATTTAACAGCCAATCGGCCGTTCCGTCCCTGGCTACTAGGGTTGATCCTCGCCGAACAGCGGTTCCTCGTCCTCGGCACGCGTCGAGGCCACACCGGTCGCCCGGTAAAGCAGCTTGGCCGCGAATAGCTTGTTGCCCAGCCGACCCTGTGGCTTCAGCATTCCCCCGTGCCGGCGGCACCGCGGGCACGCCATAGTGCCGCTCAGGAGGCTCGCGTTCTGGGGAGTGATGCGCAGGTCAAAGGTAGCTCCGCATCCTGGGTTCTGGCATACGGTCCGGTAAACGACTCCCGGCCGCTCGGCGCTCTTGGTTTCAGTGGTTGTCGCGGTTTGCATTGAGCTATCTCCTTGCCGCGTCTGTAGGTTCTATCAGCCGCGCTGGTCAATTAGACGTAAAACGCAGTCAAAAGTTTCAAGCAAGCCATGTGCCGAGGCTGATTTGGCGTTCGATTTTCAGGAAAATATCTATAAATCCGACACTTAGGGGCGGTCAGGATGATCTGACCGAAAGTCGAGCAATTTTCGCACAATGAGCCCTTTTTGCAACAATGCTCTCTAATTTCTGGCAAAATGACTCAGAATCCGTCGCCGATTAAGCCACTTTTGAAATGCTACCCTTTGCGACATTATACGAGACGAGCGGCCTTTTCCGATTATGGTCTGATGATCGCTTGGTGAATCTGGGCTGAGATGCAACGAAGGGTGGGGCAATGAGGACTCTTGCGATGGTGATGGCCGGAGGGCTGGGCAGCAGGCTGCACCCGCTGACCCGCGACCGCGCCAAGCCGGCTGTGCCTTTTGGCGGCAAGTACCGGATTATCGATTTCGTGCTTTCGAATCTTGTAAACTCGCGAATTTACGCGATTTACGTGCTGGTGCAATGGCGCTCCCAGTCGCTTATCGAGCATCTCAAGGACGGATGGCAGTTCGGCGGGATACTGACCGACCAGTTCGTCACCCCGGTTCCCGCCCAGATGCGGATGGGCGAGAGCTGGTACCAGGGCACCGCCGACGCCATCTTTCAGAACCTCAACCTGCTGGAAGACAATAATCCCGACCTCGTCGCGGTCTTCGGCGCCGACCATATCTACCGGATGGACGTGCAGCAGATGATCGAGTTCCATCTCGAGCGCAAGGCCGCCATAACCGTCGCCACCATCCCGGTCCGAATCGAGGAAGCCGACCAGTTCGGAATCGTCCAGGTCGACTCGGGATTGCGCGTTTCGGGTTTTCAGGAGAAACCGTCGAGCGCGCGTGCGATGCCCGGGGCGCCCGGACAGTGCCTCGCTTCGATGGGCAACTATCTGTTCAATCCCGAAGTCCTGCGCCGCGCGCTGGAGGAGGACTCGACCATCGCTTCGAGCCATCACGACTTCGGCCGCGATCTCATCCCGCGCCTGATTGAACGGGTTCCCATCTACGCCTATAACTTCATGACCAATCGCATCCAGGGCGATTCCGAGGTCAACCTGAGCTACTGGCGCGACGTCGGCACGATCGACGCCTACTACGAAGCCAACATGGATCTGCGCGACGCGCGGCCCCATCTCAACCTCTACAACCAGCGCTGGCCGTTGCGCACGGCCTACTACGATCAGCCGCCGGCCAAGTTCGTCTTCGACGAGCACGGGCGGCGGGGCGAAGCGCTGCATTCGGTCGTCTCCGAAGGATGCATCGTGTCGGGCGGCACCGTGCGCAACTCGGTGCTCGGCCGTTCGGTTTTCGTCCACTCGTGGAGCCTGGTCGAGGATTCGGTGATCATGGATTACAGCGAGATCGGCCGCCACGCCCGCGTGCGCCGCGCGATCATCGACAAGAACGTTTACATCTCCGAGGGCGACGAGATCGGTTACGATCTCGAGCGCGACCGCCAGCGCTTTCATGTCACCGACTCGGGCCTGGTCGTGATCGCCAAGGCCCCCAAGCGCGAGCGGCAAAGCCTGTGACCCAAAGCCTCGCCGGCGACCTGACCGAAAATCGCTCCAGCGGCGGCGCGGCTGCCGCCAACGGCACACGCGGCAACGGCGACACGCTGGACGCGCCCGGCGAGGAGACGGACGGCGCCGATCCGTCCCAATCTGCGTGCAAGGGCAGCGTCCGCCGCGAGCGCCCCCCGCTTGCCGGGCTCAAACTCGGCCGCAAGGACTGGATTGTATTCCAGGCGATGCGCGCGGCCGTGTACGCGCTGAGCCTGCTGCCTGACTTCGCCCTGTATCCGCTCGGAATGCTCGGCGGCTACGCCGCGTATCTGCTCGATCGCCGCCACGTGGCGGTCGGCATGACCAACCTCCGGATCGCGTTTCCCGATCGCTCCGGGCGCGAACTCCGGCGCATCGTGCGCGCCTCCTACCTGAACCTCGGCCGCAGCGGCGCCGAGTACGTGCGCCTGGCCGGGTTTTTCCACCGCCGGCTCGTCCGGCACGTCACCTACGAGCGCTTCCACTACTGGGACGAGCTCAAGCGGCTCTATCCGGGGCGCGGCATCGTCGTGCTGAGCGCGCACTTCGGCAACTTCGAGCTCCTGGCGGCCGCGCACGCCCTTCACGGCCATCCGATAACCCTGGTCCATCACACGCAGCGCTTCCTCGCCGGCGACGCATTGATGACCTGGGTGCGCGAGCGCGCCGGAGTGGACGTCGTGCGCAAGCGCTCGGCCGCTCGCGCCGTGCTCAAATCGCTCGCCCACGGCGAATTGGTGGGCGTTCCGTTCGATCAGAACGCGAAGCGCGGCGAAGCGGTGTTCGTGCCGTTTTTTGGCGAGCCGGCGGCGACCTCGCGCACGCTCGCGCGGCTGGTGCGAAAGTCGGGCGCGCTGGTGGTCCCGGTCTTCATCGTGCGCGAGCCCGACAAGCGCCGCCATCGCATCGTCATCCAGGACCTCGTCGCGCTTCAGGAGAGCGCCGACGCCGAGGCCGACATCGTCGAGAACACGCGGCGCTTTCTGCGCCCGATCGAAGAGATCGTGCGCCGGTATCCCGAGCAATTCCTCTGGCAGCATCGGCGCTACCGCACGCGGCCGCGCGGTATGGCGCCGTTGTACGAGGAAACGCGGCGGCATCGCGATTCCCGCGCCAAAGCGATATCTTAGTCTTGATGTCCCGCAAATAACTTATCTTTCCGGAAAAGCCTCAAGGTGTTATTCCGAGGGAGTCGGCGACCGAGGAATCCCTGATCTTCATTTGTTTTTCGTGGAAGCCGGGATTCTTCGCTGCGCTCGGAACGACAGCCCTCAGATCTTGGGATGAAACTTATTTCCAGGACGCCACACTAGCAGCGCTATTTCGATCCGAGCCCTTGGGCCGCGGAACATCGTCGCCGCGGCGCACGTTCTCTTTACGGAAGTCCAACCAGAGGCATCATCATGAACCTCGATCTATTTGGCGGAGCCAGCGCCGTGCGAGCGCCCGGGTCCGGCCCGTCGGCCGCGGTGTCCGAAGAACATGGCGCGGCGCCCGCGATTCTGTCCGCCGCCACCGCGCTTGCGCCCAACGTGGTCGAGCAGGCGTCGATCGCGAGCCTGCTCAAGGGGCTGTGGGGTGAGAAATACGAGCAGTCGCGGCGCTGGCGCTCGACCTTCGAGCAGATCCAGCGCTCGGTGCGGATCGATCGGCGATACCTGGCGCTGCCGGTCAGCGAATATCCGCCGCTCGACTCGTTTGCCAAGACCAATGCCGCGTACGCGTGTGTCGCGCCGGAATTGGGCGCAGCGGCGGCAGAGCGCGCGCTTGCGGCGGCCGGGATGACCGCGCGCGACGTCGACTACCTGTTCTTCGTCACCGGCACCGGGATCGCGACGCCGAGCCTTGATGCGCGAATCGTTAACCGGCTCGGGATGCGCGCTGAAGTGCGGCGCACGCCGATCTTCGGACTCGGATGCGCGGGCGGAGTGGCCGCGGTGGTGCGCGCCGCCGACGTGCTGCGCGGATTTCCGGACCGGGTCGCGATGGTGGTCTCGGCGGAGCTGTGCTCGCTTACCCTGCAGCGCAGCGACGACTCGGTCGCCAATATCATCGCCTCGGCGCTGTTCGGCGACGGAGCAGCGGCGGTGGTGATGGCCGGCGGCGCCGCGGCCACGCGTTGCGGCGATGCCGGCGCGATCCCGCGGGTCATCGCGACCCGTTCGGTCTTCTATCGCGACAGCGAGCGGATGATGGGATGGGACGTGGTGGAAAGCGGACTCAAGATCGTGCTGTCGCCCGCGATCCCGGAATTGGTGCGCGAGCACTTGGGCGGCGATGTCGACGCGATGCTCGCGGAGCAGGGCCTGGGGCGTTCGGCCATAACCCACTGGATTGCGCACACCGGCGGAAATCGCGTGCTCGAGGCGATCGCCGCGGCGCTCGAACTTCCGCCCGGCGCGCTCGACCGCTCGTGGCGGCTGCTCGCGGCGACCGGCAACCTGTCTTCGGCCTCGGTGCTGTTCGTGCTGCACGATCTCCTCGATGCGGGCGCGGCGCGGGCGGGCGAGTATGGAGTGATGCTCGCGATGGGTCCGGGGTTCTGCGCGGAGCTGGCGCTACTCCGATGGTGATCTCGCTCCGCGCGTACCTGGCGATCATCACGGCGCTCGCGCTCGAGCGGCTGTTTCATCTGGCGCTCGCCTCGCGCAACGCGCGTCGCGCATTCGCGATGGGCGCGGTCGAGCGCGGACGGGGCCACTATCCGGCGCTGGCGGCGCTTCACGCGCTCTTCCTGGTCTCGGCGGCGGCCGAGGCGATCGTGCTCCGGCGTCCGTTCCCGGGCGCGCTCGGATGGGCCGCGCTTGGCGCCGCGCTCGGAGCACAGGCGCTCCGCTACTGGTCGATCGCGGCGCTGGGCTCGCGCTGGAACACGCGTATCATCGTGCTGCCCGGCGCCGCTCCGGTGGTCCGCGGGCCGTACCGCTTTATGCGCCATCCCAACTATCTTGCGGTGATCATCGAAATCGCATGCGTGCCGATGATCCGGGGATGCTGGATAACGGCGACGGTATTTTCGATCGCCAATGCGGTGCTGCTGAGAACGAGGATTCCCGCCGAGGAGGCTGCGCTGGGCTCCCGCTACGCGCTCGAATTCAGCGGCCGGCTGCGGCTGGTTCCCAAACCTTCGCCACGGACCGCGCGGCACGACGCGCACGGCGGGGCCCGCCGCAGGATCGCGCAGCGGCGCCGCGGATTAACCACGCGCTAACTCGCCGCCCGTCGCGCGAAAGGTTCTGGCAATACGACAGAATCCCGATAGACTGGCGGCCGATGCCCGGCGCCCGAGTTTGACGCGCATTTCAGAAACCTTGGAGGCGTTCCACGATGAGCAAGACATATGAGAAGCACGCAATCACCGCGGATTTCGCGCAGAAGCTGGTCGATGCGGCGGTCGCCAAGGCCAACGAGCTCAAAATTCCGCAGTGCGTTGCGATCGTCGACGAGGGCGGAAACCTGAAGGCCTTCGTGCGTATGGACGGCGCGGCGCTTATTCCGATCGAGATCGCGCAGAGCAAGGCCTACACCGCGCTGTTCGGCTTTCCGACTCACGAATTTTTCAATTTCATCAAGGGCGACCCGGCGCTCGTAGCGGGCATCCCGGGACGCGCGCGCGTCGCCGCGTTCGGCGGCGGCTATCCGATCAAGATCGCTGGCGAAGTCGTCGGCGCGATTGGCGTGAGCGGCGGCACGGTCGAGCAGGACATGCAGTGCGCCGAGGCGGCGTTGAAGCTGGTGCAGTAGAGTCCGCTACGCCGGTTACGAAACCGATTTCCAGGAAAGCGGAGCGTGCCGCGCGGCGCGCTCCGCCTCGCGTCTAGGCGCGCTTGCCGACGAGCCGCGGCATCAGCGCGATGATGGCGAGCGAAATCGCCCACGCCGCCGCACCGGTCACCAGCGCCGGTCGTCCGTATCCGGCGATCCAATGCGGCGGCGCGGCCCGCGGCGCGCCGCCATAAGGCCATAGCTTGACCCCAAGTACCAGCCCGGCATGCAATCCTGCCGAGAAGTACACGCTGCCGGTCAGCAGATAAGCCTCGCCCAGCGCAAGCCCGAGTAGAAACAGCCCAACGAGCGCGGGCAGCGCTGCCGCCGGATGGGCCAGTTGCGCAAGGCTCGAGCCGAGGTTGTGAAAGCCCGCCGCCGCGTCGAATCCCGTCACGTAAAAGCGTGCGGGCGAACGCACTAGATGCGCCAGCGCGTAGATTGCCGAACTGATCGCCAGCGCACCGTAGCGGCCGAAGTCCTCTATCATCCCGCCCAGCACGAAGGCGCGGAAGAAGCCTTCCTCGATTATCGCAATCAGGATCGCCCCGGCCACGTACTTGGGCGCGCGCGCAAGCGCCTGGCCGGTCCCCATCGCGTCGCGCCCGCCAAACATCGCACCGAGCACGAGCAGTATCGCGATAGACGCCGCCGCAACCGCCAATCCGCGCACTGCGCTGCCGAGATTGTTGAGCGGACCGGCGAAACCGCGCCCGAGCAGACGGGCGAGGCGCAATTGGCGCGCCCAAAGCGCCATCATCGCCGCCATCGTCGCCATCACGACGCGATCGAAGATGCGCGGGAATGGGAAGCGGTAACCGGCGGCGCCGAGCGCGTTCGCAACAAAGGGTGCGATAACAGCCGCAGCGGCGGCCGCGAGCAAAAGCGCAATCGTTAGTCTGACGGTGAATCGCATCGCAGAGGTGGACGCTTGCGTGGCCGATGAACGCAATGCCCACGAAGCGTTAACGGTTGCGGCCGCGCCATGCAAGCGCCCATCCGCCGACCCGCGCATCGATCGGGTGGTTGAAGCGAGAATCGGCTATCTAATACCTGAATGGCCACAATAAGCCTAATAAAGAATGATATAGTCTTTTGCACTATCATATATTGTTAAATCTTTTCAAATTCTATCTAGATATATATAGAGATAGATTATAGTTATAAAACAGTTGAAAGAATTTCACAGGATGAATGAGGTACTGTGAGACGGTAACATCAAGCAATTGGCGAGTAGGGCAAAGCTTAAGAGCGAAACCAGAAGGAAAAGGGAGGAAACGATGAAAAGGACCAAGATACTTGTCGCCGTGGGATGCCTGCTGGGGCTGGCTCTGGCCCGGATGCCGGCTTACGCGAGCCCTACCAACAAGAAGATCACGCTAGCCTGCAACAGCCCAAATGCTGCGATTCCATTAGCGGCTCGGTGACCGTCACACTTTGCGACACGACGGCATGTGACAATTCCCTGGTCTGTCCTGTAGTCAACTGCGACACCGGCGGCACCATATCCGTGACGCAGGCCTGTAACACTGATAATGCCACAACGCCGTTTAAAAGTCGGTGCGGTCAGGGTAAACATCTGTTATCAGGAAGATGGGGATCTCGATCCGACCTGTACCCAGCATCCGGGGACCGGAGGCGGAACCGCTGTCACCGGAAAGGGATTTACCACCGTGGTCGGACCGGGTTCGCCGCCGACCGGTGATGGCGATACCGTTTCGCTGATCGTCAAGTAGCAGCGACGTTCTCGCGCTCGCCACATCTGCAGGCCCGGCCCAGCATGGGCTGGGCCTCGCTTTTTCAGGATGGTTTCGCCTCTCGACCGCATCGAGTCGAGCCGCCGAAAGTGGCGGATCGCAAATGTCTGTGCTAGCTCACCGCAGAGATGGCTCGTCGCGGCATGCGCTCGAGCGATAATCCCTTTCTTTCGCGTGAGGCTCTAAATGGACCTGGGACTCAAGGGCAGAGTGGCGTTGGTGACCGGCGCGAGCATGGGAATCGGCGAGGCGACCGCGGTCGAGCTTGCGGGCGAGGGATGCGAGCTTGCGATCTGCTCGCGCCACGCCGACCAACTAGCAAAGGTGCGCGACCAGATCGTCGCCAAGGGCGTGCGATGCGTCGTCAAGGAGTGCGACATCCGCAAGCCCGGCGATATCGCCGCGCTTTTCGACGAAGTCCGCCGCGCTTACGGCCGCCTCGACATCCTAGTGAACAACGCCGGCGCCGCGACGCACGGGACCTTCGCCTCGCTGACCGACGAGCAGTTGATCGCCGACTACGAGCTCAAGGTTCTCGGGCAGTTGCGATGCACACGCGCCGCGCTGCCGCTGCTGGAAAAGAGCGCGGCGCCACGCGTGATCAACGTCAACGCGATCGCCGGGCGCGTGGTGATTCCGGGGCTGTTCGCCACCACGATGCATCGGGCCTCCTGTTATGCGCTCAGCAAGGCGCTCGCGTGGGAGCTCGCCGATCGCAAGATCCTGGTCAACTCGGTGAATATCGGGCTCGTCCACACCAATCAGATCGAACGTGCGCACGCGCGCCGCGCCCCCGACGTCCCGTTGGAGAAATTCATGGCGCAGGCGGCACAGATCGTTCCGCTCAAACGCTTCGGCGAGCCGCACGAGGTCTCGGGCCTGATTGCGTTTTTGGCCTCCGAACGGGCCGGTTTCATCACTGGCGCGTCGATCGATGTGGGCGGCGGCCAGGGCGCTCATGTCTAGGCTCCGACGCTTCGCGTGGCGCTCCGCTCCCGCCGAGTTCCGGCGCTAGCGCTCAGGGTTGCGCTGCGGCTCGAGCACGATTTCCAGCGGGCACGCGCGCGCCGGCGCCCGCACCACGGACATCACCGCGTCCGCCACATCTTCGGCCGAGAGCATCAGCGAGCGATCGAGGCGTTTGTTGGACGGGATGAGCGCGGTGTCGACCAGCCCCGGGATTATCACCGACAACTTGACCCCGCTCGGACGCAGTTCGGCGAAGGCCGCGCGGCTGAACGCGATCAGCCCGGCCTTGGCCGCTGCATAGACCGCCTCGCCCGCCGGCGTATTACGTGCCGCTGCCGAGGCGACGTTTACGATGGCGCCGCCACCGTCTTTGGCCATCCGCGCCGCCGCAAGGCGCGCGAGCGCGATTGGCGCGCGCAGATTCACGGCCAGGATGCGGTCCAGCGCGGCGGTGCCGAGCTTGACCAGCGGCGTGCGCGGCGGCGCCCATCCGGCATTGTTCACCAGCACGTCGATGCGCCCAAAGTGCTCGAGCACGGCGTCGAACAGGGTCTGCGGGCTGTCCTCGCCGGCGAGATCGATCAGCACGATGAGCGAGCGTGCGGGGTCGAGGCCTGAGAGGCGCCGTGTCTCTTCGAGTTCGTCGAAACTGCGCGCGGCAACACATAGCGCGTAGCCATCGCGCGCGAGCGCAAGCGCGGTCGCGCGGCCGATCCCGCGTCCCGCACCGGTCACGAGCGCCACGCGCTGTTCTGCCTGCTCTGCCATCCCGCATGAATGCCCGGCGGCGGCGCCGCGGCGGTCAAAAATGCAGCTTGCACGATCAAGCCGACTTCCACAAACTGTGATGGATAACGGCCGCGGGCGGGGACTACCGTCGGCGGCGGCTCGGCGTCGGGAGGAGGCATTCGGCAAGCGTGAATCCGCAGGTTTTTCGCGAGTACGACATTCGCGGCATCGTCGAGCGCGATTTCGACGACGACTTTGTCGTAAATCTGGGCCGCGCCTACGCGACGATGCTTCGGCGGGTGGGCAAGACGACGATCACGCTCGGGCGCGACTGCCGGCTCTCGTCGGACCGCCTGTTCGGACTGCTGAGCGACGGTCTTCTCCAGAGCGGCATCAACGTGGTCGATATCGGCGTCGTGCCGACGCCGCTGCTGTATTTTTCGGTGATTCACTGGCGGATGGACGGCGGCGCCATGATCACCGGGAGTCACAATGCCGCCGAGTATAACGGCTTCAAGCTGGGCATCGGCCCTTCGACCATCTACGGCGATGAGATCCAGGAGGCCCGCCGCATCATCGAGCGCAAGGATTTCATCTCCGCGCCAGCGCGCGGCACGTTAAGCTCGCGCCCGGTGCACGGCGACTACAACGATTTCATCAAACGCACCATCACGTTGCGGCCCGGGCTCAAGGTCGCAGTCGACGGCGGCAACGGATGCGGCGGCGTGGTCGCGGCGCCGCTGATGCGCGAATTGGGGCTCGAGACAGTCGAGCTTTTCATCGAGATGGACGGCCGCTTTCCCAACCACCACCCGGACCCCACCGTCGAAGAGAACATGCGCGACCTCATCGCGGCGGTGAAAAGCAGCGGTGCCGGAATCGGAATCGCCTACGACGGCGACGCCGACCGCATCGGCGCGGTGGACGAGAACGGCCGCATCGTATGGGGCGACGAGTTGATGGTGGTGTTTTCGCGCACGATTCTGCGCGAGCGGCCGGGCGCCGCGATTATCGGCGACGTCAAGTGCTCCAACCGCATGTACGACGACATCGCCGCGCACGGCGGCCGCGCGATCATGTGGAAAACCGGCCATTCGCTGATCAAGAGCAAGCTCAAGGAGGAGCACGCCGCACTCGCCGGCGAGATGAGCGGACACATGTTTTTTGCCGATCGCTACTACGGGTTCGACGACGCGATCTACGCTTCCTTCCGCCTGCTCGAGATCGTAAGCCGCGAGCAGCGCGGCCTCGCGAAAATCCTCGCGGATCTTCCGAAGAGCTGCTTTACTCCCGAAATTCGCCTCGATTGCGCCGACGAGAGCAAGTTCGAACTCGTGCGCAAGGCCGCCGACTACTTTCGCGGCCGCTACGACGTGATTGAAATCGACGGCGTGCGGGTGAAGTTCCCCGGTGGATGGGGCCTGGTGCGCGCCTCGAATACGCAGCCCGCGCTGGTGATGCGCTTCGAGGCAGGCGACGAAAAAACCCTCGGCGAAATTCGCACGTTGTTCGAGAGCAAACTCAAAGAATTGGGAGCGATGTGAGCGCGCCAAGGCCGAGCGCGCTCATCATCGCTGGCGGCCGCGGCACGCGCTTTTGGCCGGAAAGCCGCGCCTGGCGGCCCAAGCCACTTTTTTCGATCGACGGACGCAGCTCGCTGCTCGCCGACACCGTTGCGCGGGTCGCTTCGGTAACCACCCGCGCGCGTACCTTCGTGCTGGTCTCGGCCGACCAGCGGACGATCTTCCGCAAGGCCCTCCGCGGCCTTATCCCGGCGGCGAACCTTGTCATCGAACCGAGCGCGCGCGGCACCGCAGTCGCGATCGCCTATGGATGCGCGACCGTCGCGCATCGCGCCGGCCCTGGCGTGGTCGCCGTGATGCCGGCCGACCATTACATCACTCCGCCGCAGGCCTTTCGCCGCACGCTTGCCGACGCTATCGCGTTTGCCGCCGCGCGCCACGCGGTAGTCGTGATCGGTGTCGTCCCCGACCGCCCCGAGCCGGGTTACGGCTATCAGCAGATCGGGCGGCCGGTAGGGCGCGGGTTCGAGGTGGTGCGCTTCGTCGAAAAGCCGCCGCTTAATGCGGCGCGCCGGATGGTCGCGTCGGGGAAGTTTCTGTGGAACGCCGGGATGTTCGTGATGGAGCCCGCGACGCTGCTCTCCGAACTCGACCAGCACGCGCCCGATCTGGGGCGCGCGATGCGCGAGTTCGGCGGCGCGTCGCCGGCCGCGGTCGCGCGCATCTATCGCAGCCTCGATTTCGACGCCTTCGATCGCGTGGTCGCCGAAAAGAGCCGCAACGTGCTGGGCGTGCAGGCGCGCTTTCGATGGCATGACGTGGGAAGCTGGGAGGGGCTCTGGGAGGCGCTCGGCGGGCGCGACGCCAACGTGCTCAAGGGCGAAGTGATCGCGCTCGACAGCGAAGGCGTGCTCGCGCGCGGCGCGAAGGGCCGCTTGATGGTGTTGCTGGGCGTTAAGGACCTGGTTGCGGTCGATACCGGCGACGCCATCCTGGTCGCCGGCCGCAAAAGTTCGCAGGACCTCCGCCACGTGGTCGACGAACTCGCCCGCCGCCGCCTGAATCGCTACCTGTAGCCGCCGCGCGGCGTTCCTTTCTTTGTGCTTTGCGCCCGCCGATGCGCTAGGATGCGCGCGTTCCGGCCTCGACGAATCACATTCTTCGCCGGACGAGGTGAGAATCTTGAAGATGAAAGATCTGCGGCGCGTCGTAACCGGCATCGACGAATCCGGCAAGTCCTACGTTGCGATAGACGGGCCCGGTGCGGGTGTTATCGAAGAGGGCGGCGCTGGGCTCGCTGAGGTCTGGGTCACCGACACGACGCCCGCCGACAACGCGACGAAGGGCGATGCGGCCGCATGGAAGATGCACCTGGAACCGCCGGCCGACGGCAGCGTCTTTCGGTTCTTCCAGCTCGCTCCGGAAGACAAGACGCTCACGCCGCGCGAACTCGAGGAGCGGACAGCGGCGATGTTCGCGGCGATCGGCGGCGCGCATTGCCGCGTCGATACCAAGCGCCATCCGAGCATGCACGCGACGCGCACGGTCGACTACGTCGTGCTGCTCTCGGGCCACGTGACGCTCCTGCTCGACAAGGGCGAAGTCGAGCTGAAGCCGTTCGACGTGGTGGTGCAGCGGGGCACGAATCACGGATGGGTCAACCGCGGAACGGAGCCGGCGCTGTTCGCCGCGGTGCTGATCGACGCCAAGCCGCTCTGAGAGCGGACGTACCCGGACAGCTTTCTTGAAAGGGCAGGAGTGCGGGATCTGGGCAGGGCCGCGAGAGCTCAGTCGAGCGCCTGCGGGTCGCACTTGAGCGCGAGGTCGCGCAGCTCGCCAACCCCGCGGTCGTCTTCGCGCGCGATCGTGCCGAGCCGCGCCGCAAACGCCGCGTCTATCCCCTCCCAATGAAGCGCCTGCTGGTTCATCGCGCGCGAGAGTTCAAGCAGGATCTCGAGGTCTTCGCTCGTGCGCTGCCAGTTGCTCGCGCCGTCGGGACCGAGCGGGCGCGGCAGCTTCGACCATACGTGACGGTCAACGAGGATCGTGTCGAGCGTTCGCGCATGCTCGGCCTGGCGCGCCGCGAGCGCGCGAAGTCCGGCGGCGATATTCGGATAGGTGCAAAGCTCGGCATGCCGGGCGAGGCGGTTTGCGAGTTCCTGATGGCGTCCGGCGATCTCGGCAAGCTCGGAGAGCCTCCGCGCTTCGGGCGCCGGCGTGGCGAAGATGCGTTCGATTATGCTCATCGGATTTCAGACCTGTTTCGCGCCTGAGTCGGGCGGCAGGATCGCGCGCACCAGGAACGATTCCCGCTTGAAGAAGCCGCGCGTGTGGTAGGAGTTGCCGAGCCGGAAGACGGCGTAGTCGAAGTAATGCGCCAGCTCGTGCATCAGAGTCCGCAGAAAAGTTTTGGGCTTGACCACGTCGTGGCGCGCCGCCGTGCGCGTCCACAGCACGATCCGCGGCGCATCGGGGTAAAAGATGCCGTGAAGCTCGCCGCGCTGATTGCGCGGCCGCACGCCTTTTACGTCGATCGGCACGACGCGCACGCCCGCGAGCCGGCATAGTTCGCCCACCAGCGCCTGCGCCGCGCGCCCCGTTCCAGCGAGGTTGCCGCCCTCGAGTAGCGCGATCACCGTCTCGGCGAGGGCGAGCACGGAAGGCCCGGCCGCGAGGTCGAAGCCGTCGATCGCGTCGCTGCGCAGATAGACCTTCTGGTCGCGCGGCGCGAGCCGGTAGAAGAACCCCGGCAGTGCGGGGGTGGCGTCGGCGGCAGCACCGGGTCGCGGCGCGGCGGTGCGCGATCGCGGCGGAGCCGCGCGATGACCGCCGCCTGTTTTCAAAAAACCCCTCGCACGGTGCCTCGCAATAGCCGCCCCGGCTCTCGTATCATCGGAGTCATCCCGCAGTAATCATCCGAGACTCGTAAACGAATACCGGAGAACGCTCGCCTATGGAACTCAGCGCGATCGAAATCGTCAAGCCCGCCGACGCCAACGTCATCATCGGCCAGGCCCACTTCATCAAGACCGTCGAGGACCTGTACGAGGCGGTGATTGGCGCGGTGCCGGCGGTCAAGTTCGGCGTCGCCTTTTGCGAGGCCTCGGGCCCGTGCCTCATCCGCCACACCGGGACCGATGCCGGTCTGGAAGAGGCCGCGGTGGGCGCGGCCAGGATGATCGGCGCGGGTCACGTGTTCGTAATCATGCTCGGCAACGCCTTTCCGATAAACGTGCTCAACCAGGTGAAGGCGGTCGCCGAGGTGTGCACGATCTTCTGCGCCACGGCCAATGATGTGCGCGTGATCGTAGCCGCGGAGAGCGGCGTGCGCGGCGTGCTGGGCGTAATCGACGGCAGTGCGCCCAAGGGTGTCGAGGGGGAGCAGGATCAGGCCGACCGCCGCGCGATGCTGCGCCGCTTCGGTTACAAGCAATAGTCGCGATTTACTTTTCCATGGCTATGCCGGAGGGGTGCTGGAATCGGCGGGCGCGGGCCATTACGCTTTAAGCGATCGCGAGACGAGATCGGAGAACCGATGAATCGAGCCGCCGCCACGTCCACGCCCGAGGCGAAAAAAAAGTCCGCTCCGCGCGAGCCCTGGATTATCAGGACCTACGCCGGTTTCGGCGACGCGCGCCAGGCCAATCGCCGCTTCCTCGAGAATCTGAGCCGCGGCCAGCGCGGACTCTCGATCGCTTTCGACCTGCCCACGCAAAACGGCTACGACCCCGACGCGCCGGTCGCCGCCGGCGAGGTCGGCAAGGCCGGCGTCTCGATCTGCCACTGGCGCGACATGGAGGAGTTGCTCGCCGGGATCGACCTCGGCGCGATCAACACCTCGATGACCATCAACGCGACCGCGCCGTTTCTGCTCGCGCTCTACCTGGTGGTCGCGGAGAAGCGCGGCGTCGCCTGGACGGAGCTCCGCGGCACGACCCAGAACGATCTGCTTAAGGAATTCGTCGCGCGCGGCACCTCGATTTTCCATCCCGAGGTTTCCTTCCGCATCTCGACCGAACTAATCAGCTTTGCGGTCGAGCGCGTGCCCAACTGGAATCCAATCAACTGTTGCGGCTACCACTACATGGAGAGCGGCGCCGGCCCGGCCGAGGAGATCGGCTACACCTTCGGCAACGCGATGATGATTCTCGACGCGCTGCGTCCGCGGCTCGCGCCCGAAGCGTTCGAGCAGACCGTGCGGCGCATCTCGTTCTTCATCAATAGCGGTATTGAGCTGGTGCCCGAAATCAGCAAGGTGCGCGCCTACTTCAAGCTCTGGCGCGATCTCTGCCGCGACGAGTACGGCATCGACGGCGTCGCGTTTCGCGCCGGATGCCAGGTGCGCTCGCTGACGCTGACCGAGCGCCAGCCCGAACTGAATATCATCCGCATCGCGTACGAGGCGCTGCCCGTGGTGATCTCGGCCGCGGCGCGCGTCAACGCGCTGCAGCTTCCCGGTTTTCGGGAAGCGATGGCGCTGCCTGACCAGGCCGAGCAGGCGCTGAGTCTCCGCACGCAGCAAATCCTGATGCACGAGACCGGCCTTGCCGAGTGGGGCGATATCTTCGAGGGCAGCAAGGTGGTCGAGAAGCTGACGGGCGAGATTGCCGAGCGGGCGCGCGCGATCGCGCTTGGGCTCCGCGCCGCGGGCTACGCGCGCGCGATCGCCGCCGTCGGCGGCGAGCTCACGCGTCTGCTCGCCGAGCGCCAGCGCAAACTCGCAAGCGGCGAGCTGGTGCAGGTCGGCGTCAACGCGTTTCTCGACGATATCGGGCTTACCGGCCAGGGCGCCGTCGCCGACGACGCCGCCGCCCACGCGGTGGCCGAGCGCGACCGGATAGAGTCGGTCGTCCGCTGGCGCCGCGAGCGCGACGCTCGCGACGGCGGCGGCGCGGTCGCCCGCGCGCTCGAAGCGCTCGAGCGCGCGGCCGCAAGCGGCGCGGGCGTAATGGAGCCGACGCTCGAGCTTGCGCGCGCGGGCGGCACGGTCGGCGAATGGACCGCCGCGCTCGAGCGCGCGACCAACGGCCGCTACACGCCGCCCGTGCTCGACCGCACGGTGGCGCTTGCGCCGCTCGAAATGCCGCGCGCTCCGCGGCGCATCCGTATCGCGCTCGGCAAGGCCGGGCTCGACGGCCACATCAACGCGGTCAAGCTGCTCGCGCACGCCTGCATGCAGGCCGGGATGGAAGTGATCCTGGCGGGGTTCAAGCAGACGCCCGCGCAGATGGTCGAGACCGCGCTGCAGGAGGACGCCGAAGTGCTGGCGATAAGCTCGCTCGCCGGAGCCCATCTGGCGATCGCCCGGGAGGCGATCGCGCTGCTCAAGGAGCGCGGCGCGGACGACGTGAAACTGGTGATGGGCGGAATAATTCCCGCCCGCGACCGCCAGCCGCTGCTCGAGATGGGCGTGCGCGCGGTGTTCACGCCCAAGGATTCCGATCTCGCCGAGATAGTCCGGCGGATTATCGAAATATGCGACGGAGCAGCGGCGGCTTGACGCCGCGCGCGAGGAAAAGGGCATGAAGGTACGATTTCTGTTGGGTGCGATCTGCGCAGTCGGCTTCACCGTCGCCGCCGCGACGGCGGCGCGCGCGGCTGAGGCGCGGCCGTGGCTCTGCCGCTCCAAGCCCGTGTTCTCGTCGGATTCCGCGATGAAGTACCAGATAGTCAATCACGGCGGCGAGCGCTGGCAGTTGCTACTGATGCAGTTCGAGATGGGCAGCGCGCACGACGGCTATGAGGTCGTGGCCTCCCAAGAACTGTCCTCCAACGCGGGACAGGCGAGCGGCACGCTCGCGCCCGGCCGTTACTTTGCGGTCGCGATGTACCGCGGCGAGGGAGGGCACTGGATTTGCCCCGGCTATGCGCAGGACAAGGACCGGCCCGCCGGCGCGGTCAGCCGCATCTGTTACGACGAGGATTCGCCGGGCTGCCCGGTCGCGCTGACCGTTCTTTCCGCCGCTCCCGCGGGCGCGTCCGCGCACTGACGCCCCGACCCCCGCAAGGCAAAACGGCCGCGGCCGATGGCTCGGGAAGCCATCGGCCGCG
>Ga0335078_10002160_pt1 | contig 29835 bp, 15 predicted proteins | sample Lox_Sample_32_FD_206711 | JGI IMG/M metagenome (GOLD analysis project Ga0335078, IMG submission 206711) | Soil microbial communities from Loxahatchee National Wildlife Refuge, Florida, United States - Lox_Sample_3.2 | ecosystem: Environmental > Terrestrial > Soil > Wetlands | place: USA...
CTTCTACCGCAACCTGCTCGATCATATTCGCCAGACGCCCGGCGTCGAGTCCGTCTCCATGGCCGGAAACCGGCCCGGCTCGGGGTGGAGCAACAACGACTCGCTGATTGTGGACGGGGTGTGGGAAAACGGCGCGGGACTGCGCTGGAACAGCGTCGGCCCCGATTTCTTCAAAACGCTTGGCGCGCCTATCCTCGCCGGCCGCGATATCGATCAGCGCGACGTGAACGGGACGCAGCGGGTCGTGGTGGTAAACGAGACTCTGGTGAATCGCTTTCTGCCCCACACCAACCCGATCGGACATCAGATCTGGAAACATCATCCGGCGACGATTATCGGCGTAGTAGCCGACAACAAATACACCACGGTAGATGAGCAGCCACGGCCCATGGCCTTCACCGCCGCCATGCAGGACGACACGATCGGCACGATGAGCATCGAGGTGCGCGCGTCGGGCGACGCCATGGCTCTGCTGCCCCAGATGCGCACGCTGATCGCCGGGCTTTATCCCAACGTGCCGCTCGAGAAGCCCATGACGCAGAAAGAGCAGTTCGAACGCTCCTATGAGCAGCAGCGGATGTTCGCCGCCATGGGGGGATTCTTCGGGCTGCTGGCGGCGTTACTGGTGGCGACGGGGCTGTATGGAATGCACTCGTATCGCGTGAGCCGGCGGGCCACCGAGATCGGCGTGCGCATGGCGCTGGGCGCCAGCCGCACGAAGGTGCTGGCCATGGTGCTGCGCGAGAGCCTGTGGGTGCTGATCGCCGGGCTGGCTGCCGGCATTCCGCTCACGTACTTCGCCTCGCGCCAGCTCAAGTCGATGCTGTATCAACTGTCGCCCTTCGATCCGGTGAGCTTTGCCTTGGCGATTGCAGCAATGCTCGTCGTCTCGGCGGCAGCGGCGTCTGTGCCGGCGCGGAGAGCCGCTTCGATTGAGCCGATGCAGGCGCTGCGGGCGGAGTAACGAGCGTCCAGGGTCCGGCGTCCAGGGTTGGGACTGAGGGACTAAGGGAACAGGGAACAGGGAACAGGGATCAGGGAACTGAATCGCCGGCACTGCGAACTGTGAACTATGAACTGTCAACTATGAACTATGAACTGATAGCTGACAGCCAACAGCTTTCAGCCAGGAGCCAACGTCGATGCTCGCACATGACCTTCGCTACGCACTTCGGCAGTTGCGGCGCGCGCCGGGATTCACGGTTGCGGCAGTGCTCACGCTGGCGCTGGGCCTGGGCGTGAGCTCAGCCATCTTCTGCCTGATCGACGGCCTGTGGCTGCATCCGATGAACGTTCCCCACTCGGGCCGCCTCGTGCGCATTCTGGAAACAACACCGCAGGACCAGAGCGGATCGTTCAACTACTCGGAGTACGAGGCTTTCGCGCAACGCGCCACAGCGTTTCGCGGCGGCGATGCCGGCCTGGTCGCCATCGGTGGGCGCGGCAGCCTGCTGGCGCGGCCTGACGGCACATCGACGCTGCTGTTGACCAACATCGTCTCGAGCAACTTCTTCACCGTACTTGGCGTGCAGCCTATGATGGGCCACCTTTTCACCACCGCCGACGCAGCCGAGATGCGCACGCATCCCGGCGTGCTGCTCGGCTATCGCTGCTGGCAACGGACATTTGGCGGCGACTCCAGCATCGTGGGGCGGCAGATTCCGCTGCGCCACGGCGAAAAGGGCATCAATCAGGTGAGTGTCTGGGGCGTGCTGCCGCCGACATTTCGTGAGATCGATCCTAACAGCGATCGCGACCTGTGGATGCCCATTGAAACATGGGCGGCAATCCGGGGCGAGGGCGACCTGACCTCGCGCGAGTTCCGCTGGTTCAACCTGCTCGGCCGGCTCGGTGCCGGGGCCACGGTCGCCCAGGCCAACGAGCAGGCGGCGACCATTGCCAGTGCTCTGGCCACGGCCGATCCCGCAGACAACAAGAATCGCGGCGCGCGCGCGATCAGCGACTTTGCCTACCGCATGGATCGCGCCGGGACAACCGGCCTGGTTCTGTTCGCGATTGTCGGCTGCGTGGTGCTGTTGGGCACGCTCAACCTGGCCCAGCTCCTGCTCGCGCGCGCTCTGTCGCGCGCGCCGGAGGTGGCGCTGCGCATTTCGCTGGGCGCCCGCCGCATCGCGGTGGCTCGCCAGTTGCTCGTGGAAAATCTCCTGCTCGGCGGAATGGGACTGGTCGCGGGCCTCGCGCTGGCCGCGATCGTCGCGGTCCTGTTGCCGCGCCTGTTGGTCTCCGAGCCGGCGATGCTCGTCTCTTTCGCATCCACGCCGCACTTCGCGCTCGATTGGAGAGTCTTCGATTTTGCGACCGCGCTCGCCGCAGTTACCATCTTCCTGCTGGCGCTGGTGCCCCTGAGCCAGGTGGCGCGCTCTGAGCTATTGCCGGTGCTGCAGACGAGCTCCGGCACGCGGACCGAAGCCAGAACGCCCCTGCTGCGCCGCGCCGCGATCTGGCTGCAGGTGGCCATTTCGTTTGCCCTGCTGGTTTCCACCGGCGCCATGGTGCGCAGTTTTCTGAACACGCGCACGCAGGATATCGGCCTGACGCGCAACCAGGTGCTCATGGCGTTCACGCAGGATCCCGACGAGCCGATGCGCCAGTCGGTGCTCGACAAACTGCGCGCCCTGCCCGGCGTGGTCGGCGCGGCTTACGGCATTCGCTGCCCGCTCATGCCATCGGAAGGCGGCATCGCGGCAAAGGTGCTGCTGCCCAGCCATCCCGAGCTGCACGATCCGGTTGAGATCAAGTACAACGCGGTGAGCCCGGATTTTCTGGATGTGATCGGAACGCGTGTCGTGCGCGGCCGCGGATTCACGCCAGCCGACGATCGGAACGGACCGCCCGTGGTGCTGATCGATCTGGCGATGGCGGAAAAATACTGGCCCGGCCAGAACCCGATCGGGCAGATCGTGCGCCTGCCCGGCTTCGGCAACGGAGTCGACGGAAAAGGCTCGGAGCTCCAGGCGCGCATCGTCGGCGTGACCGAGAACGCGCCGATCAACCAGATCGGCGAGATCCCCGAGCCCTACATGTACCTGCCCTTTCATTTCTCGCAGATGGGCGAGGTCACCTTCGTGCTGCAGACGGGGCCGAACGCCATGTCGATGGCGCAGACGTTGAGAGACACGCTGATCCACATCCACCCGCTGCTCGACCCGATGTTCGTCACCTCGCTGCCCGAGCTGATCCGCTACTCGGCCGGCAATTACCAGGTCATGGCCGAGCTGGTCAGCGTGCTCGGATTCATCGGGCTGGCGCTTACGGTCGTCGGCCTCTACGGCTTTCTCGCCTTCCGCGTGGCCCGGCGCCGGCGCGAGATTGGGATTCGCATGGCACTGGGCGCGTCGCGCGAAGCCACCGCATGGCTGGTGGTGCGCGAGACGGCGGTTCTCGCGGCAATGGGCCTCGGACTCGGCGTGGCGCTGTCGTTCGCAGCCGCGCGCATCGAGTCGTCGATGCTCTTCGGCGTGCGGCCGCTGGATGCAATCTCAATTGTCGCCGCGCTTTCGATTCTGATGGCGGCCGTGGCCGCGGCGGCGTGGGTGCCTGCGCGCCGCGCCGCTTCGGTGGATCCGATGCAGGCGTTGCGGACCGAATAGGGACTAGGGACTAGGGAACAGGGATTAGGGAAGAGGCATTGGGAGGCAACGAAGAGTGCGCTTCAGGCGGACAAAGAACAAAGCACGACTTGAGTCGTGCCGCTACGAACTGTGAACTGCGAACTGTGAACTGAAAGCTGAGAGCCAGGAGCTGAAAAACAATGCTCATCCAGGACGTCCGCTACGCGATGCGGCAGTTGATCAAGTCGCCGGGGTTCACCGTCACCGCGGTCATCACGCTGGCGTTGGGCATCGGCGCCAATACGGCGATCTTCACGCTGGTGCAGGGAATCCTGCTGCGCTCGCTGCCGGTCGCCGATCCGGCACACCTTTATCGGATCGGCGATACCGACGATTGCTGCGTCAACGGCGGCTTCGTGGGCGACAACGGCGACTTCGACATCTACTCCTTCGATCTCTACCAGCATCTCAAGGCTTCCGCGCCCGAGTTCGAGCAACTGGCCGCTGTAGAGGCAGGGCTGGGGACGTGGAGTGTTCGCCGCGGCACTGCGCTCTCCAAGCCGCTGCACGAGGAATTCGTGACCGGCAACTATTTCACCACTCTGGGCATCGGTCCCTGGACGGGGCGCGTCTTCTCCGAGGCCGACGACCAGGAGGGTGCGGCGCCGGCAACCGTACTCAGCTATCACGCCTGGCAATCGGAGCTTGGCGCCGACCCGGCGATCGTCGGCTCCACGCTCTACATCAAGGCCAAGCCGTTCACGGTGATCGGCGTCGCCCCGCCGGGATTCTTCGGCGACCGCGTCACCGACTCGCCGCCGGACCTTTGGTTGCCGGTGCGAATGGAGCCGTTTGTGCGTGGGGATGGCTCGATCCTGCACCATCCCGATCAGCACTGGCTCTATCCCATTGGCCGCGTAAAGCCGGGAACGGACATCGCGCAACTGCAGTCGAAGCTCTCCGTGGCGTTGCGCAATTGGCTCTACAGCCGGCCAACCTACACCGACAACGGCGGCAAAGCGATCATCCCCAAAGAGCACGTCGTCATCGTTCCCGGCGGAGGAGGCATCCAGAGCCTGCAGCAGCAGACGGGCAAGGGCCTGGACATGCTGATGATCCTGTCCACGGTTGTGCTGCTCATCGCCTGCGCCAACATCGCCAACCTGCTGCTGGCGCGCAGCACCTCTCGGCGCGCCGACGTGGCGGTGCGTGTGGCCATGGGAGCAAGCCACGCGCGGCTCATCCGGCAGATCCTCACCGAGAGCGTGCTGCTGAGCTGCATCGGCGGACTCGTCGGCTTGGCTGTTGCCTACGGCGGATCGCATACCATTCTGGCGCTCGCATTTCCCGATGCGCACGACATGCCGATTTCGGCCGCACCGTCGCTCACTGTCCTGGGCTTCGCGTTTCTTGTCTCTCTGGTGACTGGCGCGCTCTTTGGTACGGCCCCGGCGTGGCTCTCTTCTCAAGCGCAGCCCGCCGACGTATTGCGCGGTTCAACCCGCACCACGCGAGACAGCACCTCGCTGCCGCAAAAGTCGCTGGTCGTTCTCCAGGCTGCGCTGTCGCTGGTGCTGCTCGCCGGCGCCATCCTGATGAGCAAATCGCTCGCTAACCTGGAGAACCAGAACTTCGGCGTTGCTACGGCCAATCGCTACGTGCTGCACTTCGATCCGGTCGGCGCGGGATACACGGTGGAGCGGATGCCGTCTCTCTATCGCGAGATCGAGAACCGATTCTCCGCGTTGCCAGGCCTGTCCCACATCGGGATAGCCATGTACAGCCCGCTCGAAGGCGACAACTGGGGTGAGTGCGTCATTCAGCAGGGCCGCCCGGCGCCGGGGCCAAACGACCGGTGCGGCTCGACCTGGGACCGCGTGAGCCCGGGATTTCTCGATTCGGTCGGCGTGCCCATCGTGCTGGGCCGCGGCATCACCGAAGCCGACACCGCGACTTCGCCGTTCGTAGCCGTTGTGAATCAGACCTTCGTGAAGCGGTACTTCCCCAAGGGGGATCCGATCGGGCAGCACTTCGGGATCGACGATCCGCAGTTCTCCGGCAGCTTCGAAATCGTCGGCGTCTTCCACGACTTCAAGATGAACAACCCGCGAGACGACGTGCGGCCGGTGTATCTGCGGCCCTTCACGCAGCAATTTTTCTATCGCGACACTATGCATGGCGACAGCTCGAAGTTTGCTTCGCTGAATACAACAGAGATCCAGTCGATGAACCTGCAGGCCATCGTCATTGACTTCAGCCACACGCCCCCTGACGCCGATGCGCTGATCCGCCACACCATGTCCGAGGTCGATCCCAAAATCACCGTGATGGACCTGCGCACGTTTTCCAACCAGGTGGCGGGCAACTTCAACGAGGAGCGGCTGGTCGCGCGCCTGACCAGCCTCTTCGGCATTCTCGCGCTGATTCTCGCCTCGGTTGGGCTTTATGGCGTAACAGCGTATTTCGCCGCGCGGCGCACCGGCGAAATCGGCATTCGGATGGCCTTGGGCGCGACGCGGTCAAGCGTGGTGGGGATGGTGCTGCGCACGGCACTGTGGCAGATCCTGTTTGGCCTCGCCATCGGCATTCCCGCGGCGTTGTTTGCGGGGCATCTGATGGCAAGCCAGCTTTACGGCGTCGGCGCTTACGATCCGCTGGCCTTGGCCGGAGCGACGGCAGTGCTCGCGCTCTGCGCGGTGCTGGCGGGTTTCATTCCGGCGCGGCGCGCGGCCTCGATCGAGCCCATGCAGGCGTTGCGGACGGAATGAACGCCAGTGGTCAGTGATCAGTGGTCGCGGATTGACGGGCTGAGGGACTAGGGACTGAGGGACTAGGGAACAGGGATTAGGGATTAGGGAGACAGATCAGAGATCAGAGATCCAGAAGATCGCTTCGCGCTCTGTTCACTGTCAACAGTCCATTACGAACTACGAACTGTGAGCTACGAACTGTGAACTGCGAACCGTGAACCACGAACTGAAAGCTCAAAGCTAAGAGCTATCAGCTATGAGCCAGGAGCTAACAGACAATGCTCGGACAAGACATTCGCTATGCGCTACGGCAGCTGCGGCGGTCGCCGGGGTTTGCACTTACGGTGGTGATTACGCTGGCATTGGGCATTGGCGCCAACGCCGCGGTCTTTACCCTCTTCGACCAGGTCCTCTTGCGCATGCTCCCGGTCGAAAAGCCGAAGGAACTGGTGCGCTTCCTCTGGACGGGCAGCTTCTCCGGCGCGATGAGCAGCTTCGGCGGCAACGACGAGCACCACATCGACTACTTCTCTGTCCCCATGTACAAGGACCTGCGCGACAAGAACCAGGTCTTCAGCGGCATGCTGGCCGCCGACCGCACCGGACTGGGAATCACCTGGCACAACCAGGCCGAAGGCGGAGACGCGGAGATCGTGAGCGGCAACTACTTTCAGGTGCTGGGGCTAAAGCCCGCTCTGGGCCGCCTCTTCACCGACGCCGACGACACGGCGAAGAATGCAAACCCTGTTGTCGTGCTCAGCTATGACTACTGGAGAACGCGCTTTGCCGCGGACCGCAGCGTGGTAGGCCAGTCGGTGCTGGTCAATGGCCATCCTTTCACTATTGTCGGCGTGGCGCCGCAGAACTTTCATACCGCGATCGGCGGATACCGGCCCATTGCCTTCGTTCCCATCAGCATGGTCGACATCGCCATGCCATGGATGGCGCCGCGGGAGAACCTCACCAATCACAAGTCGGTGTGGTTGACGCTGGTGGCGCGGCGCAAGCCCGGCGTCTCCATCGCGCAGGCCGAGGCAAGTCTCGCGCCGTTGTGGCACTCGCTGCGCGCCGAAGAGTTGAAACTGTACAAGGCGCCTTCCGAGCGGTTCAGGACCGGCTACGTCGACAAATCGCATCTCGAAGTCAAGGACGACTCGCAGGGCTTTTCCCCCGGCCGCATGGATCTGAAGACGCCGCTTTTCATTCTCATGAGCATGGCCGGGCTGCTGGTAGCCATGTGCGCCATCAACGTGGCCACGCTGCTGCTGCTGCGCGCCGCCGGCCGCGCGCGCGAAATGTCGATGCGCTACGCCCTCGGTGCGCGACGCCGTCGCATCGTGTCGCAATTACTGGTCGAAGGCGGCCTGCTCGGCCTCTTCGGAGCCTTCGCGGGAGTATTTCTTGCTCCGCTCGTGGCGACTATTCTGGTCCGCATCATGACCGGCGCCGAACCCGGAAGCGAGCCCTATTCCACGTCGATTGACGCGCGCGTGCTGCTGTTCACGCTGGCCATCTCCGTCGTCGCCAGCGTTCTCTTCAGCGTCGCGCCCGTCTTTCATTTTCTGCGCCCGGACCTGGCCAACTCGCTGCGCCAGAACGCCGGCACCCTTTCCAAAGACTCGCAGCGCTTCCGCAAGCTCGCCGTCGGCGCGCAGATCGCGCTCAGCGTGATGCTGCTGGGCGGCGCGGGCCTCTTTGTGCGCACCCTCGACAACCTTCGCAAGCAGCCCGTGGGCTTTGCAACCGCGCAGCTCGAGAAGTTCGACATCGCACCCGATTTGTCGGGCTACGGCGAAGACCGGATTCCGCAACTCGTGAATTCGGTGGTCGATGGTGTACGTCGTATCCCCGGAGTGCAGCACGCGGCCGCGAGCTCTGATCCCGAGCTGTCGGGCGACTCGACAGTCTCGGGATTCAGGATCGAGGGCTACCAGCCCAAAGAAGACGAGAACATGTCTCTCGAGGACGCCTGGGTGACGCCTGACTATTTCGCGACGCTCCAGCATCCCATTCTCGCCGGCCGCGAGTTCACTGCGGGCGACGGCAAAGGCGCGCCAAAGGTCGTGGTGGTCAACTTGAAGCTGGCGCAGAAGTACTTCGGCTCGCCGCAAAATGCGCTGGGCCGCATGATGGGCGATGGCGACAAGCCGGACACGTTGATTGTCGGCGTGGTCGGCAATTCCCGCCATACTGACTTGCGCACCGAGCTGGGTCCGGCCGCCTACCGGCCCTATGCGCAGATGCCGCACCCCTCGGACGTGGAGGTCTACGCCCGCTCAACGCAGCCGCCCGATGCCATTCAACCCCAGATCCGCAAGGTCGTTCACGATCTCGATCCCACCCTGGTGATGGACGGCCTGCGCACCATGGAAGAGCAGGTCACGCACAGCGCTTCCGACGAGCGCGCGCTGGCGATCCTGGCGATTGGATTCTCGGCGCTGGCGATGCTGCTGGCCGCCGTGGGACTCTACGGCGTTCTTGCTTACTCCACCGAGCAGCGCACGCGCGAAATCGGCGTGCGGCTGGCGCTGGGTGCTCCTCGTGGAGGAGTGATGATCCTGATCGTGCGCGAGATGGCCTGGATCGCAGGCGCCGCGATCGTCGTTGCCTTGCCTTCGGTGGTGGGGCTGGCGCAGCTTTTCCGCACGCAGCTTTACGGAGTCACGGCAGCCGACCCATTGGCGCTGGCCGGCGCGGTCGTGCTCACCCTGGTCATGATTGCGCTGGCGGCAGCGCTGCCCGCCCGACGCGCCGCGGAGGTTGAGCCCATGCAGGCGCTGAGGATGGAGTAGGGACTAGGGACGAGGGAACAGGGAACGACGGAACAAGGGAATAGGGAATAGGGATTAGAGATCAGAGGACAGAAATCAGAGATCCTGAAGATCGCGCCGAGAACCGATCACTGATCACTGACCACTGTGAACTATGAACTACGAACTGTGAACTGAAAGCTGCAAGCTGCGACAACAGCCAGGAGCTGAGAACGATGATCCGGCAGAACATTCGCTTCGCGCTGAGGCAATTGATCAAGGCGCCGGGATTCACCATTACCGCGGTGATCACGCTGGCGCTGGGCATTGGCGCGGTCACGGCGATTTATACCGCCGTGTATGCCACGTTCATCGCGGCCATGCCCTATCCCGATCCCGACCAGCTGGTCATCGTGTGGTCGCAGGTGCAGGGCGGGCACAACGGCGTCTCAGCCGGCGATTTTACCGACTGGCGTGAGCAAAGCCACTCCTTCGTCGATCTGAAGGCATTCACGGGCACGCAGTTCAACCTTGCGGGTAAAGAGGCGCCGGAGATGGTGCCGGCGCGAATGGCGACCCCGGGTACGGATCGAATGGTCGGCACTCCGTTTCAGCTTGGCCGGGATTTTCTTCCCGAAGAGGGCGTTGCCGGCCGCGATCACGTCGTGATTCTCACCAATCGGCTGTGGCGGCGCCTCGGGGCCGACCCCAGCATCGTCGGCAAGGATCTCACCCTCGACCAGAAGCCGTACACCGTGGTTGGCGTGCTCGCTCCGGGCCAACCCGATAAGCTGCCCATGCAACTGGAAGTCCCCCTCGTCTTCGCGCCGGAACAGCTGAATCACGACTTCCACTGGCTGCTGGTGTTGGGCCGGCTCAAGCCTGGCGTGACCATGAAGCAGGCGCAGGCCGACATGGACGCCGTCGCGGCGCATGTCGCCCAGGTGTATCCGAAGTCGAACAAGGGTTGGGGCGCAAAGATCGACCCGCTCAAAAACGATTTTCTCGGCGACAGCGTGAAGACCACGATGTGGCTTCTGCTGGGCGCTGTGGGTTGTGTGCTGCTCATCGCCTGCGTCAACGTCGCCAATCTATTGCTGGCCAAGGGCATCTCCCGCCAACGGGAGATCGCTGTGCGCAGCGCCGTCGGCGCCTCGCGCCGCATCATCTTCGGTCAGGTTGTCACCGAGAGCCTTGTGTTGGCGCTGCTGGGCGGACTCATCGGTACAGGCGCCGGTTACGCCATGCTGCGCGGGCTCAAAGCCATGATGCCCGACGGCACCCTGCCTTCCGAAGCCGATCTCTCGCTGAACATTCCGGTGTTGCTGGTAACGATCGCGGCCACCACGATTGCGGGTTTGCTCTTCGGATGCGCGCCGGCGTGGTACGCCTCACGGCTCGATCCGGCCGAGACGCTCAAAGAAGGAGGACGATCGGGCTCGAGCAAGCTTCGCCAGCGGCTGCGGCAGGCGCTCGTCGTGGGCGAGTTCACCCTGGCTCTGGCGCTGCTGGCCGGGGCGGGCCTGGCCATGCACAGCTTCTGGAACCTGGCCCACGTCGATCTGGGTGTGCAGGTCGATCACGTCCTCACCTTCGACCTGCCCATGATCAAAGGCAAGGACGCGACTGCCGACCAGATCGTCGGTTACTACCAGCAGTTGCTTCGCAGGCTGCAGTCGTCGACCGGCGTTGAGCATGCCACCATCACCGTAGGAATGCCGCTGGAAGGCGCATATTTTGGCATGCCGTTCACCATCGGAACCACGACGTATACGGATCCTTCGAAGCGTCCGGGCACGGGATTTCAGATGATCTCGCCGGATTACTTCAAGACCTTCGGCATTCGCCTGGTGAGAGGCCGCGCCTTTGCCGACGCCGACAACGCACAGGGCATAAAAGTCGCCATCGTCAACGAGGAGTTCGTGAAGGAGAACTTCAAGGACAAGGATCCCATCGGCGAGCGCATCAATGTGGAGCAACTCATTCCGGGCGTGACCAAGCTTGGTCCGTATCAGGCCTGGCAGATCGTGGGCGTCATTCACGACGTGCGCGGTGGGAACTTCAGCCGCAACCGGTCGCAGATGTACGTTCCTTTCGATCAATCCCCATGGGTCGATGCCAGCTTCGGGGTGCGCACGGCGGGCGACCCCGAGGCGATGAGGAAGACCATTGCCGCCGCAATCCACGCAATCGACCCTGCCGCGGCGCTGTCTCAGATGGAGACGCTCGATCAGATCCGCGACGAGGCGCTTTCCGGTGATCGCTTCACGCTGCTCTTGTATGTCAGCTTCGCGGTCATCGCGCTTTCGCTGGCTGCGGTCGGGATCTATGGTGTGATGGCGTTCTCCATCGGCCAGCGCGAGCACGAGATCGGCGTGCGCATGGCGCTGGGCGCCAGCCGCGGCCGCGTGGTGAGCATGATTCTGCGCGAAGGCGCAATCCTGGCTGGAGTCGGATTGGCGCTGGGCCTGGTCGGTGCATACTTTGTCGGCCGGGCGATGCAAAGCACGTTGTACAACGTGGGCTCGGTCGACCTTGGCGCATTCTTTGCGGTGGGCGCGCTGCTGATGGCTGCCGCGTTGCTGGCCAGCTACTTGCCCGCACGCCGCGCCGCGGCCGTGGAGCCCATGCGAGCGCTGCGGACGGAATAAGGGGAACGAGGGAATGAGGGAACGAGGGAACTGATCATTGGCCGCTGTGAACTGCGAACTGAAAGCTGAAGGCTAAGAGCTTAAGGCTAGAAGCTAGAAAGTAAGAGCTGATTTCGGAGGACGGCATGATCTGGCAGGACATTCGATACACCTTTCGCCTGCTGCGCAAAACGCCGGGATTCACGTTGACGGCCGTAGCCGTGCTGGCGCTGGGGCTGGGCGCCAACATCGCCGTGTTCACGCTGCTGAATGGAGTCCTGCTGCGGCCGCTGCCCTATCCCCAGCCGGATCGGATCGTCCAGATCGAACCGCTGAGCACCATGCCGTATTACCAGTTCACCTACGCGGATATGCTCCAGTTGCGCGACGCGATGGGCAGCCGCGTGCCGTTCGCCGCCATGTTCGGCGGGTGGCCGGTCAGTCTCGCCGGACCCGCGGGAAGACTGCAAGCTGCCCAGCAGGAGGTCGGACCGGGAATCCTGCAATTGCTCGGCGCGCGCCCCATGCTCGGCCGGCTCTTCCGCGACGACGAGAACCAGCCGGGCCGCGACCATGTCCTCTTGATTGGAGAAGGCGTCTGGCAAAAGCTCTATGCTTCCGATCCGAATATTGTCGGCAAGACGGTCGCAATTCTTGGTGAACCGTACACCATCGTCGGCGTAATGCCGCGCGGATTCTTTTTCCCCTTCAGCGATGACGACCAGGTCTGGTCGCCCAAGGCGCTCACCGCGGCCAACCGCTCCGCGATGAGCGGCGACGGCCAGATCACCGGTGATTTCTACGCGAGGCTGCCGGACGGCGCGACGGCGGCGCAACTGGCCGCCGGTCTCGATCGCATTCAGGCGCGCATCGCCAAGGAGGCGCCGGACAACGACGTTCCCCCGCGTGTGAAGGTGACCGTCTACCGCGAGACGCTGGTTGAGAAGACGCGCCAGCCGCTGTTGCTGCTCTATGCGGTCGTTTTCGGCATCTGGATGCTCGCCTGCCTCAACGTCACCAACCTGATGCTGGCCCGGGCGGTTTCGCGCGCGCGAGAGCATGCCGTGCGCTCGGCTCTGGGTGCGAGCCGCATGCGGCTGCTGCGGCAATCGGTCACCGAGAGCCTGTTGCTCAGCGGCATGGGTGCAATCGCCGCTCTCTTGCTGGCGGAAACCACGATCAAGGCTCTGTGGCGGCAGATTGCGCGCCAGCTCGGCGATCTCTCCGTGACGGTCCACCTGGACTGGCGCGTCATCTGCGGGCTGGTTGCTCTCACATTCGTCACCGCCATTGTCGTCGGCGTCATTCCCGCGATTCGCGCTTCAGGCCGCGATGTGCAGGCCAGCCTGCATGGTGTGACCTCGACGGATTCGGCGAGCCAGAGCCGCACCCGCGAAGTGCTCGTCGCCGCGCAGATCGCGCTCACGCTCGTCTTTCTCACCGGCGCCGGCCTGTTTCTGCGAACCATCAACGCGCTACGCGCGGTGCCGCTCGGCTTTTCACAGCAGAACGTTCTTACCGGCGGCGTGATTCTAAACAAGATCACCCGGCAGGCCGAGGACACGGCCAATACCAAGACCGACATCGTTCGCACCGCGTATCTGCCGCTTCTTGAAAAACTGCGCGCCATACCCGGCGTTCGCGTGGCCGCGCTCAGCTCGGTGCTGCCCCTGCGCGCCGAGTTCAGCGTGAATATCCGAGCCGAGCTCGATCACAGGAAGGTCCCGAATGAGCAGTTGCCGGAGGCCAGCGGCCGCATCGCCTCGTCCGGATTGGTCGATGCGTTGGGAATCCCCATGCTGCGCGGACGCTTCTTTACCGACGACGATGCGCCTTCTTCGCCTGTTGTTGTGGTTGTCAACGATGCCTTCGTGAAGAAATACCTGCCCGCGCAGGACCCGATCGGCCACGTGCTTTCCCTCGGCAAAGGCCGATGGGACGAGATGCGTATCGTGGGAGTTGTCGGCGACGTGAAACAGCGCAACGTAATTGACGCCACCAGGCCGGAGATCTACTTCTGCCTGGCGCAGGTCGAGCCGGGATCGGTGCTCTACGGCATTGCAACGGCGTTCATCCAGGTGGCGATTCGCAGCAGCATACCCGCCGACGCGCTGCGCACGCGGTTTGACAAGGACCTGCACGACGTGGCTCCCGACGCGACGACGACGGATGTGAAGACGATTCACGAGGCGGTCGAGGATTCATTCGGCAGCCAGACCCTGACGGCGCACCTGCTGGAGACCTTCGCCGGGCTGGCGCTGATGATCGCCGCCGTCGGCCTCTACGGGCTTCTCTCGTTCGCCGTGGCGCAGCGCACGCGCGAAATCGGCCTGCGCATTGCGCTGGGCGCGGCTCAGGCCAATATACTCACACTGGTGCTGCGCCGCGCCTTTTTGCTGGTCGCAATCGGCCTTGCCGCCGGCTTCGCCCTGGCCTGGTTCGCGGTCGCGCTGGCGCAAAGCTACATCTACGGCGTCCAGGCGCACGACGCGCTCACTTTTTCCGCGGTCCTTCTGGTGCTCATCGTGGTATCGCTGGCCGCGGCATGGCTGCCGGCGCGGCGCGCCGCATCGGTGGACCCCATTCTGGCTCTAAGATCGGAGTAACTCGCACATCATGATTGAACTGAAGAATGTCGAACGCAGTTATAAGACGGGCCACACCGAAACCTGGGTCCTTCGGCGCATCGCGCTCACCATCAATGAAGGCGAATTTGTCACCGTGATGGGGCCGTCCGGGGCGGGAAAGTCGTCGCTGCTCAACGTGCTCGCTCTGCTCGACGACGGCTGGCTGGGCGAGTATTGGTTCGGCGAGACGCCGGTGCACAAGCTCAATCGCAAGCAGCGCGCCGACCTGGCCCGCCAGCGCATTGGAATGGTATTCCAGAGTTATCACCTGCTCGACGATCTTACCGTCGCCGAGAACATCGACCTACCACTTTCCTATAAGAACCTGCCCGCCAAGGAGCGGCAGGGCATGGTGGCCGATATTCTCGACCGTTTTCAGATCGTCGCCAAGAAAGATCTCTTTCCCAACCAGCTCTCGGGAGGCCAGCAACAGTTGGTCGGCATCGCGCGGGCTGTGGTTCACGCTCCGTCCCTGCTGCTTGCCGACGAGCCAACCGGCAATCTGCACTCCACGCAGGCCCGCGAAATTATGGAACTGTTCCGCGAACTCAATCGCGGCGGCACCACCATCGTGCAGGTAACGCACTCGGAAGAGAACGCGCGCTATGGAACGCGCATCCTCGAGCTGCACGACGGATGGATGACGCGCGACGAATCACTGCCTGCCAGGGCTACGGAGGTTTCCACAAAGTGAATTCATCCCGGGTGATCGAATGCAAGGTCAAGCAGTCCATATCTCGTTTCGCCGCGCGTATTGAAGCGCCCGTTTGGCGCCGCGTTCCGGCGATTGCCGCAATGCTTCTTTTGCTAGCGAATCTGGCGCTCGGCAGCAGGGCGGTGTGTCAGTCGGCACCGCAGGACTCAACCCAGGCCCCCGCACCGGCTGATTCGTCACAAGCGCCCGCGCCGTCGAGTGCAACGCCCGCGCCAACGCCCGAAGCGCCGGCTCCGGCGACGGGCAGTTCAACAGCTGCTGCGCCCTCGCTGGCCCAGGAGATGCAGCAGGCGAAGCAGCAGACCTTTGCTCCGCAGCAGCCGTTCAACGTGCCCATGCCCCACTCGTGGAACCCGATTGCGCGCTACCGGCCCAGCACGGCGCCGGAGTTGAACCTGAGCAACTCGCCGCGCCTCGATAACCTCATCCGCAACGGAAAGATCTATCTTTCCCTGCAGGACGCGATCGCGGTGGCGATTGAGAACAATCTCGATCTGGCCTCTTTCCGCTACAACTTCCCCATCGCTCAGACCGATATCCAGCGCACCAAATCGGGCGCTTCGGCCAACGGCGTCAATGCCGTCGTTGTTCAGTCCACCCAGGGCGGTTTCAGCGGCTCCACCGGCGGCGGAGGAGGCAGCTCGGGCGGATCGGCCGCCGCCGGCAATGGCGGTATCGTCACCTCGACTCTCGGCGCGGGAACCATCGTTCCTTCATTCGATCCCTTTCTCACCTTTCGGGGTTCGGTCGATCACACCGTGATCCAGGAGCCCAACACGGCGCAGGTCGGCACGCCGATCTACAAGGTCAACACCATCCAGGTCCTGTCGCAATACACCCAGGCGTTCCCGGTCGGCACCAACCTTACCGTGAACTATCAGGGCCAGCGGCAGGCCAACAATTCCCCGTACAGCGCGATCAATCCCGAGCTTTTCGGCCAGTTCGCGGTGCAAATCGCACAGCCCATTCTGGCCGGGTTCGGGCTCTCCACCAACGAGCGCTTCATCCGCATCGCCAAGCGCAACGCCCAGATCACTGACGTTGTCTTTAAAGAGCAGGTCATTGCCACCGTCACCCAGATCGAGAACATCTACTGGGCGCTGGTCAACGCCTACGAGGACGAGCAGATCAATGAGCGCTCCCTGGGCTTCGCCAACCAGACGCTCGCCGACGATCAAAAGCAGCTCGAGCTCCACGCCATCGCGGCGATGCAGATCATGACCGATCAGGCGGCCGTGGCGACCGCCGAAGGCAATCTGACGGTGGCGCGCGCCAGCCTTCGCCTGAACGAGCTGCAGATGAAGAATATACTCACCAAGGTCGACGATCCGGCTATCGACGAGATGCCCGTCATCCCCCTCGACCTGCATGGAGAGCCCGATTCAAACGCCGACAAATCCATGGACGACCTGATCGCCGAGGCCGAGAAAGAGCGGCCCGAGGTTGCCCAGTTCCAGATGGAGGCCGAAAAGCAGAAGCAGTCGCTGAAGGACATCAACAGCGAGCTTTTGCCGAGTCTCAACGTGTATGGTTACTACGCTGGCGCCGGCACCGCCGGGCCCAAAAACCCGAACTGCGACGCGCAAGTTGTCGATTGCGCCACGAGCCTGCCGACGGACTTCTCCAGCATGTTCGCGAACACTTTCAATTATTCGTCTCCGGAATACCAGTTCGGCATGACCCTTGCGATCAATCTGCGCAATCGTCAGCAAAAGGCGGATCAGTTCCGCGCCGTGCTGGATTACCGCCAGAGCCAGATCGCCGAAGTGCAGCAGAAGAAAACGATTCTCTTCGACGTACGCAACTCGAAGTATGCTCTCGAGCAGGCTCAGGCGCAGGTGCAGGCGACCCAAAAAGCGCGCGACCTTGCCCAGAAGACGCTCGATATCACCAAGCAGGAGCAGACACTCGGGGCGAAGTCCAGCGTAGATACGCTGAACGCCGAAATTGCGCTGGCTACGGCCGAGACCGCTTTCGACACGGCGGAAACGAACTACGAGTTGAAAAAGGTCGACATCGATCGCGCGACTGGAACCACGTTAGAGCGATTGGGCGTCTCGATCGACGACGCAAAGTCGGGCGTGGTGACCCATGCGCCGTAGAATTACTGACTAGGTTTCTTACCGCGTGCAGACGTATCATTCCGTGCCCCATCCTTTCGCCCCGGTTTGGGGCGAAAGGGTGGGATGACCACCGGAGGCTTGCCATTCCCACTAAGCCAGACCCGATCCGCGTCCTCGCCGCCGACGATCAGACGCACATTCTCGAGGCCGTCGAGCTCCTTCTTCGCCCGCACGGCATCCAGGTGGACTGTGTGCGCTCGCCGCAGTTGCTCATGGAGGCGCTGGGCCACGCCGACTACGACGTGCTGCTCATCGACCTGAATTACACGCGCGACACCACGTCGGGCCAGGAGGGGCTGGACCTGCTGGCTCGCATTCAGGAGTACGACTCGCGGCTGCCGGTGATTGTCATGACGGCGTGGGGCAACATCGATCTTGCCGTCGAGTCGATCAAGCGCGGCGCTCGCGACTTCATCCAGAAGCCATGGGAGAACGAGCGCCTGGTCTCGCTCATCCGCGTGCACGCCGAGCTGCACCAGGCGCTGCGGCGCGCCCGTAACCTCGAGCTCGAGAACCGCCTGCTGCGCGCCGAGGGCATGCCGGAGTTCGTGGCCGGCGCGCCGTCCATGCAGCCGGTGCTGGAGCTGATCGCCCAGGTGGGACCCTCCGACGCCAATGTATTGATTACCGGAGAGCACGGGACGGGCAAGGAGATCGTGGCCAAGCTGCTGCATGCCGCTTCGCCGCGCTCGCGCATGCCGCTGGTGGCAGTCAACGCGGGCGGCCTGCCCGAGGGAACATTCGAGAGCGAGATCTTCGGCCACGTGAAGGGCGCGTTCACCGACGCGCGCACCGACCGCATCGGCCGCTTCGAGCTGGCCAACGGCGGCACGCTGTTTCTCGACGAGATCGCCAACGTAGCGCTGCGCCAGCAGGCCAAGCTGCTGCGCGTTCTCGAGACCGGCGAGCTCGAGCGCGTGGGCTCGTCGCAGACGCGCAAGGTGGACGTGCGTATTCTCTCCGCCACCAACGCGCAGTTGCACGAAGAGGCCGCGGCGGGCAATTTCCGTGAGGACCTGCTCTTTCGCCTGAATACGGTCGAGATTCACCTGCCAGCGCTGCGCGATCGGCGCGAAGATATTCCCGCGCTGGCCATGCATTTTCTGGGCCGCAGCAAGGCTCGCTACCGCAAGCAGGTGAGGGGCTTCGCGCCCGCAGCCATGCAGCAGTTGATGCAGTATCCGTGGCCCGGCAACGTGCGCGAGCTGGAGCACACGGTGGAGCGCGCGGTTCTGTTGTGCCGCGGCGATGAGATCGAGGCGGCGAACCTGGCCATTACGCCCGGTCGCGCGGCCACGCAATCGTTTGAGAACATGAGTATCGACGAGGTCGAGGCGCTGCTCATCCGCAAGGTGATGCGGCGCTGCGACGGAAACATTTCGCAGGCCGCCGAAGCACTCGGGCTCAGTCGCGCCGCGCTCTACCGGCGCATCGAAAAATATGGCCTTTGATAAACGTCCGCGCAGGCGCAGGCGCTCCGCGGTCCGTCGCGCCTGGCTATATTCCTTTCTTCTCTCCTTTCCGGGGCTGATCTTTGCCGCCGTCCTCTTTTATCAGGCCCAGCTCACCGCCGCGCCCGCCATACTGCTTGCCGCCTGCCTGCTCTTGTACCTTCTTCTCCTCGCCGCGGCGCTGATCGAAAGCATGGTCAGACCACTTCAGACTCTCTCCAACGTGGTTGCGTCGCTGCGCGAAGGCGATTACTCGTTCCGCGCGCGCGGCGCCGGCTCTCCCGACGCCTTCGGCGAGCTGGCCACGGAGATCAATGCGCTCGCCGATCTACTGCAGCGCCAGCGCGTGCGCTCGCTCGAGGCCACGGCGCTGCTGGCGCGCATCCTTGAGGTCATGCATTCGCCTCTCTTCGCTTTCGACCGCGAGAACCAGCTGCAACTGGTCAACCACGCCGGCGTGCAGTTGCTCGGCCGGCCTCATGCGCGCTGCTTTGGGCACAGCGCGCGCGAACTGGGCCTGGTGGATCTGTTGGCCGCCAAGGATCAGACCATCCACTCCTTCGAAGGCAAGCCCAATCGATGGCTGCTGCGCAAGGCCGCCTTTCGCCAGGATGGTCTGCCGCACACGCTGCTTTTGCTTGCCGACGTGAGCCGGCCGCTGCAGGAAGAAGAGCAGGCCGCTTGGAAGCGGCTGATTCGCGTGCTGGGGCACGAATTGTCCAATTCGCTGGCGCCCATCAAATCCATCGCCGGCAGCCTGCTGGCGCGCGTCGACCGCATGGAGGGCGAGGAGGCCACAGTGCGCGATTTTCGTCGCGGGCTGAGCGTCGTGGAGAGCCGCGCCGATTCGTTGCATCGCTTCGTGCAGTCCTACCGGCTGCTCGCCCAGTTGCCGCCTCCGCACTTCAAGGCGGTTCAGCTCGGACCGCTTCTCGAGCGCGTCGTTCTGCTGGAGCAGCGCCTCAGCATTCAACTGGAGCCGGGGCCGCCGGCCGTGCTCGACGCCGATCCCGATCAGTTGGAGCAGATGTTCATCAACCTGCTGCGCAACGCGGTCGATGCCTCGCTCGCCAACGGCACGCAATCCGTGCGCGCGAACTGGAGGCTGCTGGATTCGACCGCGCTGGTCACGATCGAGGACCGGGGCGTGGGAATCGCGAACACCGAAAACCTCTTTGTACCCTTCTATACCACCAAGCCGGCGGGCAGCGGCGTGGGCCTGGCCCTGGCGCAGCAGATTGCGCGCGCCCACGGCGGTGAGATTCGCCTGCTCAATCGCGACGACGGCGACGGCGCGCGCGCCACGGTGCGGCTGCCCGTGGCGCAAATGTAGTTCTCAAATATTCGTGGTGTCATCCTGAGCGAAGTTCCGCCGCCAAAGCAGACGGACGAAGTCGAACGATCTGTGGCTATCGCAATTCCTGAGTAGTTGTGTCCCGAAGCCTCCACACTCACGTCGACGCGACCCCAAGGAGCGGCGACCTTGTACGGAATCCGAAAGGAAACACCAACTCAGGAATTGACGTAAAGCCCCGTGCCCCATCCTTCGCGCGCTGTCTGCGCGAAGGGTGGGATCGCACTCGCTCCGCGCCAACTTCATTTCCAGGAAGATGAACCGCTACGTTTCACGAAGCTTCGCAACCTGCCCGAGAATCGCCCGTCCGGCAAAGCGTGCTCGCGAGCCCAGGCTCCGCTCAATGCGAATCACCTCATTCCACTTAGCCATTCGCTCGCCGCGCGCAAACGAGCCCACCTTCAACTGGCCGGCGTTGGTCGCGACCGCAAGGTGCGAGATGAATGCATCTTCCGTCTCGCCGGAACGCGCCGACACAATCGCGTTCCATCCGGCGCGCTGTGTCAACTCGATCGCCTCGATCGTCTCGGTCACCGTGCCGATCTGATTAAGCTTGATGAGCACCGCGTTGGCCGCGTTGCGCTCGACACCGGCGCGAATGCGATCGGCGTTGGTCGTGAACAGATCGTCGCCCACCAGCTGAATGCGATTGTGCAGAGCAGTGGCAATCGCCGCCCACCCTTCCCAGTCGGTGTCGGCCATCGGGTCTTCGATCGAGACGATCGGATACCGATCAGACCATCGGATGAGTAGATCGGCAAATTGGGCGGAAGTAAATGTGCGGTTGTCAAGGCGGAACGAATAGAGCTCGGATCGCACATCGTAGAGATCTGTAGCGGCGATGTCGAGCGAGATGGCGGCATCACGGCCCGGCTCATATCCGGCGCGAAGAATAGCATCCACCATGAACTGCAGCACATCCTCGTTGGACGGGAACTCGGGCCAGTAGCCGCCTTCATCGGCCACGCCGCGAAGCAAACCGCGTTCCTCCAGCAGGTCTCCCGCGGCGCGGTAGACATTGAACGTCATCTCGATCGCTTCGGCAAACGAGCGTACGCCGGTGGCGATCAGCAGAAAGTCCTGAACGTCGGTGCGCCAGTGGGCGTGCGCGCCACCGCCGACGATCTGAATCTCGGGCAGCGGAATCACGTTGCCGCGCGATTCGCCCAGGTAGTCATAGAGCGGCCGTTGTTGCGCTGTCGCTGCCGCAGAAGCAGCGGCCATCGAGACGGCGAGAATCGCGTTAGCTCCCAGGCGTGACTTGGCGGGTGTTCCGTCGAGCTCGATCAGCTTGTGGTCGAGGCCGGGCTGATCGAACGCGTCGAATCCAATGATGGTTTTCGCGATCTCGCCGCGGACATTCGCGATGGCTTGGAAGACGGACTTACCGCGAAAGCGCCTCGGGTCGCCGTCGCGCAGCTCAAGCGCCTCAAACTGACCGGTCGATGCGCCCGAAGGCACGGCGCCGCGCCCGTGCACGCCGTTCTCCAGCACGATCTCCGTTTCGATGGTCGGATTTCCGCGCGAGTCGAAGATCTGGTAAGCGTCGACAGATTGAATCTTCATCGTGTGGCCTCTGCCTCGCCCAGGCTGGCGAACCATCGCGCGACAATATCGCCCAATGCCGCCGGCTCCGCGGTGAGAGCCGACCGCGCGAACCGGCGAACGAAATCACACTGTCCCGGCCGGGTCAGATATTCGACGGGCGATTTGCCGTCGACTCGCGCCAGCAACAGCATGGGTAGGAGTCGCGCGACACGAGTTTGCAGCGAAGCGGTATCGATCGAGTTTCCCACTTCTTCGACATACCGCCGCCAGAATGCATGGCTCATCTCATCGAAGCCGATTTGCCGCGGCGCGTTATGAAGACCTTTGAGTAAAAGATGCGTGAGCAGGAACGCGAGATCGAAGGCGGGATCGCCGTACCAGGCGACTTCGCAATCCAGAAGAACGAATCGCGACGGCGAGATCATCACGTTCTTGGGGCTGAAGTCGCCGTGGACGAGGCAGATGCGCGTGGATGCGAGGCGCTCTGCCTCGGCATCGAATATATCTCGCAAGTCGGAGTGCCGGCGCCCGGTGGTGAGCAGATACGGCTCGATTCGCAGCTGCATGAAATTGGCGATCGTATCGAAGCGAGCCGCAACTTCAGCATCTCCAGCCGAGCGAGCGTGAATGGCGCCGAGCAAATTCGCGGCCTGCAGGGCTTGTTCTACGCGTGCATCGCCGCCGAGCAGAAGTTTTTTCCAGCTCGTGAATTCCGGACCGAGCAACTCCATGGCGAAATAGCCGCGATCGCGTGGCCCTGGGAGAAGCCGCGGCACAGCCTGCGGCAAAAACTGCGCCACGTACTCGATGTACATCTGCTCATAGCGATTCCGCCGCACATCGGCGGTCCAGTCGTCGCGCACGCGCAGCCTGGGCAGAGCGCGCTTGACGACGAACGTGTCATCGCCATCCTCGACGCGATAGATTTCGCTGGAAACGCCATCGGTAAGCGGGGTGAGCGTCGCCGACTCGTGCCGCACCAGGCCATCGCGCCGAAGCAGCCGAAGAAAATCCTCGGCGGTTGCGCCGGAATTCGCCTTCTCGATCTGGCCTGTGCTGTTCAAGGTCGGCAAAGCTGACGGCCTACACGCCGGGCACGGGGGGGCAGCCAGGAAAATCGACTAGGAACGTGTTGCCGATGTAGCCGACGTACTGCATGCCGATTTTGCTCGTGAAGAAGGCGTCGGCGGTGAGGCTGCGCAAGGTCGAGAAAAACTCCACGCCCTGGCCCAGGCTCGCATCCTCGTCCGCGTTCTTTCGGTACGCAATCAAGTCGAGAATCTCCTTCTGCTGTTGCGGCGTGCAATCGAAATAAGCATTGCCATAGCGGTCGCCGCACGTGGCGTTGAGCCACATCAGGCCTCCGCCCAGCTTCACCTGGTAATCGGGACTTTCGCTGGTGATCAGGTCGATGTACTCCGGCGCGCCCGCCTCTGTGGCGCCGCCCGAATCCGCATCCGCGGGCAGAATGGTCTCGCACAGTGTCTGCAGCGTCTTGTAATCCTGCGGCGAAAAATACTTGGGCGCGTACGCGCCTCCCTGGGCCGATTTCTCTGCCTCAATCAGACCGTGCGCATATTCGGCCGCTTCAAGCGGAATGGCGCGAAGCACTGAACCGGCCACTGCGCCCATGCCCAGCGATTTCAAGATTGCGCGACGTGAGAGTTGATCCGAATTCATCATTTGCGCTCCGACTGCGTCAGACCGAGTCCTCCGCACAATTCACGATTCCCTCAGGGGCCAAAGCCCGGTCCATTTCGGCGCGTTCTCGGCACGACTTAAGTCGTGCCCTTTCAAAACAGCGAATGATCGAAGAAAGATCCTAGAGCTCCCCCTTCTTCGCCTGGTCGAGCAGATACTCCGACGTTCTCCACGACAGCGCCATGATGCTCAGCGTGGGATTCTTGTCGGGGTTCGACACGAACGGAGCCGCGTCGGCAACAAAAAGATTCTTCACATCGTGTGCCTGGCAATACTTGTTCAATGCCGAAGTCCTGGAATTGTCGCCCATGCGCACGGTGCCGACTTCGTGAATGATCTCGCCGCCCAAGGAGATGCTGGCTCCCGGCTTCGGCGCCGCGGCTTCGCTTTCCGCTTTGCGATTCGACTGCGGATGGCGCCGCGTGCCGTGCATCACCGTGCCTCCCGCGGCTTCCACTATGGAGCGGAAAGTGTCCTGCATATCGTCGGCCATCTTCAGCTCGTTGTCGCCCCATTGCCAGTGGAATCGCAGCACGGGAACGCCCCATTTATCCACGACGTCCGGGTCGATTTCGCAGTAGCAGTTCTCGTTGGGAATCATCTCGCCGCGTCCGCTGAAGCCGATCACCGTGCCGTAGGAACTGCGGCACTTCTGCTTCAGAGTGACACCGTAGCCTTCCTGCTCCGTGCAAACGCCGTCGAAACTGCCGACGCCGGGCATGTCGCGCCCGCCGCCGAACTCGATATGATAGCCGCGCAAAAACTCGTTCTTTTGCCCCAGCCGCCACCACGGCATGTACATGTGCATTCCGCCAACGCCGTCGTGGTTGTGCGGCGGCATGCCCACGAGCTGCGGAAAATATCCGGCAAGGTTGCTGCCCACCGAATCGGTAAGATAATGTCCGACCACTCCCGACGAATTGGCCAGACCACTGGGAAAGCTCGGGGAGCGCGAATTGAGCAGCAGGCGCGCGGACTCGCAGGCGCTGGCCGCCACCACAACGGCCTTCGCGTAGACGCGCAGCTCGCTTCGCGTGGTCTTGTCGATATAGGAAACCGCTTCGACCTTCCCGTTTTGCCCAAGCACGATCTCGCGCGCCATGGCATTGGGAAGCATGGTGAACCGACCGGTTGCCGCCGCAGGCGGAATCATCACTTGGCTGGAGCTGAAATTCGAAGCGCTGCGGCATCCGCGGCCGCACTGCGCGCAGTAGTGGCAGGCGGGGCGATCGTTCAGCGCCTTGGTCAATATGGCCAGCCGCGAGGGAATGCACGTGATCCTAAGCCGGTCGCAAGCCTTCTTGATCAGCGTCTCCGTGCAGCGCGGCTTGGGCGGCGGCAGGAACACGCCGTCGGGGGCATTGGGAACATTTTCTCTGGTCCCGAAGACGCCGATATATGCTTCCACCTTGTCATAGTAGGGCGCGAGCTCTTCGTAGGTTATGGGCCAGTCGTCGCCCATTCCGTCGGTGGAGCGGCACTTGAAGTCGGTGGGCCCGAAGCGCAGCGCGATACGGCCCCAGTGGTTGGTGCGGCCGCCTTCGATGCGCGAGCGAAACCAGCGGAAGTTCGTGCCCGGCGCGTTTGTGTAGGGCTCGCCGGGAATCTCCCAGTAGCCGTTGGGCGCCAGGAACTCGTCGTCGAACTGGTACTTTCCTCTTCCGCCAACGCCTGCGCCGCGATGCGCCAGCTCATACGGCCAAACGTGCTCTTTGAAGTCGCGATACGGATCGAGGCGCGGCCCCGCTTCCAGCATCGCCACAGTGAGCCCGCCTTCAGTGAGCACCTTAGCGGCTGTTCCACCCCCCGCGCCAGAACCAATGATGCACACGTCATACACGTTCTTGCGCGAGTTCAATTGGGGCATTCCCGGGTCTCCGATGAAAGGAATCTGCTACGGCATTTCCTGAGTTGCTGTGGCCTTTGGGATTCTTTGCAAGGTCGCCGCTCCTTGGGGTCGCGTCGACTTGGATGTTACGGCTTCGGGATCCGGTGACTCAGGAAATGCGATAGCGTGCGGCAACGATCCCAATATACTCCTCGAGCGCGGTATGCCGCATCCTGCGGACCTTTAGCTCATTCGCTGGCCAGCACGCTCGTCGCTGCAGCTTCGTCGATTGCCGGCATCCCGGCAACGGGCGGTGCGCCACCCGCCGGCAAAAAGATGGAAAACGCCGTGCCGCTTGAGTCCGCGCGCCGCCAGCTCCACACGCGAACGTCGCCGCCGTGCCGCTCCACGAGTTGCGCAACGACCCACAACCCCAGGCCGGTTCCGGTCTCCGGCTTCGTCGTGAAGAAGGGCTCGAAGATGCGCTGCATGGTCGCGCGATCCATGCCGTAGCCGGAATCGCAAAAGGTCGCGCGCATTCCCGGGATCTCGGGGTTGCGCCAGTCGTGCGAAGGCCGCAGCCGCACGACCAGCCGTCCCGTCTGCGGCATCGCCTCGGTCGAGTTGGAAATGAGATTGGCGAAGATCTGCTGTACTTCTCCCGGCAGGCACGCGACCGCGGATTCGGCCGGCACCCGAACCTCGAGCGAGATCCGGGCAGCTTGCAGCCTGCCGCGAAAAAGGGCCAGCACCGAATCGAGCACTTCGGAGAGGCGCACTTTCTTGGGCGCGCCGGTCTGGCGATGGAACCTGAGAGTCTGCTGGGTGATGAGCGAGACTCGCATCAACTCATCGAGCGCGTCGCGGGCCTGGGCGCGCGCGGCCTCCACGTTCTCCGCCGTCGAGATCAAGTACAGCAGGTTGGCCACGGCGGCCAGCGGATTGTTGATCTCATGCGCCACCGTGGCGGCCAGCTTTCCAGCCACCGCCAGCTTCTCCGCGCGCAGCATGGCTTCTTCGGCCTGCTTGCGATGCGTGATGTCGGCCATGACGCCCAGGATGCGCGTGACCCGGCCGCTGGCTTCGCGCTGGCACTTGCCCTGCGATTCCAGCCAGTGCACCGAGCCATCGGGCCATACCACCCGATATTGGCGATGGTAGTCGTCGGCGTTGGCTCGCAGGCGCTGGAACGCCTGCACCAGGCCCTCGCGATCCTCGGGATGCACGTGCTTCAGCCACTCGTCCGGCCCCTGGCCGAATGCTCCCGGCTCGAGGCCCAGCATGCGGAACATCTCGTCGGAGCGGTGAACGGTGTCCTGTTCGAGATCCCACACCCAAAGCCCCATGCCGTTGGCGCCGAGGGCGATCTGCAGCAGCGCTTCGCGGTCGCGCAGCCTGGCGGCGGCTCCGGCGCGCTCTTCGGCCATCTCCCGCTCCGCATTGGCCAGCATCAATTGCTGGTTCAACTGCTGCATGGCAAGCTGCGCGCGCTGCTCGGAAAGCCGACGGATGGCCCATCCCAGAAAAATGGAAAGAAACAGGAAAAGCGCCAGCCGCAGACCTTCCGGTCCCTGAAGGATGGAGAATCGCATCCTCGTGTTGGTCAGATAGAAATGGACGAGGACGGCATCCGCGATGGCGCACAGCGCCCCGCCCCACATGCCCAGAAACCAGCAGGCCAGGATTACGGTGGGAAGACCCAGCAGCAGCGGAAAAGAACGCAGCGGGTGAACCGCGTAGGTAAGCCCGACGGCCAGCCCTGCCGCTAGAACACCGAACAAGCCGCGAACCGGCCACGGCCATCGTTCCATGGAGACAGGGTTGGGGAATGTGAGGCGGTTCATTCGCGCATCGATCGAAAGCTTCGATTCTATAAGAGCCGAGGTTCGTCTCTCAAGATAGTCGAGTCCGATGGAAAAAAGAAAGATTCCGGCGGGAACAGCCGGGTCGATGTTCACCATTTTGCCGGCGGACGGAGAGACCGTGGGTGCCCCATCCTTGCGGCGTCGTTGTTGTTGCCGCAAGGGTGGGAGACGAATCCGGCTCGTCGACGACTAGCTCGCTTTCCTCTCCATGTATCGCCCCGACTCCGCGTGCGAAATTGCCTCCTGCGCGTAGGTAAACGTCCCGCTGTCCTTGATCTCGCGGGCGGCGCGGACAAAGGCCCCGAGCGCGGCGCGGGCCAGCGACCCGCCCACGCTGATACGCCTGGCGCCCGCGGCGGCAATCTCTTCGACGGTATAAGTGGCGCCCTTCAGCCCCATCAGGACATTCACCGGCTTTTTGACCGCGGCGCAAACCTCGCCAATGGCTTCCAGGCTGGGCAGGCCCGGGGCGTAGAGGCAGTCCGCGCCTGCCCGCGCAAAGGCATGCAGGCGGTGAATCGTGTCCTCCAGATTGGGCCGTCCGCAGAGGAAGTTTTCGGTTCTGGCCGTCAATAGAACTCTGTATTTGCGGGCCGCTTCGGCCGCCGCGGCCACGCGCTCGACCGCGTGCGCAAATTCGTAGATGGGGTTTTCCGCCGCGCCATTCGAATCTTCAATGGAGGCGCCGGCCAGGCCATTCTCTGCGGCCAGCCGAATCGTCTCGGCGCAGGCCTCGGGCTTGTCGCCAAATCCGTTCTGCAGATCGGCGGAGACCGGCAGGTGGGTGGCATTGGCAATCGCGCCGGCGTTGGCGAGAACGTCTGCGCGCGAAAGCGCCTGCGGCGAATCGGGCAGGCCGGCATTAAAGGCGAAACCGGCGCTGGTTGTTGCCAGCGCTTCGAAGCCCAGCGCGGCGAGAATCTTGGCCGAGCCGGCGTTCCACGGATTGGGAATAAGGAAGCATTTGGGCCGCTCATGAAGTGCCCGAAAAACCTCGACCTTTTCTTCGCGTGTCATGGATGGAACCTCGGCGCGGAAATCGCTCGGTTTGCCTCGCCTCGATTGTGCCACGGCGGGGTGGTGGGTCGGCTTCCTGGGGGTTAAAGCCCCGAGTCTCTTTTGGACGAGCGACGTACAGGCTGAAGCCCGTACCCTTCGCACCGACCCGCGGCGGGCGCGGCAAATCGCTTCTGCGAAAATAGAAGGGAATGATCTCGCTGCAAAATGCGGGCAAGCGCTTCGGGCCGCGCGTGCTCTTTCTCGAAGCCAACTGGCTCATACGCGCGCAGGAGAAGACCGCGCTCGTCGGCGCCAACGGCACGGGCAAATCCACGCTAATGAAAGTGCTTGCCGGTCTCGACTCCCTCGATTACGGCGCCCTCGAAAAGACCAGGGGAATCAGCATCGGCTATCTGCCGCAGGAGGGATTGCGGCTCACTGGCCGCACGGTTTTTCAGGAGTGCCTGGCGGTCTTTGAGGAACTGCACGAGATGGAGCGCGAGATTGAGCGGCTCGCCGGGCAACTGGCCGAGCTCGATCACGCCGGAGCCGAATACGCCGCCGCGGCGGAGCGCTACTCTCTGCTGCAGGATCGCTTTCACGCGCTGGACGGCTACGCGCTCGACGCGCAGGTGGGCGCCGTGCTGAGCGGACTCGGCTTCGGCAAGGAGGACTGGAGCCGGCAGACGGACGAGTTCTCGGGTGGGTGGCAGATGCGCATCGCGCTGGCCAAGCTGCTACTCGCCAAGCCCAACCTGCTGCTGCTCGACGAGCCCACCAACCATCTCGACCTGGAGACGCGCAACTGGCTCGAGGACTATCTCAGGAGCTACCCGTTCGGATACATCCTCATTTCGCACGACCGCTATTTTCTCGATGTGACGGTTGACCGCACGGTGGAGATCTGGAACAAGCGGCTGACCATCTACCAGGGCAACTACACGAATTTTCTGAAACAGAAAGAAGAGCGCCGCGCGCAGCTCGAAGCCGCCTGGCGCAACCAGCGCGAGCAGATCGAACACCTTGAGGCTTTCATCAGCCGCTTCCGCTACCAGGCCACCAAAGCCAAGCAGGTGCAGAGCCGGATCAAGGAACTGGAAAAGATCGAGCGCATCGAGATTCCGCCTGAAGAGCCGGTCATCCATTTCAAATTTCCGCAGCCCGCGCCGTCCGGCCGGATGGTCGCCGAGGCCGAGGGGCTCGCCAAGAGCTATGGCGAGAAGCAGGTCTTCAGCCAGGCGCGCTTCACCATCTCGCGCGGCGACCGCATCGCGCTGGTGGGTGTGAACGGCGCGGGCAAATCGACCCTGATCCGCCTGCTGACCGGAATGGAACCGCCGACCGCCGGCGCGATTCGCCTGGGACACAACGTGGTGAGCGAATACTTCGCGCAAGACCAGTACAAGGTGCTGGACCCGGACTCGCGCATGCTCGACGACATCAGCCGCGCCGCCCTCAAAGTGCCGGAAGTCGAACTGCGCTCTCTGCTGGGCTGCTTCCTCTTCAGCGGCGACGACGTCTTCAAGCCGCTGGGCGTGCTCTCCGGCGGCGAGCGCAACCGCTACGCGCTGGCACGCATCCTGGTTTCTCCCTCGAACTTTCTGCTCCTCGACGAGCCCACCAATCATCTCGATATGCGCGCCAAAGACGTGCTGCTCGAAGCGCTCGCCGCGTTTTCCGGCACCGTGATCTTCGTTTCCCACGACCGATACTTCATCGACAAGCTGGCCACGCGCGTGCTCGAAGTGGCGAACGGAACTATCACCGCTTACGAGGAGAATTACGAAGACTACTTGCGGCGCAAGGCCGCGCTCGCCGCCGGCGCAGCCGGGGACAACGGAGGCTCGCCGGCACCGGTCACGAACGAGGGATCGCGCCAGGGAAAGATTTCGGACGTGGCGAGCACCGATGCTGCTCGCTCG
>Ga0335078_10002161_pt1 | contig 29826 bp, 24 predicted proteins | sample Lox_Sample_32_FD_206711 | JGI IMG/M metagenome (GOLD analysis project Ga0335078, IMG submission 206711) | Soil microbial communities from Loxahatchee National Wildlife Refuge, Florida, United States - Lox_Sample_3.2 | ecosystem: Environmental > Terrestrial > Soil > Wetlands | place: USA...
TGTGCAGCGGGCCGGGACCGAGCTGACCGCGCGGTTCCGCGGTTACACCCCGGCGCCCACCCTGGAAGACGCCCTGGCCGAGCTGGATGAGCTGGTCGGGCTGGAGCCGGTCAAGCGGCAGGTGCACGAGATCATCGCCCAGCTGCGGGTGGCCCGGCTGCGCGAACAGCACAAGCTGTCCAGCCAGCCCCCGGTTCGCCACTTCGTGTTTACCGGCCCACCCGGTACCGGCAAGACCACCGTCGCCCGCATCCTCGGCCGGATCTTCACCGCACTCGGCATGCTGGTCCGCCCGGAGGTTATCGAGGTGCACCGGGCCGACCTGGTCGGCGAGCATCTCGGGTCCACGGCGATCAAGACCGGGAAACTGATCGATTCGGCGCTCGGCGGGGTGCTGTTCATCGACGAGGCCTATTCGCTCTACAACCCCGGTTACCTCGACGGCGACTCATTCGGCTCGGAGGCCGTGGCCACGCTGCTCAAACGGGCCGAGGACGACCGCAACCGGCTGGTCATCGTGCTCGCGGGCTACCCGGCTGACATGGACCGGTTCCTGCGCAGCAACCCGGGCCTGGCCTCACGGTTCAGCGTCCGGATCGCGTTCCCCAGCTACTCGCCGGACGAGCTGGTGCGGATCACGGAAGTTATCGTCGAGCAGCATGGGGACATATTCGAGCCGGGCGCTCGGCAGGTGCTGACGGAGATCTTCCGGCAGGCGGCCGACTGGGGGCAGATCGACGAGCTCGGCAATGGGCGGTTCGCCCGCAGCCTGTTCGAGCGCGCCTGCGCGGCGCGCGACCTGCGGGTAGCCGACCTGGAGGAGGCGGCCTCCGCTGCCGACCTGACCACCGTGTCCGCCGCGGACCTGCGTGGCGCGTTCGATGAGCTGGTCGCGGCGGTGCCGGGCGGCCTGCCCGGTGGACCGGGCGATGGTGACCAGGGACCGGCTCCGGGCCCGCCGGCCTGGGACTGGGCAGCCGAACGCGACGAGCGTTAAACCTGGCGGCCGGCCGGGCTGGCTACGGCAGGCCGGGAAGGTCCTGGCTACGGCACGGCCGGGGGAAGGTCGAGGAGCGCGGCGATCAGGCGGGCCGGATCGGCCCCGGCGTCCCGGATGACGTACATGAGCGTGTGCAGCACCGCATGCCGGTCTTCGCCCCGGTCCAGCAGGCGCTGTGCGGCCTCCCACAGCTCGGGCGGGTCACCGCGCCACAGCCGGTCGGCGAGCACCAGGTGCCGGTCGAGGTGCAGCGGGCCGCTGGGCCGCCCGTTCGCGTCGTTGTGATTGGCGGCCAGCAGGGTCCGCCGGTCGGCCGGTTCGGCCGGGTCCAGCCCGGCCAGGTCGGTGCCGCCGAACATGCCGCGCAGCACCGGGAATGCGAACGCCCGCCGGGGCAGCGCCTCCAGGTCACCGTCCGGCAGCAGCCGGGCGACCAGCGCGGCGTCCAGGCCGAACGCGGTCGGGTCATGATAGACCTGCGCGAACGTGCCCATGGAATCGAACACCGCGTCCAGCGTCTTAGCGATGACGCCCGCCGGCAGGTCCTGGCGGCGGCCCGCCCAGCGTGCCCAGGCGGCGAGCACATGCGGCATCGCGTGCTGCTCGGCCGGGGCCAGCAGCACCTTGCGCGGCAGCCAGTCGAGCAGGAACGTGGCCACCTTGGCCGGGCTCATCCGCAGCGGCCGCCCGAAGTCGCGGTCGCACCCGTAGTCGATGATGTGGTCCGCGCAGCGGCTGGCCGCCCGCGTGTCCGACAGATCCTCGGCCTCGTCCGAGGCCAGGAACTCGGCCACCAGCATGGCCCGGCGGTCCCGGGTCCAGGCGTGCCGCCGGGCGGCCGCCCCGCCCCATCCGGACCCATGGCCGGTGGCCCAGGGCACGGTGGCCGCCTGGCCTGCCGGGACCCCGTTCCGCGCCAGGTGGCCGGGCCGGGCGGGCGGCAGCGTGCGGATCCGGGCCCGGATGAACGCGTGATAGGACGCGAACGAGTCGCTCGGCGCGGGCCCGCTGCCCGCCTCGGTCACCGCCAGCGCGGTCTCCAGCAGCCGCCGGGCCTGCGGCGACTCCACCTCACTGAACGTGGCCCGGGATGGCTGCCCGTCTCCGTCGGCGCTGGCCGCGGCGCAGCGCTCCAGCAGCCGGACCACCTGAGAGGTCACCCAGCCGTCGCGGAGCATGCCGCCCGCGTTGTAGTCCACCACCATGACCAGCGCGTGCGGTTCTTCCCCGGCATAACTGAACACGCAGACGACCTCGTCGCGGTCGCCGAACATGTCGGTATTCACATAGCAATCGCCCGCGGTGACCATGCCGACGTGCTCGGCCCACGACGGCCGGACCACGCCCCGCTCGATCAGGGCCAGCGCGGCCGCCTCAGCCTGCATCGCCTGCCGGGGCGTGCCCAGGCACGCGATGCCGGACAGCAGCGCCAGTGAGGCCGGGCTGTGCTGCTGAGCTGCGTAGCTGACCAGGCCCTCACCGACCAGCTCCTCGACGTCCCCGGCTGAGCGGCGCGGCGGGCGCTCCCCCCACCAGGTGCCGAGCAGCTCGCTGACCATGAGTTCGGCGTCCAGGGGGCTGCGCACGGCAAGCAGCTCCCGGGCGGCGCGGAGCATCTCGGCAAAGAGCGCGTTGGGCGGCGCAGGGCTCGGGATCACCGAGCGGGTTCCCTTCCCATGGCCTGAGTGGCCCGGGCCGCCTGGGGGCTCTCGTCGTCGGCTTTGCGGGCTCACACAGACAGCCTTCCAGATTCTCGCGGTGCCGTGCCACGTCCGCGCCGGATGGTGGCCATGTTTCCGCGTGGGGCAGATATTACGGGCATCCGGCAGCGGGAGCAGCGGACATTCCGGTCATTGGGCGGCGGGATCGGAACGGATTTCCTGCCACGTGGCCGGTGGAATGCGCGGCCCCAGCGGGCGATGCCCGGTCACCGCCGTCCTTCCCGCAGCCCGAGGTCGGCGGGAAGCCCTCGACAGGGCACGATATCGCCTAGGATGTGGGAAGCTCGCCTGCGTGGCCACTGTGAGTGTGCACGGGGATCCCGAACGCAGCCGCAGCCGTACCCATTGGCGTGGCGCTGTACCCGTGCGTTCAATGACCGTGGTACTGCCGCTAGCCTGCTTGGGTCCGCAGTGAGCAGGAAGGAGCCGTTGCATGGCTCAGGCAACGGGACTGGAGTGCGGACGATGAGTACTGATACCTCCGTGCCTCAACCCCGGATGTCCGGGCTGGACGCGTCCGATTCGGCTCTGCTGGCCACGCTGCTTCGCGAGGCTCCCATCGGCTTCGCCTTCTTCGGGCCCGACCTTCGCTTCCGGCGGATCAACCAGACGCTGGCCCGGCTGGATGGGCTGGACCTCGAGGCGCACCTGGGCCTGCTGCCGTCCGAGGTCTGGCCCGGGCAGCTGGCCTCGCGGGTGGAATCCGCGGTCCGGCACGTGCTGGCCGAGGGCCAGCCGCTCTATGAGTCGAACCAGCCGGTCGGGCTGGCTGACGCGGCCGCAGGGCCGGCCCAGGCGGCCCGGGCGGGTTCCGCCCCGCCCGGGGGCGCCGTGGCGGGTCCCGCTGGCAATGGGCCGGGCGGCACCGGGCTGGGCAGCGCCGGGGGGTCCAGCGACCCGGGGCAGGGCCGCAGCGCGGGGCGGGCGGCTGGCGCGGGACGGGCCGGTAACACCGGGCGCCCCCGCGATAACCGGCACTGGGCGTTCTCCTGGTTCCCCTCGCACGATCCCGAGGGAAACATCGCCGGGGTCGCGCTGATCGCGGTGGACGTCACCGACCGGCAGAATTCCGCCGAAGCCGTGCGCCGCAGCGAGGAGCGTTACCGATCGCTGGTGCAGGCGGGCGCGCAGGTGGTCTGGGTGACCACGCCGACCGGGCAGATCGCCGAGGACTCGCCGGAGTGGCGCTGGATAACCGGCCAGAGCCTGGAGGAGTACCTGGGCAATGGCTGGCTGGACGCGATTCATCCGGAAGACCGCGAGCGTGTCGAGCGGGAATGGCGCGAATGCGTCGGCGCGGGGAAAGTGTTCGACAGCCGCTACCGGGTCCGCACCAAGACCGGCTCATACCGGCATTACGACGTTCGTGCCGTCCCGATCGAGCGGGACGGGAAGATCATTGAATGGGTCGGGGCCAGCACGGACGTGACCGGCCAGCGCGAGGCGGAGGAGATGCGGGGCCGGCTGACCGAGCAGCTGTCCGCCGCGGCGCTGCGTACCGCCCGGCTGCAGCAGGCCACCTCCATGCTGGCCGAGGCGCTGACCGTGCTGCAGGTGGTCGAGGTGATCACCGAGGTCGGCCGGTCCGCGATCGGCGCCGAGCGTTCCGCGGTCGCCCTGCTCGACCCGGAACGGCTCCGGCTGCGCACGATCAACCCCCTGGGGCTGCCGGACAGCCCGGGCGCCCCGGGCGGTGACATCCCGCTGGACGCGCCCAGCGTGATGACGCTGGCCATCACCACCCGCCGGCCGGTGCTGGTGGAGAACCCGGAGTCGCTGCGGCGGCAGTTCGACGGGGTGGCCAACGTCGATCTGTTCCTCGCGCACAGCGACGAGCGGGCCTGGGTGGGGCTGCCGCTGCTGGCCGCGGGCGCGCCGCTGGGCGCGCTGCGCTTCTCGTTCACCAAGCCGCGGCAGATCACCGAGGAGGAGCGGGTCTTCCTGGAGGCGCTGGCCGGCCAGTGCGCGCTGGCCCTGGAGCGGGCCTCGCTGTTCGAGCGGGAGCACACGACCGCGGAGACGCTGCAGCGCAGCCTGCTGCCCGACCGGCTGCCCAGCGTGCCCGGGATCGTCCTGGAGGCACGCTATCTGCCGGTGACCAGGAACATGGAGATCGGTGGGGACTGGTACGACGCGTTCCGGCTGCCGGACGGGCGGCTGGCCGTGGCGGCCGGGGACGTGATGGGCAAGGGGCTGACCGCGGCCGCGGGGATGGGCCGGGTGCGCAACGCGCTGCGGGCGCTGGCGCTGACCGACCCGCGGCCCGCCGCCGTGCTGGCCGGCCTGGACCGGCTGTTCACCGCCACCGAGCTGGATGAGCAGGTGACCACCGTGGCCTACCTGGTCGTCGACCCGGTCACTGGGGAGGGCCTGGCGGGCAACGCCGGGCACCTGCCGCCGCTGCTGCTGTCCCGGGATGCGCCGCCCCGGCTGGACACCACGGAGGCGGGCACGCCGCTGGGCTGGGCCTGCCCGCGGCAGCAGTACGTGTTCCGGCTGCCGCCCGGGACCACCGCGGTGCTGTATTCCGACGGTCTGGTCGAGAACCGCAGGCGGGGCCTGGACGCGGGCCTGGACGAGCTGGTGTCGGTGTCGGCGCAAGCCCGCCCGGGCATGGTGGAGGATCCGACCCGGCTGCTGGAGTACCTGGTGGACCGGATGCTCACCGGCTATGAGCAGGACGACGACGTGACCGTGCTCGTGCTGCACGTGCCGCGGCGGGACGGTGCTCCGCCGGAACGCCTGCCTGGTGCGGTCATCCCAGCGGCCCGGAGGGGGAAAGTATGAAAAATGGCTGGGCCGATGGGCCAGCGTGGCTGCCGGGAGGGGAATCAGCAGCCCGGTCGGAAGCGTCGTCGGTTCGAGCCACCCGCAGACTCCGCCTAAGGTGGTGGACGGGAGCCGGTCCTGTCGGGGTCGTGCGGTCGTGCGGCCGGGGTGCGGTTTCCGGCACGGCCCCCGGAGCGGGGTACACGAGGTAGGGTCCGTTTCCCCACTCATGTACGCAGGAGAGGTGTCTGTGTCGCCTGCCAGTTCGTGCAGTCAGACGTCATTCGCGGCTCGGCACGCCGCTGTCCAGCGAAGGAAGGGGTGACCGCGGTGGCAAGCGCTGCAGGCTCCGCAGCGCGGAGGCAGCCCGGGCCGGGAGGCCAGGGCGGGGAAGTGCCGCCGCAGCAGGCATCCGGGCGCACCGGGGCCCGCGATCCCGGTGGTCAGCGGTCAGAGCGGGCGGTTTCGCTGGTAGCAGGGAACGGAGCACCCGAAGACCAGGAGGCTCCGGTGTCGCCGGAGGGGGCCGAGGCTGGCCCGCCGCGGCGGCGGGGTAAGAAGAATTCCGGTGGGCGGTCCAAGCCGCCGAAATCCGACGGCCAGCCCGGTGACGACGGACCGGGCGACCCGGGGGTGTCAGCCATCGTGAGTGAGGATCCGGACTTGGCAGTAGCGGGCAACGAAACGGTCGGCCTGGCCGACGTGACCGACCTGGCGGATCTCGACCCCGGGGTCGGCGACGTCGAAATGGCCGCCGAGGGCCTTGATTCGGCGGAGCTGGAAGACGACTTCGACGTCGCCGCGGTGGACGTGGAGCTGGAGGTCGAGGTCGATGTCCCCGAGGCCGAGGCCGAGGCCGAGGCGGAGGACGCCGCCGAGGACGAGGACATCGACGACTCGCTTGCGGATGAGGAACCCGCCGCCACGGCCACGATCACGGCCGGGCCGGTGGTGACCACGCCGGGCGCGCCGGCCCCGGCCGACCCGGCGGCCAAGCCGGCCGGGCCGGGTGAGGAAGAGGCGTTCGTCTACGGTGACGACGACGATGACCTGCCTGCCGCGCAGGTGGCCTCGGCCGGTGCGACCGCCGACCCGGTCAAGGACTACCTCAAGCAGATCGGCAAGGTGCCGCTGCTCAACGCCGAGCAGGAAGTCGAGCTGGCCAAGCGGATCGAGGCCGGGCTGTTCGCCGAGGAGAAGCTGGCCGAGGGCGCCCAGGGGCTGACCGACGACCAGCGCTTCGACATGCAGTGGATCGCCGAGGACGGCCGCCGGGCCAAGAACCACCTGCTGGAGGCCAACCTGCGGCTGGTGGTCTCGCTGGCCAAGCGCTACACCGGCCGCGGCATGCTGTTCCTGGACCTGATCCAGGAGGGCAACCTGGGCTTGATCCGCGCGGTGGAGAAATTCGACTACACCAAGGGCTACAAGTTCTCCACGTACGCCACCTGGTGGATCCGCCAGGCGATCACCCGGGCCATGGCCGACCAGGCGCGGACGATCCGGATCCCGGTGCACATGGTCGAGGTCATCAACAAGCTGGCCCGGGTGCAGCGGCAGATGCTGCAGGACCTGGGCCGGGAGCCGACGCCCGAGGAGCTGGCGGCCGAGCTGGACATGACCCCGGAGAAGGTCATCGAGGTGCAGAAGTACGGCCGCGAGCCGATCTCGCTGCACACGCCGCTCGGTGAGGACGGGGACAGCGAGTTCGGTGACCTGATCGAGGACTCGGAGGCCATCCAGCCCGGTGAGGCGGTCAGCTTCACCCTGCTGCAGGAGCAGCTGCACTCGGTGCTGGACACGCTGTCCGAGCGCGAGGCCGGGGTGGTCTCCATGCGGTTCGGGCTGACCGACGGGCAGCCCAAGACGCTGGACGAGATCGGCAAGGTCTACGGGGTGACCCGGGAGCGCATCCGGCAGATCGAGTCCAAGACCATGTCCAAGCTGCGGCATCCGTCGCGGTCCCAGGTGCTGCGGGATTACCTCGACTAGGCACTGGGGCGCGTCCTGCCACACTCTGGGCCGGGGTGAGACGTCTCGCTCGGGCGCGACGCCAGCTACCGGGCGGCTATCCGGCGCGGCCCTGGATCTGGCGCGGCCACGCCGCCGTGCCGACCCAGGCTGGGGCTACCGGTCCGGCCCGCGGGCAGCTCGCCCCGGGCCGCTGGCCTGGTCAGTCCTCGCGCCCTGCTCCGCCTCCATCGGTCAGCCGACCCGTCTCGTCCTGAATCTCGACGGCCACCTTGGCGAGCGCCTCGGCGTGCTGACGGCCGTGATGAGCGCAGAACAGCAGTTCCCGAGAGTCGGGGAGCACAACGCGTACGTAAGCCTGGGCACCGCACCGGTCGCACAGGTCCATCGCGTTCAACGGCCTGCTTGGTGCGAGAGCTCCGGTCATGTCGCCTCCCTCGCGTCGTGCCGCCGGATCGTCGTGACCGGCGGTCTGTGTCCTACGTGCTAGTCAACACTCTGCCAGCCGGGGCCCTTCCCGTGTGGGCCCGGCGTACGCCCACAGCGAACGTGCCCCTCGCACCTCCCCGCTCAAAATATCCCTAAACATGCACGTTGTCCCAGCTAGCAAGCTATGTTCCGGCGTGCCTTCGGCGGGCAGTCGGTGGGGGCGGCTATGGTGTGGACACCCTGGCCTGCGGGCCCCGGCCTGTGCACAGGCCACCACGCCACATGGCCCGCACCTGGCTGCCGCGACCGAGGAGAACCACGTGACCGCCGTCCGAGCCGATACTGCTGGTCCGGTGCGGGCCGGGGCCAAACGGGCGCCCGCTGCCCCCGCACCCGGCGCGACCGGGGTCAGCCCGGTGGACGGCTACACGGCCCGCCATCTGTCCGTCCTGGAAGGACTGGAGGCGGTCCGCAAACGGCCCGGCATGTACATCGGCTCCACCGATGACCGCGGGCTGATGCACTGCCTATGGGAGATCTTCGACAACGCGGTGGATGAGGCGCTGGCCGGGCACTGCACCGAGATCGACGTCGTGCTGCACGCCGACCTGTCCGCCGAGGTCCGGGACAATGGCCGCGGCATCCCCGTGGATGTCGAGCCCAAGTCCGGGCTGACCGGCGTCGAGCTGGTGATGACCAGGCTGCATGCGGGCGGCAAGTTCGGCGGCGGTTCCTACACCGCCTCCGGTGGCCTGCACGGCGTGGGAGCCTCGGTGGTGAACGCGCTGTCCGCCCGGCTGGATGTGCAGGTGGACCGGGAAGGCCACGAGTGGACCGCCAGCTTCCGCCGCGGCGTGCCCGGCGAGTTCGCCACCGACGGCCCGACGGCCAGGTTCAGCCGGGGGAGCGGGCTGCGCCGGACGCGCAGGGTAGCCAAGAAGCTGACCGGCACCCGGATCCGGTTCTGGCCGGACCGCCAGGTGTTCATCGCGGGCGCGGGCTGGAGCTTCGGCTCCCTGGTCCAGCGGGCCCGGCAGACCGCCTATCTGGTGCCCGGCCTTACCATCCGGATCCGTGATGAGCGGCCGGACGCTGACCGGACCGCCCCGGCCAGCCCGGACGTGGCCGCCGAACTGGCTGACCACGATCCGCACGGCACCCTGGACTCGCGCGAGGCCGAGTTCCGGTTCGACGGCGGGATCAGCGAGTTCTGCGCCTACCTGACCCCAGGCGAGCCGCTCACTGACGTGTTCCGGCTCACCGGGTCCGGCCAGTTCACCGAGACCGTGCCGGTGCTCGACGAGCAGGGCCACATGACTCCCACCGACGTGGAACGGGAGCTGCAGGTGGACATCGCGCTGCAGTGGGGAGCCGACTACGCCACCCGGACCCGGTCGTTTGTCAACGTCATCGCCACTCCCAAGGGCGGCACGCACGTCACCGGCTTCGAGCGGGCTCTGGCCCGGTCGCTGAACGAGCAGCTGCGCGCGGCCCGGCTGCTGAAGAACGGTGACGAGCCGGCCACCCGGGAGGACGCCCAGGAGGGGCTGACCGCGGTGATCGGCGTCCGGCTGCCGGAGCCGCAGTTCGAGGGGCAGACCAAGGAAGTGCTCGGCACCCCGGCCGCGTCCCGGATCGTGGCCCAGGTGGTGAGCAGCGAGCTGAAGCGGGTTTTCGAGGCCCGCGGCCGGGGCCGGCAGCAGGCGCGGGCGGTGCTGGAGAAGGTGGCGGCCGCGGCCAAGGCCCGCATCGCCGCCCGTGAGCACCGGGACAACCAGCGCCGCAAGAACGCGCTGGCCACCTCGGCCCTGCCCGCCAAGCTGGTGGACTGCCGCAGCGCCGACGACCGGAGCGAGCTGTTCATCGTCGAAGGTGACTCCGCGCTGGGCACGGCCAAGCTGGCCCGGGACTCGGAGTTCCAGGCGCTGCTGCCGATCCGCGGCAAGATCCTCAACGTGCAGAAGGCGTCGCTGGCCGACATGCTGAGGAACGCGGAGTGCGCGGCGATCATCCAGGTGATCGGGGCGGGCTCGGGAGGCTCGTTCGACCTCGACCTGGCCCGGTACCAGCGGGTGATCTTCATGTCCGACGCGGACGTGGACGGGGCACACATCCGGACCCTGCTGCTCACGCTGTTCTACCGGTACCTGCGTCCGCTGCTGGAGGCCGGGCGGGTGTTCGCGGCTGTGCCGCCGCTGCACCGCATCGAGCTGTCCAACCCGCGCAAGAACCAGGCCCGGTACTCCTATACCTATTCCGACAGCGAGCTGCACCGGGCCCTGCTCGACCTCGAGCGCAGGAGCCAGCGCTGGAAGGAGCCGATCCAGCGGTACAAGGGCCTGGGCGAAATGGACGCGGCGCAGCTGGCGGAGACCACGATGGACCCCCGGCACCGCACGCTGCGCCGCATCCGCATCGGGGACGCCGCGGCGGCCAGCGGCATCTTCGGCCTGCTGATGGGCAGCGAGGTCGGCCCGCGCCGGGACTTCATCGTGGATAGCGCGGCCGAGCTCGACCTGTCCCGCATCGACGCCTAGTAGAGCTAGCGGGCCGGCTGCCGGACCGGCCCGGGTAACGGCGAGCCGAACACTGTGCGACCCGCCGGTAACGGCTACGATACGCAGAGTGACAAGACAGATGCTCCTGGCGGAATTCCTCCGCGCGCAAGCGGCCTGGCGGCTGGCCCGTGCGGGCGCCGACCCCGTGCGCGCCGCCCGGTGCGCCGCGGCGCTGCTCGACGCGGCGGCGTTCGCGGCCACGTTACCGGCGGACGACGAGAACCTGGCCGCGCTGGAACGCGCGGGCTGCTTCCGGGGTGGCGGATTCGACCCCGGCGCCCGCGGCCTGCAGATCAGCCGCTGGTGGCAGTTCGGCGACCCGCCCTACGCCGGCCCGCCTGACCTGCTGGCGGCGCTGTCCGCGGCCACCGGCCGCCCGGTAGCCCGCTCCGGCCCGCCCGCCCCATGATCTCCTGACTGCCTGACCCGCTCAGCCAACTACGTGAAAGCCGCAACCATGCAGTCAGGACTGCATGGTTGCCACAGCCACGCACTAGACCACATTGCCTGCCGGGTGGGCCGGTGGGTGGGAGCGGATAGTCAGCTGGGGGAGACCAGGCCGCCCAGCGCGGCCAGCGGCTGGCGCACGCGCTCGCCGGAGCCGTCGCGGCGGCCGTCAGCGGCCGGCAGGTCCACCGGCACGCCAGCCTCGGTCGCGCCCCGGGCCGGAGCCGGGCCGGCCCAGGCCAGCACCAGGCTGTCCTCGCCCTTGAGGAACCGCTGGCAGCGCACGCCCCCGGTGGCCCGGCCCTTGGCCGGGAACTCCAGGTAGGGAGACACCTTGACGGTGGCGGCCGCGGTACCGGGCAGCGCGCGGCTGCTGCCAGCCACCGTCACGACCACGGCCCCGGGCGCGCCGGTGTCGTCCGTGCCCGCCCCGGCCGCGCTGGCTACCGCATCGGGCACCGCGCCGAACCAGATCGCCCCGGCCCGGGCAGCCAGCCGGATCCCGGCCATCCCGCCCGCGGCCCGGCCCTGTGGCCGGACGGCGGCGGCGCGGAACCGGAGCAGCTGCGCGTCGCTGCTGATGAACACCACGTCGGCGTCCTCGCTGGCCAGCTGGACCGCGCCGATCACCTGGTCACCGGCTTTCAGCGAGATGACCTCGAAATCGGTGGCGTTGGCTGGGTAGTCCGGCGCGACCCGCTTCACCACGCCCTGCGCGGTGCCCAGCGCCAGGCCGGCCCCAGCCGGCTCCGGCGCGGCCAGCCCGACCGCCGTCTCACCCGCCTCCAGCCCGACGTACTCGCCGACCGGGGCGCCCCCCGCGAGCGCGGGGGAGTGCGCGCTGGGCGGCAGCGCCGGAATCTCCAGCACGCTGATCCGGACCAGCCGGCCGCGCGAGGTGACCACGGCGGTCGTCCCCCGCGCGGTGGCCGGGGCGGTGGCGACGATCACGTCGTGCGCCGCCCGGGGACCCGCGGTCAGCGGCGGGGCACTCGCCTCCGACGGGGCGGCCGCCTCCGGAGGGGCGCCCGCCGGCCCGTCGCTGCCACTGGCCGGGCCGATGGCCGTCCGGGCGATCAGGCCGGCCGAGGACAGCAGCACCAGGCACGGGTCGTCGGCCACCTCCAGCGGCACAGCCGCGGTCCGGGCCTGGCCGGTGCCTTCCAGCAGCACGGTGCGCCGCGGCGTGCCGAACCGCTTGGCCATGTCGGCCAGCTCGTCCGAGACCACCTGGCGAAGCCGGTCCGCCGACTCCAGGATCGCGGTCAGCTCGGCGATCTCGGCCTGCAGCGTCTCGCGCTCTCGCTCCAGCTCCAGCCGGTCGTAGCGGGTCAGCCGGCGCAGCGGGGTGTCCAGGATGTACTGGGCCTGAAACTCTGACAGGTCGAACACCGACATCAGCCGTTCTTTCGCCTGCGCCGAGTCGTCACTTGACCGGATGACCTGGATGACCTCGTCGATGTTGAGCAGCGCAATGAGCAGGCCGTCCACCAGGTGCAGCCGGTCGGCCCGCTTGCGCCGCCGGAACTCCGACCGCCGCCGGATGACCTCGATGCGGTGGTCGACGTAGATCTGCAGCAGGTCGCGCAGGCCGAGGACGCGAGGCTGCCCGTCCACCAGCGCGACGTTGTTGATGCCGAACGTCTCTTCCATCGGCGTCAGCCGGTACAGCTCTTCGAGCAGCGCCTCGGCGTGGAACCCGCCCCGGACCTCGATGACCAGGTGCAGCCCCCGGTGCCGGTCGGTGAGGTCCTTCAGGTCGGAGATGCCGTTCAGCTTCCTGGCCTGGACCAGGTCCTTGATCCGGGAGATCACCCGCTCCGGGCCGACCCCGAAGGGCAGCTCGGTGACCACGATGCCGTCGCGCCGCGGGGTGATCTTCTCCACCCGGGCGCTGGCCCGGGTGCGGAAGATGCCGCGGCCACTCTCGTAAGCCTCGCGGATCCCGTCCAGCCCGACGATCTTCCCGCCGGTAGGCAGGTCCGGGCCGGGCACGAAGCGCATCAGCTCATCCAGGCTGGCCTCGGGGTTGGCGATCAGGTGCCGGGCCGCGGCGATCACCTCCCCGAGGTTGTGCGGCGCCATGTTGGTGGCCATCCCGACCGCGATCCCGGCGGTCCCGTTGACCAGCAGGTTGGGCAGCCCGGCGGGCAGCACCTCGGGCTGGACCTCGGTGCCGTCGTAGTTCGGCTGGAAGTCGACGGTGTCCTCGTCGATGGAGGCGACCATCTGCATGGCGGCCGCGGTGAGCCGGGCCTCGGTGTAGCGCATGGCCGCGGGTGAGTCGTCGCCGCCAGGGGAGCCGAAGTTGCCGTGCCCGTCGATCAGCGGCAGCCGCATCACCCAGGGCTGCGCCATCCGGACCAGGGCGTCGTAGATGGCGCTGTCGCCGTGCGGGTGCAGCCGCCCCATGACCTCGCCGACCACCCGCGCGCACTTGACGTGGCCGCGCTCTGGGCGCAGGCCCATCTCGTTCATCTGGTACAGGATCCGCCGCTGCACCGGCTTCAGCCCGTCCCGGGCGTCCGGCAGCGCGCGCTGGTAGATGACGGAGTAGGCGTATTCGAGGTAGCTGCCGCGCATCTCCTCGGCAACGTCGATGTCGACGATGTTTTCCTCGAAGTCTTCGGGGGGCGCTGTTGCGGTGCGTCGTGCCATGTCCGCCATTGTGCCGCCTGCCAGCGTCACTCAGGCCCAACCAGGCAGCGTGGCGCTTCCCGGCCCCGCGGTGAGATGACGGAGCGGTCAGATGACGGCGCAGTCAGGTGACGGAGAAGCCACCGTCCACGAAGATCAGCTGCCCGGTCACGTAGTCACTGGCCCGGCTGGCCAGGAACACGGCGACACCCTCGAAGTCGGCGGGCTCGCCGTTGCGCCCGACCATGGTGCGGGCGGCCAGCGCCGCGGACCGTACCGGGTCGCTGGCCACGTCGGCGGTGAGCGGGGTGGCCACGAAGCCCGGGGTGATCGCGTTGCAGCACACGCCGTGCGGCGCCCACGCCTCGGACTGCGACCGGGTCAGCCCGGCCAGGCCGGCCTTGGACGCCCCGTACCCGCCGCTGTTCCCGAACGCCCGCACCGCCTGCTGGGATGCCACGTTGATGATCCGGCCCCAGCCCCGCCGGGCCATCCCCGGCCCGAACCGCTGGCCGGTCAGGAACGGGGCGGTCAGGTTCACGGCCATGGTTTCGTCCCACTGCGCGGGGGACTGCTGGCCGAGGGGCGGCCGGAGGTTGAGGCCGGCCGCGTTGACCACGATGTCCGGTTCCCCGGACCGGCCCGCGGCCCGGTCCAGCCCGCGGCGCACCGAATCGCGGTCGGCCAGGTCGGCGCGGACCCAGTCGGCCTGCCCGCCCGCCGACCCGATGCTCGCCGCGGCCGTGGCCAGCGCCTGCTCGCCGCGGGCCAGCAGGACGACCCGCGCGCCCGCCAGGGCCAGCGCCCGCGCGATGGCCTGGCCGATCCCGGAGCTGCCGCCGGTGACCAGCGCGGTCCGGCCGTCCAGGGAGAACAGCCCGTCCAGGAAACCCGCCCGGCCGGAACCGGGCGGACGGGACGCGGGCACCCCCGGGTCAGGCCGCCCGGGATCAGGTCCCCCCGGGCCGGGGCTTCCGGGACCGGGCTCAGAGAGCGGGCCGGGCACCGACCATGCCGAGCGCGCTCGCGGCCAGGCGGCAGCCGCTGCCCAGCGCCTCCAGCGGCGGCTTCTTGTCCAGCCAGGTGGGCAGGAACCCGGCGCAGAACGCGTCCCCAGCGCCGGTGCCGTCCACGAACGTCTCGACCGGCAGCGCGAGGGCCCGGGCCGGCTCGGGGCGGCCGTTGGCGTACAGCGCGCCGTCGGCGCCCAGCTTGACCACGACCTGCGGGTACCACGCGGTGAGCACCCGGGCGGCGGACTCCGGGTCCTCCCGGCCGGTGAGCACCGTGGCCTGGTCGGTGTTGACGAGCAGCAGGGTCACCCCGTTGGTCATCTCCAGGAACGGCTCGGCCCCGACCCGCTCCAGCGGCGCGGCTGAGGCACCGTCGATCGAGATCGTCATGCCGGCCCGGCCCGCGTGGCCGAACGCGGCCAGCGCCGCGTCGCGCGAGCCCTCGTTGAGCAGCGTGTACCCGGACATGTGCAGGTGCACCCCGGGCGCGAACAGGTCCTTGGGCAGGTCGTCCGGGTGCAGCGCAGCGTTGGCTCCCGGGTCGGACAGCATGGTGTGCTCGCCCTTGTGGGTCACCATCACCACGCAGGTGCCGGTTGGCCGGTCCGGGTCCATGACGAGCCGGGCGTCCACCCCGTAGCCCATCAGCTCCATGTCCCGGTTCCGGCCGGCGATGTCGGCGCCGCGGCGGCCGACGAAGGCGACTTCCGCGCCGTCCGCGGCCAGCCACGCGGCCACGTTCGCGCCAGAACCCCCGCCGTGCATGCTCACCGTGGCCGGGGTGTCACTGCCCTTCGCCAGCGGCAGCGCCGCATGAGCGACCGTGTCGGTCATCAGATCACCAACGACGACAATGCGCGTCATGTCGTCACCACCTTGCTCCCGGGGCTGAGCCAGGGAGCGCGCCGCGACACCCGGCTCAGAGCTAGCTCCTAGAACTTAACAGTTTCTCGCGCCCCGATCCTTGTGTTCGGCGGGGCGGATACATATAGGGATTGATACCCCCGGACGGGGACCAGGCGCCGTAATCGGTGTACAGCCGGCAAACCCCAGCACCGGCCGCTGGGCCGGCCCGCGTCCGCCGCGGCCGGCCTGGTCGGCTACTGTCGCTTACCGCGGACCGAGGAGGCGGCGAGGATCATGGCCTGGAGCTGGCAGTTCGAGACGGCTGACGGCAGCTTGGTGCCACCGCGCGGGGTGCCCAGGGAGACGTTCAGCAGCCAGGGCGACGCGGAGAGCTGGCTCGGCGAGAGCTGGCGTGACCTGCTGGCGGCCGGCGTCGACCAGGTCACCCTGCTGGAGGAGGGCCGGGTCGAGTACGGCCCGATGAGCCTGCACCCAGAGAGCTAAACCCGCAGGGAGTCAAGCCCGCAGGGAGTCGAGCCCGCAGGGAGTCGAGCCCGCAGGGAGTCAAGCCCGCAGGGAGTCAAGCCCCCGGAGAATCAGGGCCGCTGCGGCGGGCTCGCGGTGCGGGCCGGGTCGCGCTGGATCACCGGGCCCAGCACCTCGTCGATACGCTGCATGATCTCGGGCGCCAGCGCCGCCCCGGCGGCCCGGGCGTTCTCCCGCACCTGCTCCGGCCGGGTCGCGCCGACTATCGCCGCGGATACATTCTGGTTCTGCAGCACCCACGCCACGGCGAGCTGGGCCAGGCTCAGCCCGGCGGCCTCCGCGATCGGCGGAAGCTGGGCCACCCGGGTCAGCACGTCATCATTGAGCCACCGCTCGATGAACCCCGCGCCGCTCGGGTCGGTGGCCCGTGACCCCGCGGGCGGCGCCGCCCCGGGCCGGTACTTGCCGGTCAGCACGCCCTGGGCGATCGGGGAGAACACGACCTGGCCGATGCCCTCCTTCTCGGCCAGCGGGATCACCTCGGCCTCGATCACCCGCCACAGCATGTTGTACTGCGGCTGGTTCGACACGATCCGGTCGAAACCCATGTCGTCGGCGATCCGCAGCGCGGCCGCGATCTCCTCGGCCCGCCACTCCGACACCCCGATGTACAGCACCTTCCCCTGGCGGACCAGGTCGTCGAAGGCCCGCAGGGTCTCGGCCAGCGGCGTCTCGTGGTCGTACCGGTGCGCCTGGTACAGGTCCAGGTAGTCGGTCTGCAGCCGGCGCAGCGAGGCGTGCGCGGACTCCATGATGTGCTTGCGGGACAGCCCCCGGTCGTTGACCCCCGGCCCGGTCGGCCAGAATACCTTGGTGCAGATTTCGACCGATTCGCGGCGCACCCCGTGCAGCGCCCGGCCGAGCACCTCCTCGGCCGCGGTGCCGGCGTACACGTCGGCGGTGTCGAACGTGGTGATGCCCTCGTCCAGGGCCGCGGCCACGCACGCCCGCGCCGCGTCCTCCTCCACCTGCGAGCCGTGGGTGATCCAGTTCCCGTAGGCGATCTCGCTGACTTTCAGGCCGCTGCGGCCCAGGTGACGGTATTCCATGCTCAGACGGCCTCGCCTGGCTTGACTCGCGGCTTGGGAAAGCGGAGCTTGCGGATCTGCAGCGCCCGCATGGCGGAGTACAGCTTCACGCCCCGGGTGCTTTCCCCCGGATAGCGCTCGGCGGCCAGCGCGGTCACCCGGCGGCCGATGAAGAAGCCCTCGGCGGCCATGACCAGGATCATCAGGATGAGCACCCCGGGCAGGATCGCGGCCGTGATCGGGCTGCGGATGAACAGCAGGAAGATCAGCACGATGAGCCCGTACATGTAGAACTCGCTGAACCGGCGCTTGGAGTCGACGTAGTCGCGGGCCAGCGCGCGGACCGGGCCCCGGTCCTTGGCGGGCAGCGCCCATTCCTCACCGCGCCGCATGGCCTCGGCCTTGCGGCCGCGCGCCTGGCGGTCGCGGCCTCGCGCCTGGCGCATCGCCTCTTTCCGGTCCCCGGGCGCGGTGTACCGGCGGGCCCGCTCGGCCTCGCTGCGCTTGGGGGTCGGCCTGCCCTTGCCCGCGGTCACGGCGTGCCCGGCGCCGTCGGCCTTGTCGGCCGTCCCGGCGGTGCCCGGGCCGCTCCCGGCCGGGGCGTCCTGGGTGGCCGCATTACGTCGTTTGAACACGTGATCAGCCTACCGGGACGAACGGCGCGCATCACCAGTGCGCAAGGCATCCGGCCGTGATAGATGTGGCCGGTATCACCGCGTAGGCTGTGTCCACCAGCCTGCGAGGCGCCACTGCGCATCACGGGGGTGGCAGCCGCGCGCCGCAGGTGGCTGGCGCCAGCGTTACACGATGAGGGGATGGTCGCGCCGATGAGCGTGGTGAAGCGGGTATCGATGATCTTCAAGGCCAAGGCCAACAAGGCCCTGGACCGGATGGAAGATCCGCGCGAGACCCTGGACTACTCCTACCAGCGGCAGCTGGAGATGCTGACGCAGGTCCGCCGGGGCGTCGCCGACGTGGCGACGTCGCGCAAACGGGTCGAGCTGCAGATGAACACGCTGCAGCAGCAGCAGACCAAGCTGGAGAACCAGGCCAAGGCGGCACTCGGCGGCGGCCGGGAGGACCTGGCCCGCGAGGCGCTGACCCGCAAGTCGGCGCTGCAGAGCCAGCTGACCGACCTGCAGACCCAGTACCAGTCGCTGCAGGCGGACGAGGAGAAGCTGACCGCGGCGTCGCAGCGGCTGCAGGCCAAGGTGGAAGCCTTCCGCACGCAGAAGGAGACCATCAAGGCCACGTATACCGCAGCCGAGGCGCAGACCCGGATCGGTGAGGCCGTGTCCGGCATCTCCGAGGAGATGGGCGACGTGGGCATGGCGGTGCAGCGGGCGCAGGACAAGACCGCGCAGATGCAGGCCCGGGCGGGTGCCATCGACGAGCTGATGGCCTCCGGCGCCCTCGAGGACGTCACCGCGCAGCCCAACGACGACATTCAGCGTGAGCTCGACCAGATGGGTGCTACCCACGACGTGGACCGCGAGCTGGAACGGCTGCGCGGCGAGCTGGGCGGCGGCGAGGCACCGCGCGAGATCGAGGGCAGCGCGCCGGGTTCAGCTGGCACGTCCGGCAACGGCCAGGCGGGCAAGGCGGCTGACCAGCCGCAGGCCGGTGACGGATCATGATCGTCCGGATCCTCGGCGAGGGGCAGCTCGCCGTGGATGACGCGATGACGGACGAACTGAACAAGCTGGACGCCGAGCTGGAGGCGGCGGTGAACGCCGGCGACGAGGCGGCGTTCCGGCCAGTGCTGGCCGAGCTGCTCGCGCGGATCAGGGCGGTGGGAACACCAGTTCCAGTGGATTCGTTGGAACCATCGGATGTGATCCTGCCCTACGCCGACGCGAGCATGGCGGACGTGCGGGGGCTGCTCTCAGATGAGGGCCTCATCCCCGGCTGAGTGAGCGCTCAGGGGGCTTTCAGGTTTACCGTGCAGACTGACCCTGCCCGGTAGTTGGCAACTAGACGGCTCCGGTCACCGGAGCCTGAGAGATCAGCTGGTAGGGCCAGCTGACAGAACGGAGGCGGCGCCATGGCGAAGACCCGCTATGCGCCTGACAGGGGACTTACCGCACGGATGACCCTGACGATGTTCCTGCTCGGCCTGGTGTTCGCCGCCTTCATCGCCGTTCTCGTGCTGATACTGGGCGCCACCAAACTCTCCAGCGGCGGCATCGTGTTCTTCGCGGTGCTGCTCGGCCTGGTGCTGGGCGTGGGCTCGTTCTGGTACTCCGACAAGATCGCTTTGAGCGCGGCCGGGGCCCGCCCGGTCACGCCGCAGGACGGCCCGCAGGCCGCCCGGCTGCACGGCATCGTGGACCGGCTGTGCGCGCTGGCCAACATGCCCAAGCCGAAGCTGGCCATCGCGCCGTCCCCGATGCTGAACGCGTTCGCCACCGGGCGCAGCGAGAAGACCTCGGTCCTGGTCGCCACGACCGGCCTGCTGAACAGCAATCTGGACGACCGGGAGCTGGAGGGCGTGCTGGCCCACGAGCTGTCGCACGTCGCGCACAAGGACGTCGCGGTGATGACCATCGCCTCGTTCATCGGCATCATCGCCGGCCTGCTGGTCCGGTTCGCGTTCTACTCCGAGCTGTTCGGCGGTGGTGGTGGCCGCGGCAACAACAACAACCAGAACGGCGGGGCGCTCCCGGTCGTGCTGATCGTGCTGGTCGTCGGCATCGTGACGTACGCGGTCAGCTTCCTGCTCACCCGGCTGCTCTCCCGCTACCGTGAGCTGGCCGCCGACCGCGCTGGGGCGCTGCTCACCGGGCAGCCGTCCGCGCTGGCCAGCGCGCTGCAGAAGGTCAGCGGGTCGATGAACGCGATCCCCAACAAGGACCTGCGTGACGCCGAGCCGCTGAACGCCTTCTACTTCGTCCCCGCGTTCAAGGCCCGCGGCAAGGAAGTCAGCCTGAACAACCTGTTCTCCACCCACCCGTCGCTGGAGCGCCGGCTCCGCCAGCTGTCCGAGATCTCCGAGCAGCTGAGCAGGTAGGCAGGTAGCCGGTGGGATTCCTGGACACCCTGCTGGGCCGGACCAAGCCCGCGCAGCCGAACCTGGACGAGCTGTTCTCCCTGCCCACCGCCGCGATCACGCTGCAGGCGTCGATGAACCTGGTGCCCACCGGCACCGGCTCGGTCTGCTTCCGCGCCGCGGAGGGCAAGGCGTTCGGCGACATCGAGAAGGACGTCCGCGAGCTGCTCAGCATGGGCTCGGCGGCGGCCACCCCCGAGGTGACCACCGACTCCTACGGCTTCACGTGGCTGACCTGTCAGCACCCGGCCGATGACTTCGAGGGCCTGGTCACCGACCTGCACGCGGTGAACCGGACGCTGGCCGACAACGGCTTCGGCCCGCAGCTGCTGTGCACGCTGGTCAGCTTCAAGGATGACCAGGGGCACCGGCTCGGCCTCGTCTACCTGTACAAGCGGGGCACGTTCTACCCGTTCGCGCCGCGCTCTGGGGAGCAGCGGGACAACGCGCTGGAGCTCCAGGTGCGCGGCGCGGTGGGCGCCGACCTGAAGATCGAGACCGACCTGAGCCGCTGGTTCGCCGTGTGGGGCGCCCCGGGCCTCTAGGGCTGGCCCGGCGGCGGGCCCGGGACCCCGGTCGCCCGCTCCGCGCCGAGGGGCGGCCTGGCCGCCGTGGCTGGCCGCCACGGCTGGCCCGGGTGGCCCGGAATGGCGGCGGACGGCATATGGTTGTCAGGAGAGATCAGGCAGCGCCGCGGAGGCGGCGGCAGTCGAACGCAGGAGCTAATCACATATGACTGTTCAGCACGAGGCCGGTACCGCGGGTGTCATCCTGACCGACGCCGCGGCAGTCAAGGTGGGCGCCTTGCTGGAGCAGGAAGGCCGCGACGATCTGCGGCTGCGCATCGCTGTCCAGCCGGGAGGCTGCTCTGGGCTGCGCTACCAGCTCTACTTCGACGAGCGCGAGATGGACGGGGACGTCGACGCCGAGTTCTCCGGCGTGCACGTGGTCACCGACAAGATGAGCGCGCCGTACCTGATGGGCGCGACCATCGACTTCGTGGACACGATCGAGAAGCAGGGCTTCACCATCGACAACCCGAACGCCAGCGGCTCCTGCGCTTGCGGCGACTCGTTCCACTGACCTGCTGAAAACTGGCCTGCCAAGCTTCCGGGCCGCCGTCACGTGCCCTAGAGTGCCGCAGTGCGCATAGCCATCACCGGGTCCATCGCGACCGATCACCTGATGACCTTTCCCGGCCGCTTCGTGGAGCAGTTCATCGCGGACAAGATGGACCGGGTATCGCTGTCCTTCCTGGTCGACGGGCTGGAGATCCGCCGCGGGGGAGTAGCCGCGAACATCGCCTTCGGGCTCGGGACGCTGGGTCTGCGCCCGCTGCTGGTCGGCGCGGTGGGCGCGGATTTCGCGCCGTACCGGACCTGGCTGACCGAGCACGGCGTGGACTGCAGCGCCGTCCGTGAGTCGGCGATCCAGCACACCGCCCGGTTTGTCTGCACCACCGACCTGGATGGTAACCAGATCGCCTCGTTCTATCCCGGGGCCATGTCCGAGACCGGCGACATCAGGCTGGCCGGTCTCGCGGACCGGGCCGGCGGCCTGGACCTGGTGCTGATCGGGGCCAGCGACCCCGAGGCCATGCTGACGCACACCCAGGAGTGCCGGGACCTGGGCATCCCGTTCGCCGCCGACCTGTCCCAGCAGCTGCCCCGGCTGTCCGGGCCGGAGGTGCGCGCGCTCGTGGACGGGGCGGCCTACCTGTTCTGCAACGAGTACGAGGAAGCCCTCATCGAGCGCAAGAGCGCGTGGGCTGGCCCGCAGATCCTGGACCGGGTGGGTGTCCGGGTGACCACGCTCGGCCCAGCGGGCGCCCGGATCGAGCGGGCGGGCGCGGACCCGGTGCTGATCGGCCCGGTCCCTGAGGTCCGCAAGGCGGACCCGACCGGCACCGGCGACGGGTTCCGCTCCGGCTTCCTGGCCGCGGTGGCCTGGGGGCTGTCCCTGGAGCGGGCGGCCCAGCTCGGCAACATGCTGGCCGTCCACGTCCTGGAGAGCGTCGGCCCCCAGGAGTATGAGCTGAAGCCGGCCGCGCTGGCCGACCGGCTGGGCGCCGTGTACGGCCGGGAAGCCGCGGCTGAGGTCGGCGCCCACTACAGCTGAGGCACGCAGCCCTCATCCGGCCAAACGGCTCGTTCCGTGCACTGACACCACGCCACCGGCGGCCGGGCAGCGCAAGAGGGGGCGGCCCAGGCGGGCCGCCCCCTCCGCGTGCTGGCTGGTCCCTCGCTAAAGGGCTCTCATCGAGTCCCTACGGCAGCGAGGAGGCCAGCTGGATGTAGTGGCTGGGCGAGCCGACGCCGGTGGCGTCGTCGTACCCGGCGACCGCCTTGAGCCGGTCCTTGCCCACCCCGTTCAGCCCCAGGGTCCGCAGGTTGCTGAGCAGCGGGCCCTTCTTGGTGTACGGGTCGGTGTAGTTGTTGCGTACCTGGGCGAGGTGACCGGGACCCAGCGGGTGGTCGGTCACGTCGTTGTAGGCCGGCGTGGCCGAACCGTACGGCGCGTGCGTGTCGAGGTAGTAGATGGCCGGGTTGGCGAAGCCGATCGGGCCACCCACCGCCTGCTGCGCATCGGCCTGGATGCCCGCAAACACCGGGCAGGCCACGCTGGTGCCGCCGATCCGGCTCAGCGAGAAGGCGTAGGTCTTCCCGTTCGGCTGCAGGGTCGTCTGGCCGATCAGGACGCCGGTGCTGGGGTCAGCCAGCGCGGACACGTCCGGGATCACCCGCATCGGGGTGCTGCTGGTCGTGCCGTCCGGCAGCGACTCAGCCAGCGCCGTGGGCACCACGCCCGCCTGGTAGGACGGCTGGGCGTAGGTGGTGCTCACGCCGCCGCCGCCAGACCCGTCGTAATCGGCGGGGTACTTGCCGGGCGGGGTGGACTGCCAGCTCTTCCCGTTCTTGGCCAGGGGAACCTGCATGGTGCCCCAGGAGGTCTCCCACTTGTAGTTCTTGCTCTGGCCGACGGCCAGGCTGGTGCCGCCCACCGACGTGACGTACGGGCTGGACGTCGGGAACTCCACCTGGCGCTGGGTAGAGACGCCGGGCCACTCTCCGGGACTGTCGTAACCATTGTCCCCGGAGGAGTAGAGGAAGCCGATTCCCTTGACCGCGCCGAGCTGGAAGATCGCGTTGAAGACGTCACTGAGCGTCGAGTAGCTGACGGGCTCGCCCCAGGAGTTGCTGACGATGCTGGCCAGCCCGTTGTTGACGATCAGCGCGTCGGCCTGGGCCAGGTCGGAGTCGTCGCAGCTGCCGGCGGCGACGTACCGCACGTTGGCGTCCGGGGCCATGCCGTGCACCTGCTGCACGTCGAGGGTCTCCTCGCCGTACCAGCCCGCCGCGTCGCACTGGTTCGGCCCGGCCAGCGTGTACGGCCCGGCCTTGTACTGCTTGAACTGGCCCGGCCCGAACGGCTGGTCACCGACGTGCGTGGCGAACTGGTTGGCGTCCGTCCTGATGGTCGGCGACGCGTAGGCGTCCACGATCGCGACCGTCTGGCCCTGGCCGGTCTGGCCGGACTGGGTGACGCCGTACGCGGCGCGCACCTGGGCCGGGGTGTAGCCACAGTTGTTCCACGGCTGGTGCTTGCCGTACGCCGTGGGCTTGCTGGTCGCCACCTTCTGGCCGTAGTAGCTGGAGCACGGCGGGGCGACCCAGTAGTTCGGGCCGGGCGGCGGCAGGGCCGGCTTGATCTGGCTCTTCGCGGTGTCCAGGCCAGATACCGCGAGAACTGAACCGGCCACCGAGGCCGGTGCCGTGGCGGCCTGCTCAGGTGCCCGGGCGGCCTGCCCGCCGGGGCCCCGGTAGGTGCCGAAGCCGACGCCAAAAGCCTTGCTGGCCGCGGCCACCGACCCGCGCACCCCGATGAAGGCGCCCGCCGGGTTCGAGGCGCTGACCCCGGTCACCGAGAGGCCGGCGGAGGTGAGCCAGCCGCGCACCGACGCGACTTCCGCGCTCGTCGGCGCGAACTCGGCGCGGACGCTGGCGGCCGAGCGGAAGTGGCGGTAGCTGGAACTTCTTGGGTCGGAGACCGCGGCGACCGCCCCGGCCAGCTCGGACGCGTGGTTGGGGGCCAGGTACACCCGGGCGTTCACGGTCCCGCTGGCTGAGTTGCTGAGGCGCTTCGCGGCAACTGCCCACGACGGGTGGGTGTGCGCGATCGCCCTTCTGGGGTTGGCCGCCTGTGCGGCCGTGGCCGTGGCGAGGGTGCCGAGCGTGAGGGCTCCGGCGGCCATCGCTGCCCCGACCACGCGCAAGCGTGTCATGTGCGGCATGCACATTCCTTCCTTGATGGAACTGACCATGGCGCCTGATCACCGTGTCCTGGGTAGCAGGCCACAACCGGTATAGGTTGTTCCTCCCGCTCCGTCCGGCGCAAGGGCAAAGGCCGATCATGTACAGACTGTTATCCAGTAATAACTAAAGGGTACCGATCGCCTACCCTCCGTTATCTATCCGGCATCTTCATCTGGTCACCACAGGAGCTACACCGTTGCTGCACCCGGGCGGCATTGGCTGCTCCTCGCCGCCCTGATCCGCTGCCCACCCTGGTGCGGATCAGGGCGGCCCAGGCACAGCCGCCAGCAGGACGGGCTGTCCGGCCGGTGGGCGCGGTCGCCACCGGGGGGTGGCCAGACCGGACGGCTGATCGGTCACGTCGCGGAGCGCGGCCGGGTGGCACGGTGCCGGCTGGCGCCGCCCCGGGCGGCCGGGCGGGGACGCGGGGCGGCGCCGGGAACAAGCCGTTATGCCGGGCGAGGGGTGGTGCGGTGCGGGCCGCGACCCCACGGCACCGGCCGGGGGATACCGTGGCGGGGTGGCGCCGATCCTGCTGGCGGCGGCCGGATACCACGGGCCGCCGGAACTCACCGCGTCCCGGGTGTTCACCTCGTGGACGCTGGACGTGCCGGTGCTGCTGGCGGTGGTGCTGGCGGGCGGGCTGTACCTGGCCGGGATGCGCCGCGTGCGCCGCGCCGGGCAGCCGTGGCCCGTGGCGGCGTCGGTCGCCTTCCTCCTCGGCGGCCTGGGCACGCTGGTCGTGGCGACCATGTCCTTCCTGGGCGTGTACCAGGGTGTGCTGTTCTACATCCGGTCGGTGCAGACGGTGCTGCTGCTCCTGCTGGCGCCGCTGCTGATCGCGCTGGGCCGTCCGGTCACGCTGGCCATCGCGGCGCTGCCCCGGCTCGGGCCGCGGCTGGACGCGGCGCGCCGCAGCCGCATCGCGCGGATCCTGACCTTCCCCGCGATCACCACGATGGTGCTGGTCGTGGTGCCGTTCGTGCTCTACTTCTCGCCGTGGTACGCGGCCAGCCTGCGCAGCGACGCGGTCCGCGAGATCACCTACCTGGCCCTGCTGGCGCCGGGCTTCGTGTTCTTCTGGATGTTCCTGCGGGTCGACCCGGTGCCCCGGGCCTACTCATACCTGCTGGCCATGTGGGTCAGCGCGGCTGAGGTGGTCGGTGACGCGGTCCTCGGCCTGGCCGTGCTGGCCGACCAGAACCTGATCGCCGGGGCCTACTATCGCGCGCTGGCCCGGCCCTGGGGCCCGAGCTTGCACACTGACCAGGCCATCGGGGGCGGGGCGCTGTGGGTGCTGGGCGACATCATCGGGCTGCCGTTCCTCGCCGCCCAGTTTGTCCAGCTGATCAAGGAGGACCAGACCGAGGCGGCGCGGGTGGACGCGGAACTCGACGAGGTCGCGCAGGCCACGGCGGCGGGGGCGGCAGGGGCGGATGAGCCAGAGCAGGCGACGCAGCCCTGGTGGGAACGGGACCCGAGGTTTACCGAGCGGTTCCGGCGCGCTCAGTAGGTGCGCTTGACCAGGAAGGCCCAGCCACGCGGCAGCGCGGTCTCCACCACGAACTCCTGGGACTTCATCATGCACCAGGCCGGGATGTCGGTCTGGGCGGCCGGGTCGTCGGCCAGCACGGCGACGGTCGCCCCGATGGGGACCTCCCTGATCCGCTCCGCGAGCATGATGATCGGGATAGGGCACTTCCGGCCCAGCGCGTCAATCGTCAGCATCGGTGCTGGGCGCGTGGAGGGGGTCATGCGCCTACCTCTCTGTACCGGTCCGAGCTAAGAGGCCCCTGAACGGTGCTGGCAGGCGTGCTCGGCGCCGTTTCCGGTAAGACGCCGAGAATACCCTCCCACGCCGGGGCCGGCTCGCCAGACGTCCGCTTGCATCGTGCCACGGGGAAGCGATACCCACGCGCGGGCATCGATAAGCGCACCCGGCCCGGACACGCGGGCGCGCAATCGGGGTCCCCCGCGAGGCGGCCCGGCCCCGCGCGATACTGTTTGCACGACAGTCTGTAGGACGAGCCATGACCTGCCCGTGTAGCCGGGAGTCAGTCCGCTGGGAAGGCAACCTGTGAGTCCCACCCCCAGCGCCCCACGCCGAGGGGGCGCGTACGCTCCGGCCAGCGCGCGGCCAGCTGGCCGACTGCGCCGCTGGGCCCCGCTCACCGTGCTGATGACCGCCGTGATCATGGCCACCGCAGGCTGCCAGTCGACCACGTTCACCCGGCTCGGCCTGCCGGTGCCCGTCACCAAGCAGGGCGAAGTCGTGGTCACGCTGTGGCGGGGCAGCTGGATCGCGGCGCTCTGCGTCGGGGCTGTCGTCTGGGGCCTGATCCTGTGGGCGGTGATCTTCCACCGCAAGCGCTCGGACCGGCCGCCCCACCAGGTGCGCTACAACCTGCCGATCGAGATCATGTACACCGTCGTGCCGTTCATCATGGTCGGCGTGTTCTTCTTCTTCACCGCCCGGGACGAGAACTACATCAACAAGCTGCCGCCGCACCCGGACCTCACGGTCACCGTCACCGGGTACCAGTGGAGCTGGGAGTTCCAGTACCCCGGGTACAAGGTCCCGGGCTCGCCCTACGGGATGGTCACCGAGCACGGCGCGCCCTGGCCGGGACGGCTGCCCACACTGGTCATCCCCACGAACCGGACGATCCGGTTCAACCTGGTGTCGCTGGACGTCGTGCACTCGTTCTGGATCGTGCCCTTCGAGTTCAAGCGGGACGTGATCCCCGGGCACCCCAACCACTTCGAGGTCACCCCGATCAGGACCGGCACGTTCACCGGCCGCTGTACCGAGCTGTGCGGCGTCTACCACAGCCGGATGCTGTTCACGGTGAAGATCGTCACCCCGGCTCAGTTCCAGCGGTGGATCAGCGCACAGCAGCAGTTGCAGCAGAAGTCAGCAGGGAGTGCCTAGCCCATGACCACCGTTGAGCAGCCCGTCCAGGCCCAGTCCCCCACGGGGGACATCGGCCGCAAGGGGTCGCTGCTGTCCAGCTGGCTGTCCACCACCGACCACAAGATCATCGGCCACCTGTACCTGATCACCTCGTTCGGCTTCTTCCTGATCGGTGGCCTGATGGCCATGATCATCCGGGCGCAGCTGTTCGGCCCGGACAACCACATCGTGTCCGACCAGCAGTACAACGAGCTGTTCACCATGCACGGCACGATCATGCTGCTGCTGTTCGCCACCCCGCTGTTCGTCGGGTTCGCGAACGAGATCATGCCGCTGCAGATCGGCTCCCCGGACGTGGCGTTCCCCCGGCTGAACCTGCTCAGCTACTACTTCTTCCTGTTCGGCGGGCTGATCCTGCTGATCAGCTTCCTCACGCCGGGCGGTGCCGCGCAGTTCGGCTGGTACGCCTACGCGCCGCTGACCAACCAGATCTACTCGCCCGGCATCGGCGGCGACATGTGGATCATGGGCCTGACCCTGTCCGGGCTGGGTACGATCCTGTCCGGGGTCAACTTCATCACCACGATCATCTGCATGCGCGCCCCGGGCATGACCATGTTCCGGATGCCGATCTTCACCTGGAACATCCTGCTCACCAGCCTGCTCGTGCTGCTCGCCTTCCCGGTGCTGGCGGCCGCGCTGCTGGTGCTGGAGATCGACCGCAAGCTCGGCGCGCAGGTGTTCTCCGCCTCGTCCGGGGGCGCCATCCTCTGGCAGCACCTGTTCTGGTTCTTCGGGCATCCCGAGGTCTATATCGTCGCGCTGCCGTTCTTCGGCATCGCCACCGAAGTGCTGCCGGTGTTCAGCCGCAAGCCGATCTTCGGCTACAAGGGCCTGGTCGGCGCCACGATCGCCATCGCCGGGCTGTCCACCACGGTGTGGGCGCACCACATGTTCACCACGGGTGCGGTGCTGCTGCCGTTCTTCTCGTTCATGACGTTCCTGATCGCCGTGCCCACCGGGGTGAAGTTCTTCAACTGGGTGGGCACCATGTGGCGCGGCCAGCTCACGTTCGAGACGCCGATGCTGTTCTCCATCGGGTTCCTGGTGGTGTTCCTGTTCGGCGGGCTGACCGGGGTGATCCTGGCCTCCCCGCCGCTCGACTTCCACGTCAGCGACTCCTACTTCGTGGTCGCTCATTTCCATTACGTGCTGTTCGGCACCGTGGTGTTCACCATGTTCAGCGGGTTCTACTTCTGGTGGCCCAAGTGGACCGGCAAGATGCTGGACGACACGCTGGGCAAATGGCATTTCTGGCTGGTGTTCATCGGGTTCAACATGACGTTCCTGGTGCAGCACTGGATCGGCGTCGAGGGCATGCCCCGGCGGGTGGCGAACTACCCATTCCTGCCGGGCGACGTGACCACGCTGAACCAGATTTCCAGCATCGGCTCATGGATCCTGGGCGCCTCTACGTTCCTCTTCCTCTACAACATCTACAAGACGTGGAAGTACGGCGAGCGGGTCACCAAGGATGACCCGTGGGGCTACGGCAACTCCCTGGAGTGGGCGACCTCGTGCCCGCCGCCCCGGCACAACTTCACCCGCATCCCGCGCATCCGGTCCGAGCGGCCCGCGTTCGACCTGCACTACCCGGACATCCAGTCGGGACGAACCCACCAGCAGCGCATCGATCGGGTCCGCAAATGACCGGCCCGGTCGACCGGCACGGTGCTGCCGGCCGCTGGCGGAGGAGTGACAGATGAAGTTTGAGGGGTCGATGTTCATCGGCTGCGCGATCTTCTTCGGCGCGGCGGACATCGTGTACTGGTACTTCTCCAAGGACCCGACCGGCACCACGGCGCTGGCGCTGGCCGTCGGCCTGGCCTTCCTGACCGGGTTCTACCTGCTGTTCACCGGGCGCCGTCTGCCACCCCGCCCGGAGGACCGCCCCGACGCCGAGATCGCCGAGGGGGCCGGGGAGCTCGGCTTTTTCAGCCCGCACAGCTGGTGGCCGCTGTTCGTCGGCCTGGCGTCCGGCGTCGCCGCGCTCGGGGTGGCCATTGGCTGGTGGCTGTTCCTCATTGGCTTGCTCGGCGTGTTCCTCACCGTGATCGGCTTCGTGTTCGAGTACTACCGCGGCACGTTCGCGCACTGACCTCGCGCTTGTTTCCACTTTGCGCGCCCACACCCCGGAGTTTGCGGATTGCGCACAACGCGGGTGGTTTTGGCTGTCCGAGCTACGGAGAGTTATTTAAGGGACTCTTGCTTGGCAGAGGGGCTGGCACATGTCGGGGGATATATCGCGCACCACTCCGCGACGGCGACATTTCGCGTGGCCCCGTGGACCCCGGTGGCCCCGGGGCCTGCGGGGCTCCCGGGCTAGATGGCTCATGGCCACCGGCGCCGGCGCGGCCGGCCTGCTGCTGGTCAGCGCCTGCTCAGGGGGTGGCGGGGCGCCCCGGAAGGCGGCTGCGCCCCCGTCGGCCCGGCTGACCATCACCACCGGGAACCTGACGTTCCGGTCATCGGGCGCAGCCGGGGCGCATGCCGCCGGGGCGGCCCAGCCGCAGGCCCCGGTGGAC